>BNJU01004142.1_pt1 | contig 79316 bp, 92 predicted proteins | sample 8539281 | NCBI WGS metagenome assembly BNJU01 (sample SAMD00202456, study PRJDB9452) | human saliva metagenome | isolation source: human saliva | place: Japan
GATGGTATACATGGGTAAAGTCGGTTTATTGGCAGGCGTCGGAAATTTGCCTGTTGAGTTTTTGCGTGCCGCACATCAAATGGGGCATGAAGTAATCGTTATTTCCGTCGTGCCCGATACGGCGGCGGCCTTAAAGACCGAAGCGGACGCATACTACGAGATTAATGTGGCGAAGCTTGATAAGATTATTAAGACTTTGCTCCGTGAAGGCGTTACGGACGTTACCATGATCGGTAAGGTAACAAAAGAAATTCTCTTTTAAAGGTATAAAATTTCCCGATTTTCGGGCCGTGAAACTTTTAGCGAAGTTGCGTAATCGCAAGGACGATACGATTATGCTGGCCATTGTCGACGAACTGGCGAAAGATAATCTTGCGGTTGCCGATCAAACGGCATACTTGAAAACCGTTGATGCCGCCACCCGGTGTCTTTGACAAAACGAAACCCGACAGAAGAAGAAAAGGAAGATATTCGTTTCGGGTTTGAAACGGCGAAGGCTATGGGCGGCATGGATATCGGACAGACTGTTGTAGTGAAGCACAAGGCGGTCATGGCTATTGAAGCGATTGAAGGAACCGATGCGTGCATTCGTCGCGGCGGTGCATTGGGAAGAGGCGGTGCCTGCGTGGTAAAGGTGGCCAAACCGAATCAGGATGTACGTTTTGACGTGCCGGCCGTAGGTAAACAGACACTCTTATCCATGATTGAAAGCGGATGTACGCTTTTGGCAATGGAAGCGCATAGAAACCCTGTTTGTAGAGCAAGAAGAAGTATTGGCACTGGCAGATGAGCATCGTATTTGTATTTGTGCCGTTGACGAATCATATTAATGAGGAGAGCCTATGAAAATCATGCTTTCCGCCGGCGAAGCGTCCGGTGATTTACACGGTGCCAATCTTGCCGAAGCATTGAAAGCCGTAGATCCGCAGGTTGAGTTAATCGGTATGGGTGGCGAACAAATGCGTAAGGCCGGTGTCCGCATTGTGTATGACATAAAAAATCTCGGCGTTATCGGCATCGGAGAGATTATAAAAAAGATACCTTTCTTTTATAAATTGCGCACTTTTTTAGTCAATACGATGAAAGAAGAAAAACCGGATGCATTGGTTTGCATCGACTATCCGGGGTTTAATATGAAAGCTCATCGAAAAGGCTAAGGAGGCGGGAATTCCTGTAATTTATTATATTCTGCCGACTATTTGGGCTTGGCATAAGAGCCGCGGCAACGTTATTGCCGAATATACGGATTTGGCCGTATCACTTTTTCCTTTTGAAGCCGAAATGTATAAGAAAATGGGTACGAACGTTGTGTATGGCGGACACCCTCTGTTGGATACGGTAAAGCCGTCCATGTCGAAAGACGAGGCGTACAGCTTTTTCGGTTTACAACAGGGAGAAAAAGACCGTACTTTTTATGCCCGGCAGTCGTGTACAGGAAGTACAAAGCTTATACGGAAAAATGTTGGCGGCAGGAAAATTGTTGCAGGACAAGGTTGAAGGGTTGCAGTTTATGGTTCCGAAGGCTTCTACCATTGACAGACATATGTTGGAAGAAGCCGCGCGAGAAGCGAATTTAGAGGTTCATATAGGCGAAGAACGGGTATATGACATGATGAATATAGCCGATGCGGCTATTTGTGCGTCCGGCACGGCTACTCTTGAAACCGCTTTAATGGGAGTACCGACCCTTTTGGTATATCGTGTCAATGCATTGACCTACTGGTTATCAAAGATTTTAGTTCACTTGGACAGTATCGGGTTACCGAATATTATTTCGGGACATCGTATTATGCCGGAACTCTGGCAGGATGAAGTAACACCCGAAAATATAGAAGCCGCCGTCTTGCCCTGGTTAGTGGATGCGGCAGCTGCGGAGGAAGCACGACATTTGATGGCCGGTGTACGCTGTCAAATGGGCGAAGCAGGGGCTGTACGACGTACGGCTGAAATCATTTCTGAATTTGTAAAGGAGAAACAACTCCATGAAGCAGTACAATAGTTGGCACAGCTACAAGCGGTTGTTACGGTTTATCGTTCCTTATAAGAAGAAGTTGTCCATTGCCGTCGTTTGTATGGCTTTTTCGGGACTCAGTAACGTTGTCGTTCCTTGGGTTATCAAGGATGTTATCGATAAAGTTCTGGCGCAAAAGGATGTGCATACGCTGAATCTGATTTGCGTCGGTATTCTGGCACTGTTTATCTTTAGAGGCTTCTTTTATTTCTGGCAGAAATACTTGATGAGTTACATTGGACAACATATTGTTAACGATATTCGTGAGGCTCTTTATCGCCATATTCAGAAGATGTCTTTGTCTTATTTTGACAGACGCAAGACCGGTAATATTATGAGTAACCTCACTAATGACGTTACGGCTTTACAAACGGCTATTGCCGACAATCTGATTTCCTTTGTGCAAGAAGCCGTAATTTTAGTCGGGTCCCTGGTTTCCATGTTTTACCTGTATTGGAAGCTGACCTTTTTAACCTTGGCAGTCGTGCCGCTTGTCGTTTTAACAATTAACTATTTCGGCAAACGTCTACGTAAGGCCGGACATAAGGTTCAAGGGAAAACTGGCCGACATTACGGCTCTTATAGAAGAAGCCATTTCAGGTATTCGCATTATTCGTTCTTTTAACAGGGAAGATCACGAAATTGATCGTTTTGTAGAACAAAATGACAAGAATTTCTGGGCTCTTATGGCAACTACCCGATTAACAGCTATGTTGACGCCGTTTATTCAGTTCTTCGCAGCTGTTGCCGTCGTAGGAATTATTTGGTACGGCGGCATGAGCGTTATTGACGGAGCTATGACGGCAGGTGCTTTAATCGCTTTTTTGATTTATGCTATCAACCTGTCGAATCCCGTTCGTCGAATCAGTGAGATTTACGGTGAAATTCAACGTTCGTTGGCTGCAGCGGATCGAGTATTTGAAACGCTTGATACAAAATCGGACGTAGAGGAAAAACCTGATGCCGTAGACTTGAATATCGTTCATGGCAAGGTAGAGTTTGAAAATGTATGCTTCTCTTATGATGAGGAACATGAAGCATTAAAAGACTTTTACCCTTACCGTAGAGCCCGGGTGAAGTCGTGGCACTGGTGGGACCCAGCGGTGCCGGTAAATCGACTATTGCCAATTTGGTACCCCAGATTTTACGATGTAACCTCAGGGGTGCTGAAAATCGACGACACGGATGTGAGAGATGTGACTTTTTCGTCGTTGCGCAGCCAAATCGGACTGGTACCTCAGGAAACGATGTTGTTCAATACATCCATTATGAATAATATTCTCTACGGTCGACTGGATGCGACGGAGGAAGAAGTCGTAGCAGCCGCCAAGGCGGCCAATGCCCATGAGTTTATTAAAGACCTGCCTGACGGGTATGCGACTGTAGTCGGAGATAGAGGCAGTGCACTTTCCGGCGGACAGCGCCAACGAATCGCCATTGCCAGAGCTATTTTTGAAAGGATCCTCATATTTTGATTCTCGACGAAGCTACGTCGGCATTGGATACGGAAAGCGAAAAAATAGTACAGTCGGCCTTGGAAACCTTGATGAAAGGACGAACGTCTTTAGTCATTGCTCATCGACTCAGTACGGTTCGCAATGCGGATAAAATCGTTGTTATTAATCACGGTTCTATTGTCGAGTCGGGTACTCACAAGGAGTTGCTTGCTCGCGACGGCTTATATGCGAGCCTATATGCGGTTCAATTTAATCCCGAAGTCGTAACGGAAGGATAGAGTCCTCTTGAAACTAAACATAAAAGCCAACTTTCTTTACTGGGTATATAATATTCTTCTACTCTTATATTGGGCTACGTTGATTCCCGTATTGATTTATCGTCTCTTTCGAGAAGAAGGATTTTTTCAACGGATTAAACAAAGTATCGGTTGGCTGCCGGAAGATTTGAAAAAGAAAATATCCGATAGAGACGCTATTTGGATTCATGCGGCTTCGGTAGGAGAAATCGTAGCTGCCAGTCCGATTGTACGGGAAATGAGGAAAGAACATCCTGAAGAAGTTATCATCGTATCCGTTGTAACGGCTACAGGCTTCAGTATGGCTCACCGAATCATTGAAGGGAGCTGACGGGATTTTATATTTCCCTCTCGACTTGCCGTATTTTACGAGTCGTATTTTGAATATCGTCAACCCCAAGGTGATAGTCCTGGTAGAAACTGAAATTTGGCCGAACTTCCTGCGTGTCGCCGAAAGTAAGAATATTCCCGTCATGATGATGAACGGACGTATCAGTAATCGCAGTGCTTCACGTTATCGCCTTATTACCTTCTTTACACGACATGTACTCTCTTCCATACGCGTCTTTTGTATGCAAAGTCGTATTGATGCACAATATATTATCAGCATCGGTGCCGACCCGAATAAAGTTATTGTAACGGGCAATACGAAGTATGATCAGACGTACGGTATTGTAACGGAAGAAGAACGGGGACGCTTGCGTAAGGAGATGGGCTTTAATGATGATGCTTATCCGATTATGATTGCCGGAAGTACGCACAAGGGTGAAAATATTCCCGTATACAAGGCATTTGTCAAGGTTAAGGAACAATTTCCGCAGGCGAAGCTCATTATTGCACCCAGATATATTTACCAGGCCGACTTTAATTATCAGCGAAGGTGTATCCTTAGGTGTAACCATGGTCAAACGAAGTGAAATGGTATCCGGTTGTAAGTCGGATATCTCTTATGACGGTGTTATCTTGGATACGATCGGTGAGTTAGGCCGCGTATACAGCATAGGCGATTTGATTTTCGTAGGCGGCAGTTTGGTTCGAGTCGGGGGACATAATATTCTTGAACCGGCAGCACACGGAAAGCCTATTGTCGTTGGGCCGAATATGTTTAACTTCGTTGAAATTTACGAACTTCTCAGCAGACGTGGCGCTTGTGCCATGGTACGTAACGAAGAAGAGTTTATCGATACGTGTCTCGATATTTTATTAAATCCTGCAAGAGCCAAGCATATGAAAGAAAGTTGCTTGCAAATTGTCGGCGAAAACCAAGGGGCAACGCATCGTAATTTAAATGAATTGAAAAAATTGTTGGATAAATTGCAGTTATGGGGATAGAAATATGTCTTTACGTGAAAAAGTGACTAAGCGATTTCTTGAATTGACGGAAAAGGGAGCACAAAATAAGGGTGATGACCTGATGCTATCCTTTTTGGAAATGCTTGAAAAAGTTTATGAAAAGGCGGTTACACGTCGTCGTCACGCTTATACATCAGGGATAAAGAAAGAAACTTCTTTTGATGCTACGGTTATCAGTTTGGGAAACATAACGGTCGGCGGTACGGGGAAAACCCCTATGGCGGTTTTTCTGACGAAGGAAATTCGCCGCATGGGCTATACGGTAGCCGTTTTGAGCAGCGGATATCGCTCGCAGGCGGAAAAGGCCGGTGCTATTGTATCGGACGGAAATAACGTTTTATTGACACCGGCTGAAGCCGGCGATGAAGCTGTCCTTGTGGCACGCTCCCTGCCGGGAGTTCCCGTTTTATCGGGGCGGCGCCGAACGGAAACGGGGCATATTGCGGTAGACGAGTTTCATCCCGATGTCATTTTGATGGACGATGCCTTCCAACATTGGCAAGTGAAGCGAGAGTTGGACATAGTTCTGATTAATGCGGCCAATCCTGTCGGTAACGGACACTTGTTGCCGCGCGGTATTTTAAGAGAACCTCTTGATGAATTAGAGCGTGCCGGACTTTTTATTATTACGAAGGCTGATGAAGCCGACAGAGATGAAGTGGAAAAGATCTATTCTCTCCTAAGATACTATAATGAAAGCGCACCCATTGCCGAAGCGGAACATCAACCGAAATGGTGTGTTCCCTTATGCGCAATGGTTGAAGGGAGAGATATCTGCTGAAGGACTGGAAGAAGACAGTAAGGTCGTTGCTTTATCGGCTTTGGGCAGTCCCTGATTCTTTTGAGGAAACCCTGGAAGAAGCGGAATATGAAGTTGTTCGCTCTTTGCGGTTTGACGACCATCACGTTTACACGGAAAGAGACTTGCGAGAGGCCTCATCTCTGGCGTCGGCACAGCGAGCCGTTGTAGTAACGACGGAAAAGGATGCGGTCAAACTTTCGCCGTCTATGGTAGAGTCTATGAGTGTCCCCCTATATGTGCTGGGGATTGAAATAGAGATTACAGCCGGTGAAGAAGAAGTAAAACGCGTATTAAAACGTGTGCTGGGAGGATAAAATGAAATTTATATGCATAATCCCGTCACGATTCGCATCGACGCGATTACCCGGTAAACCTTTAATCGATTTAGCGGGCAAACCGATGATTCAACGAGTATATGAACAGGCTTGTAAGGCGACAAAAACGTCGGGGACCGTTGTGGCTACCGATGACCCGAGAATTTATGACAAGGTCATGTCCTTCGGCGGTCAAGCGGTTATGACGGATAAGAATCATGAAAACGGTACAGCCCGCTTAGCTGAAGCGGTAGGACACTATAAGGATGCCCATGTGGTCATTAATGTTCAAGGAGATGAACCGCTAATTGCACCGGAAGTCATCGATGCGCTTTGTCAAGCCTTTGAAGAAGATGCAGACTTGCAAATGGCTACGGTAGCTACGCCCTTGCAGCCTGAAGAGTATGATGATAAGGGAGCTGTTAAGGTCGTTGTCAATAAGCGGGACGAAGCCATGTATTTTTCCCGCTCCCTGATTCCGTACCCGCGGCACGACTATACGGCACAACACGGCCCGTATAAGCATATAGGGATTTACGCATACCGACGAGACTTTTTGCTCGAATATGCGAATATGGAAGTAACCCCGTTGGAAGCGACGGAATCTCTCGAACAGTTGCGTGTATTGGAAAACGGATATAAGATAAAAGTTATTAAAACAACACATACGTTTATCGGCATAGATACGCCTGAAGACGTAGATCGAGTCAGAGAGTATTTTGCTAAGGAGAAGGTTTGATGAAATCTGTTAAAGTAGGAAATACGGTCCTTGACGGGTCGTCTTTATTCGTCTTGGCCGGACCTTGCGTCATAGAAGACCCGGAACGCACCTTGAATATCGGCCGGGAGATGAAGAAGATTTGTGAAAAATTGGGACTGCCCTATGTATTCAAGGCATCCTTTGATAAGGCCAACCGTTCGTCTTTCACGTCTTATCGCGGACCGGGGCTGGAAGAAGGATTGAAAATTTTGGGGTATATCAAAAAAGAATTGAATGTTCCCGTTGTCAGTGATATCCATGCAGTGGAACAAGTCGAAAAAGCGGCTGAGGTTTTGGATATTTTGCAAATCCCCGCATTCTTGTGCCGTCAGACGGATTTGCTTGAAGCGGCGGCGGCAACAGGAAGGTGCGTAAATGTTAAGAAGGGACAGTTTTTAGCCCCGGAAGACATGGGAAATGTAGTTCAAAAAATCCTCCACAAGGGCAATGAAAATCTCATGCTTACAGAACGCGGCGTGACTATGGGATATCATAATCTGGTTGTCGATATGCGCAGCTTTCCCATTATGAGATCCTTCGGCTATCCCGTTGTATTTGATGCTACACACAGCGTACAGCTTCCCCGGCGGAGGCGGTACGAAGTCTACGGGACAGCGACAATTTATCGGTAATCTTGCCCGAGCGGCAGCCGGATCGGGGATTGACGGGGTCTTTATGGAAGTGCATGACAATCCGGACGAAGCTTTAAGCGACGGACCGAATTCACTGTATTTATCCCAAGTCGAAGGCGTTTTGCGCGATATGGTTGCCATTCATTCCATTGTCGCAAAGAGTACCGAAACGGCTATGTAATCGATTCATACGTGAGGTGTGTGCCATATGAATATATTGGAAGAAGCAAGAGAAGTACTCCGTGTGGAAGCGGCAGGAATAGAACGTCTGATACCCACATTGGATCAGCGCTTTGTCAATGCCGTCAATATGATTCTCGAATCTCGGGACGTGTTATCGTTACGGGTATGGGGAAATCGGGCCATATAGCCCGCAAGGTGGCGGCTACTTTAGCCAGTACGGGGAACGCCGGCCTTTTTTCTTCATCCGGCCGAGGCGATTCACGGTGATTTGGGCATGGTAACCATTGATGATACGGTGTTGGCATTCTCTAATAGCGGAGAAACGACGGAAATCCTGAACATATTGCCGTCCTTAAAACGTATCGGACCCAAACTGATTGCCGTTGTGGGAAATATGAACTCAACGTTGGCCAAAAACGGCCGACATCGTTCTTGATGTGACAGTAGAGAAAGAAGCCTGCCCCTTGGGATTGGCTCCGACTACCAGTACGACTGTGGCCTTGGCCCTCGGTGACGCACTGGCAGTAGCCCTCTTACAGGCGCACAACTTTACGAAGGATCAGTTTGCTGTCTTCCATCCCGGCGGGAGCTTTGGGTAAAAAATTACTTTTAACGGTCAAAAGACGTTATGCATAAGGGTGTGGATAATCCCTGTTATCGGTGAAGAAAGTACGGTTCAGGATGCGCTCTTTATGATGACGGAAAAGGGATTAGGGTGCTGTAGCCGTTACGCGTGAAGACGGTACTTTAGCCGGTCTGGTTACGGACGGTGATGTACGACGCGGTCTGGAAACGGGGTCTAATTTCTTACAGTGGCCTGTAGATGCTATGATGACTAAGAACCCTCGACGGATCTCTCAGGATAAATTGGCTGCCGAAGCTTTACATATTATGGAAAAAAATCAGCCGCGACCGATTACGGTATTGCCGGTTATCGATGAAAACGATAAGGTTACGGGTATGATTCATTTGACGGACTTGTTGCGTCAAGGTGTCGTTTAATGAAGGCGGAACATATTAAGGTCGTCGCCTTCGATGTAGACGGCGTATTTACGGACGGAACTCTGTACTACGGTGCGAACGGTGATTGTATGAAAGCCTTTTCCGCCCGCGACGGCATGGGTATTTCCATGGTTAAGGCAGCCGGTTTGCGTACGGCCATTATTACGGGGTCGCTCGTCGCAAAGCGTGGCTAAACGGGCTGAAGAATTAGGAATTACCTACGTAATACAAGGATCATCTCATAAAAAAGAAGGCTTGGCCGAGTTATGTGAGAAGGCTCAGGTCACTGAAAAGGAGGTTGCCTACATGGGCGATGATATTAACGACTTGCCTGTAATCGCAGCTGTCGGTTTCAGCGGTGCACCTCAGGATGCATGTCGTCAGGTACGGGAAGCAGTCCTTTGGGTATCGGACAATCCCGGGCGGTCACGGTGCGGTTCGAGAGTTTTGTGAATACATTTTGGAGGCTCGGAGACAGTTGGACGATGTTATTGCTGCTTATAAGTGCGGTAAGAACGAGCTTAAACAATAAAGAAAGGAGCGTCCGTTAGAGTGTTTAAAAATTGGCAGTACCATGCAGTAAGGGCTATCGGAAGATTTGTATGCCTCTTTTCTTACGATACAATTGTCAAATGGGGACGAAAATTGGGTCCCGTTGCGGGACGACTCCTGAAGAAACAACGCAATCGAGGTATTTTCCATGTCATGCGCGGACTTAAGTGCGATGAGGCGGAAGCTGTTGCGGTTATTGACGGCGTTTTTGCCAACTTGGGTCAGTCATTTAATGGAAATCTTATATACCCCTCGTCTGAACAAGGATTGTATTTCCCGGTATGTAACCTTGGATCGGCCGGATATACTTGAAAGATCCTTGGAAGAAAATAAGGGCGTCATTGCCTTAACGGGTCACTTGGGAAACTGGGAATGGATGGGAGCCTCTTTGGCTTTATACGGATACCCGGCAACCACTATTGTGAAGAATCAGCCTAATGATTCGGTTACGCGGTTTTTGAATGAAAACCGTGAGCGCATGGGTTTGGAGGTATTTGCTCGAGGCGGGAATGAAATGATTATTGCCGCTCGAGCTTTGAAGAAGAAAAAAATTCTCGGTTTTCTTGCCGATCAGGATGGCGGTTTTGACGGTGTACCGCAGGAGTTTCTCGGACAACTGGCCTCGACGCCTCGAGGAATTGCTCTTTTTGCTCGCCAATTTCGTTCCCCTATCGTGCCGATTTTTCCCGTATCATGATGAAAACCATCGTAATCGCGTCTATATTGGAGAGCCGATTTACTTTGAAGATACGGGTGATAAAGAGCGGGATATTGCAGAATTGACGAAGCAGACGGCGATTATTACGGAAAAAAATTTATCAGAGAACATCCGACAGAATGGTTGTGGTTCCAGCATCGTTGGAGTACGAAACCGGAGGAAATGACGGCACTTCAGACTGAAGGAGGACAGGAAGGCATATGATACAACGGATTCAAAAATATAAGTTGCCGCTGATTGTAGGGGCCTTCATCCTTTTATTTGCCGCCATATTGATTCCTCTTTTGCGTGAGGGAGAAAAGCCGGCGGAAGTCAATACGGAGCGTTTTGTTGAGTTTGACGGATCGGAACTGGAAGAAAAGCGTGACGGAAAGTTGGTCTGGCATTTAACGGCCGACAAAATCCTGGTTGATCCCGATTCGGGCAAGGTCTACTTTGTAAAACCCACGGGGACTTTTGTGAGTGATGACGGAGTTCAACTGACGATTACGGCCGACCAGGGCATTGTTGACAGAAACGGAAAAACGATTGAGCTTAAGGCCCCTTTGGAAGCGCATACGGATCAGGGCGATTCGTTGCAGACCGACGGGAGTGTATACTATAATATGGATACTCGCGAAATAACAGGCGGTAAAGTAGTAATTACGCGTGCCGATCAGACCGACTTGAGTGCCGATTCATTTACGGCCAACGCGGCACTGAATGCAGTAACGCTTACCGGTCATGCCCGTATTACCAAGGGGGAATAGAGAATGAAAAAAACATGGATATATACTTGTGCAGTCTTACTGGCTGCAACTGCCGTGTCCGTACCTTCGCTGTCGACGGTAGCCGCACCTCAGCCGGCCATTTCCGTAACAGCCGATCAGTTACAGTATGACGGCAAAACGCAGGTAGCTACGGCTAAGGGAAATGTTGTCATCGTACGTGATAATGCGACTATGACCGGAGCTACCGCTATGTATAATTTGAAGACGGCAGAAGCCGATTTGGACGGCGGCGTTACGGTGGAACAGCCGGATATGCATGTAACGGCACAAAAATTGCATTCGACGAATAAAAATTATGTCGTAGCTACCGGTGATGTTCGCGGCATATACGGTGATCGTAAATTAAACGGCGACCAGGTCGAATATTACTTGGACCAGGACTACGGTATCGTAACGGGTAACGGTTATATGGAAGCTCAGGGGTCGCAAATGTGGGCCGACCGTATCGATGCCTGGACCAAGAAAATTCTGGCAGTCGGTACGGGTAGCGTTCATATTGAATCGCCGAAGGATAACTTATCCGCTTATGCGAATAAGGCGGAGTATACCCAAACACCCGGCGTAAATGACGGTGTTATCAACCTTTTCGGTGATGTGCACGCAACGCAAAACGGCAGCAGCCTGAACGGTGATAATATTCAAATCCGTCTGGCCGATGATTCGGCTCAGGCCATGAGTCGGTCGACACTCATCATCGTACCGACCAACTAGGGCATTTTGAGGAGAGTTCATGTATATTCAGACAAATGATTTGGTTAAAACCTATAATGGTCGTAATGTAGTTAACGGAGTATCTATTCGCGTTGATCAGGGACAGGTAGTGGGATTGCTCGGTCCTAACGGGGCGGGCAAGACGACGACCTTCTATATGATAGTAGGCATTGAAAAGCCTTCGTCGGGAACGATTCGTATTGACGATACGGATATTACTCAGCAGCCCGTACACATACGCGGCCATGAAGGAATCGGCTATTTGCCGCAGGAAGCGTCGATTTTTTTCCGTAAACTGACGGTAGAGGATAACTTGCTGGCCATGTTGGAAACGACGAAACTTACCAAGGCGGAACAAAAGAGCTAAGGCAGAGGCACTTATGGAAGAGTTTTCCATTACAAAGTTGCGTGATCGCTTAGGGTATTCAATTGTCCGGCGGTGAACGGAGACGAGTGGAAATTGCACGGTGTCTGTGTATGGACCCGGCATTTATTTTGCTCGATGAACCTTTTGCCGGCATCGATCCTCTGGCAGTCAACGATATTATGGGTATAATCAGTCATTTGAAGAGAAGAGGCATGGGTGTTCTTATTACGGACCACAACGTGAGAGAAACGTTGCGTATTGTCGACAAGGCGTACTTGCTGGCTGACGGCAAGGTATTCCTTGAAGGCGCACCGATGGAAATAGCTGAAAACGAAGTGGCGAAGAAAAACTATTTAGGTGAAGACTTCACCATGTAAGACGTCGGGGGATAAAATAAGATGAGAATACTTGATAAATATATATTAAAAGAGTTTATAGGCCCCTTTCTTTTCGGTGTCTGTGCGTTTACGAGCGTTTTTGTCGGTACGGGAACTCTGTATAGAATTGCCAACTTAATCAATCAATACGGGGCGTCCATGTGGGCGGCTTTTCGAATTTTAGTATTGGCTTTGCCTTCCATTATTGTCATTACCTTTCCCATGTCCGTTCTGTTGGGGTCCTTAATGGCTTTCGGCAGAATGTCGGCAGCCAGTGAAATCATTGTCATGCGGTCGGGAGGTCAGAACTTTCCTCGCCTGGCTATGCCCATTTTTATCACGGCCTTGTGTATTTCTTTAGGGACAACGGCTTTTAACGAGTTCGTCGTGCCGAAGGCGAACAATGCGTATAATCGCATTATAAATGAGGAAGTGAAGGCCGGGGCTCAGCCGACTACACAGGATCATATAATTCTGAAAAACGTAAAAGGATCCGATATTTCCAGCCTCATGTATGCGCGTCAATATGACGGACAGGAAAAACGCTTTGAAGGATCTGACGGTGCAGGAATTTGACAACGATGTACTGACACGTGTCGAAAAAGCCGACTATGCTGAATGGGACGGCGATAAATGGATTATGCACAAGGGGATTATTTACGACCTTTCAGGCGGAGATGAACAGCAGGTGACAAGAACCATGACGTTCAACCATCAGACCCTTGCCTATTTCTCAGAAACCTAATAAGATGGCTGAATCTCAGAAAAAAAGCCGGATGAATTAACTATTCGCGAATTGAAGGAACAGATTAAGGTCCTCGACAATAATTCCGTAGATACGAATAAGATGAAAGTCGAGCTGTTCAATCGTTTTTCTATGCCCTTAGCCAGTTTGGTTTGTGCCTTAGTAGGTGCGCCTCTGGGTTTGCAAAAGCAAAGAGGCAGCTCATCCATCGGATTCGGTATCAGTGTCATTGTTATTTTTATTTACTACAGCATTATGACGATTTCCAATGCCTTGGGAAACGGGGGGCGTATCCCTCCGTACGTAGCGGCATTTCTTCCCGACGTAATTACGGGAATTGCCGGTATATGGCTTATCTATAAAAAATCTCGTTAAAAATTGTGTTACCTTCTTAGCCGGGAGGTAACACAATTTTTGTATAATAAAAGAGAACGTTATGCGAACTTTTTATGTGTAGGTGAAGGAGCGGTTCTCTTTGAGGTCTTTAGGAAACGTTGTTTCAAGTAAAATTCAGACGGAAATATGAAGGGGATTCGTCAAAATGTGCGGTGTAGGTAATTCGATACATTGTAAAAATATGATATAATAAGACATTATGAAATGATTTGAGAATCTGTATCGGAAGGAGGGGCGTTTGATGGAGTCGGGCTGGTTTATGTTGATTGTTCTTGCCGTTATGGGCGGACTTATTGCCTATTTAGGCGATAAAATAGGTTCTAAGGTCGGCAAAAGAAAAATAAAACTGATGGGCTTACGCCCTAAGTATACATCCATCTTGGTTACTATCATGACGGGTATCAGCATTGCCGTTGTTACCTTGGGTGTCATGTCCGTCTTATCGGAAAATGCCAGAGTAGCTCTTTTCGGTATGAATAAGTTGCGCCAACAACAGCATGTGTTGGAAGAGCAGAGAGATCGACTTTTAGCCGAGGCGGATAAGTTGGCCAGAGAAATGCAGGAAAAAAATGACTTATTGGCTGATAATGAAGTGAAGTTGGCTTCTCAGGAAGAACAATTGGACGGAGCCAACGATCGTTTGCGACTGACTCTGTTGGACTTGGAGCAGGTTCAGGCGGCGCGAGACGATGCTTCGGCTCAGCTGGGGATTGTTCAGACGGCCTTTAATCAGGTTCATGCGGACTTGGCGACGGCTCAGGGAGAAATCGAAGAACTTGAACATACGAAAGCGGGATTAACAAAGACAGTTGCCGCTTTGGATGAACGGAACCGCTTGTTGAATGAATCCATGCTGACTGTTCGTGAGGGAACGGTGCTCTTTCGCGTAGGCGAAGTTCTTTCCAGTTCCGTCTTGACAGCCGGTCAGTCTCAGGATGAAACAAGGTCACAGCTAAGCGGTATTATGGTGAATATTAACAATATGATTCGCCAACGCCTTAACATTACGGATGAAAAAGCCGTATTGCTTTACATTTCTCCTGACGAGTTTGAGCGAACCGTACAGGAACTCAGCAACTCTCCCAAGGCTAGTAAACTGATTCGCGTTACGGCTGCCGGAAATATCATTACGGGTGAGCCCGCTTTGGTACATGTAAATATATATGATAATAACCTGGTTTATAATCGGGGCAGAGAAGTATATACGGAATACTTTACAAGTGAAGAAATTGAGAGCGGAACGGAATTACAACTCCTGCATTTTCTGCATAATGTCAATCGCAGTGCTCAGGCTGACGGAATCCTGCCCGATCCTTTGAGCGGTAACGTAGGGGCTTTGACGGCCGTCGAAATGTTTGACACCATTTCCCGTATGAAGGCCTACGGAAATACGGGACTTACGTTGCGAGCCGTTACGACTCAGAATATCTTTACGGCCGGACCTTTGCGTATTGAAATTCGTGTTGAGCCGAACAGGAGGTAAGCCGTGATTTTAGCTATTGACCCGGGATCTGTAAAAACGGGAGTGGCACTGGTTCATGAAGACGGAGAACTGAAAGAAAAGCGAATTATTCCTACTCAGTCCCTGTTGCAATACGTACAGGAGTGTTACGATTCGGGAGCACTGAAGTCGGTAGTTATGGGGGACGGGACTCGTCACGAAAGCTTGGGGAATCTCGTTAAGTCATGGATCGGCGAAGGGCATGACGAAGTGAGTTTTTCATATGTTAATGAAATTCACGACCGTCGAAGGACGTAAACTCTATTGGCAGTATACACCGCGTAAGGGGTGGAGAAAGTTTGTGCCGACATCATGGCAATATCCGCCTGAACCGGTAGACGACTTTGTAGCTTGGATTATCGGGCTCAGATTTGTACGGGAAAGGAAAAAGACATGGTAACCAGATATATTACGAAAGCCGTGGCCTTGGCATTCGGCGCACTCGTCTATACATTGGGACTGGATGTATTTTTAACGCCTAACCATGTTATTGACGGTGGCATTGTCGGTATTTCATTGATGGCGGCGGCCTTGACAAACCTTTCCTTTTCAACCTTTATCGTTGTCTTAAACTTACCGTTTTTGTATTTAGGCTATAAAAAAATCGGGGCTCGTTTTACCATCGCTTCTCTCTATTCCATTTTATGGTTGGCCATATGGAGCCGCGTCGTTGACTATATGCACTTAGAGGCGGTAACGAAGGATCCTTTTTTATCCACCGTTTTCGGCGGGATTATTATAGGTGTCGGCGTAGGCCTTATTATTCGCTTCGGCGGTTCTTTGGACGGTACGGAAATGTTGGCCATTATCGGTGACCGTCGCCTGCCTTTTTCGGTAGGTGAAATTATTATGTTCTTTAACTTCTTCATTCTCGGTGTATCGGGTTTCGTCTTTTCGTGGAACAGCGCCATGTATTCTCTTATTGCGTACTTTATTGCTTACAAGGCTATTGATGTCGTATCCAACGGGTTGGATGAAATGAAGGGCGTACTTATAGTGACCAAAAAGGATGAGGAAGTATCGCGAGTCATTACGCGTGAACTGCATCGCGGTGTTACATTGTTACACGGTGAAGGGGCATATGCGCGACATAAGATGTGGGTTCTTTACTGTGTCGTATCCCGATTGGAAGTTATGCAATTGCGCGACACGGTGACTGAAGTCGACCCAAATGCCTTTGTTTCCATCTTTGACATACAGGAAGCACATGGCGGATTATTTTCGAAAAAAGGCTCGTCTCATTAAAAATCGGAGTTTCTTTATTGACTTTGGACGGCGGTTTGATATGATAACATATAACACTGATTTTTAGTAAAAAATATTAGCGGTCTTAAAACCGCCTGTAGAGGAGATAGAAAGTATGGTACAGCTTAATTTCAATATTGAAGATATTTGCGGCACCTTATCGGAAAACAAGGACGGTTGGCGCAAAGAACTGACGTATATCAGTTGGAACAACCGTGCGGCCAAGTTTCGATTTGCGTTCCTGGGATCCCGATTATCAGGCTATGACAAAAGGTATTACGTTAACTAAAGAAGAATTAATGAAGTTGAAAGATATTTTAAATGATATGGATTTCGACAAATATTAAAATAGAAGTATGCATGTGGCGTTTTTCGTATGAGTGAAGACGCTGTATGCATACTTTTTTCTTGCCAAAAGAGGGAAAACAATATATAATTTTCATAGTATGTACTATTAACACTTGGTCATAAAACTAGGGTGATATCATGGCGAGAACGGGACGAGATGAACGGCATGAATTGCTGAAAAAGAGAATAGAGGAAAATCCTTTCATCAATGATGAAGAGTTGGCTGAGGAACTTTCCGTCAGCATTGCGACTATACGGTTAGATCGCATGGCTTTGGGGATACCTGAATTACGTATTCGCATTAAGCAACGGGCCGTAGCGGCCGGACCGGAAACGAAACTGGCCGGTGTACTCGGAGAGTTGGTGGAATGTGTTCCCGGAGAAAGCGGTATATCCGTTATGACGGCTACTGAGGATATGGTTGACGAGGCACATATCGTTAAATCGCAGTATTTATATGCGCAGGCAGGCTCGTTGGCTAAGGCCGTTGTCAATATACCCGTTTGTATTATGGCTGTAGGCAATGTAAAATATAAGCAACCCGTTACGGTAGGAGACAAACTGGTCGCCAGAGCGGAAGTCATTCGTAGACGGGATGATAAACGATATGTATGGGTAAAAATTCGCAAAAACGCGAAAGAAGTATTTCGGGCTAAGTTTATTATTGAATCATTAGAGTAACAGGGGCGATACGCATGAAAATAGCAGTCGATGCTATGGGTGGCGACTATGCACCGGAAGAAGTGGTTCTCGGAGCCATTGAAGCGGTTAAGGCATATAAGTATGATGTTGTCCTCGTAGGAGATGAAAAGAAAATACGTAAGGTCATGGCCGACCACGGAGCCGAAGAATCGGAACGACTTACGATCGTTCATGCAGCGGAAGTCATTGAAATGGATGAACATCCGGCGCAAGCTATTCGTAAGAAAAAGGATGCATCTATTGTAGTGGCAACCCGCCTGGTAAAAGAGGGCGTCTGTGATGCCGTTGTAGCCCCGGGAAGCACCGGCGCTGCCGTTACGGCGGCCTTATTGGGATTAGGGCGTATTAAGGGTATTGAACGACCCTGTATTGCGACTCCCATTCCGTCTAAAAAAGGTGTGAGTGTTCTTTTGGATTCAGGCGCCAATTCGGACAGTAAACCCAAACATCTTGTACAAGCGGCCATTATGGGAACCCATTATGCAAAATATATCTTTAATATCGAGTCGCCGAAAATAGGCTTACTTAATATCGGAGCGGAAGCGTCGAAGGGTAATGAATTATCCCAAACGACGTATCCTATGCTGGAAGCTACAAAGACCATTTCTTTTTACGGCAATATAGAAGGTCGTGATATTACGGAAGGTATTGTGGATGTAGTTGTCTGTGACGGATTCGTAGGAAATGTTATTTTGAAATTCGGCGAGGGTATCGCACTCTTTATCATGCAACTGGTTAAAGATTCTATTCGTAAGGGCGGAATTTTGGCGAAACTTGGAGCTATGGCCGTCATGCCGGCCTTCAAGCATTTGAAAAAACGACTTGATTTTACGGAATATGGCGGAGCACCGTTGCTCGGTGTTGACGGCAGCTTTATTATCTGTCACGGCAGTTCAAAGGCCAAGACAATTCGACATGCCGTTCGCGTAGCAGGTGAATTGGTAGAAGAGGATGTAGTCGGCCATATTCGGTCAAGTATTGAAGAAGAGGGGCAAGAGGATGAAAGTGAAGCTTAACGGAGCCGGTATTTTGGGAACGGGCCATTGTGTTCCCCATAATATAGTAACCAATGCGGATATGGAAAAAATCGTCGACACGTCAGACGAATGGATCAGTACGCGTACGGGCATTAAGCAACGGCATTTTGCACCGGAGGGTGTGAATACGTCCGACTTGTGTACTGAAGCGGCACGACAGGCTTTGGAACAGTCCGGAACGGCAGCGGAAGATCTTGACCTGATTATTGTCTGCACCTTGACACCCGATATGACGATTCCTTCAGCAGCATGTATTGTACAGGCTAATTTAGGGGCTAAGAATGCAGCTGTTTCGATTTGTACGCCGCTTGCTCCGGTTTTGCTTACGGAGTGATTACGGCGACACAATATATTGAAACGGGCATGTATAAACGGGTTCTCGTTATAGGAGCCGAGATTCTCAGTCGTGTGTTAAACTTTAAAGACCGCAATACCTGCGTTCTCTTCGGTGACGGTGCCGGCGCAGCCGTCTTAGGTCCTGTGCCGGAAGGATACGGTATTCTCGGCATGGATATGGGAGCTGACGGAAACGGCGGTAAGTATCTCAACATTCCGGCCAGCGGCACGGCTGTGTTGCCGACTGATGAAGCACGTGAAAAAGGCCTTACGTATGTTCATATGGACGGTAAAGAAGTATATAAATTTGCTGTCAAGGTCATGGGACAGACGGCGGAAAAAGCTTTGGAAAGAGCAGGCATCGACAAGAGTGAGATTGACATTCTCGTACCTCATCAGGCGAACATTCGGATTATCCAGTCGGCAGCTAAACGATTGGATTTACCTATGGAAAAGGTGTTTGTCAATATCGATAAGTACGCCAATACATCGGGAGCCTCCATCCCCATAGCTTTGGATGAAGCCCATCGGGAAGGCCGTATCAAGCGCGGTGATATTGTGGTTCTTACCGGATTCGGTGCCGGACTGACTTGGGCCGGAATGGTCATGAAATGGTATTAATAAAGGAGTGAGCTCATGAAAAAAGCATTCGTTTTCCCCGGACAGGGGGCACAAAAAGTAGGGATGGTCAAAGACTTGTACGACTCGTATGCATCTGTACGACAACTTTTCGAAGAAAGCGATGACGCATTGGGTTTTTCATTGACGAAGCTTTGCTTTGAGGGTCCCGATGAAGAATTGATGCTCACGTACAATACACAACCGGCCATTTTAACGGCCAGCACGGCGTGTAATCTCGTGCTCAAAGAAGAAGGTTTTCAGCCCGATATTGTAGCCGGACACAGCTTAGGTGAATACTCGGCTCTGGTAGCGGCCGGATCTTTGGATTTTGCCGATGCCGTACGGACTGTTCGCTTACGTGGACAGTTTATGCAAGAAGCCGTTCCTTTGGGAGAAGGAGCTATGGCGGCGATTCTGGGCCTGGATGAAGAGAAAATAAAGTCTATCTGCACTCAGATTTCGACACAAGGATCAACGGTGGAAGCCGTAAACTTTAATTGCCCCGGGCAGATTGTTATTGCCGGAGCGACGAAGGCCGTTGAACAGGCCGTAGAATCTATGAAAGAAGCGGGTGCGAAGAGAGCCGTCATGCTGAATGTCAGTGCTCCTTTCCACAGCACGCTGATGCAACCGGCTGCAGAACGGTTGGCGGAAGTCTTGGATACTATTACGATTCGCGACGCGGTCATTCCCGTCGTAGCCAATGTAAACGGTGAAATAGAACGGACGGCGGCGGACATTAAGGCTTCTTTGGTAAAGCAGGCAGCCAGTCCCGTGCTCTGGGTTAAATGTGTGCAAACCATGCAGACCTTCGGTGCCGATACCTTTGTAGAAGTGGGACCGGGAAAAACCTTGTGCGGTTTTAATCGTAAAATTGATAAGACCATTCACAGTGAAAATACGGAAGATATACCGTCGTTGAAAAAGACGGTCGACTTCTTGGCAGGAGGAAACTAGGATGCTTTTAGAAAATAAAGGTGCCGTCGTTACCGGCGGCTCCCGCGGTATCGGCAGAGCCGTAGCCGAAGCCTTGGCGGCTGAAGGTGCGACGGTAGCCGTTATTTATGCCGGCAATATAAAAGCGGCGGAAGACACGGTTCGCACCATTGAAGAGGCGGGCGGAAAGGCTTTTGCCGTGCAGTGCGATGTAGCTGATGAAGACGCCGTAACGGATATGGTTAAAATGGTGCACGAAAAGCTCGGTACAATCGATGTTTTTGTTAATAATGCGGGCATTACGCGCGACGGATTGCTTATGCGCATGAAGCGAGAAGACTGGGATGCCGTCTTGAGCACGAATTTGACCGGCGTGTATAATTGCACGAAAGCCGTTACGAAGATTATGATGAAACAACGTAGCGGATCAATCATTAACATGACTTCCGTTGTAGGTGAAACGGGCAATGCGGGGCAGGCCAACTATGCGGCGGCAAAGGCCGGCGTTATCGGCTTTACAAAGTCGGTAGCTAAAGAATTGGCATCGCGAAATATTCGCGTAAACGCCGTGGCTCCCGGTTGTATCGATACGGATATGACGGCCGTTTTATCCGATGCGGTAAAGAAGAAATGATAAAATCTATTCCGCTGGGTCGCACGGCGGCACCGGAAGAAGTGGCTCAAGCAGTCGTCTTCCTGGCATCACAAAAGGCAGGTTACATTACCGGTCAGACTCTGAATGTTGACGGCGGCATGGTAATGTAATAACATAGACTAGGCTTAGTCTATACCACATCGAAAGGGGGTGAAGTAAGATGAGCGAACAAGCAACTTTTGAGAAAGTTAAAGGTATCGTTGTAGAACAGCTCGGCGTTGATGAAAAAGAAGTCAAGTTGGAAGCTGCATATATCGACGATTTAGGCGCTGACTCCTTGGACATCGTAGAATTGATCATGGCTTTCGAAGAAGAATTCAATATTGAAATCCCTGACGATGTTGCAGAAAAAATCAAAACCGTTCAAGATACGGTTGATTATATCGAAAAGGAAAAGAAAGCGTAAGTATGCAATAAGACCCGCCGCCGGGGAAGGGCCGGTGAGCACTTCCCCTGACGGGATCTTGATTGGAGGAAAACAGAGTGAAGCTGCCTGAATTAAAAATTGGTAAGCTCATTGCGAAAGTGCCTATTGTACAAGGCGGCATGGCAATTCGTTTATCGACGGCCAAGTTGGCCTCAGCTGTTGCCAACGAAGGCGGTATCGGATTGATAGCGGCATCGGGAATGCCCTTTGAAGAATTACGATCTGAAATCCGTTTGGCGAGAAGATTATCTCCCGGCGGAATAATAGGAATTAATGTAATGGTTGCGGCTCGTGAATTTCACGGCATTGTAACCACTGCTATTGAAGAAGGAATCGATCTGATTGTTGCAGGAGCGGGCTTTTCCCGAGATATGTTTGCATTGGGAAAAGATTCGGGTACCCCTATTGTACCCATCGTTTCATCTGCAAAATTAGCTAAAATATCACAATCCCTCGGCGCTGCGGCTATTGTCGTAGAAGGTGCCGAAGCGGGTGGCCATTTGGGCACGAGTCGTTCCAGTAGGGAAATCGTTCCTGAAGTCAGAGCGGCTGTCGACTTGCCCGTCATCGGTGCAGGCGGTGTATTGCACGGTGAAGACATTGTTGAAATGTTGCGCCTTGGCGCTAACGGCGTCCAAATGGGCAGTCGTTTCGCAGCCAGTGAAGAGGCAAACAGCTCGGATGAATTGAAGAAAGTCTACTTGCGAGCCAATAACCCTGAGGATTTTGTTCTTGTGCATAGTCCCGTAGGATTGCCCGGACAGGCTATCAGGACCCCTTTTTCCGAACGGATTTTGGCGGATCATGCGACCTAAACCGGAAGTCTGTGATACGTGTCTGAAAAAATGCAGTCATAAGTACTGTATCATTCGAGCTTTGACACGAGCACAGCAAGGCGATGTCGAAACGGGTCTTGTTTTCTCGGGTCGGCGAATGCAGGAGATTCATGAAATCTTGAGTGTTAAAGGAAATTTTTGCGTATCTTAAGCGTGAGACGGAAGCGATTCCCGAATAAGTCACGACTGATTTTCAAAATGATGAGGTGAATACTTTGGAAAAACGAGTAGTAATTACCGGTTTGGGCGTAATCTCACCTGTCGGTAACGGTAAAGACGTTTTCTGGGAGTCATTAGTGTCCGGGAAAGAGCGGTATCGGTCCGATTACGCACTTTGATGCAACCGAGTATACGACCCGTATTGCCGGGGAAGTAAAGGACTTTGACGTTACTCAATACGGCATTGACCGCAAGGAAGCTCGGCATATGGATCCGTCCACTCAATATGCCGTGGCGGCTACGAAATTGGCTCTTGATGACTCGGGCATGAATTTAGATGCTGAAAATCGCGACCGTATAGGAACGATTATCGGTACGGGTATCGGCGGTATGGAAACATTGCATAATTTGTATAAGGGACTTTTTGAAAAAGGCCCGTCTCGTGTCAATCCTTTCGTCGTTCCCAAGATGATTGCCAACATGGCATCGGGACAAGTTTCGATTACCTTCGGCTTACAAGGCCACTGTGCCAGTGTCGTTACGGCTTGCGCTACCGGAACGAACTCTATCGGCGATGCATTCCGCATGATTCAACGCGGTGAACTGGATGCAGCCGTAGCGGGCGGCACGGAAGCGGCAGTGTCTCCCGGGGCTGTAGCCGGATTCGGAGCCATGAAAGCATTGTCTACGAGAAATGATGACCCCGAACACGCATCGCGACCGTTCGATAAAGATCGTGACGGTTTTGTTATGGGTGAAGGGGCAGGCGTTGTCGTTCTGGAAGAATTGGAACATGCTAAAAAACGAGGTGCTCACATTTATTGTGAAGTTGCCGGTTACGGTAGCAATGCCGACGCATATCACATTACGGCACCGGCGCCTGAAGGCTTACAGCAATCCAAGTGTATGAAGCTGGCTATTGATGATGCGGGCCTTTCCGTAGAAGACGTGGACTATGTTAATGCACACGGTACATCTACTCACTTAAACGATCTGAACGAATCGTTGGCTGTGGCACGCCTCTTCGGCGACCATGCTAAACAGTTGCTTATCAGCTCGACCAAGTCCATGACGGGACATCTTCTCGGTGCCGGCGGAGCTGTGGAAGCCATAGCCTGTGCGTTGACGATTGAAAATCAAAAAAGTACATCCTACGATTAATTTAGTGGAACCGGATGATGAATTAAAGGCTTTGGGACTTAATTATGTACCCGGGAAAGCAGTCGATGCAGACGTGAATGTGGCTATATCCAATTCCTTCGGATTTCGGCGGGCACAACGCAACGTTGTTGTTAAAAAAATACACAGAGGCGTAAAAGAAGTGTTTACATATGAATAAAGCCAGAAGAGAGCAGTTGCGAAAATTTTACGGAACGCCTGAATATCGGGCCGTTTACGGATTGGCACCTGCTCGACCAGGCATTAACCCATTCGTCTTATACGAATGAAGATAAGACTCATCACAGTATGCATAATGAAAGACTCGAGTTTCTCGGTGACGCTGTACTGGATATGGTTGTAGGCGAATACTTATACCGTCGGTATCCCGACATGCCTGAAGGCAATCTGACGAAGGCCAGAGCCAGTATTGTCAGTGAAGAGCCCCTTGCCTGTGTATGTGCAGGGATTTCATATGGGGGACTACCTGAGACTGGGCAAGGGTGAAGCCCTGACCGGCGGGCGTACGCGTAACAGTATTATGGCAGACGCCTTTGAAGCTGTTGTCGGCGCGATCTATATGGACTGTTCTTATTCAGCGGCTCGCGACTTTATTTTGATTCAGTTGGAACGATACTTGCAGTTGGTTGAAAAAGGAATATACGGTAAGGATTATAAAACGTATTTTCAAGAATTACTTCAGCGTGACGGTGCACAGGATATTAAGTATCACTTGTGTCATGAAGAGGGTCCCGATCATAATAAGACTTCTTTATGGAAGTTATCGTAAACGGAACGACTATGGGTATGGGGTCGGGAAAAACGAAAAAGTCGGCCGAACAACATGCTGCTTATGCGGCATTGGAAAAAATGAACGCCTTATCCTTCTAAGCTAAGATATGTGAAGGGCCGATGCTGCGGCATCGGCCTTTTTTACGGAGAAAATATGAAAACATCGATTATCCCCGTTTTTATTCCTCACTTAGGCTGCCCTCATCGCTGTGTTTTTTGTGATCAACATACGGTAACGGGGCAGGCCGAGGTACCTACAGGGGCCGATACGGCACAAAAAATAGCTACTTATACACGTAAAAAGGGCGCTGCTTATGAAGTTGCTTTTTATGGAGGTTCTTTTACAGCCGTATCGGCAACTCTTCAAGAAGAATTATTGCAGCCGGCTTATGAAGCTTTGCAAAATGGACTTGTGTCAGCCATTCGTTGTTCGACTCGGCCCGATTGTATAGATGACGAGGTCTTAAACCGTTTGAAGAGATACGGAGTGAGGACCGTCGAATTGGGCGTGCAGTCTATGGATGACCGTGTATTACAGGCAGCGAAGCGAGGTCACACGAGTGAGGATGTTTATCGAGCCGTCTCTCTCTTGAAAAAGAGCGGCTTTACAATAGGCTTACAGCTCATGCCCGGACTCCCCGGAGAGGATTGGACAAGCTTAACGGCTACAACGGAAGCCGTTTGTAACTTAGAACCCGATTTTACACGAATATATCCGGTTGTCGTCATTGCCAATACGGAGCTGGAAGATATGTATCGAAGAGGTCATTATGAGCCCTTAACGATAGACGAGGCCGTACGCCGGTCTGCGTATATGAAAGAGCTGTTTTTGCGGCATCATATACCTTGTATTCGTACGGGGTTGCAGTCTACAGCCGATTTAGATGACGGGCTTCAAGTTCTTGCGGGTGCCTATGCTCCGGCTATGGGGGATATGGTCGATTCGCTTCGTTACGGACGACAAATTCGCTTCTTGTTGGAAGATTTGGGACATACGGGACGTGTGACTATACGGTATAATCGTCGCGATACGTCGCGTACGCGGGGATATAAGAATGAAAATATGAAACTACCCGCAACGTTTAAAATCGTAGCAGCCTGGCAGGAAGATAACAGTTTGCCCGAAGGAACGGTGCGTGTTGAAACGGACCATCAAGTTTGGGATATTCATACGAATACGGGAGAGCGGATACAACGTTCATAAGACCTGCATTTCTGTTGTTGTTATACATAATGATAAACGAATCAAGGAGGCCTTGTTATGCTGGAACTGGGATTACACACCGCCGTTTATCGATATGACACATGTTGTGCCATGGCGGCTGACTTGAAGGTAAGGGAAGATGACGTATTATTGACAAACCGGTATATCTACGGTTCTTATTTTGAGAATCTCGATTTACCGTGTCAGGTTCTCTTAAAGGATGATTATGATGACGGGGAACCGACAGATGAGGTAGTGGAAGCGATTCACCGTGACATGATAGAACATCCGAAGCGGATTATAGCTGTCGGAGGCGGAGCCATCTTGGATGTGGCCAAATTTCTGTCCCTGAAAGAATGTATACCCTTGACAGATCTCTTTGACGGGACGGTACAGCCTTGTAAGGGCAGTGAGCTCATTCTGGTGCCTTCAACGTGCGGCACAGGGCAGTGAAGTGACCAATGTGGCGGTTGTATCGCTGGTTACGCGGCAGGTGAAAAAAGGCTTGGCTCATGAGGCTTTATATGCCGATAGGGCCGTACTCGTACCGGAGCTCTTACAAGCCTTACCTTTCAAGGTTTTTGCAACCAGTTCCGTCGATGCTTTAGTTCATGCCGTGGAGTCAGCCTTATCGCCGGCTGCGACGGAAACGACCAAGCTCAGCTATAAGGCTATGGAAATGATTCTTTGTGCCTACCGGTATATTCGAGAACACGGTAAGGATGCACGTGAACCCTTATATGGAGACTTACTGACAGCCGCACTATATGCCGGGATTGCTTTCGGCACGGCAGGATGTGCAGCCGTACACGCCATGAGTTACCCCTTGGGCGTTACCTGTCATGTTGCTCACGGTGAATCTAATTATGCCGTGTTTACGAATGTTTTGAAGGCTTATGAACAACGTCGAGACGGCGGTGAGTTAAGTGTATTTAAGGCTTTTGCAGCACGGATTTTAGGGGTTTCCGAAAAAGATGTGTTAACTGAATTGGCTTGTCTTATTGATGTGATTTTGCCGAAGAAAAGACTTAGAGAATATGGCGTTACGGAAGATATGATACCGGCATTTGCTCATTCAGTGGAAACGGAGCAGAAGCGATTGACGGCACATAACTTTGTGACTCTTACGGAAGCCGATTATCGTGAAATATATAAGGATGCTTTTTAATTGTATGCCGACCTTTTTATAGAAAGGTCGGCATTTCGTTATCTTTTATATGTAAGAGAACAGGACATATGTGATAAAGAAATAAAAAATAAGAAGGAACTCTGTTATAATGCAAGTGACCAAACCAACAAGATAACAGGAGCCCCTTCTTATGAGCCCTATTATAACCGAAGAACTGAGATTTCGTAAACGGATATGTGAATTGGCCATTAAGCATGGAAACAATGTGGAGGCGGCTCGGCGTTATCATACGAGCAGACAACAGGTGCAACGGTGGTTAAAAAGATACGACGGAACCATAGATTCGTTGCGCCCTTTAAGACGAAGGCCGCATACACAGCCCAACCAACACACGATAGCCGAATTAGCTATAGTTCGGCAGATGAATACGCGATATCGACACGAGGGGTTGGCTCAAGTATATGTAGAGGCGTGTAAACGAGGCTATACTCGTTCATACGGATCCATGTGTAGGCAAGCAAGCATCGGTTCACGGTAAAAAAGGTCAAGAATTTCCCCAAAAGTAATTGGAAGCCGGACGTAGTATCGTATCCGGGTGAAAAGGTACAGGTGGATATAAAATATGTTCTCCGGAAATGTATCGAGGAGAACCCCAATGGGACGTAGTACTATCAAATTACGGCCATTGATGAATATTCAAGGAAACGAGTTACGGCTATAGTTGATGAAAAAAGCGTTACCCATACGAGCGAGTTCTTATTGACGTTGGAATCCAAGATGGGATTTAAGATAAGCACTGTACAAACAGATAATGGCAGGGAGTTTACGAATATGGGAATCAGTGAACGAATGTGTCAGTTTGATGTGGTAGCGAAATGGCTAAAGATAGAACATAAAACGACTCGACCGTTCTCGCCGTGGCAAAACGGCAAGGTTGAGCGTAGCCACAGACGAGACGGAGAGCACTTTATAATCGTAGCTTTAGAACGATAGAAGCCCTTTGCAAAGCTCATAAATGATATATTAGCCGCTATAATAACATCGTACAACGGATACTTGGATTTAAATCACCTAATGAACCGGTGACAGAATTCTTCTTAGCTCATTCTGCATGAGCCTTTGTCACAAATGTCTTGATACACTACAATTACGAATAATTATAATTACAAAAGTGTATTGGAAATTTGTAATAAACGGCATATACTGAATAAGTAATGTATATATATTTGAAAGAAAAGGAGCATAGCGGTATGACACAATATACAAAGAAAAGACTTGCGGCTACGATAACGACCGCTTTAATTTATACGACTTTAGGAGGTGTGTCGGCGTTAGCAGCCCCTGCAACGAATCCGGCCGGTGATGGACCGGGGATTGCTGTTGGGACAAGTAGTGGTGCTGATCGGAATACTAGTGTAGCGGTTGGAGATCATGCTACAACCACTAATTCCAATGGAGTTACTGGTGGTGGTGGTGACGTGGCAGTCGGACATAATGCTCGGACGAATAATTATGTTAATCAAGGCGGTAGCGTAGCAGTTGGTGAAAATGCATTTGCTGAAAATATGGCAGGTAAGCAAGAATCGATGTTCAATTTTGGACAGACTACTTTTACTGGATCTGGTTTTTTAGGATTGCAGGCTCCGTTTATTCCGGCAGATCCGTCTAAAGTAGTAGGTAGTGTGGCAGTTGGACAAAATGCTTATGCCCGTTCTGGAGGAACGATGGTAGGAACACACAACTACTCCGGAGATATTGGTGATACAACAGTCAATAATACTGAAGCCACCATGAGAAGCCATAATGTAAGTGTAAATGCAACGACTATCGGGACCAACAGTTATAATAACTCTGCCTTTGGGGTTATCAATGGGTCCTATTCGGCTATTACTGGGAGTTATGACGGGGGTTCTTTTTCATCAAAAGCTAGCCAAAATTTCGGGGCTACAATTACAGGCTCTTTGAACTCGATTGAGTCGAAAACAGCTTCAAGTAATTATTCGGGCATAGCAAATAGCATTGTAGGGACAGCTAATAGAACATTTAATTCCAATGGTTCGCTAATTTTTGGTGCGGGCAATGAAATAACCAATTCGGTAACTAGCATTGCAGCCCCGTCAAGTGGGGGGAGTTCCGCAAAAGAATTAGCTGATAAGGTAAGAACGGCTATTAAAAACTCGCAGATTGGCGGCTCCACAATGGCCTTCGGTGGTGGAAATAAGGCTGATTATACATTACGTACAGCCATGATTGGTGTTAATAATACAGTAACAGGGACTAACGGTGCGGAAAGTGCAAACAACTCTATCACCGGTTTCCATAATACGGCAACGAATGTAAATCATGTAACGGTTACGGGCTCTGAAAATAATATTAGTGACACTAACAAAGCTGTAGTTATAGGTGATAATAGAACATTACAGGGAGCAAATAATAGCGTAATTTTAGGGTCACATGATACCGGTAGCACAACTAATGTATCAGATGCGGTTGCTATTGGACGCAATACCAATGTTACTCAGGCCGGTGGTGTAGCTATTGGTTCCGACTCCATTGCATCCGTAGGCGCAGGTGCTGTAGGATACGATCCGTCTACTCACGCTGCATCGACAAATACGACATCTGTATGGAAAGCAACGGATGCTGCCGTATCTGTAGGTGATGGTACAACGCACACTCGGCAGATTACGAGTGTTGCTGCCGGCACAAATGATACGGACGCAGTCAATGTGGCTCAATTAAAATTGGCTATTGGTAATAACAATAATATTAACTCTGCCGTCATTAATAAGTTGGGTGATAAAGTAAATCGTGTTGGCGCCGGTGCTGCAGCATTGGCAGCTCTTCATCCCCTTGACTTCGATCCGGATGATAAGTGGGATTTTGCGGCAGGCTATGGTAACTATAATAGTGCTAACGCTGTGGCTGTCGGAGCGTACTATCGTCCGAATGAAGATGTCATGTTCAGCGTAGGCGGTTCTTTCGGTGCCGGTGAAAACCTGGTAAATGCGGGAGTCAGCTTGAAACTTGGTCAAGGCAAACATGTAACACGTTCACAAGTAGCCCTGGCTAAAGAAGTAGAAGCATTAAAAGCCATCGTTAAAGCACAAAACGCAAAGATTGATGCAATGGAATCCGGTAAAATGGCTGTGGGCCAGACGAGTACGGGTAATGTTAACTTTCCCTGACGTTTCGGAAAACCATTGGGCATATGAATATGTTAAATCTTTAGCTGACAGAGGTCTTATTATTGGGTATCCGGACGGAGAATTCAAAGGAGACCGTTCCATGACTCGGTATGAATTTGCCGCAGTTATTTACCGTGCGTTGCAAAACGGAGCGGCTATTGATTCGAAGATGGCAAAAGCTATGGGCGAATTTGAACCTGAGTTGAATCGTATCCAAGAATTGGATCGGACTCGTGTTGATCGTATTTCCGGTAAAGACAATGACCGTCATAAAATAGAACGTGTTCGTGTTAACAACAAAGATAACAAGAAGACGAAAGACTATCGAGATGTATATGGTGGACATGTTCAGCCGTAGAATAATGCAAAAGCTGTAAAAACAACAAAAACTAAATAGCTTTAATGTATTACAGGCAGGCACTCTTTTAGGCTAAAGAGTGCCTGTTGTTTACTTGTACGCCGAATAGGCAGAAAAAAAGCCATCTAGTAGGGGCTGCCTGTAATAATAGAGTGATTGTCGGACTAGTAGATACCCTATTTAGAGGGTATCTACTAGAGAAAGACCCTTATAGGGTCAGAGCAAACCACCCGTTTAAAGGGTGGTTATGAGTATCTCTTATATGTCTGGTAGATACGCAGGCTATGTGATATGATTAATAATGACTTTCTTTGCGAAGGGAAAACTATGGAACGCATTTATTTGGATTATGCGGCGACCACACCGGTGGATAAGCGGGTGTTGGACGCTATGATGCCCTATATGACAACTGAATTCGGAAATCCTTCGAGTTTGCATGCCTTCGGCCAAAAGGCAAGAGCCGCTGTTCAAACGGCGCGAGACCGTGTGGCGGCAGCCATAGGGGCTGAAGGACGAGAAATTTTATTTACCGCCGGCGGTACTGAAGCTGATAATTTGGCCTTGTTCGGGTACTTACGAGCTAACTGTCCCGAAGGCGGGCATTTGATAACAACGGCCGTAGAACATGCTGCCGTTTTGCGTTCTTTCGAATTTTTACGGACCAAGGGATATGATGTAACCGTTTTGCCTGTTAATAAAGAAGGCCGCGTTTCTATAGAATCCGTTAAAAATGCATTAAAGGATGATACGGTTCTTGTATCGATTATGGCGGCTAATAACGAGACCGGAACGTTGCAACCTATTCGGGCTGTGGGTGAACTTTTACAGGAACACGGTGCCGTACTTCACGTTGATGCCGTACAGGGATTCGGTTGGACGGATACGAATGTAAAGCGGCTACATATAGATCTTTTATCTGTGGCGAGTCATAAGATATATGGTCCTAAAGGGGCCGGTGCTTTGTATATACGCGACGGGATTCAGTTAGCTCCCGACCTTATCGGCGGCCCTCAGGAACGTAATTTGCGGGCCGGAACGGAAAATGTACCGGCTCTTGTAGGTTTCGGTAAGGCCTGTGAACTCTTGCAACTGGAAGGTAAAGAAAGAATAAAACACGCAGCGTGTTTGAAACGATATATAGTCGAACAGTTGGGACAGCGACCGGATCTATATCATTTGAACGGGACCTTGAACGACTCGTTGCCCAATATTATTAATTTTTCCGTAGCTCGAAAGGATCGAACGATTGTTTTAATCAGTGCGGATAGGCAGGGAATTGCCCTTTCAGCCGGTTCGGCCTGCGAATCCGGTGCGGCTCAACCGTCTCATGTTCTGGAGGCAATGCAGACGGAGGCGCAATGGCTTACGGGCAGCGTTCGAATATCTTTGGGTAAAGATACGACGGAAAGTGAAGTGCGGCGGGCTGTTGAAGTTATTCGCCGCATAGCGGGAGAGGAATAATCATGTCTGAATGTATTGCCGTTGCCATGAGCGGCGGTGTGGACAGCTCCGTTACGGCGGGACTTTTAAAAGAACAGGGATATGAAGTCATCGGTATTACTTTGAGACTTTGGGAAGAAGAGCCTGCGTGTAAAGTCGAACGAAATATTCATGCCTGTTGTTCGCTCGATTCGGTTAATGATGCCAAAGCCGTGGCGGATGTCTTAGGTATACGCCATTATACCTGGATTTTCGGGATGTTTTTTTCGTCATGACGTTATTGATTACTTTATTGATTCATATGCACACGGCAAGACTCCGAATCCCTGTATTGCCTGCAATCGGTTCATTAAATTCGGACTGCTGTGGGATCAGGCGCAACAGTTCGGAGCGGATTTGTTGGCAACAGGACATTATGCCCGCATTGTTTATGACAATGAAAGAAAGATTTATACTTTGCGTCGCGGTAAGGATGAAAGAAAAGACCAGTCCTATGTGTTGTATCAACTGACACAGGATTTGTTGAAACATATTATTTTCCCCATGGCGGATTTGGAAAAAACGAAGACCAGGGAGTTGGCAAAAGAGTGGGGGTTGCCGGTGTTTAATAAGCCGGAAAGTCAGGACATTTGTTTTATTCCCGATAATGATTACAAGGGATTTTTGAAAAAAGAAGCTCCCTATATTTTTAAAGCCGGTAGATTTACTGACGGACAAGGGCGGACAGTAGGTACTCATAAGGGAATTGCGGCTTATACGATCGGGCAGAGACGAGGATTGAACCTAGGCGGCCCGGGCGGTCCTTATTATGTAGTGTCATTGGATGAAAAAAACAATGAAGTCCGCGTCGGTTCGGAACGAGAACTTTTTTCCGCCGAAATTAAAGCTCATGATGTGACTTGGACTGAGACTGTACGGGAAGAGCCTTTCAAGGCCTACGGTAAAATTCGCTATGCCGCTCAAGCGGCTCCCTGTACGGTATATCCTGCAGGAAATGAAATGAAGGTCGTTTTTGACAAACCTCAGCGAGCGGCTACGGCAGGACAGGCCTTGGTGCTATACGAGGATGACCGCGTTCTCGGCGGCGGTACGATTACTTAAGAAGGAGAACGGACAGTGGCTACTAAATATATACGTAACTTTTCTATTATTGCTCATATAGATCACGGTAAATCTACCCTGGCCGACAGGCTGTTGGAAATGACCGGAACCATCTCTCAAAGAGAGATGGAAGAGCAGCTTTTGGATACCATGGAGTTGGAACGGGAAAGAGGTATTACTATAAAAGCCCAATCAGCCAGATTGTTATATGATGCCAAGGACGGGCATCAATATACGCTGAATCTTATCGATACGCCGGGGCATGTGGACTTTAATTATGAAGTATCACGCAGTCTGGCTGCCTGTGAAGGAGCGTTGCTTATTGTTGATGCGACTCAGGGGGTAGAGGCTCAGACTTTGGCAAATGTATACCTTGCATTAGAACATGATTTGGAAATTATTCCGATTATAAACAAGGTTGATTTACCCAGTGCCGATCCTGAACGGGTGTGCAAGGAAATTGAAGATATTATCGGCCTCGATACATCCGAAGCCGTCATGGTCAGTGCCAAGACGGGACTCGGCGTCGACAAGGTGCTGGAGGCTATTGTGGAAAAGATACCCGAGCCGAAGGACGAAAGTGACAAACCCTTGCGGGCTCTGATTTCGATTCGCATTTCGACCCCTATAAGGGTGCTATTGCTAATGTGCGTATTATGGAAGGGTCCGTCAAGACCGGCGACAGAATACGCATGATGTCATCGGGAAAAGAATTTGAAGTTATTGAGACGGGTGTCTTTTTGCCGCGCATGTATGCCGTAAAAAGCCTGGAGTGCGGTAGTGTAGGTTACTTTGCCGCATCCATGAAAAACGTACGCGATTGTCGCGTTGGAGATACGGTGACCAAGGCTGATAATCCGGCACACGACGCTTTGCCCGGCTACAGACCGGCAACACCCATGGTGTACTGCGGTCTCTATCCCGTAGATACAAGTGAATACGATAATTTGCGAGATGCATTGGAAAAACTTAACTTGAACGATGCGGCTCTCTTATATGAACCTGAAACTTCGACGGCTTTGGGATTTGGCTTCCGTTGCGGTTTCTTGGGACTGCTGCACATGGATGTTATTAAAGAACGATTGGAAAGAGAATACGGGCTATCCCTGATCACCACGGCTCCATCCGTTATTTACCATGTATATAAGACGGACGGTGAGATGGTAGCGGTGGACAACCCTTCCCTGTTGCCGGATACGACTAAAATAGAACATATAGAAGAACCGTTTGTAAACGACGATTATAATTCCCAAGGATATGGTGGGAACGGTCATGGAAATTTCACAGAATCGGCGTGGGCAGTATGTGACTATGGACTATCTTGACGACACGCGGGTATCCTTGGTATATGATTTGCCGTTGAATGAAATACTCTATGACTACTTTGATGTCTTGAAGTCGTCTACTAAAGGGTATGCATCCCTGGACTACGAATTGGACGGTTACCGCACCTCGCCTATGGTTAAGATGGATATCCTCATTAACGGGGAAATCGTCGATGCCTTGAGTGTCATTGTCCACAAGGACTTTGCAGCTCGCCGCGGCAGAGGCTTGGTGGAAAAACTTCGCGGACTTATTCCCCGTCAACTTTTCCAAATACCGATCCAGGCGGCTGTAGGTAATAAAATTATTGCCCGTGAAAACGTGGCGGCTTTGAGAAAAGATGTGTTGGCTAAGTGCTACGGCGGGGATATTTCGCGTAAGCGCAAGTTGTTGGAAAAACAGAAAGAAGGTAAAAAGCGAATGAAGCAGGTAGGTAGTGTCGAAATACCTCAAGAAGCCTTTATGGCTGTCTTGCAGGTGGATGATAACTGATGACGGGCCTGTATGTTCATATTCCTTTTTGCGTACGTAAGTGCCTCTACTGCGACTTTCCGTCGTACGGAGGCATTTCGTCGTATTTAGATGACTATGTAGAGGCCCTGTGTCGAGAAATACGCGCAACTTCATACATTGGGGAGGCGGCGGATACCGTCTATTTCGGCGGCGGTACTCCCTCGCTTTTGACGGCACGGCAAGGCGAAAAAATAATGTCGGCACTGACAGATACCTTTCGGATAGACGCAGATAGCGAAATTACGTTTGAAGTAAATCCGGACGGAATTAAGTCCGATTACATACGCGATCTTATAAAAATTGGCGTTAATAGAATCAGCATGGGAATCCAGTCCTTTGACGATCGATTGTTGCAATTGTTAAGGCGGGTTCATACGTCGGCGGAGGCCTTTGCGGCCTTGGAAGCCGTACGTACAGGCGGTGTGACGAATGTATCGGCAGACCTCATTTACGGCCTGCCGGGACAATCACCCGAGGACGCCGAGACCGATGCCCGTATCTTAATCGAACTGGGTGTTACACACGCTTCGGCATACAGTCTTATTGTTGAAGAAGGTACGATGCTGAAGCGTCTTGTCCGGAAGGGGGGAAATTCTCCTTCCGGAAGATCGTGTTACGGAAGAAGCCGGAGAAAGGGTATGCCATACTCTGGAGAAGGGCGGCTTGAAGCGTTATGAAATTTCAGCCTATGCGGCGGAAGGTTTTCAATCAAAGCATAATCTTAAGTATTGGCAGTATGAGCCGTATATCGGGTTCGGCGCTTCGAGCCACTCCTTTGACGGAACCTATCGTTTTTCAAATATACGTTCTTTGCCGGAATATATAAAAAATGCAGGAAAAACATCGGTCCTGGCAGAACATGAACTAATCGGCAAGGAAAGAGGAGAAGAAGACTTTTGTTTTTTAGGGCTGAGAACCATGAAAGGAATTGATAATGAACGGTTTGAGCGGTGCTTTAAGAGAACGGTGACAGATGCTTTCGGCACGGTAATAGAGGATTTGGTACTGCGAGGTTTCCTGGAAAAGACCGAGTGGGGATATTGCCTTACAAGCCAGGGGATTCTTTATGGAAACTATGTGTTCAGCCGCTTTTTGAGATAAAACACGAGAGAATGTTTTTGCATAGGATAAAAGGGCATGTAATTGACAAAACGACGCTTTTTAAGTATAATTTTCATGTGTGCAAAACAGCACTCCCTAACGATAATTTTGGAGGGAGGGATACAGAATGGCAGAAATCAGAGTTGGTAAAAATGAAACTTTGGACAGCGCATTGCGTCGTTTCAAGCGCTCTTGCCAAAAGGCAGGTGTTCTTTCCGAAGTCCGTAAACGCGAACATTATGAAAAACCCAGCGTACGGAGAAAGAAAAAGTCCGAAGCGGCACGTAAACGTAAATTTAAAGCATAATCCGAGAAGGTTGATACAGTGTCTTTAAAGGAAGAATTATCGCAGGACATGAAGTCGGCGATGAAGAAAAAAGAAGCGGGCAAGATTGAACTTGCCGTTATTCGCTCAGTACGTTCTTCCATCAAGAACGTGGAAATCGACGGAAAGTGCGAGCTCGATGACGCCGGTGTAAGCAAGGTCATCGCCAAAGAAATGAAGCAACGCAAAGAATCGCTGGAAGACTTTGTCAAAGGCGGTCGGGAAGATTTAGCTGCACAAGTTCGTGCGGAAATTGCAGTTCTCGAAAAATACATGCCTGCTCAGCTGTCGTCGGAAGAAGTGTTTAAAATTGTTTCCGACATAGTAGCCGGTATGGGCGAAGGTGCTTTAAAAATGGGTGATGTCATGAAGGCGGTTATGCCGCAGCTTCAAGGCAAGGCTGACGGAAAGGTCATTTCCGATGCGGTAAAGAAAACTCTGCAAAGCAGATAGATTTTATATCGTCGAGTTGACAGACGAGTCGGTTACTCATATAATGTAACTGTAATTCGGACAAAAGAATATGACCGAGTCAAAGGGGACTCCGCACCGGTAGAGGTGCGGAGTTTTTTAGTTCTAAGGAGGAACAGTATGAATACGGAAAATTTGCTTTATGTAATCCCTGCCGGACAGTACGGAAAAGAAGGCATTCTGGCACTTTTGGAACAACATCCGGAAATTAAATTCGTATCTTTGGTAGGTGTCGATTTGGCGGGCAATGATACGGATGAAAAGATCCCTATCTCCGTCTTCTTTGACGACTATGAAAGTTTCTTTGACGGCTCGGCCTTCCAGACGGACGGTTCTTCCGTAGTCCTGCCGGGGATTGCCACCTTAGACAATGCTCGTGTAGATATTAAGGCGGATCCGAGCGTTAACTGGTTTGTTGACTATAACGACGGAAATATAGATGAAGCTACGGGAAAGCCTGTAGGGACTTTGCGTATACCGAGTTTTCTTGAACATGCTACGGGCTTTATAGATTCCCGATCTATTTTGCGCAATACGACCGACTATGTAGGCGATGAAGTGCTCAAGCTGGTTAAGGAATACGGTGTTCCCGGGTTGAATATCAATGTAAATGATATAGAGAAACTGGTACTTACGACAGCTACGGAATTGGAGTTTTGGGTTAAGTCGCCCAGTCAGGATGTGGCTTCTCGCCTTTTGTCCACATCGCAAAAATTGCAGGAACAATATTGGCAACGGACACACGGTGTTGTACGCACGGCCTTGGAACAGGCAGTTGAACGCCTTGAAAAATACGGCCTTGAGCCGGAAATGGGGCACAAGGAAGTAGGCGGTATTAAGGCTCATATTGATGATTCGGGTAAACTTATCTTCGTTCTTGAACAGCTGGAAGTAGACTGGAAGTTCTCGTCCGATCCTGTTCAGACAGCAGATAACGAAATTCAGGCCCGTATTATTATTCGCGAAGCCTTTCGTGAAAATGGCTTGGAAGTCACCTTTAAGGCCAAACCGATATCGGGGGTTGCCGGTAGCGGTGAACATACCCATATCGGTATAGGCGCCATTATGAAAAACGGTAAGTACGTTAACCTGTTCAATCCGGACGACATGATGAAAGAGTTTCTTTCATCTGTAGGGTACGGGGCCTTAATGGGTATTCTTAAACATTATGAAGTCATTAATCCTTTTGTATCGTCTACGACGGATTCGTTGAATCGTTTGAAACCGGGATTTGAAGCGCCGGTCTGCATTGTAACCTCTTTGGGCGGTGAAAGCCCCGACGTGCCGACTCGAAATCGTTCCGTTTTGGCCGGCTTGATTCGTAACGTAGCAAGCCCTAATGCGACGCGTGTGGAAATGCGGGCTCCCAATCCGTTTACCAATACTTATATCGCTATTGCTCTCTTCTACTTGGCAGCCTTGGACGGCATTCGTTATGCTTTGAAGAATAAAAAAGCACCGGCTGAATTATTGGCTGAAATTTCCAAGAAGGTGGGAGATAAGGCAGACTACCTGGCTGCGGATCGTGCTTATCGTTCGGAAGTGGATGTGTTTGAAGCCTTCACGGAAGAAGAACGCAATACTATGTTCGGCAAGGCTCCGGCGACGGTTTGGGAAAATTTCAAGTCATGGGAAGTATATCCCCATAAACTGGAAACCCTGGCTTGCGATAACTTTGCAAGACGTGTTATGGATTCCTTCCGAGAAGGAGCTTTGAAACGGTGGGCTCTTGAACTTCAGTACCGTATTGTCCCTGATAATCTGGAAAGGGTAATTAATGCTAAGGCATTGCATTTAGATAGCGATGCGAATCCTTTGGAAGAAGAACGGTGGCAGCAAATTAATGCTTTGCGTACTGAACTGGGGAGAGATACGGATAAGAATTTGTCTCTCTTTACGCAAATCAAACGGGCCTTGTCGGAAGAAGACTATGATACGGCTTCGGATTTGCAGGTCTTGATGAGTAAAAAAATGGATGAATTGAGCGAACTTTATTATGTATATTCGCACAATGCTTTCTAAATAATTTCACCTTGGATAGAAGAAATAAAAGAGCAGATTCTCAGGGAGAATCTGCTCTTTTGCCTTTTTCAAAACTAAGAAATAAAATGTTTTTGACTTTTTGACTAAATTTGCTGTTTTTGGCTTAAAATCTATTGACAAAGAAAAATAAACATGTTATCTTTTATACAGTTGTTAGCACTCAAAATAACGGAGTGCTAATCAATCGAAACGAGGTGAGGTCGATGGAACTGGATGAAAGAAAACAGAAAATATTGGAAGCCGTCATTCAGGATTATATTACATCGGCTGAGCCCGTAGGATCCCGAACGATAGCGCGTAAATATGATTTAGGTGTCAGTGCGGCGACCATTCGCAACGAAATGTTCGACTTGGAAACAATGGGCTACCTGGAACAGCCGCATACGTCGGCAGGCCGAACCCCTTCAGCCAAGGGGTATCGATTTTATGTTGACTGTCTGTTGCAACCGTCAAAGGTTACAAAAGATGATAAACGGCTTGTACAGACATGGCTCGGGGATCGAGCGGATAATGCGGATCAACTCTTTCGCTCAACGGCTCAGGTATTGGCGAAGATAACTCACAATGTGAGTTTTGTCGTTACATCGGGGCAAAGCGGTGCCAGACTGAAATATGTCCGCTTTTTGCCTTTAGATGACAGGCGAGCCATTATGCTGGTTGTCAGCGATACGGGCCAGGTAGAAGACAGTATTTATGCCAAACCGGCTCATGTAGAGATAGACGAGTTGAACGTATTGGCACAGAAATTGACAGAGCGCTTGGCCGGTATGCAGCTAAGTAAGATTACGACACAAGTGCTGGAGCGTTTCAGGAACGATATTGTCGACGATATTGATTTATATAAGGCGGCATTTCGAAATCTGCAACGGGCTTTTCGGAAGCAGGATTTATACCAGGGCGGGGCTACGGAGTTGTTGAATACTCCCGAGTTTCGCGACATGGATAAGGCACGCTCCCTTTTCAGTATGCTGGAAGAAAGGGAAAGGGTAATCCATCTTCTCGGCAAGGAAACGGAAGAAAAAAATCCTGTCGTCCGCATAGGCGATGCACGAACTCCCGCACCTTTAAATGATTGCAGCATTATTGAGGCTACATTCAGGCAAAGGGACGAGGTAGTCGGAAAAATTGCCGTTCTCGGGCCGACGCGAATGGAATATGCCAAAATAATCGGCTTGCTCGATTTATGAAAGAGCATGTAGTGCAAATCTTGTCGTACCATCATGAAGACACGTAGGAGGTATATTGGATGAGCGAAAGTGAGGAAAAAAACACGCAAGAAAAGGCGGCTGTCGAAGAACCGGTAGTTGAAGAGGTCGTTGAAGATGTTGTAGATGATACGGCACAGACGGAATCTCAAGACGCGGGTCAGACGGATGGGGCTGAAGCCAAGGCTCAAGAATTTCAAGAGAAGTTCATGCGTCTGCAGGCCGATTTTGCAAATTATAAAAAGCGCTCTTCAGCCGAACGTTTGCAAGTAGCCGGCGTTATCAAGGGAGAACTCATCAGTACGTTACTTCCTGTAATGGATAACTTTGAACGGGCTTTAAACGTACCGCAAGAAAAGCAAAGTGAAGAAGTAAGACCTTTTATTGAAGGATATGAAATGATTTACAAACAATTGGCCGGAGTTTTGGAAAAGGCGGGCGTCCGTAAGATCGAAGCTCTTGATAGACCTTTTGATCCGAACTACCACCAGGCGGTCATGAGAGTGCCTGCCGAAGGGGTAGCTAACGATACAATTGTAGAAGTGTTGCAAGACGGATATCTTTTAGGAGATAAAACGCTTCGACCGGCCATGGTAAAAGTAGCATTTAACGGTTAAATAATCGTGTATATATTGAGGAGGAATTCAGAATGGCAAAAGTTATAGGTATTGATTTAGGTACGACAAACTCCGTAGTCGCTGTTATGGAAGGCGGCGAACCTACGGTTATTACCAACTCGGAAGGTTCTCGTTTAACACCGTCCGTAGTAGGTTTTTCAAAAACCGGTGAACGTCTTGTAGGGGAATTGGCAAAGCGCCAGGCTATTTCCAATCCTGAAAATACGGTAGCTTCTATTAAACGTCACATGGGTGAAAGCTATACCGTAAAGATTGAAGGTAAAGATTATACGCCTCAGGAAATTTCGGCTATGATCTTGCAGAAATTAAAAGAAGATGCCGAATCGTATTTGGGCGAAAAGGTGACGCAGGCTGTTATTACAGTTCCGGCTTATTTCTCCGACAGCCAACGCCAAGCAACAAAAGACGCTGGTAAGATTGCAGGCCTCGATGTGTTGCGTATTATCAACGAACCGACGGCGGCAGCTCTTGCATACGGCCTTGATAAGGGCGGTGAAGGTAAGATCCTCGTATTCGACTTGGGCGGCGGTACATTCGACGTATCTATCCTCGAATTGGGGGACGGTGTCTTTGAAGTTAAGGCAACGAACGGTAATACTCACTTGGGCGGCGACGATTTCGATAACGCCGTTATGAACTGGCTGGTAGAAGAATTTAAGAAACAAACGGGCATCGACCTTTCACAGGATAAGATGGCCGAACAGCGCTTGAAAGATGCGGCTGAAAAAGCAAAAATTGAATTGTCCACTGTTATGTCGACAAACATTAATTTGCCGTTTCATTACAGCAGATGCCAGCGGTCCGAAACACTTGGATCTTACGCTGACGCGGGCTAAATTCAATGAATTGACGTCAGACCTCGTACACGCTACGATGGAACCGACTCGCCAAGCTATTAAAGATTCGGGTCTTTCCATCGATGAAATTGATAAAATTATCCTCGTCGGCGGTTCCAGCCGTATTCCGGCTGTTCAGGAAGCTATTAAAAATATTCTCGGAAAAGACCCGGATAAGGGCATTAACCCCGATGAATGCGTAGCTATCGGTGCGGCTATTCAAGCAGGAGTTCTCGTAGGCGATGTTAAGGATGTATTGCTTCTCGATGTTACTCCCTTGTCTCTCGGTATTGAAACTATGGGCGGTATCTTCACGAAGATTATTGAACGCAACACGACCATCCCGACGGAAGGCAAACAAATCTTCTCGACAGCTATGGATAACCAACCGTCCGTTGATGTTCATGTCTTGCAGGGCGAACGTGAAATGGCCGCAGACAACAAAACGTTGGGCCGTTTTCGAATTGTCCGGTATTCCTGCGGCTCCCCGTGGAGTACCTCGCATCGAAGTTGCCTTCAATATCGATGCCAACGGCATTGTCAATGTATCGGCAAAGGACCTCGGCACAGGTAAGGAACAGAAAATTACCATTACGTCTTCGTCCGGTCTCGACCAGAGTGAAATCGACCGCATGGTAAAAAGAAGCGGCTGCTCATGAAGCGGAAGATAAGAAGCGTAAAGAAGGTATTGAAGCTAAGAATAATGCTGATTCCCTCGTATATCAGGCTGAAAAGACTCTGAAGGAAGTCGGTGATAAAGCCGATCAGACTAAGGTTTCGGAAGTTAAAGATAAGATTGCCGCTTTGAAAGAAGCACTTAAGAGCGAAGATACGGAACAGATTAAAGCCGCATCTGAAGCATTGACGAAACCGCTTTATGATTTAACCGGCGATATGTATAAGCAGGCTGAAGCACAACAACAGGCTCAGCAGTCATCCGGTCAGGAACAGGCACAGAAATCGACGAGTGCCGGTGACGACAATGTAGTCGATGCGGATTACCAAGTCGTAGATGATGATAAGAAATAAGAAGTAAGAAAAGGGGCAGCTCGGAATGAGTAAAAAGGATTATTATGAATTGCTCGGTGTATCGAAAGATGCGAGCGAGGCTGATATAAAAAAGGCGTTCCGAAAACTGGCCATAAAATATCATCCTGATAAAAACCGGGATAACCCGGAAGAAGCGGAAAAAAAGTTTAAAGAAATCAATGAAGCATACAGTGTTCTTTCCGATAAGGACAAACGGGCACAGTATGATCAGTTCGGACCCGACGCCTTCCAAAACGGAGGCGCCGGTGCCGGCGGTTTCGGCGGCTTTGGAGGCTTCGGTCAGGGCGGTTTCGGCCAAGGCGGATTCCAGGGTGACTTCAGCGGATTCGGTGATATTTTCGACTCCTTTTTCGGCGGCGGTCGGGCACAACGACAGAATGGACCCGAACGAGGTGCCGATTTACGATATGACTTAGACATTACTTTTAAGCAAGCCGTTTTCGGTGATGAAACGGAAATCCAGATACCGAAGGATGACACATGTGACCATTGTCACGGTAACGGTGCCGAACCGGGAAGCAAGGTGGATACTTGTCCCGAATGTCACGGTACGGGGCAACAAAGGGTCGTACAAAATACTCCCTTCGGGCAGATGGTCAATGTTCGTACGTGTTCTCATTGCGGCGGTACAGGTAAGATTATTGAAAAGAAATGCAAGAAGTGCCACGGAACGGGTACGATTCGTGTGCGTAAAAAGATTAAAGTCAAGATTCCCGCAGGCATCGATGACGGTCAACGATTGCGCATAGCCGGTGAAGGTGAACCGGGAGTGCGCGGCGGCGGTCGCGGTGACTTGTATGTATATTTTTCGTGCGTAAAGATCCGAACTTTGTTCGTCGCGGTAACGACATTATTTCGCAGCAGACCATCAGCTTTACTCAGGCAGCATTGGGTGCTACTATTCGTGTAGAGACTATGGATGGTAAAATTGACTTAAAAATCCCTGCAGGAACACAGACCGGAACCTTGTTCCGTATTAAGGGCAAGGGGGTTCCCGTTCTCGGGTCCAAGGATCGTCGCGGCGATCATCATGTTCAAGTCAATATTGTCGTGCCGAAACGTCTCAACTCGGAACAGAAACGTTTGCTTAAAGAATTCGGTATAGCCGGTGGAGAAGATTGGCTTGTTGAAGATGAGAGTAAGGGTAAAAAGGAAAAAAACAAAAAAGAAGGAATCTGGGACAGGTTGACGAAAATAGTCCGTAACAGATGTATCGGATACAGTCAATTTGCAGCCGGAATGTAGGTCTTACAGGCTGCGGACAACGAGTTTGTTCGCAGCCTTTTTGTCGTATAAAGGAGATGTGTATATGGAGTGGACGGAAATAGGATTACACGTGCCGGTTGAAAGTGCCGACAGTGTTTCATCCCTTATTTGGGAATCCTTGGTGAATGTATCCGTAACAGACGGGGAAACGGATGAAAAGGGCATGAAATCTCTGACTGTGTATACGGAAGCTGAGGGACAACGTGTGGCTGAAGAAATTCGTCGACTCTTAGATTCTTTGTGGCAGGAACATACATGGCAAGACTATGATTTGACCGTTCGGCAAGGTGAGGGAACGGACTGGTTATATGCATGGCAGGAGTTCTTTCATCCTAAAAAAAGTATCTGCACGTTTTTTTGGGCGGCACCGGTAGGAGAGTCCGTGTCGGTACGAGAAGGTGAGGAAGTTATTCGTATCGAGCCGGGAGCTTCCTTCGGCAGCGGATTTCATGAAACAACTTGCATGTGTATTCGTTTCCTGGAAGACTTTGTTAAACAGGGACAAGTCGTATACGATGTCGGTACGGGCACCGGTATTCTGGCTATTGCAGCTGCAAAGTGCGGAGCTTCTACGGTGCGGGCCGGCGATTACGATGAGCAGGCTGTAGAACAGGCTCGACTGAATATAAAATTAAATGCTGCAGATGCCTGTACGACCTTGGTTGTCAGTGACCTGTTAGAACAAATGGTGCCTCGAGGAGAAAAGGCTGATCTTATTGTAGGAAACCTGGTTACGGACCTGATTCTTCGTTTGTTGCCGAATTTAAAAGATTACTTAAAAGAAGGCGGTCTGTTCATTACGAGCGGTATTATTGATGAACGCGTAGGAGAAGTCATAAACTATGCTGAAAGATACGGTTTTTCCGTTGAACGGAAAGCATTTGAAAACGGTTGGTATGCCCTCGTGTTAAGGAGTATATAATGCGTAAATTATTTACAGATTTTCCTATAGAAGGGGAATTCTATTTATCCCCCGAGGACTCTCGCCATGTTGTTCGCGTATTGCGTCACGTTACGGGAGATGTTCTTACCGTATCGGATGGTACGGGGATTGCCTATACTTGTCTTATTGCAGATACGGCCGGTGAAAGGGTTTTGATGCGGTCGTTGAAGAAGATTGTACCTGAAGATGAAACAGAGCGACATGAGCTGATTTTAGCTGCCGCTTTGTTGAAAAATGATCGTTTTGACTGGTTGGTTCAAAAGGCTACGGAGTTGGGCGTAGACCGCGTCGTTCCTATACAAATGAAACACTGTGTAGTAAAATTAGATGAAAAACGTCGTAAAGAACGTTGTGCAAGATGGCAGAAAATAGCCCTCGAGGCGGCAAAGCAATGTGGTCGTACTCGAGTCCCTTCCGTTGATGAAGTGAGGACCTTAAAAGAACTTATACAAGAATACGACCGGTACTTTTTCTTTATCCCTTACGAAGGGGAAGAAAAAGCGGCACGGATTGCCGTTGAGCGGGCGGCCGGGGAAGATACTGTGATCTGTATCGGTCCGGAAGGCGGATACGCTCCGGAAGAAATAGAGGAGCTTACGTCATCTTGCGAACAATATGCCGTCGTATCTCTCGGCAAAAGAATTATGAGAGCAGAAACGGCGGCTTTGGCGGCTTGTTCCGTCATTATGTATGAAAGAGGATTTGTTTAATGCCGACTATTGCTTTTACTACTCTGGGATGCAGGGTGAACCAATATGATACGGACAGTATGCGCGGTCTTTTTGCCGCCGCAGGTTATGAAGAAGCGGATTTTAGCGGTCCGGCCGATGTATACGTTATCAACACTTGTTCCGTCACCCATGTAGGTGAAAAAAAAGTCGCGTCAAATTATACGTCGTGCCAAACGAAATAATGCCGACGGCCTTGTTATTGTCACGGGTTGTTATGCTCAGTTATCTCCCGATGTATTGTCAGCCATTCCCGGCGTGGATGCCGTTATCGGGACGAACGAACGAAAGCGCATCGTTCAAGTTGTCGAATCGTTACGTAACGAACGAAGCGGGCGGACTGTCCGGGCGGTACATGACATTATGGGAAGAGATGAGTTTGAAGAAATCCCTCTTTATCCGTCGGCAGTAGAACATACGCGGGCAGATTTAAAAAAATTCAGGAAGGGTGCAATAATTTCTGTGCCTATTGTATTATCCCTTACACTCGCGGTAGTCTGAAATCACGGCAACCCGATGCGGTTATTGAAGAAGCGAAGAGATTGTCTGCGGCAGGTTTTAAGGAAATCGTTTTGACCGGTATCCATTTAGGGGCCTACGGCATGGATTTGCCCGACAGGCCTACACTGGCACTCGTACTTAAAAAGGCTCTTGGCGGAAACGGATATTGCCCGTATTCGTATGGGTTCTATCGAGTCCGTGGAAATCGGTGACGATTTGGTAGAGGCTATCAACTCTTCTTCCAGAATTTGTCCTCATTTACACTTACCCATGCAATCGGGGTCCGATGAGATTCTTAAGAGCATGAAAAGGCACTATACAAAGGAAGAGTATATACTCCTTATCGAAGACTTGCATAGAAAGATTAAAGATCTTACAGTATCAACCGATTTGATACTGGGATTTCCCGGCGAAACGGACGAGTTGTTTGACGAAACAATGGATACTTTGAAACGCCTAAAGTTTTCCCATATTCACGCCTTTCCCTATTCGCCGCGGGAAGGAACTCCGGCGGCGCAAATGGAGAATCAGGTAAGCAGTGACGTAAAGAAAAAGCGTGTCGAAACGGTAAATGCCTTATCCAAAGAGCAGAAGGAAGAGATTCTCGACGGCATGATCGGTAAGACCGTTCACGTTCTTATTGAAGAAGTAAAGGGGACGACAGTTGAAGGATTTTCGGAACAGTACGAACGTATACGTGCGGAAGTTCCGACCGCTTATACGAGCGGTCGTATTATAAAGATACTCCTGACGGGCCGTGACGGTACGATTTTGACGGGAGTAGAGAAGGAGGATGTATGATGGAAGATTGTATTTTTTGTAAAATTACGGCGGGTGAAATACCGAGCAAAAAAGTGTATGAAGATGAAGATTTTTACGCCTTTGAAGATATTGCTCCCGTAGCGCCTGTACACGTATTGGTTATTCCCAAGAAACATGTTAAAAGTATTGCGGCTCTTACGCAGGATGATGCGGCTGTGGCAGGACGCATGCTCTTTGCCATTCAAAAAGTGGCAGCCTCTTTGGGCCTTGCTGAAGACGGGTATCGCGTAGTTTTCAATACGGGAGAAAAAGCGGGTCAAACGGTACACCACATGCACGCTCATATTTTGGGCGGTAAAGAGATGGCATGGCCCGGAGTATAATATGACGAAGAAGAAAAAAAGGGTAACAGTTACCTTTAACTCGTCCGCTTTGATTCGTGTTGCAGCAGTAGCCGCTTTGGCCGTCATTATCGCCTGGCTGGCTGTAAAGGGATTATAAGCAATCGGATGAATCTCAATGAGGTTCATCCGATTTTTTTATGTATTTTTAAGAAAGAGTTTAAGTAATTTCACAGAAAGAACGGCTATACTGAAAACATGAGGTGATAAGGTGACGGATTATAAAAAGGTTCGGCTATAAGGGTGAAGATCTGGCTGCCGATTTTTTTGCGTCGTAAAGGGTACGATATTGTGGCTGTCAATTATACGACCTCTTTCGGAGAAATCGATATTGTAGCCAGGTATAAGGGGACCACGGTTTTTGTGGAAGTAAAATCACGACGATCCGAACGGTTTGGCGTACCGGCGGAAGCTGTTCATTACAGAAAACGCAGAAAAATTGTCAAGACGGCGCAATGCTGGCTTCAACAGTATAAGGAGAACGACCGACCTTGCCGCTTTGATGTCATCGAAATCCTAAAAACGAAACCCTCTTATGATATAAGACATATTACACATGCTTTTATAATGGAGTGTTGATTCATGTTTTCACGTATATACGGGGCCGTCTTATTCGGATTGAACGGTTGTTTAATTACAGTAGAAACAGATATAGCTAACGGCTTACCGTCTTTTGATATTGTAGGGTTGGCTACTGTAGCTGTTAAAGAAGCAAAGGAAAGAGTAAGAACAGCTGTCAAAAATAGCGGGTTAGCCTTTCCCGTACGTCGAATTACCGTCAATCTGGCACCGGCGGATATGAAGAAAGAAGGAGCCGCACTGGACCTGCCCATTGCCGTGGCTTTATTGGTATCAAGCGGACAAATTGCGCCGGAATCATGTGAAGATTCCGTATTTATCGGGGAACTGTCGTTGGACGGTCTTATCAGGCCGACTGTCGGGGTTTTATCCATGGTCATTGCTGCTAAAGAAAGGGGCATGAAAACTGTTTACGTCAGCCCTGAGAATGGAGACGAAGCTCTTTTATGTGAAGGTATAACGGTTTATGAGGCCGAGACTTTCGCCGTACTATCCGATCACTTACGAAAGATACACTGCCTTTCTCCCTCTTCATCTAAAATGCTACAGGAGGAAGATAAGGAATACCATAATGACTTTTCGGAAGTACAGGGACAGGCAGTGGCTAAAAGGGTGATGGAAATTGCCGCTGCAGGAGGGCATAACCTGCTTATGACAGGGCCTCCGGGGTCCGGTAAATCTATGTTGGCAAAACGAATGCCTACTATTTTACCGCCTATGACTGTAAACGAGTCTTTAGAGGTTACAAGAATTTACAGTGTAGCCGGTATATTGAACAAGGCAGGTCGCATTACGGAAAGGCCCTTCAGAAGTCCCCATCACACCGTATCTGCAGCAGGTCTTATAGGAGGAGGTTCCGTGCCTAAGCCGGGAGAGGTGACACTAAGTCATAACGGCGTTCTTTTTTTGGACGAATTGCCCGAGTTTCTCACGTTCCGTTCTTGAAGTATTGCGCCAACCACTGGAAGACGGTGATGTGAGAATCGTGCGTGCACGGGCTTCTTTAGCCTATCCGGCATCCTTTATCCTTATTGCGGCCATGAATCCCTGTCCATGCGGTTATTTGCATGATAAAGATCACGTTTGTACTTGTTCGGCCGGAGAAATCAGAAAATATGTACGTAAAATTTCAGGGCCGTTATTGGACCGCATCGACTTGCATGTTACTGTTGAACGCCCTTTATACAGTGAATTATCTTCATCGCAGCGACAAGAATCCTCTGCGGCTATTCGAGAACGTGTTACGGCGGCAGCGCACATTCAGGCGATGCGCCTGAAACCGTACGGAATCTTACGTAACGGTTTGATGGGGCACAGAGAGATTCGTGAAACATGTCCGCTTACGAGCGAAGGAAAAGAATTAGCGGCTCGGATTTCCAACATTTGAAATTGAGTCCTCGCGGGTTCGATCGACTCATAAAGGTCGCCAGAACTATTGCCGACTTGGCCGGTTCCGATGTGATTGAAGCTTGCCATATTACGGAAGCGGCTGCTTACAGAGATACGGTACAGCGCCAGTAAGGATGAAGGAAGGGATACTTATAAAACGTGAAGGGGAAAGAGAATGCTTAACGGCTCTGGCGGCCATGCCCGGAACGGGTCCCGGCACCTTGCGTGCTTTATTTGAAAAGTGCGGTACGGCGGCGACGATTTGGTATGAAGGGGAAAGGGATGAAAGACTGCCTGAAAAATTCAGGCGAGCCTTGGTAAGCTGGCGTACCCGGTATTCGTTTGAACGGACAAAAGAAAATTTAAAAAAATACGCAGCCGTTGTTCTTACGTGGAATGATGAATCTTATCCTAATTTACTGCGCTGTACCGTGAATCCGCCGCCAGTATTGTATTGTTGCGGTCGTCTCTTGCAAACGGAAAAGACCGTGGCTCTTGTGGGATCGCGGAAGGCCGATACGTACGGGTTACGTGCGGCACACAGGTTAGCACGCACCTTGGCTGAGGCCGGTGTAACAGTTATCAGCGGAGGAGCGAGAGGCATTGACACACAGGCACATTTAGGCACCTTGGCGGGTGGAGGAATGACGTGGGTTGTAACGGGGGCCGGTCTGGATAAAACGTATCCGCCGGAAAATGCGACCTTGTTTCGGAGAATTATCGGAGCAGGCGGTGTCGTTTGCAGCGAATTTCCTTTCGGAACACCGCCTTTGGGGCGTAATTTTCCGGCTCGCAATCGTGTTATCGCCGGCCTTTCTCGAGCCGTAGTCGTAGTGGAAGCGGCCGTGCGGAGCGGGTCTTTGATTACAGCGGATTTTGCCCTGGAAGAAGGGCGTGATGTTTTTTCCGTGCCCGGTTCCGTATACGCACCACTATGCGCCGGTACGAATCGTTTGATTAAAAGCGGTGCCGTACCGCTTTTATCCGGTAAAGAATTATTGGAGACCTACGGTTGGCAAGAAGAGGTGAAAAAAAGAGAAAGGAAAGCCTTACCACCTTTATCTCAAGGAGCCGGCCGTATTTATAAACTGATGCAAGGCGATCGCTCCGTAAGCTATGAAGAGCTATGTGCCGAGACGGCCTTATCGCCGGCGTGTTTGGCCTCGTCCTTGACGGAACTGGAAATGGCGGGACTTATCGATGTTTCGGCACAACAATATTTTTTAAAAATAGATTAGGTGAAAAATGTATATAAACGGCTTCATTGTCAAGAAAAGACGCCCTTTTCAGAGCGTCTTTTTTTGACCTTAAAGGTAAAATAGTATAAAATTATAAATAATTAATTTTTCAGTAAGAAAGGAATAAAAATGCGTATAAAGATATTGGCTTGCCTGGCTTTAGCCGTATGTGTTTTTGCGGCACCCGTAAGTGCAAAAGACAAGAATAAGACTGCGGATATGTTCTTAAACGGATGGGGAACCGTCGCAGTTCCCGATAGCTTTATATATCCAATCCGGAACTCAACAGTTATTGATCGCCCGGGAAGCGGGAAATGATATGACGTCGTATATTGCCCAAGCTCTTCCGGGAGTACCCCCTCATACCTATCAGTTGGTTAAGGCCTATAAGGGAGAGTTCCAATATGCATATATGATGCATTATTCTCTGTTGTCTTCCGATGTAAAAACACTTATCGGCACCGATTCCGTAACGCCGACAGCTATGAATGAGGCTCTGACCGGCCGATTACCTCGTAATTTTTATGTAGCTGAAAATATGCATGGCGTCAAAGTGAACGGAAATACTTATTATATAGGGACTGTCAATGGAGATTTATTCGTAAATAACGGAAGATTTACGGAAGCCGTTCGCATTCTTGTTGCACCTCGAAGTTCCGGGGCGGATGTGATACTGATCTTCGGTCAAAATGAGGACAGTGAAGACTTGTTGTCGACTGTAACGGATATACTGGTACGAACCAAAAATACAAGAAAATAATTGAGAGAGGATGGGAAGCAATATGATACGCTTTGAATCTGATTATTTGGAAGGGGCTGTTCCGGAAATCCTTGAAGCCTTAGCCGCTTCGGCAGGAGAACAGCATCCCGGGTACGGGACGGATGAACGTACGGAACATGCAAAGGAATTGATTCGTCAGGCTTGTGACGCTCCCGATGCGGGAGTATACTTTGTTGTCGGCGGCACGCAAATCAATCTTACCGTTATCGGAGCGGCTCTAAAAAACTATCAAGGTGTATTGGCTCCTGTGACTTCTCATATTAATGTTCATGAAGCCGGAGCCATTGAATTAACGGGGTCATAAGGTATTGATTCTTCCGTCTGAAGACGGGAAATTACAGCCTCAACAGATCGAAGAATACTGTCGTGCCTATCAGGCTGATACACACGGGTTTCACATAGTTCAACCGGGTATGGTTTATATTTCGCAGACGACGGAAACGGGAACCCTCTATTCAAAGGCCGAATTAGAAGCCATCCACGATGTTTGTCGTCGTTACGATCTCATCCTTTTTGTAGACGGCGCTCGCTTGGGGTATGCTCTCGAATCTCCCTGACTGTGATATGACGTTGCCCGACTTGGCGCGACTTTGCGATGTCTTTACCATAGGCGGTACAAAGCAAGGGGCTCTCTTCGGGGAAGCAGCCGTCATTACGAATGAGACCCTGAAGCGTGAGTTCCCTTACCATGTGAAACAGCGCGGTGCTTTATTAGCTAAGGGATGGCTCTTGGGATTGCAATTTGAAACTCTTTTTACAGACGATTTGTATTTAAGGCTGCTCGTCATGCGGCTGATTTGGCTGTCGTCTTACACGAAGGATTAAAAAAACTGGGATTCGACTTCTTCTATCATCACAGGACGAATCAACAGTTACCCATTTTGACGAAAGAACAATGCGATAAGTTGGCGGAAAAAGAATTTACTTTCGATCATTTCGGGGACTTACCGGACGGTCGTGTAGCTATTCGCCTCTGTACTTCGTGGGCTACCAAGGCGGAAGATGTAGACGCCTTATTGACAGCTATGGAAGAGCTTTAAACCGAATAAAAAGGGTAAGACCGTCAGGTCTTACCCTTTTTTTGTAGGTGCAGGTCTTCGGCATATGCCTTATCGGCCTGAGCTTTAGTAATAAGCTCCTGGTCCGCCATTCGGTCGAGAACTATTTTTTGACGACTCTTGGCAGCTTCATAATTTTCGAAAGGATTGTAGTAAGTGGGTGCCTGAACCAATCCTGCCAACATAGCTGATTGGGCCAGTGTCAGGCTTTCAGGGGGAAATGCCGTAATAAATTCGACAGGCCTTGGAGATTCCGTACGCATCGGCACCGAAATAGGCCGTATTAAGATAAGCGGCAAGAATGGCGTCTTTACTGTAGTTTCGTTCCAGTAAGACAGCTAAGTACAACTCTTTCAACTTTCTGGAAAAGGTGCGCTCTTGCGTTAAAAAGACATTTTTAACAACTTGTTGACTGATGGTGCTGCCGCCTTCAACCGTGTCTTGTGAATATAAGTTGACGAGGCCGGCTCTAAGAAGACCGAGAACGTCGATAGCCCCGTGGTCGTAGAAACGTTTATCTTCAACTGCGACAAGAGCTTTTTTCATGGAAGACGGAATATTATCGTTTCGTACATATGAGGGGATCCCGTTCAGTTTTTGTTGCATAGCTTCACGGAAGTGAAAATACGGAGATATGGAATTTTCTTCGGACTCGGCCTGTACTGTCTGAGCCGGTCGAGCCGTGTCACTGAAATGACTCCATGCGGCCGTTACGGCAAAGGCCAGCACGAAGAAGAGAATATACTTTATTTTCATAGGCCCTCCTCCGGGTGAATTATAGCATATTCGCAAAGAAACGGCAAAAATAAGCGGTTTATACCTGAAGAAAAGGGATGTTGCTAAAAATATATATAGAAAATATACAAAATACTTGCATAAAATAACAGATAAGAGTATACTCTCATCATAGCATATGGTAACGTCACAGGTTGATGTGGCACAGGTAGAAAGGAGCAGTAACATGAGTGAAATAAAGAAGATTGTCTTAGCATACTCGGGCGGTTTGGATACTTCCGTCATTATACCGTGGTTAAAAGAAAACTATAACGGAGCCGAAGTTATAGCCGTATGTGCCGATGTAGGTCAACCCGATGACTTTAAGGCCGTTGAAGAGAAGGCATACATGTCGGGAGCCGACAAGGTATATATTGCAGATGTAAAAAAAGAGTTTTTAGAAAACTATGTATGGCCTGTAGTGAAGGCCGGCTGCGTATATGAAGGAAAATATCTTCTCGGCACGTCTTTTGCACGGCCGTTGATTTCAGCCAAATTGGTAGAAATTGCAAAAAAAGAGGGAGCTGATGCTATTTGTCACGGTGCAACAGGAAAGGGAAATGACCAGGTTCGTTTCGAATTGACCGTCAAAGCCTTGGCACCGGAAATGAAAATAATTGCACCTTGGAGAGTTTGGCATATTAAGTCCAGAGAAGATGCCTTGGCATATGCAGCGGCTCATGATATCCCTATTGCACATCAAAGTACGGATAAGCCTTATCCGTACAGCATGGATTGGAATATTTGGCACTTAAGTCATGAAGGTGCGGACTTGGAAGACCCGGCTAATGAACCGCAAAACGATGTATATTTGGTAACGACGCCGCCTGAAAAAGCTCCGGATACGCCCGAATACGTAAGCATTGACTTTGAAAAAGGGGTTCCCGTGGCCGTGAACAGTGAAAAGCAGGGAGCCGTTCAGTTATTGACGACTTTGAATGAAATAGGAGCACGCAACGGTATCGGTATTGTCGACATTGTAGAAAACCGTCTCGTAGGGATGAAAAGCCGGGGCGTATATGAAAACCCGGGCGGAGCCCTGATTATGTATGCTCACAAAGAGTTGGAATATCTCTGCCTCGATAGAGCTACTATGCATTGCAAAGAGGAATTATCCGGTAAGTACGCAGACCTCGTTTATGACGGCATGTGGTTCTCGCCCTTGCGCGAAGCTTTGGCGGCCTTTGTAGATGTTACTCAGGAAACCGTAACGGGTACCGTAACATTGAAGTTATATAAGGGCAATATTATCAGTGCCGGCTCCGTATCTCCTTATTCATTATACAGTGAAGAATTCGTTACCTTCGGCGAAGATGATGTGTATAATCAACAGGATGCGGAAGGGTTTATCAATCTTTTCGGATTGCCGTTGAAGATGAGAGCCCTGATGTTGCAGGCAAAGAAAAAGTAGCCGTGTGCAAACGGGGAAAAGAGGAATAGGTATGAAATTATGGGGCGGCCGATTTACGGCAGAAACGGATAAGGCCGTAGAAGCTTTTACGGCGTCGATTCATTTTGATCGGCGTATGTATGCCGAAGATATTTGCGGCAGTATCGTACACGCTGAAATGTTGGCAAAGGAAAACATTATTACACAGACTGACAAGAAGGATATTATTGAAGGGTTAAAAAAGATATACCGCCTTATTGAAAAAGATGAATTCGAGTTTTCCGATGCGGCTGAAGATATTCATATGAGCGTTGAACAGAAATTGACGGATATGATCGGTGAAGGCGGGAAGCGTTTGCATACGGGACGATCTCGTAATGACCAGGTGGCCTTGGACACGCATTTATATGTGCGTAAGGCCGTTACCCGGACGGGGAAGCTTCTGTTGCGCCTACAGAACTCTTTGTTGGAAGCGGCGAAGCGGTATGAAGATGTTATTATGCCCGGCTATACCCATTTGCAGAGAGCGCAGCCCATTTTGTTCAGTCACCATATGATGGCTTATTTTGCCATGCTGTCCCGTGATTTTAAATATCTATCCCTGACCAGAGACTTGGCTGACATGATGCCCTTGGGTGCCGGGGCCTTGGCGGGTACGACATGGCCTTTGGATCAGGCTTATGTGGCAAAGCGACTGAAATTCACGACATTATATGAAAACAGCCTCGATGCTGTGAGCGACAGAGACTACATTATTGCTTTTTTGGAATTTGGCGCTCAAGTAATGATGCACCTAAGTCGTCTTTCTGAAGAGTACGTTCTCTGGTCATCGGCAGAATTCGCCTTCATTGAACTGGATGATTCTCACTGCACAGGGTCGTCTATTATGCCGCAAAAGAAAAATCCCGATATTTGTGAACTTGTCCGCGGTAAAACAGGGCGGTTCTACGGGCATCTTATGGCTCTTCTCACTGTAATGAAAGGTCTTCCTTTAGCTTATAATAAGGATATGCAGGAAGATAAAGAAGGACTGTTCGACGCTGTCGATAATTTACACTTCGCACTGTCCGTATATGCCGATATGATCGATAAGATGACCGTCTGCAAAGATCGCATGCGGGCTGTATTGGAAGGCGATTTTTCAGATGCGACGGATATGGCCGACTACCTTGTCCGTCAAGGACTTCCTTTCAGAGAAGCTCATGCCGTCACGGGCCATGCCGTCCGGTATTGTATTGAACACGGTAAGGTCTTGAAGGACTTAAGTCTTGATGAATTGCGGACATGGAGTCCCGTTTTTTCAGACGATGTTTACGAAGCTTTACAAATCGAGTCCTGCGTAAGAGGACGCAAAACGTATAGCGGTACGGCTCCCGAATCGGTTTCTCGACAATGTGCGGACGGTGAAAGGCTTTTAAGATCGGAAGAAGCACAAATCTCGGCTTGGGAAGATATGGATCGTCATGTATATGCCATTTTGAAATAGGAAAAATCCCTTTTTTTTACTACGAAATATGGATAACTTGTTGCAATAGAAAAAATCCATGTTATAATAGGGATGTAGTTAATTAATAACGATAATTTATTAGTAATCACAGGAGGAAATAACAATGGATAAATACGAATGCACAGTATGCGGTTACATTTACGACGAAGCTGAAGGCGATCCGGATAACGGCGTAGCTGCAGGCACGAAATGGGATGATGTTCCGGCTGACTGGGTATGTCCTTTGTGCGGTGCCGCAAAAGACGCATTCCAGAAAATGTAAGACTTTAAAATACCGTCACTTTCGTGACGGTATTTTTTTGCCCTTTTGCATGAGTCGGGTAGAACCTGTTATGATATGGTTATAAATTTTTCGGGCAGGAGAGTGAGTAACTATGACATATGAAGAAATACGTGCCGCCGCTAAGGCTAAAATGAAGGGGTGTCGTGTCTGTTCTCAATGTGACGGTCGCGGTTGTATCGGTCATATACCGGGGTTTCGGGGGATTGCGACGCAGTCGTTCGTTTTTGCGTAATATAGCGGCACTAAATGAATACGGGTTGATTATGAACAGTCTGAGGGGCATAGAAGAACCGTCGACGGAAACGGAGTTTTTCGGACAAAAACTGTCCATGCCCGTCATGGTAGCCCCTATCGGAGCCATTACCCTGAATTGCAAGGTAGAAGGCGAACCGGAACAAGTCGAAAAAGAGTATGACCTTGCTGTAGCGGCCGGAGCGGCTACAGCGGGAACGTTAGCTTTTTGCGGAGATGGCGGAGCCCCTATATGTATGAAGGAACCTTGGCGGCTTCAGAGGCCTGTCCCGGGCGAGTGATTCCGACGATTAAGCCGCGGGAAGACGACAAGATTATTGAAAAAATCGCTCGGGGTGAAGCGGCGGGAGCTCCGGCGACAGCTTGTGATATAGATGCGGCTACACTGGTAAATATGCGACTTCTCGGCCAACCGGTAGGTCCTAAAAATGAAGCGAGTATTCGTCGTATTTGTCAGGAATCTCCCTTACCCTTTGTTGTCAAAGGAATTATGTCTGCCAAAGAGGCAAGAATTTGTGCCGATGCGGGAGCGGGTGCCATTGTAGTGAGCAACCACGGCGGGCGTATTCTCGATGATATGGCCGGCACAGCCGATGTTTTGCCGGAAATTGCCGCTGAAATTAGGGGGAGCATACCTGTTTTTGTCGACGGCGGTATTCGTTCGGGCGAAGATGTACTTAAAATGTTGGCTCTCGGGGCCGACGCTGTTCTTATCGGCAGACCGGTGGCCGTAGCGGCCGTAGGCGGAGGCGCTGAAGGCGTAGCCCTGTATTTGGATAAAATTCGCAGAGAACTTATAGATGCTATGGTTATTACGGGAACGGCGGATGTACGCCGTGTAGACGCATCGTGTCTTAAAAAATTAGTATCCTGACAAGAATAAGCAATACAAAGCCCCTTGCAGATTATCTTATGGTGACCTGCAAGGGGCTTTTTGTATAGTTTATTTTGAATCTATGTGTTCTTCACGCGTCAAGTTTACATCTTTCAAGGGGATAAGACTGGTTTTGTGCTTGAACTTGTGATAGAAGAAAACGGCTAAGAATACGGGAATACCTATGTAAGCAACACTGGCGCCGTACCAGTCGATTTCAGGGCCTGTGAAGGCCGAATAATTCTGTCCTGCCGTAACGATAATGCAAAGAATAAGGGCCAAAATCGGTCCGAAGGGAAATAAAGACGCCTTGTAAGGCAGGGCGGACAAGTCCTTATTTTGAGCCTTAAAAGCACGGCGGAAACGATAGTGACAAATAGCAATACCTATCCAAGTAATAAATCCGGCCATGCCGCTGATATTGACAAGCCAGTCATAGGCCTTGCCTTCACCGATAAGAGAAGTGAGGAAGGCGGCGAGACCGAAGATAGCCGTAGCAAAGAGGGCGTTGGTAGGTACGCCGCGTTTATTGAGCTTTAAGAAGATTTTCGGAGCTTGTCCCGTCTTGGCCATAGCGTAGAGCATACGCGTCGATACGTATAGGCCGGAGTTGCCTGCCGAAAGAACGGCCGTAAGAATAACGGCATTCATGACGGAAGCGGCGGCAACGAGGCCGAAGCGTTCAAAAACAAGGGTAAACGGGCTGATGGAAATATTTTCCACATCCGTGTTCAAAAGGTTCGGATCCGTATAAGGAATAAGGAAGCCGATAACGACGAAGGCACCTAAATAGAAGAGGAGAATTCGCCAGAAAATGGAGTGGACGGCTTTGGGAATATTTTTTTCCGGGTCTTCACTTTCACCGGCCGCAATGCCGATCATTTCCGTTCCTTGGAAAGAGAAGCCGGCAACCATGAAAATACCGAGAACGGCAGCACCGCCGCCTACAAAAGGAGCTTCCCCGACAGTCCAGTTCGTAAAGCCGGGTGCTTCACCGCCTACGCCGAGGATGAGTAAGGTACCGACGACGAGGAAGGTAACAACCGTAATAACTTTGATACTGGAGAAAATAAATTCGCTTTCACCGTAAGAACGGGTCGATAAATAGTTAAGGAAAAAAAGGATGACCAGGAAAATACCGCTCCATACGGAAGCCGGTACATCGGGGAACCAGTATTTCATAATGAGTGCCCCGGCTACGAGTTCGGCAGCCAGTGTTATGGCCCAGTTAAACCAATAATTCCAACCCAGTGCAAAGCCTAAGGACTTTATCGACATAACGGTTGGCGTATGTCTCAAAGGACCCGCTGACCGGCAGATAAGCCGCCATTTCACCGAGACTGGTCATAAGAAAGTACACCATAACGCCGATGAAGGCATAGGCCAACAAGGCTCCCTCCGGGACCGGCCGTACTGACTGTTTCCCCGCCGGCAACGAAAAGGCCTGTACCGATAGCGCCGCCGATGGCGATCATGTTCATGTGACGGGCCTTCAGGCTCCGTCGTAACTCTTGCTTTTCTTCTGACATGTGAGAAATCACAACCTTTTGTATAAGATATAATAAATTCATAAATAATACATAATATTATAACGAAAGAGAAAGGCTCTGACAATTACTTGAAGACTGTAAATGTGTAATAAATATGTTGCATCTGAAGAAACGGCGTTGTACGCATAAATAAAAGTCCCTTGCTAACCGTGGTTTTCCCTTATAAAGTGCGGTATAATGAAAAAAATATACTGTTTTTCAACAAAAGGAATGAAAGATATGAACCTTACGGCCAGTCGTCAGCAAATCGATGAAATTGACAAACAAATAACGGCTTTGTTGGAAGAACGAATGAAAGCCGTAGCCGCTGTGGCAGCCTATAAAAAAGCTCACCGTATGCCCGTACTCGATGCAAGCAGAGAAGCTGCCGTTCTGGATAAAGTAGCCGCCTTTACTTCAGATAAGCTGCTGGTTCCTTATATTAAGCGTATTTATCAGGCCTTAATGGATGAAAGCAAGGCTTATGAAGACGATGAAATGAAGAGGAACGGATAATGGTTGAAGGAGAAGTAATTTCAGGGACAGTTGAACGCCTGCTTTTTGAAGCACCCGACTCGGATTACCTCGTCTTTCGCATTCGCCGAGATGACGGTGCCTTGTTGACTGTAACGGGAAACGGAGTAAAGCCCTTGCAGGGGGACCGATTGGAGATACGAGGTCACGGAACAATCCATAAAAAATACGGAGCTCAGTTTGCCGCTTCTTCGTGGAAGCGGCTTTTGCCGGATACGGCGGAAGGTATTGAAAACTTTCTTGCCTCAGGTGCTGTCGACGGTATCGGTCCGGCTTTGGCTAAGCGGCTTGTTACCGCTTTCGGGGCGGAAACGATGAAAATCATGATGAATGAACCCGAGCGGCTTAAGGAAGTTGAAGGAATAGGGCCGAAAAAATTAACGGCTCTTACAGCGTCTTTGCAGGCGGAAAAAGACGTTAACGAGTTGGCCCTTTTGTTGGAAACTCACTATATCTCAGGTCGTTATGCCAAACGCTTGTTGGCGGAATACGGTGATGAAGCGGCCTATGTGCTTGAACACGAGCCATACAGAATGATTCGTGATATTGACGGTATCGGATTTAATACGGCCGATCGAATTGCACTGGCTTTCGGAACGGACCCGATGGGAACGGAACGGCTGTCGGCAGGTATCGAGTATGTATTACAGGAAATGACGTCGAACGGACATGTATGCCTGCCTGACGATGAATTGGTTGAAAAGGCGGCGAATGTGTTGAAGGCCGAACCCGTACATATTCGCGATGTATTAAATGAGACCTTGATAACCGGACGTCTTGTAGCTGAGGATTGCAGCGGTCTGACCTATATATATACGGTTGATGCTTATGAGAGGGAGCTGCGTGTTGCCGACGATATTCGTAATCTGGCGGCTAAGACATCGTTAAAGACTCATGTCAATATAAACGAGTTTATAGATCGGTGGCAGACGGAACGGGAATTTACGCTGGCAGACAAGCAAAGAGAGGCGGTCGAGAGATCTTTGGACTCGGGACTGACTGTGATTACCGGCGGTCCCGGTACAGGTAAGACGACAGTTGTAAAGGCCATTATCGCCCTGGCTGAGCAGGAAGGACTGAATATTTGCTGTGTGCTCCTACGGGTCGAGCAGCGAAACGACTGGCCGAAACAACTCAGCGTAAAGCCAAGACTATTCATCGGCTTTTAGGACCTGCCGGATATGTAGGGGCACATCCCTTATTCGATCATAATCGAGACAATCCTCTGGAGGGCGATTTAATTATTGTTGATGAGGTTTCCATGCTCGATTTGGAATTGACAGACTGCCTTTTAGAAGCCTTGCCCGGCCATTGCCGGTGTATCTTTGTAGGAGATGCGGATCAGTTGGCTTCTGTCGGTGCCGGTGCGGTTTTGCATGATATTATTCGGTCGGAAACAGTACCTGTCGTACGTTTGGAAACTATTTTTCGGCAACAGGAAGGCGGCCTTATTGTCACCAATGCGCACCGCATTAATCACGGTGGTATGCCGGTTGTGGACAAAGAAGGAGAATTTTGTTTTATAGAGACGAATGATGAGGACAAAGGCGCTCATCTTGTTGCCGACCTATACGAGAAAGAAGTGATGTATACGGGCGGGGACATTTTTTCAGTTCAGGTTCTGTCACCTATGTACAGGAATGCATGCGGCGTCGATGCTCTGAATCAATTGATTCAGAAACAAGTAAATGGCGCTGATGCCGCAAAGGCAGAGTTGAAAAACGGTAATATACTTTTTCGTACAGGCGATAAGGTTATGCAAAAACAGAATGATTATGAAAAGGGCGTGTTTAACGGGGATATGGGAGCCGTCTTCGCGCTCGGTAATGACAGCATGCATGTACGCTATCCCGAGCAGGATATACGCTACAAGGGAAATGACTTGGGAGAAATATCTCTGGCTTATGCCGTAACGGTCCATAAAAGTCAAGGGAGTGAATATGATACGGTCATTATTGTCCTCGTAAACAGTCATTCCATTATGTTGCAGCGAAACCTTTTATATACGGCCGTTACACGTGCCAAGAAGAAGGTAATCCTTGTAGGTACGAAGGCGGCACTGCAACGAGCTGTAAGAGCTACCGATAAAAGTAAGCGGTATACCTTATTGGCTCAACGATTGAAAAGAGATGAAATATGCTGAGTCGTGGGGGAAAGTTTTTAAAAAATCTTCTCTTTCCGCCCGCTTGTCCCGGCTGTGGGTGCTATGTCTCTACTGAAGCCGAGTGGTGTGAAGATTTGCCGAAGAAAATTTACTGCATCCCCGCTTTTTGGATGACAGCAGACGAAACAGACTGGACGGTTGCTATGCCCTATGTGATTATTCGGAGCCCGTACAACGAGCTTTAACGCATCTTAAGTATAAGAGAAAACGACAGTACGGTCGCGCTTTCTCGGATCTGCTGGAAGCCTTTCCCTTCACCCGGCGATTGGAGATGTATGATGCCGTTGTGCCTGTGCCGCTTTACCCTTTGAAGGAAAGGGAAAGAGGATTTAACCAAAATGATATTCTCTTCCGTTCGTGGGCCCAAAGACACGGTTACATGTGGCTACCTGCGTTACAACGAATTCGGCCGACCGGTTCGCAGGTCGGCTGGCACGTAAAGAGCGACAGAGCAATTTGAAAGCGGCCTTTACCGTGGTTGCCGGCAAGACCGTGAAAGATTGTCGCCTGTTACTGGTTGATGATGTATATACGACGGGAGCGACTTTACAGGCCTGTGCCGCCGCTTTAAAGCGAAACGGTGCCGTTGAAGTGACTGGACTTGTTATAGCTTCGTCGCGCAACTGAAAACCCCTTCTTTACAAATTGTAAAGAAGGGGTTTCGTTATTTGTTTATTTTCCCAATGTATCGATAAAGGCTTTTACAATTTCCGGATCGAAGAGAAGCCCCGAAGCGGAGAACAGCTCACGTACGGCCTGTTGCTTCGTCTTAGCCCAAAAATCCGCAGACGGATTAATAATTGTATCATAATAATCGGCTACGGCAATAATGCGGGCACCGAAGGGAATATTGGCACCGCGCAAGTGCTTGGGGTAACCCGAACCGTCCCAACGTTCGTGATGATGAACGATATAGGGAATAATGTCCTGACAACAAGGAATGTTTTCCAACATATTACCACCGGCTGCAGCATGACGCCGGTACAGAGCCTTTTCCGAACGATTCAGATAAGGGGCCTTGGCCAGTAAGGAATTGGAAAGACTGAGTTTTCCTATGTCATGTAACAACGAAGCGTATTTAATCAACTCGATTTCGCTTTTCGGCAAGCCGAGTTTGGCAGCCACACTGACGCTGTAGTTGGCAACCTGCAAAGAATGTCTGTACAGGCGTTGACTCTTCATTTGTAAGAATGAAACGAGATTGGCTGTAATCGCTTCCAGTGATTCTTTTTCATCAAAGCCCATGCCGGCAGATTGACTCAATGATAACATGTACATGGGGATAAGACCTTTCTGATGCGGACAAACAAACTAACGATTATTCATTGGGAGGCCGTTTGGGGTGGCGCAAAATATTAATCATTTTGGCACTCGTGCGCTTTAAACGAGCTCCCGTATTTTTGACTCTGCGAGCTGTAGAGACTTTGGACTTACGCGTGGGACGCATATCCCTAATGGAACCGAAATCGCCTCGGCGTACGCTGGTTGCCTTGATGCGATCCGACTTCAAACTGATTTTGAAGATGTTCATTAACCGATTTAAATTCAAGTCCGTCGAAAAACTGTACAAGTCGACGGCGGCATATGATAAAACGGGGTAATAATGAATACAGACGTGCGTATTACCCGATAAGGCCATGCACGTCATTTCATCAGTTGATTGAAAAAAACTGATTCCCTCAAGTTTAACATCTGCCTGAGCAAATGCTTTTTCTATGGACGGCCGCAACTCTTCCGGTTCGGAAATTACGAGTCGGCAGTTGTAAAAATCAATAAGTAAATGCTTACCTAAAGTATTAGTCATTCCGTTCACCTGTCTATGTATTTGCAGTTCATTATAATATTTTTTTGACCCCTTGTAAACGCGAACGAATGTACCCTCGGGGGTATATCTTGAGAAAGAGAAGAGGAAAAATCGATACCTTATTGTGACAAAGCCGAAAAGAAAGGGATAAAAGAAATAAAAGGACTCTTCTCGTTTTGAGAAGAGTCCTTTTATATAAATATAGAATAAAGGAAACCCGGCTGTTCGGAATAGGAAAGCCTTACCCCTTGACAGGAGTGAAAGTAAAGTCTGTACCGTCGAAATCGATGCGTACAGTTTGGCCTTCACCGATGCGACCGCTGATAATATCACGGCTTAAGGCCGTTTCTACGGTATGCGTGATGAGGCGGCGCAAGGGACGAGCACCGAACTGAGGTTCATACCCTTTATCGGACAGTTCTTCCAAAGCCCGATCGGTCCACGTCAAGGTAATATTCATTTGCTTTTGCAAACGGTTGCTGAGGTGTTCCAACAAAATACGGGCAATATCGAATACCTGTTCTTTTTTCAACGCTTTAAAGACGACAATGTCATCAATACGGTTCAGAAATTCAGGGCGGAAATAGGATTTTAAGATATCCTTAACCGATTTTTCCGCCGTTTCGAAGTCGGCAGCTTCAAGAATTTCATGAGAACCTAAATTACTGGTCATAATGATAACCGTATTTTTGAAATTTACTACGCGGCCCTTGCCGTCCGTCAGACGACCGTCATCGAGGATTTGTAAGAGAACGTTGAAAATATCGGGATGGGCCTTTTCGATTTCATCTAATAAGATGACCGAATAGGGATGACGGCGAACAGCTTCCGTCAACTGACCGCCTTCGTCGTATCCGACGTATCCCGGAGGCGCTCCGATAAGTCTTGACACGGTGTGTTTTTCCATATATTCGCTCATGTCGATACGTACGATATTGCGATCGTCGTCAAAGAGCGATTCAGCCAAGGCTTTGGCCAGTTCTGTTTTACCTACGCCTGTAGGGTCCGAGGAAGATGAAAGAACCGATGGGACGATTCGGATCTTTAATGTCCTGCACGAGCACGCATAATAGCATCACTTACGACGCGAACCGCTTCGTCTTGGCCGACGACTCTCTGATGGAGTGTATCGTCCAAATGAAGGAGCTTTTCACGTTCACCCGTCATCATCTTTGTAACGGGAATACCCGTCCAACGACTGACAACCTGTGCAATGTCTTCTTCACCGACTTCTTCTTTCAATAAGTGGCTGTCTTTTTCTTTCGAAAGCAAGTCTTCCTGTTCGGCTAATTGACGTTCCAATTCGGGTAACTTTCCGTATTTTAATTCGGAAGCCTTTGTTAAATCATAATCCCGTTCGGCCTTTTCCATTTGATGGCGTACGTCATCCAGTTCTTTTTTCAAGGCCTGAGTACGTAAAATTGCCTGTTTTTCCTTATCCCAACGAGCTTTTCAAAGTTCTTCTTCTTCCGCAACCAGTTCCTTCTTCGTGTCGACAATTTTAGCCAATCGTTCTTTAGAAGCATCATCCGTTTCTTTATTTAACGATTGTTCTTCAATTTCCAGCTGCATGATTTTATGACGAATTTCATCGAGCGGTGCCGGCATGGATTCAATTTCCGTGCGAAGCTTTGCAGCGGCTTCATCGACGAGATCAATCGCCTTATCGGGAAGGAAACGGTCGGAAATATAGCGATCCGAAAGAACGGCAGCGGCGACCATGGCATTATCACGAATGCGGACACCGTGATGGACTTCATAGCGTTCTTTCAAGCCGCGAAGAATGGTAATTGTATCTTCTACAGAAGGTTGGTCTACCATAACCGGTTGGAAGCGGCGTTCCAAGGCGGCATCTTTCAATATACTTCTGATATTCATTTAAGGTCGTAGCACCGATGCAACGGAGTTCGCCGCGAGCCAGCATAGGCTTCAACAGATTGCCCGCATCCATGGATCCTTCTGAAGCACCGGCACCGACGACCGTATGGATTTCATCGATAAATAAGAGAATCTGGCCGTCCGATTTAACGATTTCATTGAGGACGGCTTTAAGCCGTTCTTCGAATTCACCGCGATATTTAGCTCCGGCAATGAGAGACCCCATATCGAGAGAGTAGAGGGTCTTGTTTTTCAGAGATTCCGGAACATCACCGGCAACGATACGACCGGCTAAGCCTTCGACAATAGCCGTTTTACCGACACCGGGTTCGCCGATGAGGACCGGATTGTTCTTGGTACGACGTGAAAGTATTTCGATGGTACGACGAATTTCTTCGTCTCTGCCGATGACGGGATCGAGTTTTCCTTTACGGGCGGCAGCCGTCAAATCACGACCGTACTTTTCCAAAGATTTATAATTATCTTCCGGATTGTCAGATGAAACGGACTGCTTTCTGTTCGCCTTAATGGAAGAGAGAATCTTATCGGCATTTAATCCGAATTGACGGCAAACTTCCTGCATACTTTCATCACTGTCTTCGGCAACGGCTAAAAGCAAATGTTCCGTGCTGACGTAATCGTCGTGCATAGCTTCGGCACGTTGTTGAGCCTTGCCGATGATACGTACCATTTCTGTCGACATGGACAGGTTACTTGAACCTTGAACGGACGGAATCTTTTTAAGCATCTGTTCCAACTTGGCTCTTAAAAGCGGCAAATCAGTTTTACAATCGCTGAAAATAGAGGCTAAGAGACCTTCCGGATCTTTGGTTAGACCGATCATCAGATGAACGGATGTAATTTCTTGATTATAGTGAAGAGCCGCCGTCTGTTGTGCATCTTGGAAAGCGGCCATTACCTTTTGTGTGTATTTTTCATTTCCCATAGTATAAACCTCCTTAGCGGTCAAGAGATAGGAACGATTCATTCATTTAAACTTCTTTATGTTCTCGACTACAACTATGATTATACACTTAAAAGTCAAAAAGTCAAATATTAGAAAGGAAAAAATAAAAGTGATTTTATCTTATCTTTTTGAGATGATAGTAAATAGAAAGAAAACTATCATTTTAAAAAAAGAGGGATAAATAATTACAAATATATCTTTCTAAGAAAAAAATAGAGTAAATAGATGAAAATATCCCCAAAAAGGCTGTGAAAAAAACTGTTAGAAAAATAAGGAATGAAAAAAATGAAAGGAAGGGAGAAAAACTATCAAATAAAAAGAAGTAAAAAAATAAAAAGAAATATAACAGAATATACAGAAAACTTCAGGCAAACACAAATGACATCAAGATAAAACGGGTTTTCTTGACTCACTATGAGTTACAGTAAGTACAAAGTATTAGCGGTATGTTGATTAAACGTTGTAAGGGAGAAAGGGTAATCCCGGGAAATGGATATAAATAAATTTTCGTACTACCACAGATATTAACGTGTTTACATGCGTTTATATTTCAAAAAAATAACGAAAAACGAGAATGTAACAGAATTGTAATAGTTTCACCTTCAAGCATTGCCATAACAAAATAGAATGTGTAATCATAATGTAAAAGAATTGATAATTTATAGAAGATGTTTTGGGGTACTAGGGGAAGGAGGATATGTACGGATCTTTAAAAGTACATAAATAAAAATACTTTTTAGAAAAAGGGGTCATGATATGAATAAGATTTTTAAAGTTATTTGGAACAAAGCCAGAAACTGTTATGTTGTTACTTCGGAAATAGCAAAGTCTCATTCAAAAACTAAGTCCGAAACGTCCAAAGACAGAGGATACACGCTTATTTCAACCTTGGCGGTCTTATTTTTAACCGGCTGTGTACCCGTCTTTTGCTGCCGTCACTGACGATCCGGGACCGACTGATCCCAACCCTGCAAGAAGTGCGGGCATTCGGTTATCATCCGGGTGGATGTCTGCCTTGGAAGGCGGTACGGCGACGAAGATGTACGACTACGGGACGCCGGGTAATAAGGCCTATGACAACACGGGAGTCTTACAGTGGGACGGTACAGGTCGGTATCAATTATATACGGGGACGCATTTGTACGGCATTGCACTCGGTAACGCCGCCAACGCTTATGACCCTGAGGTACAGACCGCATCCGGTACGGCACTCGGTGATTATTCGCGGGCTCGTTCGTTGGCCGTAGCCGTAGGTCCCTATGCGTCTGCCGAAAAGATTGCCGCTGTAGCCATCGGCGCCGGGGCCAAGGCTGCGGAATTTAACTCCCTGGCCATGATGCGTCAGTCTTATGCAAGCGGCAAGTATGCGGCGGCTATCGGGAACGGCTGCCGTAGCTAAGGGTGAAGCCAGTCTGGCTATGGGACATTCGTCTACGGCTACGGGCAATCAGTCCATCGCCATCGGTACCATAGCGCCGAAAACACAATATGATTCCAAGGGAACTCCCATTGCCGCCTATGACGGTGTAAACAATACGCAGGCTACGGCCGATCGTGCCATTGCTTTGGGGCAGACGGCTCATGCTAAGGGCGTAGACAGTATAGCCTTCGGCAGTCGCAGTACAGCCGGCGGTGCGAGCTCTATCGCTTACGGTACCGATGCCAAAGCGTGTGTCGATAATGCAGTGGCTATCGGTAAAAGTGCTTCGGCACCGACGGTAAACGGCGTAGCTTTGGGCTCTAACTCGAGGGCCGACAGAACAAGCGGCGAATGGGGCTATAATGTTAAAACGGAAGACGGGCGGACAAACGGCTATGCCGGACTTGGCGGCTCTGCTTTACGGTCCGAATATGCAGCCGTTTCCGTCGGCAATGAAGGACACACGAGACAAATTACCCATGTAGCAGCCGGCAGTAAGGATACGGACGCTGTCAATGTGGCCCAATTGCGCAATGTGAACCTCAAAGTGGGTGCCAATACGGGGCATACGGATGTCTTATTGGATAGTCAGACATTAAAAATTCAAGGTGATAATCAGTACGTGACAACTCAGGCAGGAAGCGGAACGGTTACTGTCGGGTTAACCGATGCGGTTCGTCAAAAGATCGATGCATCGGCTAATATTAACTTGTCAAACATTACCAATGAAGGCAAAACGGTTATTCATAATGAAGCTCAGAAGGCCGTCGTAGTGAAAGGCGGCTCGAATACGACCGTTACATCAACTGTTGCTAACGGTACAAAAACCTATACTGTAAACGGTAGGGATACGACTGTGTCCGCCGTTCCGGGGAGTCGTATTACCGTTAAAGATAACGGCGGTATCGATGCAAACGGAAACAGACATTATGAAATCGGCTTTAAAGACTGCGACTTGGCGAAGAAGACGGATATTTGGACGCTACAGGCTAACGGGAAAGATGTACCGCCCAGCCGGGGTAAGGTCAATCTTGTAAACGGTGAAAACGTGACCATCGAAAAGTCGGCAAACGGGCAAATCCGTATTTCCGCAAAGGGCGGTCACGATGAAGACGCCGTTCACTACGATATTTCAAACGGCGTCGTGAATAAAAACTCCGTCACCATGGCGGGCAGCACGTACGTCAATAAGACGGGCGGCACGCATATTACCAACGTAGCCTATGCGACGGGTAACGACGGAAGCGAAGTCGTAAACGTAGACTACCTGACGGATCAGGTAAATAACGCCGTAACGAATACGACGACGAATATTACGAACAACCTGACGGCCAAGGGCATGAACTTCGTCGGAAATGACGGGCAATCTATTCACAAGGACTTGGGATCTACCTTGGGCATTGTCGGAAAAAATTCGAATATTCAAACGGCTAACGATAACGGTAAAATTTCTATTGCCTTGGCGAAGAATTTGACGGACATTACATCCGTATCGAACGGCAATACGAGTATTGTCTTGAATAACAATACGAGTGTAGGCGGCAACGGTGTAACTATTACGGGCGGAAATGTCAGCGTCTCGAATAATCGGATCACAAACGTCCAAAACGCCGTAGACAGTCATGATGCGGTCAATAAGGGCCAGCTTGACTCGAAGGTGGAAGAAGTTACGAACAAGGGACTTCGCTTTGATGCCAATGTGGGCGGTGAACAGACGAGTGCCCTGGGTTCTAAGGTGACCGTTAAAGGTGACGGCACGAATATTAAGACGTCCATTAAAAAGACAGGTGCCGATACGGTTATTGATGTAGCCCTCGGCAAAGACGTGACGGCTGAAACGGTAACTGTTACGGGTAAAAACGGCAAGGACGGCACCATCGGCATTAACGGTAAAGACGGCGTAGACGGTATTAACGGTACGAACCGTGTAGACATTCATGTTGAAAAAGGTCAGCCGGGCGTCAAACGGTACGGACGGAGTTACTCGCATCGTTTACGAAGACAAGACGGGCAACCACGAAGTGGCAACCCTGGACGACGGCATGAAGTTTGCCGGAGATAACGGTACGGTGATTTCCAAGAAACTCAACGAACGATTGGACGTTCGCGGCGGTGCTGCGGGAGCTTTGTCTGACGGAAATATCGGCGTCAACAACATAGGCGGAGTCTTAAAGGTACAGCTTGCCAAAGAAGTAACGGGACTTACGAGCGTAACGGCCGGCAATGTGAAGACAGGTACGCAAGTGTCGGGCGGCGTGACGGGTAACTACGTGACGGGCCTTGATAACAAGACGTGGAACGGTACGGCTGTTTCAGGGCAGAGCGGCTACGGAAGATCAGCTGAAAGTCTTGCAAGATACCATTTCAACGCAAGGAGCCGGTGCGACGGATTACCGTCTGGTGGAAAACAACACGGCCGATAAGGCGTATAGTGTCGATGCTGACGGCAAGGTAAACTTGACGGTAGAAGACAAGAATCATGCAGGCATGAAGCAGACGGTTACGATTAAGGATGTAGCTTCCAAGACGGCTGTAGACAACTTGTCGAACCGTTCCGTACAGTACGATGTAACAGGCGGCGTCGTAAATAAAAACTCCGTTACCATGGCGGGCAGCACGTACGTCAACAAGACGGGCGGCACGCATATTACCAACGTAGCCTATGCGACGGGTAACGACGGAAGCGAAGTCGTAAACGTAGACTACCTGACGGATCAGGTAAATAACGCCGTAACGAATACGACGACGAATATTACGAACAACCTGACGGCCAAGGGCATGAACTTCGTCGGAAATGACGGGCAGGTAATTCACAAAAACCTCGGTGAAACCTTGGGTATTGTCGGCGGCGGTACGAAAGCCGATTCCGAGTATAGCGGTGAAAATATTAAGACCGTAAAAGATGCAAACGGCAATATTTCCGTCATGATGGATAAAAACCTTGTCACCGAATCCGTTCAAGTCGGTAAAGACGGAAAAGACGGCAAGATCGGCATTAACGGTAAAGACGGCGTAGACGGTGTTAACGGTACGAACCGTGTGGATATTCATGTTGAAAAAGGTCAGCCCGGCGTCAACGGTACGGACGGAGTTACTCGCATTGTTTACGAAGACAAGACGGGAAATCACGAAGTGGCAACCCTGGACGACGGCATGAAGTTTGCCGGAGATAACGGTACGGTGATTTCCAAGAAACTCAACGAACGATTGGACGTTCGCGGCGGTGCTGCAGGAGCTTTGTCTGACGGAAATATCGGCGTCAACAACATAGGCGGAGTCTTAAAGGTACAGCTTGCCAAAGAAGTAACGGGACTTACGAGCGTAACGGCCGGCAATGTGAAGACAGGTACGCAAGTGTCGGGCGGCGTGACGGGTAACTATGTGACGGGCCTTGATAACAAGACGTGGAACGGTACGGCTGTTTCGGGCAGAGCGGCTACGGAAGATCAGCTGAAAGTCGTAAATGAAGCTGTTAATAACATAAGCGGTAATATGTCCGACTTCCGTTTAGTAGCCAATGACGGAAGTGCCGACGGCGCCTATTCTGTCGATGCTGACGGCAAGGTGAACTTGACGGTAGAAGATAAGAAGCATGCAGGCGTAAAAGAAACCGTTACGATAAAGGATGTGGCTTCCAAGACGGCTGTAGACAACTTGTCGAACCGTTCCGTACAGTATGATGTAACAGGCGGCGTGGTGAATAAAAACTCCGTTACCATGGCGGGCAGCACGTACGTTAACAAGACGGGCGGCACGCATATTACCAACGTAGCCTATGCGACGGGTAACGACGGAAGCGAAGTCGTAAACGTAGATTACCTGACGGATCAGGTAAATAACGCCGTAACGAATACGACGACGAATGTGACGAACAACCTGACGGCCAAGGGCATGAACTTCGTCGGAAATGACGGCCGGGTAATTCACAAAAACCTCGGTGAAACCTTGGGCATCGTCGGCGGCGGTACAAAGGCCGATTCTGAATACAGCACTACGAATATTAAGACCGTAAAAGATGTAAACGGCAATATTTCCGTCATGATGGATAAAAACCTTGTCACCGAATCCGTTCAAGTCGGAAAAGACGGAAAAGACGGCAAGATCGGTGTGAGCGGTAAGGACGGTAAGGATGCCGTAACCGTATACGGTAAGGACGGTGTAGGCCATATCGGCTTAACCGGGCCGGCAGGAACTAACGGTAAGGACGGTACGAACGGTATCGACCTGACTGTGAAGAACGGTTATGATGATGCCTCCAAGGGAATTAAGGGTGAAAAAGGTGTAGACGGTACGGACGGAATTACGCGTATCGTTTATGAAGACAAGACGGGAGAGCATCAAGTTGCAACGATGGAAGACGGCATGGTCTTCGGCGGCGATACGGGAACGGATATTATTAAAAAATTGAACAATAAGGTTTCCGTTATCGGCGGTATTACAAACAGAACTCTGCTTACGACAGAGGATAATATCGGTGTCGTCTCCGACGGAACGGATAACCTGAAGGTTCGTTTGGCTAAGGACTTGAGAGGCATTACCTCTATTTCTAACGGCGATACGAAGATAACCTTGAAAGACCATTATGAAGATGCCGTAACGATTACGGGCGGCAATATTAACGTAACGAACAATCGCATTACGAACCTTAAAGACGGCGAAGACGAACACGATGCTGTCAATAAGGGGCAGCTTGACAAGGCTGTAGACGGAATCAAACAGGGAGCCTTCGGTGTGACGGCTGATGACGGCAAGTCGGTTAAGAAGAACTTGGGTGAAACAGTCGGCATCGGCGGCGACGGAACCAATATTTCCACGTCCGTTGAAAACGGCAAGGTTCGCGTATCTCTGAACAAGGATGTGCGCGTTGATACGGTTACGGCCAATAAGGTGACGACCGGTGATACGACAGTAACCTCTGACGGACTGGTTATTAACGGTGGCCCGTCGGTTACGAAAAACGGTATCGATGCGGGTAATAAGGTCATTACGAATGTAGCGGCAGGACGGATCGGTGCCGGCAGTACGGATGCCGTTAACGGCGGCCAACTTCATGATATGGCGGACAGTATAAGCCGTAAGGGATTCGGCGTGACTACTGATGACGGCCGGTCGATTATGAAAGGCTTGGGCGAAACGGTGGCTATCGGCGGCGACGGTACGAATGTACGCACGTCCGTAAGCGGCGGTAAGGTTGTCGTAGGCCTTTCGGACAAATTGACCATCGGCAGCGGTGCCGGAGCCGTAAGTATTGACGGTGTAAACGGCAATATCGGTGTCGGCGGAGTAAGTATAGGTCGACAAGGCGGCGGCAGCTATGTAGGCGGCTTAAGCAATACGACGTGGGACGTAAAGAACCCGAATATTACAAGCGGCAGAGCGGCAACGGAAGACCAGCTCAAGGTTGTCAGTGATAAGATTTCCGGCGGTCGAGTTTTCCAAGGCGATTGGGGTAAGGTTTCGGTCGGCCTCGGCGATACGTTAAATCTGCGCGGCAATGCGAAGAATCTGTCGCGCTTGACAGACGGCAACATTGCCGTAGTATCGAATTCCGCTCAAGACGGCTACAATATTAAGTTGGCCAAGGATATTAATATGGGAGACGGTACTATTACCTTTACAACGTCGACTACGGCTCCCGAGTCAACGCCGAGAGAGATGACGAACGGACCGGTTCTGGGCGAAGATCGTCGACCGGGCGCTCCGACCGTGACATCGTCCATGACCATGGGCGGTAGCGGTATTTACCTTTACACCTGTCGGCACTTCGACAACAGGGGTCAGACTGACGGGAACGGGTCTTAATAACGGCGGACAACAGCTTCACGGAGTGGCAGCCGGCACGCTCGATGACGATGCCGTTAATGTAAGCCAACTTCGTCGCGTACAGGTCAAGGTGGATAATGCCGGTTCCGCATCGGCAGCCTTGGCGGGATTACATCCCTTGGCTTACGATCCCATTGCACCTACACAGGTTATGGCGGCCGTCGGTTCATACGGTAACAGTACATCCGTAGCACTCGGCTTGGCTCATTACACGAATGAAAATACGTTGCTCCACGTGGGTGCCTCCTTCGGACAACAGGATAACGCCGTCAATGCGGGTGTAACGTATAAGTTCGGTCGTTCGGCGGAAAAGAAAGCCATCCCCGATCGCTACAAAGCCGGTCCTATCAGCTCCGTATACGTAATGCAAGATGAAGTAACGGCACTGAAGGCTGAAAATGCCCGCATTAAGCACCATGAAGAAGAACTGACTGAAGCGTATCGGAAGGTTCAGGCCGACAATGAAGAAATGAAGGCCCAAATTGCCCTCTTAATGGAAAAAGCGGGTCTGAAATAAGTGAGAGAAACGGGGGCTCCCGGCTTCGGCCGGGGGCAAACCTCGTAAGGAGGATGCTATGTTGAAAAAACTGATTACTGCAGCCTTGGCCTTATCTGTCAGCGCTACGGCCTATGCTGCCGCCGACCCCTTATCCCAACCGGCACCGTCGAGTCGGGATTTGACGGCGGTTCAGGAAATGACGGCTATCGTCGTTCCGAATGCGGAAGTGTATAAGGAATTACAACAATTTACGACCTTACAGGCACAAAGAGGCGGGCAGTTGGTCAAGGAAGTCGGTGTAGGCGTAAAATCCGAACAGGGTTGGTATAACGATCAGGTTCTGCATTATATGTACGTTCGCGTCAATCTGTATCGTGACAGTCATGGCTGGAAGGAAGAAGCGTACGGTAAACAGGCGGTCTATAAACTTTATCATGACTATGAAACGTTTTTTGCTACTCATTCCTATGTAACGCCGGAGAATAAGGCTATGTTTGAACAAGACTTCCTGAATGTTTTGGCTGACAATACCCGACAAGTCGAAAACAATGAATTGCGGTTCTATTTAAATGAAACGGTACTCTTTCTCATTGCAGGCCGGTATGGATGCGGATAGACAATTGATTTCGCCCTATGAAGAAGGACGTATCGTAAATTTACGTCAACAATTATAATAATTTATATAATGTAATATAAGAGGAGCTTCTCATCAAAGAGGCTCCTTTTTATATTGCTTTAAAAGTGTATAAAGTAAAGTAATAGGTGTCGGCATGGGTATGTGAAAAGTTTTATAAGGTTTAGAAGAATAACTATGCTATACTTATTAAAGTAGCATTTACAGTGATAATAAAATGGAAGGGAATAGAAAATAGATACTGTCCTACTTTTATGAAAAATGGATGAGGAATATATACAAATAGGGCTTAAAATTTAAAATGCGTATTTGCACAATTATATACATAATATAAGGAGGATGATATTGTGCTGGAACGTTTAAATGCGTTACCCGTTTCATCGTTTCACTATAAGCTGTTGGTGGTTGCAGGAATCGGTTGGGTTTTTGATTCCATGGATACGGGGCTTATTGCGTTTGTATTGCCCTTGCTTATCAAAGAATGGGGGCTTTCGGCTACTCAGGCGGGGATGCTCGGCAGTATCGGCCTTGTCGGCATGGCCCTGGGAGCCGTAGCGGCAGGAACCTTAGCCGACAGAGTGGGGCGGAAAACCGTAGTTTTCCGTCACCATAGTGTTGTACAGCTTGGCTACGGGATTGTGTGCCGTAGCACCGAATTATGAGTTACTCGTTCTTTTTCGCTTTTTGGTAGGGCTGGGACTGGGCGGTGAGTTGCCCGTAGCGGCTACGCTGGTGACCGAATACGTTCCGGGACGTGCCAGAGGTCGTTTTATGGTACTCTTGGAAAGCTTCTGGGCCGTCGGCTGGTTGTTGGCAGCCCTTATCGCCTACTTTATTATTCCCGTGACGGGATGGCGTACGGCCTTTCTCATCGGAGCCTTACCGGCCTTATATACCATGGTTATTCGTATGCACTTACCCGAATCGGTTCGCTATCTTTTAAAAAAGGGAAAAATAGAAGAAGCCCGAAAAATCGTTTCTTCCTTGGAAGAACGTTGCCATATGGAACCTCGTCCCCTTGAAGTGACGGAGAAGGATGTGGCGGAAGAAACTAAAGGCTCCTTTACGTCTCTTTGGACAAGCCGTTTTATTAAACGAACCGTCATGCTCTGGCTCGTGTGGTTCGGCATCGTTTTCAGCTATTACGGTGTCTTTATGTGGCTTCCTTCCCTTGTATTTAAACAAGGATTTACGGTAGTTAAAACTTTTGAATATGTCCTCGTCATGACCTTGTCACAGCTACCGGGATATGCAGCGGCGGCTTGGCTCGTTGATCGACTGGGACGGCGCTATACTTTGTCCCTGTTTTTGTTGGGCAGCGGCATAGCCAGCTACTTTTTCGGACATGCTGAGACTGTTACGGCACTGCTTTGTTGGGGAGCGACCATGTCTTTCTTCAATCTCGGTGCCTGGGGCGTTATATATACTTATACACCCGAACTCTATCCGACGGAGATTCGCGGTCTGGGGTGCGGCTGGGCTACGGGATTCGGTCGTGTAGGCGGTATGGTGGCACCTCTTCTTGTAGGAGCCCTTTTGACCGATGCTTGGGACATGGGACATATATTCTATATCTTTGCCGGTGTATTTGTACTTATTTCCTTTATTGTCCTTACCTTGGGAAGGGAAACGAAGCGAAAAGAATTGGAAAGTTTGTCGTAAACAAGACGAAGAATTCATGTAATCCGGAACGGGAACTCCTGTATGATACAGGGGTTCCCGTTTTTTACAGCATTATAACCGAGTAACATGGAATGAAACGTAACGGATAATCGAATGTTATAAAACTGTAACAGAATGAAAAATAAACGGAAATAAATTAATGGTAAAATCTTAGCGAAATATAAATTATATTCCGTTTTAGAATGACGTGAATATAAAAATGTGTATGGCATATGAGAGGGTGGTATGGGTAGAAAGAGTATGCACGAAAAATAAATAATAACACAAAAGAATATGGAGTCCGTATTTGGTGAGAAGAAGTTCCGGGGGGTGGGAGAAACGCGGACAACAAGCTCCGACCTTACTGTATGCGGTATTATCGCATATTGGAAAGGTCTTTTTTTATAAAAAATCAAGAGCTTGTCATCATGAATAAATTTGATAACCTCATCAAAAAACATGAGTTCAACTCATTCATAAATTACTAACGGAAAACGATTACTATCTTGAAAGAATAGAAAAAGTTTTGTAAAATAACATGCACGTAAGTTATTAAAAAATTGAGCTCATGGCGAAAGTTTCGTTTACATGACGGAACGAAAGGTTAAAAACCTGTAACATCGACAATTGTATGTTTATATCGTTATTTTTTGGAAAGGAAGGTAATGTGAAGAATGAATAAGGTTTTTAAGATTGTTTGGAGTAAGTCTAAACAGTGTTATGTAGTTGTGTCGGAATATGCCAAGTCAAACGGCGGCAAGAAGAAGGTTTTGGCAACCGTCTTGGCAGGCCTCATGATGGCCGGCGTTGCCGGCGGTTTAGCACCGCAGAAAGCACTGGCGGGTGACGATTACACTAAAAGTGCTATTAATATTGAACCGGATGGTCTTTCGACGGGTTATCATAACCAGGGTGTTAATAAAAATGCCATTGCTATCGGCGGCCAGAATGATGTTACAGGAGCTCCCGGAAACGGTCGTATTGCTCTCGGTTTCGGGAATACGGCCAGCAAAGATTCGTCCGTAGCTATCGGTAGCAGTAACGAGGCTGTAGGCGGCGGATCTACGGCTATCGGCGTTGATGCACATGCCGGAGAAGCTATGCAAACACTTTGGAATCCAAAGAAGCACCAATATGAAAATACGATGGTCGGCGGTTCCGTCGCTCTCGGTAATTCCGTATGGGCTATGAATTCAGCAGCTGTAGCTATCGGGACTCACGTGAATGCGTCGGGGACTGCGGCAGGTGCATACTCTACCGCTATGGGTAGCAAGACTGATGCAACAGGCACACAGTCTGTTGCAATCGGTGTGTTGGATAAAGCAACAGGCACTCAGGCTGTTGTTGTCGGTGCGGAAAATGAGGCAACGGCAACCAATGCTACTGCTATCGGTAGTAAAAATACAGCCACTCAGCAGGCAGCTACGGCACTCGGTACGTGGACGAATGCGACGGGATTTCGCTCGACGGCTGTGGGCGTGAATGTGGCTGCCAGCGGAGAGAGCTCTCAGGCTATGGGCGACCATGCGGAAGCAACAGGATTCGGTGCAACGGCTGTGGGTAAGGCGGCTAAAGCTAAAGCTCAAAGTGCCGGTGCTTTCGGGGATACGGCTAATGCAACGGGTGTTCAGTCATTAGCGGCCGGTTACAGCACAACGGCAACTAATCAGGATTCCAATGCTATCGGTAGCCGTACCTCATCGACAGGCAAGTATGCAACAGCTGTAGGTACGGAAGCGAATGCAAGCGGAGAAAGCGGTTTTGCAGCCGGTGCAAAAGTCAATGCTACGGGTAATCAGTCAACGGCTGTCGGTTATGATTCGACGGCTTCGGGGGCCGGTTCGGTAACCTTGGGTAGAGATGGTACGGCATCGGCTGCAGGCTGCTTATGCAATGGGTTACGGGGCGAACGCCACCAATGACAGTGCATTTGCTATCGGTAGCAAGGCCAATGCCGGAGCTTACGGCTCTATGGCTATCGGCAAAGGAGCTACGACAAAGGCCCAGGATGCTACGTCGACCTATTCCTATTCCGGCACGGGCGGTGCTGTAGGGTGCGAGCGGCTACAATACGGAAACGTCGACTATTCACAGCGGTGCAGGAACGGATACGGCGTCTGATACATATAATGCCGGTGATACGTTGGCTATCGGTACCAATGCGACTGTAAGTGAACAGTCCAACGAGACGGTGGCTATCGGTAAAGACAGCTCGGCAGGGAAGAACACTCATTATTCGACGGTTATCGGTCAGGGTGCTCAGGCAAGACAAGGTGCTTCAGACAGTACGGTTATCGGGCACGGTGCGTATACGGAAGCCAGAGAGTCCGTAGCTATCGGCAGAACGGCTAATATATCGGGTACGGACAGCGTACGGTCTACGGCTATGGGCTGGGGTGCACGGGTTTCGAATGCGTATGATGCGACGGCTATTGGTACGGGTGCACAGACGACCGTAACCGGCGGTGTTGCTATCGGTTCGGGTGCAGATTCTTCCAGAGCTACCGCGGATCCCAAATCGAGTGCTTATGATGCGGCTTATGCAAACGGAACGGCTATTCATAACCGCAAATACAATCCGACCGTATTTGCAGCAGGAGCGACTCAAGGTGCCGTTTCTGTCGGCAATGACATAGAAAAACGCCAAATCATCAACGTAGCCGGCGGTTCCGACGACTACGATGCCGTCAACGTGGCTCAGTTGAAGAATGTCGGTGTTATTGTAAAAAGGCAATACGGGCAAATCGGACTTCCTCGTTCACGACGGTTCTCTGAAGGTTGAAGGAACCGGCCGTATCAGCACCGTAGCTGCCGATGACGGCACGAAAGATTCAAAAATTACCTTGAGCTTTGACGACTCGGGCTTGGCTAATACGAGTTTAACCAATATTACCAATGACGGTAAAAAGACGATTACAGGCCTCGGTACTATTGTTAAAGCCGGTGATAACGTAACGGTTACGTCTACATCCGATGCTACGACGGGACAAAAGACCTATACGGTCAGCACGACGAGCCCCGTAGTTTATACGGATAAGGACGGCAACAAGGTATACCTCCACGACGACGGTAAATTCTATACGTCTGCGACGGGCGGCACGGAAGTGAATAATTCCAACGTTATTGCTTCCTTTAAGGATCCGAGCGGAGCTACGACGGGCGGCACTATGATCGTCAATAACGTGGGCAGCGCTATTTCCAACCATACGACTCCGGGCGTAACGTCGCCGACGTACCTCGATAAACTCGATGCGGCGGCAGGCGATACGAAGACGCAGAATGCGGCGGTCAACGTAACGGACTTAAAGAATACGGCAGACGGCTTGACGGAAAAGGGGCTCAAATTCGATGCCAACTCGGGCGGCGTAAAGACGAACAAGCTCGGTTCGACGGTTAAGGTTCAAGGCGAAGGCGCTAAAGCCGATACGGAATACAGCGGCAAGAACGTTAAAACCATTATTAATCAAGACAGCGTCGGTAATACGACCATTGATGTAAAACTCGATAAAAACCTGGAAACGGATACGATTACGGCAACGGGTAAAGACGGTA
>BNJU01003975.1_pt1 | contig 79300 bp, 114 predicted proteins | sample 8539281 | NCBI WGS metagenome assembly BNJU01 (sample SAMD00202456, study PRJDB9452) | human saliva metagenome | isolation source: human saliva | place: Japan
ACCGCAAGATGGGACATGTGACTTTGTTTAGTGATGTGCCGGATAGTGTGGTTGAGTTTGGTGAGGGATTGATTTTTAGAGATAAATATGAAATTCGAGGTGGAGTTATTAACTAAAAATATTAGCATTACTAAACTTGATGAATTATTTCTTAGTTCAAAAATAATTAGTATTACTTCTGACAGTCAAGTTGAAGTTAATGATAAGTATGTAGAAGGTCATTTAGCTAAATATAAGTGTGTTTTTCAAAGATGACGATTTTAAAATAAATACCTATCAATTTCGAAGGGTCTAGTTAAAATTATACTTAGCTATGAATATAGCAAATCTAAATTGAATTCAGCTAAAAAAATTTGGAGATTTTCTTTTCAAAATTTAGAGAATTTTTAGGAAAAATCGTTTAAAAATATTCAATTCTATCTAATAGTTTTGTCTATGTATTTTTTCGAATAGGCTTTTATCCTAAATTTCAAACATACGAATCGTTATTACGGAAAATTTTTGTATTAGCTTTGTCTCCACTCGAGGACGAGGATATTATAAGATTGTTAAGAAACAGACTAATGATAAATTAGATTTATCGAAAAATTCATACAATAGAGCATGTTGAAAAGACTGCAAATAGCTGAACTCCATTCATTGATATTTGAAATAAATATAAATCCAGTTAATAATCTAACTAATCATTTTAAAAATTTTCAAGACAAAAAGCGAATATCATCTAAAGCAGATGATAAAAAGCTCTCCCAATTACCATATGGGAAAAGCATTTTGCACCATTCATCGATGATGAGAGAGCAGATGTGATCAAAAATAGCTACAATAGTATTAGAGAGTACAGGAATGACGTTATGCATTTTCATATGCTAACCTACAGGAGTTACAAAAAAATAGATTTGTTGTTGTCAGATGTAATTAAAGAACTAGAAGAGCTTGAACATAGTATGCTTAAGAGATGGGATTTTGAAGCAACTAGGAAACTTACAAATGATATTTTTGATCAGGAGTTTCTGGCTAGTTTATCATCTTTATCTAAAACAGCATCAGAAGTAATTAAACCAGCAATGGATAGGTTTTATATTAACAATATTGATTTTTAATAATGCGATAAAATCCATGATGGAAGTATTCCAAAAATATTCAAGTACCTAAAAATAGATTATGGAGTGTTAAAAATCTATTAAAGGGATATCTGATACTATTGGGCATTTAGGTTTACCAACCCCCTTAATGAACCTGATAGTGAAGATAATAATGAAGAATAAGTCTATAAATTTTGAAGCTACAAAAATTTAAGATTAGAAGTAAATGTAATAAATTCAAAGAAAATTCTGAAAAAGAGAAAGTTTCTGAGGAACTGAGTTCAGGATGAAGGCATTTTTCTTTTTGATAAAATAGAAATAAAGGGAACAAGTGCTCACCCCCGCTTATATGGTAAATATAGAAGCGAAGCACAACCGTAAATGGGACATGTGAATTTGTTTAGTGAAATGATGTATGATATGTAAGAGTCCAGAAAGGAATAAAATGCCGATAAAATATTTTGAAGTAAAAATTTTTGAGAAGTAAGATAAGCTTTGATTGATTCTATTACAAATAAATTCTTCAAGTATATATTATTGTATGGAATGTTGGTTTTGCTTTTTAATTGTAAACGGTGAACTGGATGAAAATAATATAGTAGTACTTCCTTTTTTTAGTACTTTTGGGAGTGTTTTACCGATTGATAATTCTTTTTGAGAGAACTGATATAAAAACTTAGCGATATATATTAAAGAGAGTCAATTATTAGATGACGATTCAAAAAAATTATTGATTGGTGATATAGAATCTTCATTAAAGAAGATAGCGAATTTTGCAAATTGGAGTTGTGGTGTTTTAGCTACCATTTCGATTTTTGTAAGTACAACATATATTACTCTTCTTAAAGATATTATTACAAGAGAAAAACTTTTAGAATTGCTATGGATAGGTAATGAAAATAGTATAGAAAAATAGTTTTATTGGTCAGATAATACTACTGATAATATTGGTTTTATTAGGATATTACCTTTCTATTCAAGCTTTTACTTATGATAAGAGATTTGTAATTATGGTATTAAAAAGTAGTCTTTATATAAATGAAGATGACATAATTATCGAAGGTTTTTGGAAGAAGTTGATGTTAAATATAAAAGTATTTAGGACTGTAAATTTAAATAGTAACAACTACTCCAAATAGAGATGGTAATAAAAATTAAAGGATCATCTATAAATGTTAAAGAAATTTTTCTAAATATAAGTTGTCAATTGTGATATTATTTGACTTTGTTTTTTATAATTTTATTATGTATTATTGCAAATAATAAATTGCTATATACTCTTTGCTTTCGCTATTTTTAAATATATATATAAATTACTATTTTTGATATTAATACACTTGCCATAGTAATATCTTCAAAATTTAAGGAAGAATTTAATGAAAAATTATTTTTGACTTATATTGGCGGTTTAATAAGTTACAAGTGCAATTATTTGCAAACTGTACTTTGAGTATGATATCCCTAATTCAATTTGTATCAGTTACTTCAATTCTTTTAAGAGGGATAGTAGGTTTAATATTCCTTGTGATAGGTGCTATTTTAAGCGGTATAGTTTTTCAATTTCAATTAATTCGATGACTCTGTTACGTCTAACAGGTAAAAACAACAAAAATTATACTCCATATACTAAGGAAGAAATGGATATTTTAAATAATTTAAGATGAAAATATTTATTAAGGAGAACTAAATAATGATCGAACGTTACTCTCGCCCTGAAATGGCGAACATTTGGACTGAAGAAAATAAATACCGTGCTTGGCTTGAGGTGGAAATCTTGGCTGACGAAGCATGGGCTGAATTGGGAGAAATTCCTAAGGAAGATGTGGCTTTAATCCGTGAAAAAGCGGACTTTGACATCGACCGTATTCTTGAAATCGAGCAGCAAACTCGTCACGATGTGGTGGCTTTCACACGTGCGGTTTCTGAAACGCTTGGTGAAGAGCGTAAGTGGGTTCACTATGGTTTGACTTCTACTGACGTGGTGGACACTGCCTATGGTTACCTCTACAAACAAGCCAACGACATCATCCGCAAAGACCTTGAAAACTTCCTCAACATCATTGCTGACAAAGCGAAAGAACACAAGTTCACTATCATGATGGGTCGTACCCACGGTGTTCACGCTGAGCCTACAACTTTTGGTTTGAAATTAGCAACTTGGTACAGCGAAATGAAGCGCAACATCGAGCGTTTCGAGCATGCAGCTGCTGGTGTTGAAGCTGGTAAAATCTCTGGTGCAGTTGGGAACTTTGCTAACATCCCACCATTCGTTGAAAAAAATACGTCTGCGATGAAAAATTGGGTATCCGTGCTCAAGAAATCTCTACACAAGTCCTTCCTCGTGACCTTCATGCTGAGTACTTTGCAGTACTTGCAAGCATCGCAACATCTATCGAACGTATGGCAACTGAAATCCGCGGTCTTCAAAAATCAGAACAACGCGAAGTAGAAGAGTTCTTTGCTAAGGGGCAAAAAGGTTCATCAGCAATGCCACACAAACGTAACCCAATTGGTTCTGAAAACATGACAGGTCTTGCGCATGTGATCCGTGGTCACATGGTCACAGCTTATGAAAACGTAGCCCCTTGGCATGAACGTGATATCTCTCACTCATCAGCTGAGCGTATCATTGCACCAGACACAACCATCTTGATTGACTACATGCTCAACTGTTTTGGAAACATCGTTAAGAACTTGACAGTCTTCCCAGAAAACATGATTCGCAACATGAACTCTACATTTGGACTTATCTTCAGCCAACGTGCCATGTTGACCTTGATTGAAAAAGGCATGACGCGTGAGCAAGCTTATGATTTGGTGCAACCGAAAACAGCCTACTCTTGGGATAACCAAGTAGACTTCAAGCCACTTCTTGAAGCAGATCCAGAAGTGACATCACGCCTGACTCAAGAGGAAATTGATGAAATCTTCAACCCTGCATACTACACTAAACGAGTGGATGATATCTTTGAACGTATCGGTTTGGGTGATTAATGATATTAAAAAGCGAGATTGTATCTCGCTTTTTATTTTGTGCTTAATCTTTTTCTTACTTAGTCCATAAGCTGTGAGTGCGGCCATGAGACCTGTAGCAATCAACCATTCTGAACCTTGGCTTCCAGTCTCAGGAAGTTTATTTTCTTTTGCAACAGGAGCTGGACCTTGAGGAAGTGCTTTGTTTTCCTCAGCAGGAACAGTTGCTGGAGCTAGTTTACTTGGAATCTCTAATTTCGGTTTTTCTTCGCAATAGGAGCCGGTATATTTGGAATCTCTAGTGCTGGTTTTTCTTCCGCAACAGGCGCTAGTCCATGTTCATCTCCTACATGCGTTACAGGAGTCCCAACTTCGATGATTTGAGTAACTGGTTCTTGAGCAACAACACTAGTAACCAATGTTTTAACTTCGCTTCCGTCAGCAGCAGTAGACAGAATAGAAATGACTACGACGTCCCTTAACACCTTCAGTTACTACACGAGTTTCTCCCTTAGGCAATGCATCAGTTTCACGAGTGATAGTTGTAAACGGAATTTCTTCGTCTTCGATGACAACACGTGGTTTATTTTCAGCGATAGCAGTTTGCTCTTTATCATCACTCAACATGAGTGACAGGCTTGCCAACTTCTACGATTTGAGTGACAGGTTCTTGAGCAACAACAGTGTTGATTAAAGTTTTCACTCAGAACCATCAGCAGCAGTAGTCACAGAATAGAAATGGCTACGACGACCCTTAACGCCTTCGGTTACTACACGAGTTTCTCCCTTAGGTAAGGCATCAGTTTCACGAGTGATAGTTGTAAACGGAATTTCTTCGTCTTCGATGACAACACGTGGTTTTGCATCTGCAACTGGAGCAACACCTTCTTCGTCACCGACATGAGTTACAGGAGTTCCAACTTCAACCACTTGGTTGACAGCCTCTTTTGTAACTTTTGCTTTTCAAGAACTGTTTCTGTTTCCTTGCCATTTTCAGTTGTGACAGAAACATAGATAGTCCGTTCGCCTTTGACACCTTCAGTGACAACTTTTTCTTGTCCTGCTGGGAGGTTAGGATTTTCTTTCTTGACAATCTCGAATGGAATTTCTTCCGTTCTTGTGATAAGCTCTGGTTTGGTTTTCGACGTTGGCAGCAACTTCATTTTCATCAAGGCTTCCTGAGTGAGTTGCAGCTGGTTTGAGGCCAAGTCTTGCAGCTTTAAGGTTAGCTACAAGTGTATCCAATTCAGCTTGTTTATTACGGTTGAGATTGTAGTTCAGTGCTTCTTTAGCAGCCTTGAGAGCGTCGAGACTTTCTGTGCTATATCCTTCTAAGTTTTCAGGGATTTGAGCAAGTTCCTCGCGTAGAGCCTTGTAATCGGCACGGAAGTAGTCTTTGTTGTGGTCTGCAAAGGCAGTCATCAGTTCAAAGATTTCTTCTTCTTTGTACTCAGCGCTTGGTCTATCTGCCCAGATAGCTACCATACTACCAACAGTAGGTAGATCAACCTCAGGATATTTAGTTGAAGCTAGCTGGTTGAATGGAGTTTTTTCAGTGTTTTCGATAGCTTTCTTGAGGAAACCACCACCATCTTCAGGTTTTTGGCCTAGGATATAGTACCAATCTCCATTCGTGTTAAGGAACTTATAACCCTTGCTTGCTAGATATTGAGGAGATGCAAGGTTATAACCCCACCAGCCTTTAGACCAGTAAGAGATGATAACATCTTTATCAAACTCAACATCGTCTTTATCTTCATAGTAGAAACCATCGTTAAAGGCCATTGGTTGTAGACCTTTTTCTTTAGCCATGGCAGCTAGGCTATTTGAGTATTCAGCAAACTTACCGTAGAGACCATACCACTTGAGGTAATACCAACCTTGAGCGTTGGTAGCGTCATTAGCATACTCATCTGTACCATAGTTAAAGATCTTAGTCTTGCTCTGCAAAGAAGTCCATGTACTTGCTGATAAGGGCTTTTGTAAAGTTCATTGCTTCTTCGTTTTCAAGGTCCATGGTTGTTTTTGAAACCTTGTCAAAGTTAGCTTGAGGGTTTGCAATGCCCAATTTTTCCATAGCGACAAGCATAGCATCCATATGGCCTGGGCTGTTGATAGCAGGAATAATTCCAATGCCTTTATCCTTAGCATACTGGATGAGCTCAGTGATTTCAGCTTGGCTCCAGAGTTGTTCCGTTTGGATCGTCGTAGTAAGATTTTGTTCCTTCAATGATGGCATTTTTTACATCGTCACTTGCATAGGTCTTGCCGTTTGCAGTGATTGTCATGTCATCCAAGAGGAAGCGAAGTCCGTCATTTCCAAGGAGGAGATGAAGGTCAGAGTATCCAAGTTCGCTGGCTTTATCTACGATACGTTTGAGTTGGTCTAGAGTGAAGTATTTACGTCCAGCATCGATTGAGATAACCTTGTTTTTAGCTAGTTTTTCAACTTCACGTTTGGCATCTTCTTTTTTGAGCTTCTGGAGTGAAGGTCAAGTTGCTAACAGCTTCTTGGAGTTTTTGCAATCGCTTGCTCAATGCTATCTTGTTCAGCGCGGCTGAGGTTGCTATCAAGAGAGCGAATGGCTTTTTCAGCTTCTTTAACGGCTGCAATACTTTCTGCTGTGTAGCGGCTAAGGTCTGTTGGAACTTCTTTCAGAGCTTGTTCAGCAGACTCGTAATCGGCAGCAAAATATTCAGCATTTGAGTTTGCGAATTGACGCATAAGCTTGAAGAGACGAGATGGAGAGTAGCGTGCAGATGGAGTATCAGCCCAAGCAGCTACCATCCCACCGATAATAGGAACATCAGCTCCTTCTGTTTTTGGAACAGAAGTGATCGGTGTGCTCTTAATACCATTCAACCCTTGGTCTAGGTTATACCAACCTTGGCCATCAGCGTTACGGCCGAGGACATAATACCAAGCATCATTAGTATTGAGGATTTGGTGTCCTTTTTCAGATAGAAGTTTAGATGAGGCAACATCGTAACCGCCCCAGCCACCAGTCCACATAGACACGATGATGTCTTTGTCAAAGGTACCAAAAGTAGTGTCACTATTATAGTAGATACCGTCGTTGAAGGCCATTGGTTTAAGACCATGAGATTTGACGATATGAGCTAGGTCATTAGCATAGGTGATGAATTTATCATAACCCTTATCTGGGAAGCCATCTTCTGGATACCATTTATAGGCTTGAAGCACACTCCATCCTTTGGCATCAGTAGCGTCATTAGCATACTCATCCAAACCGATGTTGAAGATTTCAGACTTGCCAGCAAAGTAAGCAGCGTATTTATCAATCAAAGCTTTTGTGAAGGCAACTGCTTTTTCGTTGTCAAGGTCTACTGTACGTGCAGATTCTTTACCAAAGTAGTTGAAGTTAGGCTTTTCAATGCCAAGCTCTTTCATGGCGTTAAGGATAGCATCCATGTGACCTGGGCTATTGACTGTTGGGATAAGTCCAATTCCTTTATCCTTAGCATAACTAATCAAATCAGTCATTTCACTTTCGGTTAAATGATTACCGTTTGGATCGTTGTAATAGGCATTTGTTCCATTTTCAATAGCACGTTTAACATCATCGCTTGCGTATGTTTTGTCCCCTACAGTTAGAGACATATCATCAAGCATGAAGCGCAAGCCGTCATTTCCGACTAAAAGGTGAAGATCGGTATAGCCATAGTGTTTGGCCTTGTCGATGATTTCTTTCAGTTGGTCTGGAGAGAAGTATTTACGTCCTGCATCGATTGAGACGATTTTCTTTTTAGCCAGTTTGTCATTTACTTGAGTTGCTCGCTCTGTAGCAACTACAGGAGCTTCAACTTTAGTAACTTCTTTATTTTCTTCTTTTTCTTTTTCAGATTCTGTCTTCTTAGCTTCTTCAGTTACTTCTGGTTTTGCTGGAGTTTCTTCGGTTGCAACAGTTTTTTCTACGGCAGGTGCAGGAGCAACTTCAACTTTTGGAGCTTCAGTAGTTGTTACTGGAGCGGCTGGAGACGCTTGAGCTACGTTTTCTGTTGTTGGAGTAGTCTCGAGTTTTTCTTCACTCGTTGGTGGAGTGACTTCTCCAGTAGTTTGGACAGCAGGCTGATTTTCTGCTGGAGCAGGCACAACTCCGTCAGCAGCAACAGCTTGAGCCTGAAAGGCAAAAGCCGATCAATACAGAAGCTGCTCCGATTGCATATTTACGAATAGAGAAGCGCTGTTTATTTTCTGGTTTCATTAAAAACCTCCCTTTTGAATTTTTGATAGCGTTTTCACATACTAATCCTATTTTATGTTCTAACTAAAATAAAGTCAAGTTTTTGAGGAAATTACTATAAAAATAGAATAATTTATAAATTAAGATATTTTTTTCTAATTTTTGACTATTTTTTTAGTAAAAAGGTTACTAATTAAAGAATTGCTTGAAATGCTATTCTCAGGGAAGGGAGCTGATGCTATATCGGGTATATAAAAACCCGAGACAGTTGCCTCAGGATTTTTATAAATTAGTGACCACGGTCACAAGAAATGAATTTAATTTTGTAGAAATCAGAACGTTTATAAGTTTCGATGTATTCCAAAAACTTGACCAGTTGCTTCAAGCTGAGTTGTCTTAGTTTTGGAAAAACAGTTGGGAATTTAGTGTCGATTCCTAAAATAGAAGCGGCATGTTTTTGGAGTCGGAAATACAATTTCGTTAATTTCTTCAAAATGCTCGTCATTCATGTGAATGTGGTAGTCCAATTTGAAAACGAGTATAGATAGAACTATAGTATTCAAGATTTGGATAGTTGGCATTGATGTATTGTTCAGGAATGTATGAATTGTGATAGATATAGGTAACACCGTTTGTTTCACGAACACGTTCAATCTTATAATAGAATTGATCGCCACGTAGGCCGAGTTTTTCTAAATATTTAAGATCGTTTCCACGTTCTATAGAAAGAACAGTTACTTTATCATCTTTTGGTTTCGAAGATTTCCACATCAGAAAAATTCAACGAGTTTGTGTTTGCGTGCACGAGCTACGAAAGTTCCTTTACCTTGTTGGCGGACAATATATCCATCTTTGGCAAGGTCGTTCAAGGCACGAACTACTGTGATTGAACTAACATCATACATGGAAATCAATTCTGCTTCAGTGTAGAACTTATCTCCACTAGCAAATTGACCAGAAATAATCTTATTTTTTTCAATTCATCTTTAATGTATTGATACTTTTGAATTGCCATATTTTCACCTCGTTTTTCCTTCTCCACTTATCATTTTAACATAAAATCTAAAAATAGTAGAAAAGCACAGAAAAATTAAAATATCGGAATAAGAAATTAGAATACATATAAATAATTCGTATTTTTCCTCCATAATTTGATTAGTTTTTTTCAGAATGTTGATTTTATGGGATTTGAGAGGAGTTTTAGAAAAGATTCAGTAAAAATAGAAAAATTTTAAAGAAAATTTCAAAAGTATTGACATTAATCCCCGATTAGTTTATAGTTGATATAACAATACATGAAAGCGCAAACTTTTTCGCTTTTTAGGGGAGGAAGAATGGCAAGATTTGAAATTAAAGATGATTTCTATCTGGATGGGAAACCATTCAAGATTTTTGTCTGGCGCCATTCACTATTTTTAGAGTTCCTGCGGAAGATTGGCATCATTCATTGTATAACCCTCAAGGCACTAGGTTTCAATACGGTTGAGACTTATGTTGCTTGGAACATGCATGAACCTGCTGAAGGTCACTTTTAACTTTGAAGGCAATCTTGATTTGAGAGATTTCTTCAAACTGCACAAGATTTGGGCTTATATGCAATTGTACGTCCTTCTCCATTTATCTGTGCAGAGTGGGAATTCGGTGGTTTACCAGCATGGCTCTTTGACCAAGGATATGAGAATTCGGTCATCTGACCCGGCTTTCATTGACATGGTTGGCCGCTACTATGATCAGTTGCTTCCACGTCTAGTTCCGAGATTATTGGAAAACGGTGGGAACATTCTCATGATGCAAGTCGAAAATGAGTATGGATCCTATGGCGAGGACAAGACCTACTTGAGGGGAATTCGACGTTTGATGGAAGAACGAGCAGTTACTTGTCCGCTTTTCACATCAGATGGACCATGGCGAGCAACTCTTAAGGCTGGAACCTTAATTGAGGATGATCTTTTTGTGACAGGGAACTTTGGTTCCAAAGCTACTTATAATTTCTCACAGATGCAAGAATTCTTTGATGAGCACGGCAAGAAATGGCCACTCATGTGTATGGAATTCTGGGATGGCTGGTTCAATCGATGGAAAGAACCAATCATCAAGCGTGACCCTGAGGAATTAGCAGAAGCTGTCCACGAGGTTTTAGAGCAAGGCTCTATCAACCTTTACATGTTCCACGGTGGGACAAACTTTGGTTTTATGAATGGTTGTTCAGCTCGAGGAACCATTGATTTACCACAAGTAACATCTTATGATTATGACGCTCTTCTTGATGAAGCTGGAAACCCAACTGCTAAATATTACGCAGTGAAAGAAATGATGGCGACTTACTATCCTGAGTATCCACAATCTGATCCACTTCACAAGGAAAGTATGGAAGTTGAAGCGATTCCACTGGTTGAGAAAGTTTCCTTGTTTGAAACCTTAGATTCCTTAACGAGTCCGATTGAAAGCCTCTATCCTAAGAAAATGGAAGAGTTGGGACAAGGTTACGGATATCTACTCTATCGTACGGAAGTTAGTTGGGATGCAGATGAAGAACGCATTCGAATTATTGACGGGCGAGATAGAGCTCAACTCTTTATCGATGGTAAACGAGTGGCAACACAGTACCAAACAGAAATCGGTGAAGATATTTTTATCAAGGCAAAAAGAAAACGCTGTCCAATGTTGATATACTGATTGAAAATATGGGGCGTGTCAACTATGGACATAAATTCTTAGCAGATACCCAACGAAAAGGTATTCGCACAGGTGTTTGTAAAGATTTGCATTTCTTGCTCAACTGGAAACAATATCCGCTTCCACTTGATAATCCTGAGAAGATTGATTTCTCAAAAGGATGGACAGAAGGGCAACCTGCCTTTTACGCTTATGACTTTGAAGTTGAGGCGCCAAAGGACACCTACTTAGACTTGTCTGAGTTTGGTAAAGGTATTGCCTATGTCAATGGCCACCATCTAGGACGTTTCTGGAATGTTGGGCCAACCTTATCTCTTTATATTCCACACAGCTATCTCAAGGAGGGTGCTAACCGCATCATTATCTTTGAAACAGAAGGGGAGTATAAGGAACACATACATTTAACTTGTAAACCCTACATTTAAACACATAAAAGGGGAAAACTTATGACAATAGTAGGGATGCCGTATCGATGGACGTTTAATCCACGGTCAAGTAGCCAATCTTTGGGCTGGGAAGCTAAATGTTTCTCGCATTATGGTTTGTAGACGACGAAGTTATTAACAACGATATTGAAAAAGGTGGTTTGAAACTTGCTACACCACCAGGTGTAAAACTTAGTATCTTGTCGGTTGAAAAAGCGGCAGCGAATCTTCTTGCTGGTAAATATGACAGCCAACGTCTCTTTATCGTGGCTCGTAAACCAGACCGTTTTCTTGGTTTGGTAGAAGCAGGTGTTCCGCTTGAAACTCTCAATGTCGGCAATATGTCGCAAACACCAGAAACACGTGCTATCACTCGTTCTATCAACGTAGTTGATAAAGACGTGGAAGATTTCCGTAAATTAGCGGAAAAAGGTGTTAAACTTACAGCTCAAATGGTTCCAAATGATCCAGTTTCAGACTTTTTGAGCTTATTAAAATAGGAAAAAATTTTTAGGAGGTCATTGTTATGATACAATGGTGGCAAATTTTACTTCTCACTTTGTACTCAGCTTATCAAATCTGTGATGAGTTGACGATCGTTTCTTCTGCAGGTTCGCCTGTATTCGCTGGTTTCATTACTGGTTTAGTCATGGGAGATTTGACAACTGGTTTGTTTATCGGTGGTAGCTTGCAGTTGTTCGTACTTGGGGTAGGTACCTTCGGTGGTGCTTCTCGTATCGACGCAACTTCTGGTGCGGTTCTTGCAACTGCTTTCCAGTTTCTCAAGGAATCGAAACAGACCTTTGCGATCACTACAATCGCTGTACCAGTAGCAGCACTTTTGACATACTTCGACGTACTTGGTCGTATGACTACAACATTCTTCGCTCACCGTATTGATGCTGCGATCGAACGCTTTGACTATAAAGAATCGAACGTAACTATCTTCTTGGTGCAGTTCCTGGGCTCTTTCTCGTGCCCTTCCAGTATTCTTCGCCCTTGCTTTGGTGGAGAATTCGTACAGGTGTTGTAAACCTTGTTAAAGAATACCAATGGATTGCAGACGGTTTTGACTCTTGCAGGTCGTATGCTTCCAGGTCTTGGATTCCTATCTTGCTTCGTTACCTTCCAGTTAAACGAACCTTCACTACCTTGCTATGGGATTCGGGTTTTGACAGCTATGTTGACTGTACTTGCTCATACGTAACAGGTCTTGGTGGAGCAGTTGCTGGTATCATTGGCACCTTCCCTGCTGACGTTGCTGAAAAATTGGCTTTTGCTAACAACTTCAAAAGGATTGTCTATGATCGGTATCTCTATCGTGGGTATCTTCCTTGCGGTTGTTCACTTCAAGAACAGCCAAAAAGTTGCTGTAGCAGCACCTTCTACACCATCAGAAAGTGGGGAAATTGAAGATGACGAATTCTAATTACAAATTAACAAAAAGAAGATTTTTAATCAAATTAACAAACGTAGCTTGTTCACTTTCCAATTGGGATGGAACTACGAACGTATGCAAGCATCAGGTTACCTTACATGATCTTGCCACAATTGCGTAAAATGTATGGAGATGGAACTCTGAGTTGAAAGAAATGATGAAAGTTCATACTCAATTTTTCAACACTTCACCATTCTTCCACACAATCATCGCTGGTTTGACGCTTGGAAGAAAAAAAGATGGCGTTGGCTCAAAAGATGCGGTTAACGGTATCAAGACAGGTTTGATGGGACCATTCGCTCCCTCTTGGAGATACTATCTTTTGGTTCACTTGTACCTGCTATCATGGGTTCTATCGCTGCAAACAATGGCTATCGCTGGTCAACCTTGGGGTATCTTCCTTTGGATCGCAGTTGCAGTAGCGTATGACATCTTCCGTTGGAAAACAGTTGGAATTTGCATGCAAAAGAGGGAGTTAACCTTATCAACAACATGCAAAGTGCTAACAGCTTTGATTGAAGCTGCATCTGTACTTGGTGTATTCATGATGGGTGCTCTTGTAGCAACAATGATCAACTTTGAAATTTCTTACAAATTGCCAATCGGTGAAAAGATGATTGACTTCAAGATATCTTGAACTCAATCTTCCCACGTTTGCTTCCAGCAATCTTCACTGCCTTCATCTTCTGGTTGCTTGGCAAGAAAAGGTATGAACTCACAAAAGCTATCGGTATCATTATCGTGCTTGCCTTGGCTCTTTTCTGCTCTTGGTAAATTTGCACTGGAATGGGCGCATAATTTATGACTAAATCATTGATTTTAGTAAGCCACGGTCGTTTCTGTGAAGAACTTAAAGGTAGCACAGAAATGATTATGGGACCACAAGACAACATTCATGCGGTTGCTCTTCTTCCAGAAGATGGACCAGAAGACTTTACTGCTAAATTTGAAAGCTACTATTGAAGGATTGGATGATTTCTAGTCTTTGCGGGATCTTCTTGGCGGAACTCCATGTAACGTGGTGAGCCGTTTGATTATGGAAGGTCGTGACATTGAACTTTATGCAGGAATGAACCTTCCGATGGTCATTGAATTTATCAATGCAAGCCTAACAGGTATCGATGCGGACTATAAGAGTCGTGCTTCAGAAAGCATTGTGAAAGTTAAGGGATTTGTTGGCTAGCTTCGACGACGATGAAGATGAATAATACTCTCAAAATCAAATTCAAACCACGTCAGCTTCGCCTTGCTGCACTGAGTACAGCCTTCGGCTAGCTTCCTAGTTTGCTCTTTGATTTTCATTGAGTATAAGATGTGATTGCGTTAAAAATGTTAAATCATCTTATAGAAAATACATAGGGAATGGGAGCGACTCCCATTCCCATGTTTTCAATCATGAAACAATATTAGATTAGAGGGTTTTTCAATGCTAGATTATACAAAAGAAGATTTGCTTGAGTTGGGGAGCAGAGATCACCACGCAGAATTTACCAACAACCAGATGTTTGGAAGGAAGCTTTTTGAATCCTATCAAGCTCGCCGTGATGAAATTGCAGCATTCTTGCAAGGAATTGCAGATAAACATGACTACATCAAGGTTATCCTGACTGGTGCTGGAACTTCAGCATGTAGGTGATACCTTGGTTCCTTACTTTCAGGAAGTCTCATGACGAACGTAAATGGAATTTCAATGCTATTGCGACAACAGATATCGTTGCAAACCCACAAACTTATTTGAAAAAGACGTGGCAACTGTTTTGGTATCATTCGCACGTAGTGGAAATTCACCTGAGAGTGTAGCAACGGTTGACCTGGCTAAGGCCTTGGTTGATGAACTTTATCAAGTAACAATCACATGTGCGGCTGAAGAGGGAATTAGCACTTCAAGCTCATGGTGATGACCGCAATCTTTTGCTCTTGCAACCAGCGGCTTCTAATGATGCTGGATTTGCTATGACATCGAGCTTTACTTCAATGATGTTAACAGCGCTTTTGGTCTTCGATCCAACTGAATTTGCTCTTAAAGCTCAACGTTTTGAAGTGCTTTCTAGTCTTGCTCGTAAAGTTCTTGACAATGTGGCAGATGTGAAAGAATTGGTTGACCTAGACTTTAACCGAGTGATTTACTTAGGTGCAGGTCCATTCTTCGGACTTGCTCATGAAGCCCAACTCAAGATTTTAGAGTTGACAGCTGGTCAGGTAGCAACTATGTATGAAAGCCCTGTCGGCTTCCGTCACGGTCCAAAATCTCTTATCAATGAAGATACTGTAGTTTTAGTCTTTGGTACTACGACAGACTATACTCGAAAGTATGACTTAGACTTGGTTCGTGAAGTAGCAGGTGATAAAATTGCTCGTCGCGTTGTTCTCTTGAGTGACCAAACATTTGGTCTTGAGAACGTTAAGGAAGTAGCACTTGGCTGTGGCGGAGTTTTGAATGACGTTTACCGCGTATTCCCTTATATTGTTTATGGACAGTTGTTTGCCCTTTTGACTTCGCTTAAAGTTGGCAACAAACCTGATACACCATCACCTACAGGTACAGTAAACCGCGTCGTTCAAGGTGTTATTATTCACGAATTCAAATAATAAGGAGATAAGGATGAAAGCATACACAGAACGTGTATTTGGGAAAGTTGATGACAAGGATGTTGTCGCATATCGCTTTGAAACAGAAGCAGGCTATCAACTAGAAATCATGACCTATGGTGCAACGATTCTACGCTATGTAACTCCTGATAAGGCTGGTAATTTTGCCAATGTTATCCTAGGCTTTGATGATTTTGACAGCTATGTAGGTAACAGTCCTAAACATGGAGCGAGTGTAGGTCCAGTTGCAGGTCGTATCGCAGGTGCGACTTTCGAACTCAATGGCAAAACCTATGAACTCGAAGTCAACAACGCAAGCAACTGTAACCACAGCGGTTCAACAGGTTGGGATTCTAGTTTGTTTGAGCTAGTCGAGGTGAGCGACCATGGTTTGACTCTTTACACAGAAAGAACAGACGGTACAGGAGGTTTCCCTGGGAATCTTAAAATCTGGATTAGCTACCACTTGGAAGAAACTGGTGCTTACGAAGTTAGTTACAAGGTGACGACGGACCAGGATACCTTGGTTAATCCGACCAATCATAGCTACTTTAACTTGTCTGGGGATTTCACTCAGACTGTTGACCGCCATGTCTTCCAATTGAACACTGAGGGCATCTATCCAATTGCTCCTGATGGAGTGCCAGCTAAAACTCCAGATGCTAATCGTGATGTGGTCAAACATATCTACAATAGTGCCTTGTTGAAGGATATTTTTGCAGACGAAGATGAACAAATCAAACTCGTATCTGGTTTGGATCACCCATTTGCTCTTCCTGCAGGACATGATAATGCTGGTTTCCTCTATGACCAAGGTTCAGGTCGCTTCCTACTTTAAAACAGAAGCTCCTTGCTTTTGTAGTCTGACACAGCAAACTTTGTCGATGATAGTGTCATTATTGCTGGTCAACCAATGATTCAACACAATGGGATTGCTCTTGAAGCACAGGCTTTGCCAGATGCTATTCATAGTGACCTTAAAGATCAAGTGATCCTCAAAGCAGGTGAGACTTTCACTAGCAAAACTCGTTACGAAATCGTTAGTTAATAATAAAAATTCTCTGAAGTCATAGGATTTCAGAGAATTTTTTATTATTCTTCATCTGGTGTGAGAATCATCGGAATGATGATTGGTTCACGTTCAGTGTTTTCGTAAAGGAATGGTCGAATGGCGTTTACGATAGCACCGTTGACTGATTGGACGCTAGCGTCCTTGTTTTTCAAAGCGATACGAATAGCATTGAAAAGGATGCGTTGACTTTGACGGATCAAGTCGCCAGATTCGCGCATGTAGACGAAACCACGACTAAGGATATCTGGTCCAGAAATAATCATCTGAGACTCAAAGTCTACCGTTGCGACAGCAAGTACAACACCATCTTCGGATAGGTCTCGGCGGTCTTTTAGGACTGCCGCACCGATTTCGCCGATACGATTTCCATCGACGTAGATATCTTGAGCATTGAAATGGCCAGCGATACGAGCAGAGTTTGCAGTAAGGGCAAGGACATCACCATTGCTCATGATAAAGATATTGTCCTTCTCAACTCCAGTATCTCACGGCAAGTCCAGCGTGGACTTTTTGCATGCGATATTCACCGTGGACAGGCATGAAGTATTTTGGTTTGATGAGGCGGAGCATGAGTTTTTGTTCTTGCTGACCACCGTGTCCAGATGTATGGATGTTGTTAATCTTACCATGGATAACTTCAACACCAGCTTCAGAAATGATATTAATCAATTTGTTGACGCTAGTGGTGTTTCCTGGAATTGGGCTAGATGAGAAGATAACCGTATCACCAGGGTTGGAGTTGCACCTGACGATGAGTTCCGTTAGCGATACGTGAGAGAGCGGCCATAGGTTCACCCTGACTTCCCGTACAAAGAATAAGAATCTCACCCGCAGGGTAATCTTTGATTTCATTTGGCTCGATAAAGGTTCCCTTAGGAGCCTTGATGTAGCCAAGTTCAATCCCGTTAACAATGGCTTTCTCCATAGAGCGTCCAAAGACAGCAATCTTACGCCCTGTTTTGACAGCAGCATCAGTCGCTTTGTTGGAGACGGAAGATATTTGAGGCAAAGGATGCAAAGATGATACGTCCTTCGATACCTTGAATAATCTTCATGATAGACTGACCAACGACCTTTTCAGAGTTTGTAAAGGTTGGCACTTCAGCATTTGTCGAGTCAGAGAGTAAGCAAAGCACTCCGTCTTCACCTAGGGCTGCCATACGGTGCAAGTCTGCAGGTTCACCAACTGGTGTAAAGTCAAACTTGAAGTCACCCGTACAGACGATTTTCCCTTGAGGTGTATGGATAACAATTCCCAAAGGTTCTGGGATAGAGTGAGTTGTTCTAAAGAAAGTTGCCTTGAGATTTTTAAAGGTCAACTCAGTGTTGTGGTTGATTTCGTGAAGTGTAGCATTGCGCAAAAGGCCGTGTTCTTCGAGTTTTCCACGGATCAAAGCAAGGGCTAGTGGACCTGCATAGATAGGGATATTTGCTTGCTTGAGCAAGAAAGGAATCCCACCGATATGGTCCTCGTGTCCGTGTGTAATCAAGAGAGCCTTGACGCGGTCGATATTTTCGACAATGTAAGAGTAATCAGGGATAACGTAGTCGATACCAAGAAGATCATCCTCAGGGAATTTAATCCCTGCATCAACGATGATGATTTCGTCTTGGTATTCGATGCCGTATGTATTTTTACCGATTTCTCCTAGACCACCAATGGCAAAAACGCCCACTTCTTCTGGTTTAAGAGTATAGGCCATATTAGAACTCCGTAATTTCGAATGCGCCAGTTTCTTTTTTCGTAGTCTAGCAATTTGTCTGACAAGAGCTCGATATATTCAACGTTGAATTCTGGACGGTTTTTTTCAACAAGTTCACGGGCAATGATACGTCCCTCAAGTTCTGAGTTAGCATCAATGTCTAAGTAAAGTGAGCGTGTTGTTTCACGACGTGGGCTACGGTCTTTAGTTTCTTGATAAAAAACTTTGTAAATCATGTGTTTCCTTTCTATTTTCAGGTCAGCTGTATTCAAAAAATTACCAGCTTGAAGCTGTTTGTTTCATTTCATTTTCTGCCTGGATTGACCTTGATTCGTTACAATTATCTCAATTATAACATAAAAAGGGGAATTAGTAAAAGCAGGAAACATGAAAGTAAGGAGCTTGAAATGCATTTCATTTTACCTTGTATAAGTATTTGAAGACATCAGATGCAAGTGCTATAATAAAGTTAGAAAAGAGATTTTTCCTTATGAAGGAGGGCACGATATGTTTCAACTAGCTATTGTCATTCGACTTATGGCTTTTGCAGTATTTGTTGCCTGTGTTTACGGTGGCAATTTACTATTTCTTCGTTCTAGAACATAGAAAAACTAGCTGTATATTGGAAAATTCTCTTTGTAACACTGTATTCCATTTTCCTCCTTCTGGTGACCTATGTGGTCTGGTTTGTATTCTACTTTGGCTTAAATACTTAAGCGCTTGTCCTGTCTGTTTGACAGGACATTTTTGTTTCAAAACAAAGAAAAATTCCCATGCGTCGCCTTTTTGTAGTATAATAGTAAGCAGACAAAAAAAGATAGGAATGTGTTATGAAAGTATTAGCTTTTGATACGTCCAGCAAGTCTCTTTTCTTGCTATTTTAGAGGACAAGCAGCTTTTTGCAGAGACGACAATCAATATCAAAAAATCACAGTATTACCCTTTATGCCAGCCATCGATTTTTGATGGCTGGTCTAGATTTGACACCCAAGGATTTGGATCGAATCGTTGCAGCAGAGGGGCCAGGTAGCTACAGGTTTGGTGAATCGCGGTAGCAACTGCCAAAAACCTTGGCTCATACCCTGAACATTGAGTTGGTGGGCATGTTCTAGCCTTTTAGCTCTGGTACCGAACCAGCGGCAAGGTTTGGTTGTTCCTTTGATGGATGCACGTCGTAATAATGTTTATGCAGGATTTTGATGAAAAATTCTAGCCTGTCTTTCCTGAAGCTCACCTATCTTTCGAGGAGGTCCTAGGAGCAAGTCAAGGATACCGACCAGGTAACCTTTGTCGGTGAAGTGGGTCCCTTTGTCGAGCAGATTCAAGAGCAATTACCACAGGCCAACTATCAAGAAACCTTACCAAATGCAGCCAATCTAGCTCTTTGGGCTTGGGACAAGAAAGCGGACTCCCTGCACGATTTTGTGCCGAATTATCTCAAGCGTGTCGAAGCTGAGGAAAATTGGCTTAAGAATCACACCGAGTCTGGCGAGTCCTACATTAAACGCCTATGATAGAAATCAAACGAATCCAACAGCAACCTGACTTGGCTCAAGCTATCTATGCTGTCATGGCAGATGTTTATCCCGTCAGTCCTTGGACGTTGGAACAAATCCAAGCGGATCTGTCCCAAGACCAGACTTGGTATGCTCTAGCTTATGATGGGGCGGAAGTCATTGGCTTTCTAGCAATTCAGGAAAATATCTTTGAGGCAGAAGTCTTGCAAATCGCTGTCAAGAAAGCCTATCAAGGTCAGGGGGTAGCATCAGCCTTGTTTGCGACTTTGCCAACAGACAAGGAGATTTTCCTCGAAGTCAGGAAGTCTAATCAACGAGCGCAAGCATTTTACAAGAAAGAAAAAATGGCGGTCATCGCTGAGAGAAAGGCCTACTACCATAATCCAGTTGAGGATGCCATTATCATGAAGAGAGAAATAGATGAAGGATAGATATATTTTAGCATTTGAGACATCCTGTGATGAGATTCAGTGTCGCCGTCCTGAAAAACGACGACGAGCTCTTGTCCAATGTCATTGCTAGTCAAATTGAGAGTCACAAACGCTTTGGTGGCGTAGTGCTGTGAAGTGGCTAGCCGCCACCATGTTGAAGTCATTACAGCCTGTATCGAGGAGGCGTTAGCAGAAGCAGGAATTACTGAAAACGATGTGACAGCTGTGGCAGTCACCTATGGACCAGGATTGGTTGGAGCCTTGCTAGTTGGTTTGTCCGCTGCTAAGGCATTTGCTTGGGCTCATGGACTTCCGCTTATCCCTGTGAATCACATGGCGGGTCACCTCATGGCGGCTCAAAGTGTAGAACCATTGGAGTTTCCTTTGCTAGCCCTATTAGTCAGTGGAGGACACACAGAGTTGGTCTATGTTTCTGAGGCTGGGGATTATAAGATTGTTGGGGAAACGCGTGATGATGCAGTTGGTGAAGCCTACGATAAGGTCGGCCGTGTCATGGGCTTGACCTATCCAGCAGGTCGTGAGATTGACGAGTTGGCTCATCAAGGTCAGGATGTGTATGACTTCCCACGTGCTATGATTAAGGAAGACAATCTGGAGTTTTCATTCTCAGGTTTGAAGTCTGCCTTTATCAATCTCCACCACAATGCCGAGCAAAAGGGAGAAAGCTTGTCCAAGGAAGACCTATCTGCTTCCTTCCAAGCAGCAGTCATGGATATTCTCATGGCAAAAACCAAGAAGGCCTTAGAGAAATACCCTGTTAAAACTCTAGTCGTGGCTGGTGGTGTAGCTGCCAACAAAGGCCTGAGAGAACGCTTGGGAGATGAAATCACTGACGTCAAGGTTATCATTCCACCTTTGCGCCTTTGTGGAGACAATGCAGGCATGATTGCCTATGCCAGTGTCAGCGAGTGGAACAAAGAAAATTTTTGCAGGCTTAGAGCTAAATGCCAAACCTAGTCTCGCTTTTTGATACCATGGAATAAAAGAGTTAGCTCAGTGTTAGCTCTTTTTTTCTTGGACAAATGCCCTGAGTTTTTTTAGTATAGTAGAAATATGAAATTTACAAAAATAATCAGTAGTTTACTTGCGCTAGTAGTACTTGTCTTATTTATAAAATCCTACCAAAATTTTAAAAATATGGAATTCCCTAGTACGCAACTAGTCATGTTCAAATCGCTTTCGTTTTATATGTCTGAGAAGTCTTTTGAAGAAGTATTTGGAAAGGCTGATAAAGTGGTAGAAGAAGAGGAAATGGCCTATCGTGATACTTGGCGTGCAGAAGACCCTTATTTTTATAAAACGGGACGGCATTTCTATTACTACGAAAATATGAGATGGGACGGCTATACTATCCGCGCAGATTTTTACATTTTTCAAAATGGCATACCTTTGGAAGAAGCGAGGGCTTCTTTTTCCTGTTGCTTCAAAAATGGAACAGAAAGAACTGCTTGGCAATCTATCGCAGTCTATAAAAACAGAAATTGAATCTTTACCAGACTATCAGTCTATGACAGTTGAAATGGTAGGACACGATCAAGATTCTTATCAATATAAGGTCAAATTACAAGGGCAAACGGAGGAGCTCTGGGTCGAGGTTTATTCGACAGAACTTGGATATCATGAAAAGCCTGAAGATAAGGAGTACGGGGTTGGGATTATTCAATATCGGAGGCATACACCATAAGTCTCGCTTTTTGATACTATGGAATAAAAGAGTTAGCTCATTGTTAACTCTTTTATCTTGGACAAATGCCCGAGTTTTTTAGTATAGTAGAAATATGAGATTTAAAAACAATCAGTGTTGTGCTTGCTCTAGTAGTACTGTTGCTGTCTCTAATGGTTTTTTCGGATGTTTCAAAAGACGCAATTAGTCATGTTTGAATCCGTTTCTTTTAATATGCCCCTCGAATCCTTTTGAAAAAGAGTTTGGAAAACCCTAATGAAATAGTAGAAGAGACAGAAACAGGATATCACGATCCCTGGCATGCAAGAGATCCCTATCTCTATAAAAACTGGGCGCCTTTTTTATGACTACGAAAACTTTAAATGGAAAAGTTACAGAGGTCGAGTGACCGTTACTTTTTCAAAAATCGCACCGTTTACAAGGAGCGACGGTTTATTTCCCTGTAGCTACTAAAGATCAACAAAAAGAAATATTCTATAAAAGCGACCCAAGACATGAAAAGCTGAAATCGAATCTCTACCAAACTTTCAGTCTTTGAAAGTTGATGCTTTGGTGGGGTATGATGTTGGTTATCGATTTAAGGTCAAAATGAAAGGGCAAGGGAGAGAACTCTGGATTGATGTTTATCCTACAGAATATGAGAATGAGGATAATCCCTGAGAACAACCAATATAATATTGCAATCGATCAATTTTCGATGGTAGTTACCCTAGCGTGCTTGTTTTGAATGTGGTAGTAGAATGCTGTATTTGTAAGAATGAGGAGGTTTATGAAAGAAAAAGGATTTTGGGAAGGTGTGCAGGCTGCGGTGCCGACGGCTTTAGGTTATATTAGCATCGGTCTTGCTTGTGGCATTATCGGTTCTCCCTATGTAACACCTGTGGAAAATGGGCTTGATGAGCCTCTTTGTCTATGCTGGGAGTGCCCAGTTCGCTCATGATAGCCTTGATAGCAGTTCAAGCGCCTGTGGCAGCTATTGCTATGACCGTCTTTTTGATCAATCTGCGTCTCTTCTTGTTGAGTTTGCATGCTTCGACCTATTTCCGTCAGACCAGTCTCTGGCATAATATCGGAATGTCTAGTCTCTTGACCGATGAGACTTACGGGGTCTTGATGGGTGAGTTGGTGCATACGAACAAGGTCAACCCTATGTGGATGCATGGAAACAATCTCAATAGCTATATTTCTTGGTTTTTGGGAACAGTTGTCGGAACTGCTCTAGGTGGCCTTTGCCAAACCCGGAAGTTTTTGGTCTAGATTTTTGCCCTAGTGGGGATGTTTATCGGGATTTTCACTTCCCAGTTTCAGATTATGCAAAAACGGATTCCCTTACGCAATCTCTTCATCATTCTTGGAGTTGTTGCTGTGTCTTTCTTTTTGCTATTGACAGTGGTGTCTCAGTCGCTAGCGGTCTTGTTTGCGACCTTGCTAGGTTGTACCATGGGGGTGATTTTGGATGGTCAGTAAGTATATTTTAATGGCAATCGTCTTTTCTGGCTTGGTGACTTGGATTCCGAGAATGATTCCTTTCATCCTTGCTAAGTACAAGGGGTTGCCACCTATTGTAGAGCGCTTTTTGAAATTTCTACCAGTTTCTATTATCTTTGCCTTGATTCTTTCAAGTGTTGTGAGCGGAAAAGCTGGAAGCTTCCCACAGATAAAATGGTTAGACTTTCTAGCAGTATTCCCAACAGCCTTTGTGGCCTTTCGTTACCGCAATCTGGTGGGGACCGTTCTCTTTGGAGTGGTCTTGATAGCGGTCCTACGTTTGGTTTTTTAATCAGCCATAAAGAAAACCTATGGCAAATATAGAAATCATATAATGGCGCAATTACTTTTTTTCTGTTAAGATAAGACTGTATCTTATTTTGGAGGAAATATCATGAAAAAAATCGTCAAATATTCATCGCTAGCTGCCCTAGGGCTTGTTGCCGCAGGTGTATTAGCAGCTTGCTCAGGTGGTGAGAAGAAAGATGCTGCATCTGGTGAAGCAACATCTGGTAAGAAAGAAATTATCGTTGCAACTAACGGATCACCAAAACCATTTATCTATGAAGAAAATGGTGAATTGACAGGGTTACGAGATTGAGCTTATTCGTGCTATCTTTAAAGACTCAGACAAGTATACTGTCAAGTTTGAAAAGACAGAGTGGTCAGGATTTTCCCAGGACTTGATAGCGATCGTTGCAAATGGCCGTTAACAACCTTAGTTATACCAAAGAACGTGCAGAAAAATATCTTTACGCAGCGCCAACTGCTAAAAACCCTAACGTTCTTGTAGTTAAGAAAGATGACAACAGCATCAAATCACTTGATGATATCGGTGGAAAATCTACTGAAGTCGTTCAAGGAACAACATCAGCTAAACAGTTGGAAGAGTACAACAAACAACACACAGATAACCCAACTGTCCTTAACTATACGAAAAGCTGACTTCCAACAAATCATGTCTCGTTTGAGCGACGGACAATTCGACTACAAGATTTTTGACAAGATCGGTGTAGAAACAGTTATTAAGAACCAAGGTTTGGATAACTTGAAAGTCATCGAACTTCCAAGCGACCAACAACCTTACGTGTACCACTTCTTGCAAAAAGGTCAAGATGAATTGAAATCATTTGTTGACAAACGCATCCAAGAACTATACAAAGACGGAACTCTTGAAAAATTATCTCAACAGTTCTTCGGTGGTTCTCTACCTCCCAGCAGAAGCTGATATTAAATAGATGAAGAACCACCTCTTTCAAAAGATAGAGGTGGTTTTGCATGCGAATAAAAAGAGCTTTTTAAAGCCGTAAATTCCTTGACAAGAGTCCCTTGATAAGTTATACTTTTAGACAATAAACATAAAGGAGTTATCATGAAATATAAGAAAATTATTTCGTCGCTATCCCTAGCAACTGCATTTTTTGGCAACAGCTACTTTTAATCAAGAAGTTCAAGCAAATGAAAAACCAGTAGATGGTAAGGGAAAAAGCTGTCGCACAATCATCATCTGAAAAAAGATTACAGAAGCGCAAAAGGAAGTTACAAAAGCGCAAGCATCTGTAGATGAAAAAGCTGCAAAAGATGCCGAAGCTAAGAAGGCTGAAGCTAAGGCTGATAAAAAGTAGCAGACACGAAAGAGGCTATTGAGGTTTCAAAAAATGCTGATGCTATCGCAGAAGAACAAGGTAGGTAGTAGCTGAGAAGGGAGCTGAAAAAGTCAGAAGCTGAAAAAGCATTATCAAGTGCTCAATCAACTGATGCAACAGCCAAAGAGGAAGCGAAAAACAGCTAAAGAAGCTAGCCAGTCTGCGGCTGAAAATCGTGATGCTAAAAGCAGCTGAAGTCAAAAGCAAAAGCAGCTGAACTAGCTGGACTCTCAGACGAAAGCCTTAAAAGCTCAAATCACTAATACAGAAAATGAAATCAAAAAGGCGGATCAAGATCTTCAAGTGGCGGCTAAACAAGCGAATGAAGCAGCAGCTAAGGTAGCTGCTAAGCAAAATGAACTTGACAATTATAAGCCAACAGTCTTGAAAAATGTCTTGAATCCGGAAGAACAAGGCCGCAAAGCTCCAGCATCTGAGGATGACTATGAGTTTAACAAAACCTATCGTCCTAAAGATGCCTCAGGCAATCCTTTGATGGAAAATGTTGCCTTCCAAGGTGTTCGTGAAGTTGAAGTTGAAGCAACTGAAGAAATGAAACGCTTCACTAAGGCCTTGGCTGACTATAATGCAAACCCATATGATGAAGTCAACCATAAATATAAAACTAGACCAACCTTTAAATTTGTTGTGGATAATCACAAATTATCAGAGGCCTTCATGGAGGTGCTAAATGAACTTCGTCACGCTAATGGTGTTACTAAAGACTTTTCTGTAGATGAAGCCTACCTCAAACATGCAGAGGAACGTTCAAATGAAATGGCTACCACTGGGGTTTTAAGCCATGATACCAATTTATCACATCCAGAAGGTGAAGATGTTCGTGTAGAAAATATTGGAATGTCTTATGTAATTCCTGGAACAGATGGTGGACCAAACTTTGTGGAAGTTAAAAATGGTCAGACTATTTATAATTACGATAGAATCATGAGTTATAAACAGTTTGCTTATGAATCCCTTTTAGGTTGGTATGCAGACTTTAATAATATAAAAGGAATAGACTATGGACACCGTAAAGTCCTTCTTGCATCTGTTGGAGGGAAAGTGCATTAGCCCAAGGAACTATCGAGGTAAAAGATCCTAACAAGATTTATCATACATTTGCGGGGAATGCATTTGTGAAAGGTGGAGACTCGAGTGAATTCTGGTCTAACTATAACAACTTTAAACAAGACGATCCTTTACATCCAACCTTCTATGGCCAACGCATGAAGTTCTTACCAGAACATCACTTTGTGTATGTAGAAAAACAGTTATTGATAAATCAGGTGAGATTAAAGATGCACTTGCATCATTGCAGGCAGAAAAAGCTGACAAAGATGCTAAAAAGTAGCTGCTGAAAATAAAAAGCAGATTTAGTGGCACATTTGGATGAGATAAATAAACAAGCAAGCAATGTTGAACTTGCTCGTAAACAAGCTAAACAAGCTCTAGAACAAGCTAAATCTGATTTGGTATCTCTGACAGCGGATGCGCAAGCGAAATCTGAATTAGCTGCTACAAAAGCACAAGCAGCGGACAAGCAAGTCAAACCCTAAAAGCCTTGCAAGCTAAGGTAGCAGAGTTGACTGCGGTCGTTAACAAAGCAGAGGCTAAACGTACAGAAGCTTTGTCATTGAAGGGACAAACAGCGAATTTGGAAGCAACTTTGAAACAAGCAGAAGCTGAGAAAGCAGCTGCTCACAAAGTTGCTGAGCAAACAGATCTTGAATTGAAATTTGCTCAACTTGCGTTAGCAGAAGCCAAAGGCAAACTACAAGGTTTATTGGCTGAACTTGAAGCTGAAAACATGTTGAAAGTCTTTGAAAAAAATTGAGTGTTGATTGGTTTACCAAAAGATTCTCCGGTTCAAGAAAGTCTTTCAGAACTTGATATTCGTACACTAGAACAAGCAGTTGCTGAAACCTCAAAGTCCAGTAGCGAAGAAGACAGGCCAAAAACCTGCAGGCAAAGAGTTGCCTAATACAGGAACTAACTCACGTGTAGAGCGTCAATTGGCCTTATATGGTGGATATGGATTGCTTGCAAGTCTTGGATTGGCAGGCATGATTACAAGACGTAGAAGACAAGGTAAATAATGTTGAAAAGCTAATTAGTCTATGACTAGTTAGCTTTTTGTTAAAGCGATAAAGGAAATAATCTTTATTGAAGCCTATCTTCAAATATATAGTTTTTAAACTATAGGGATTACCTATATAAAAACAATTTGCTAAATCAAATAAAGTATGAGATACTATTACGGTATTATTTTTTAAAGGAGAACGAATCATGAAAAATCAAAAATGGTTAAGCTGTAGCAGCTATCGCTACAGTAGCGGGCCTTACACTTGTAGCTTGCGGAAATTCAGACAAGAAAAGCAGAGAATACAACTACAGTTAAAATTGCGACTGTTAACCGTAGTGGTTCAGAAGAAGCACGTTGGGATAAAATCCAAGAATTGGTTGAAAAAGACGGCATTAAATTGGAATTCACAGAGTTTACAGATTACTCACAACCAAACAAAGCAGTTGCTGATGATGAAGTAGATTTAAATGCTTTCCAACACTATAACTTCTTGCATAACTGGAATAAAGAAAATGGACAAGAGCTTGTTGCTATTGCGAGATACTCACATCTCACCAATTCGTACTTTACTCTGGAACAAAAGATGGTCAAAATAAGTACACTAAAGTAGATGAAATCCCAGATAAGGGTGAAATCGCAATTCCAAACGATGCTACCAACGAAAGCCGTGCCCTTTACCTTCTTCAATCAGCTGGTTTGATTAAATTGGATGTTTCAGGAACAGAACTTGCTACCATCGCAAACATCAAAGAAAAATCCAAAAATTTTGAAAATCACTGAATTGGATGCTAGCCAAACAGCTCGTTCATTATCATCAGTTGATGCGGCTGTTGTAAACAACACTTTTGTTACAGAAGCAAAATTGGACTACAAGAAAGCACTCTTTAAAGAGCAAGCTGACGAAAACTCAAAACAATGGTACAACATTATCGTTGCCAAGAGTGATTGGGAAACATCGCCTAAAGCTAAAGCAATCAAGAAAAATTATCGCTGCTTACCACACTGATGAAGTGAAAAAAGTTATCGAAGAAACTTCAGATGGCTTGGATCAACCAGTTTGGTAATAAATACAGGGAGGTGGGAGAGATATTTTCCACCTCTTACTTTTATATAGAGCTTAAAACAAACGAAATCCACTTGTATTGATTCTGAAAGTACAAGTCTTAGTAGAAAGGTAGAGAGAAAATGGTTTTTCCTAGCCAAGAAGAACAAATTGAAAAGTTTGAAAAGGATCATGTAGCACAACATTATTTTGAAGTTTTGCGTACCTTGATTTCTAAAAAATCAGTCTTTGCCCAACAAGTTGGCCTGAAAGAGGTGGCTCGTTATCTAGGTGAGATTTTTAAACGTGTTGGCGCAGAAGTTGAGATTGACGAGAGCTATACGGCGCCTTTTGTCATGGCACATTTCAAAAGTTCACGACCAGATGCCAAGACTATCATTTTCTACAATCACTATGACACAGTACCAGCGGATAGTGACCAGATCTGGACAGAGGATCCTTTACACTCTCTGTGCGTGATGGCATTATGTATGGACGCGGGGTTGATGATGACAAGGGGCATATCACTGCTCGCTTGAGCGCTCTGAGAAAATATATGCAACATCATGATGACCTTCCAGTCAATATCAGCTTCATCATGGAAGGGGCAGAGGAATCGGCCTCTATGGACTTGGATAAATATTTAGAAAAACATGCGGACAAACTCCGAGGCGCAGATTTATTAGTCTGGGAACAAGGAACCAAGAATGCCTTAGAGCAGTTAGAAATCTCAGGTGGAAACAAGGGAATTGTAACCTTTGATGCCAAGGTCCGGAGTGCCGATGTGGATATCCACTCTAGCTATGGTGGTATTGTAGAGTCAGCTCCATGGTACCTCATTCAAGCCTTGAACAGTTTACGAGCTGCGGATGGACGTATTTTAGTTGAGGGCTTGTACGAACATGTGCAGGAGCCTAATGAACGTGAGTTAGCCTTGATTGAAACCTATGCACAACGAAATCCAGAGGAAATCAGTCAGATTTATGGCTTGGAATTGCCACTGTTACAAGAGGAACGTACAGCCTTTCTAAAACGTTTCTTCTTTGAACCAGCGCTCAATATCGAAGGAATTCAATCTGGTTATCAAGGCCAAGGAGTTAAAACAATCTTACCAGCAGAAGCTAGTGCCAAGCTAGAAGTCCGTTTGGTTCCAGGACTTGAACCCCATGATGTTTTGGAGAAAATCCGAAAACAACTAGACAAAAACGGCTTTGATAAGGTAGAATTGTACTATACCTTGGGTGAGATGAGTTATCGAAGCGATATGAGTGCGCCATCTATTCTCAATGTGATTGAGTTGGCCAAGAAATTCTATCCACAGGGTGTATCGGTCTTGCCAACAACGGCTGGGACAGGTCCTATGCATACGGTATTTGATGCCTTAGAAGTACCTATGGTTGCCTTTGGTCTAGGAAATGCCAATAGCCGAGACCATGGTGGAGATGAAAATGTGCGAATCGCCGATTATTACACCCATATTGAATTAGTAGAGGAGCTGATTAGAAGCTATGAGTAGAGATATTATCAAGTTAGATCAGATCGATGTGACTTTTCATCAAAAGAAAGGAACCATCACAGCGGTCAAGGATGTGACCATTCACATCCAAGAAGGGGATATCTACGGAATCGTTGGATATTCTGGAGCAGGGAAATCAACCCTGGTTCGTGTTATTAACCTTTTACAAAAACCATCTGCAGGTAGAATTACCGTTGATGACGATGTAATCTTTGATAACAAGGTTACCTTAACTGCGGAGCAATTACGTCGCAAACGTCAAGATATTGGGATGATTTTCCAACACTTTAACCTTATGAGTCAAAAAACAGCAGAGGAAAACGTAGCCTTTGCCCTCAAACACTCTGGCCTCAGCAAGGAAGAAAAGAAGGCTAAAGTAGCTAAGTTGTTGGATTTAGTTGGTCTTTCGGATCGTGCCGAAAACTATCCTTCACAATTATCTGGAGGTCAAAAACAACGTGTGGCTATTGCGCGTGCCTTGGCTAATGACCCTAAAATCTTGATTTTCGGACGAGTCAACTTCAGCTCTTGATCCCGAAAGACAACCAAACAAATCTTGTCTCTTTTGCAAGAATTGAACCGTAAACTAGGTTTGACCATTGTTCTGATTACACATGAGATGCAGATTGTCAAAGACATTGCTGAACCGTGTGGCAGTCATGCAGGATGGTCGTTTGATTGAAGAAGGTAGCGTTCTTGAAATCTTCTCAGATCCTAAGCAACCATTGACCCAGGACTTTATCTCAACCGCGACAGGTATCGATGAAGCTATGGTCAAGATTGAGAAACAAGAAATTGTAGAGCACTTATCAGAAAAACAGCATTTTGGTACAACTCAAGTATGCAGAGCTTCTACAGATGAGCCACTTTTGAAATGAATTGTACAAACACTACCAAGTTACAGCCAATATTCTCTATGGGAATATTGAAATTTTGGATGGTACTCCTGTGGGTGAGCTTGTGGTTGTTTTGTCTGGAGAAAAAGAAGCACTGGCAAGCGCTCAAGATGCCATCCGTCAGGCTGATGTGCAACTAAAAAGTGTTGAAGGAGGACAGTAAGATGGCAGAATTGATTAAAGCATACTTACCAAACGTCTACAAGATGGGTTGGTCTGGCCAGGCGGGCTGGGGAACAGCTATCTACTTGACTCTTTATATGACGGTTCTTTCCTTTATCATCGGAGGTTTCCTAGGACTGGTTGCAGGGCTCTTCCTTGTCTTGACTGCTCCAGGTGGTGTCTTGGAAAATAAGGTAGTTTTCTGGATTTTAGACAAGATTACCTCTATCTTCCGTGCGGTGCCATTTATCATTCTCTTGGCTGTCTTGTCACCCTTCTCTCATCTAATCGTAGGAACAAAGCATTGGTCCAAATGCGGCTATCGTACCCCTATCTTTTGCAGTCTTTGCCTTCTTTGCTCGTCAGGTGCAGGTTGTCTTGGCTGAGCTAGATGGTGGTGTCATTGAAGCGGCTCAAGCGAGCGGAGCGACATTCTGGGACATCGTAGGTGTTTTACCCTATCAGAAGGTCTACCAGATTTGATCCGTGTGACAACTGTGACCTTGATTTCACTAGTCGGTGGAAACAGCTATGGCAGGGAGCAGTTGGAGCTGGAGGTATCGGTAACGTAGCGATTGCTTATGGATTTAACCGCTACAATCATGATGTCAACAGTTCTTGCGACTCTCATCGTATCCTGATTATCTTTACGATTCAATTCTTGGGAGACTTTTTGACCAAGAAAGTGAGTCATAAAATAAAGAGCCAGATGGCTCTTTTTATAAATTATTTAATGGTGTTCAAGTGGAACAAAACTCAAATTCAAAAATATGTTATAATGAAAAGGTATCTCTCTATGTGACTAAATAGTAATTAATTTGTGGAGAATTATGAATCATAAAGGAGTTCAGCTAGTATGAATTATTTTTGAGGGAATGAGTTTTTCCTTCTATTATTTGTGGTTTTACTGATTGGCTTTGTTTTAAACTACTTTGGCAAGCGTAAGGATTATTATATTTTAAGTCTGTCAATTTTGTTGCAGGAGCCATCTATGGTAGAGTAAAGCCATGGTTGTTTATCTATTGGCTTTCATCATCTATCAATATGTCCTGAGTTTTCATAGCATAGAAATGGATTCAAAACGGTTTCAAAAACCTCTGAGTTATGTTATCCATTTTACCTTTGAAGTGGTCAATAAAAAGTCTTTTGCCATAACCCAGCTACATTTGTTGGCTTTTGTTGGGATTTCTACATGTCCTTTAAGACCATTCAGATCATGCTAGAAATATCGGATGGTTTAATCAAAGATCAGTGTAAAAGATTATCTGCAGTTTCTCTCTCTTCCTACAGTGAGTTCTCTGGACCAATCGATCGTAGCAAAGTTTCTAAAAAGAGATTAACGAAGTCATGCCTAGAAAAAGACTACCTAGAGTTGAGCAGGTGATGGTATTTATCGCATTGTTCTAGGCCTTCTCTATAAGGTGGTTCTATCAACCTATGTTTGCCAGATGCTATTTGCTCTAAGCAATACTGGTAGATTGTCTACTCAATCAAATATATGTACCTGTATACTCTCTATCTGTTCTTTGACTTTTGCAGGATACAGTTTGATGGCTGTTGGAAACAGTATATTTTGGGCATTCAGACACCGATGAATTTCAATAAGCCTTTCTTGAGTATTGATATCAAGGATTTCTGGACTAGATGGCACATCACCTTGTCAACATGGTTGAGAGATTTCGTATTTTTCAAGAGTTTTGATGCAGGTTATCAGATGGTTTAGAATAGATTACACAATGCAGCCTATGCCTATATGGTCAACATGTTGGTTGATGAGGATTTTGGCATGGAATTAGTGTCAGCTACATCGCTTATGGTTTTTACCATGGAATCTTGATGTCTGGATTTGAAATTTATCAAAAGAAAAGCACTTTTTATAAGAAACATACTTGGTACAAGCTAATGAGTTGGTTTTCGTGACCATGAGATTTAGTTATGGTTGGCTTCTTTATCTTTTTCAGGTGAACCTTATAAAGATAATGATGGCAATTTTAAGTAGATAAAGATCTGCTAAAAACAAGGAGATTGGACAAAAACAAGATGATTAAGTTAAAAAGCATTTTTACTATCGCTTGTGCTCGTAATTGCGACTCTTGCTCTTTTAAATGTGACATATGTCAAGAAGATTGAATGACTATTATAAAGTCAAGGACAATAGTATTCTGCTACAGCACTTCTTATGAAAAGTATAAAAAGTAGAGATATTCTAACAAATAATATCACTCCCAATGCACTAGTTCTACTGGGTTTCCTCAGAGTTAGTTGCGACGATAAATGAGGATTACCATCCCAATAAAATCTTTAACTACAATGATTTTAATATCATGCAGATAGGAACCAGTTATTCTCAAAATATCATTCAAGCTACGACCTTGAGGTTCGATTGAGGGGGCTATGAGTAAGCGAGTAGCCATCGTAAGAGTCTGTTCAATGGTTTCGAAAAAGGATGGACTCATCAGAGACGCCTTCTTAAACAAGGCCTCCTCAGGAACACATTTTTCACATGCTAGATAACGATAAAAATCAGTAAGGAAACCAAAGAAAACTGATTAATCGCATTAGAGATTACCAAAGGAAACAAACAACAAAATGATATCTATAAAAAGTATAAAAAGCTATTTTATAGAAGGAAAAGGGACAATCATTGATAAAGATATTGTTGAACTTGACAATGCCGTTTATTCCTTAAGCAACGAAAATTCTATGAAATCATGTCAAATCAGATTATCCCTCATTGAGGGATAAAACGCCGAATGTAGGATTGGGAGGAGATGACGAAGAAGTTTGTAGAAGAAGTTAAAAGAAAAACAGACAACAGATTATGCTGTGGATAATAACTACTACAATACTTGTTGAGAGATCGCTATGCTTCATTAAAAAGATTCTAACAAAGACTTGAGCTACCTGGAGTCACCAGAGTATTCAGATATGGAACTTTTTCTTGACAGTTGCTAAGGAATTGAGAATTGAGTTGAAGTCTTATCTTTCCTGTAAATGGTAAATGGAATGATTATACAGGTGTCTCAAGAGAATGCAGGAGAAAACTTATCATAGAAGATGTCATAAGCTCATGGGGCAACGGTGCTAAACTATGGAAACGAAGTATGAAGATGTACTTTTTATTTGACGTGATGCACGTTGGGGTGAAAGGGATGGATGGAGTTGAAAAGAACTTTACAGAATTTCCAAAATGAAACAACTGACACATCGTTTACTATTATGGACCTTGTTTTTCTACGGATTATTTTAAGCATCGTAATCTGTTTTGTGACCGATTTTTCGAATATTCAAGATTTCACTATAGTGAATTTTAATATTTCATAAAAGCCCGTCTCTATGTATTCATCTGAGACAGGGCTTTTACTGTTTCATGTCCAATTTCTTACTCAATGCTTGTGCAATCAAGGCACCAAAAGCAAAAGCACTAGTGGGACACTTGCTACAAAGAGAAAGGATGGTAGTATTGGTGCGACCATGACAAAGCGCGGTCGATATAGTCCTGAGATTTTCCACAGCGAGCTACTAGAGTGGCTATGTGAAGTTTGAGGAGTTAACCACATATAGTAGGTATTGGAAATGATAGAAAAATACTAGGAAAGGAAAGAAGGTTTTTGGCTTTATCTTTGTAGTGCAAACCTGATCAGCGATGCCATCTGCTGCAAGACGCAGATAATGCCCACCTGGAGAAAGGCCCCAGCACCATGTTTACTCCCAGTGAAAAATAGAGAAATTACAAGTCCTATCGAAGTAGTCGCTCCCAAAGCGAGGAACCCTTGCTAAAAGGATCATATAGACGCTACCACACACAAGAGCAGAACAGGCAGGAGCATAAAAACATGTTTCCAGTATGGTCTACAAGGTTTTCCTAGTAGAACCCCCACTCCGATACAGAGAAAGTAGACAGAGCAGCTACAAGGTCGTCAAGATATGCATTTTTCATAAATTCTGCTGTATATCTGATGTTACCCATTGTATATGCCTTGCTTGAATTGTAAATGCTGGCCGATATTTGCTATTTGTCTGGGAACTAGATGAAAGGGGAATAGACTAAAGCTATTTTCTTTACTCTTCGACTGTCCCAAATCTTTCATTTATGGTAAAATAGGACTATTAAGTTAGAAAGAGAATTCCCTATGAAATTACAAAAACCAAAAGGTACGCAGGATATTTTACCTCACTGAGTCTGCTAAGTGGCAGTACGTTGAAAGGTTGCGCGTGAAATCTTCAAGCGCTACGACTATGAGTGGCTACATGCTCCTATTTTTGAGCACTACGAAGTTATCAGTCGCTCTGTCGGAGACACAACCGATATCGTAACCAGGAAATGTATGATTTCTATGACAATGTGACCGCCATATTACCCCTCCGTCCACAGAAGGAACTGCTCCAGTCGTTCGTTCTATGTGGAAAAACAAACTCTTCGCACCAGAAGTGCCAAAAGCCAAGTAAGTTCTACTACATGGGACAATGTTCCGCTGGGATGAGCGCCCACCGAAGCAGGGTCGTCGCCAATTCGAGATTGGTGTAGAGTGCTTTGGCTCTAGCAATCCAGCTACCGATATGACATAATCGCTATGGCAGCCACTTCCGAAAGAAAATAGATTCAGGTGTGAAACACATCTTAACACTCTGCCGTCCGAAAGTCGTGGGCCTACCCTGCCAAAACTATGATTGGCTACTTGACACCTTTTCGAGATAGCTTATCTAGGATAGCAACGTCGTTTTGGAGGAAAACCCTCTTGTGTCTTGGACTCCTAAGGAAAGAGAAGACAAGGCAGCAGTGGAGAATGCACCATCTATCTTGGATTACCTCGATGAAGAAAAGCCAAGCTCACTTTTGAGTGCTGTTCGTCAAATGTTGGAAAATCTTGGAGTAGACTACATCATCGATACCAACTATGGTGCGTGGTTTGGACTACATATAAACACAATGTTTTTGAGTTTATTACAGAGGGTGAGGGGCAATGCTCCCTGGACAGTTGTGCAGGTGGTCGCTACGATGGCTTGGTTTGCTACTTTTGGTGGACCTCGAAACTGCTGGATTTGGTTTTGGGCTTGGGCGAGCGTCTTCTTTGGTTCTTGAAAAGCAAGGTGTAGCACTCCCTATCGAAAACGCCCTAGACGTTTATATTGCTGTTCTTGGTGAAGGAGCTAATCTTAAGGCCTTGGAGTTAGTACAAGCCCTTCGCCAGCAAGGATTCAAAGCAGGCGTGATTACTCTCAATCGCAAACTTAAAGCTCAGTTTAAATCAGCCGATGTGCTGCTAAGACACTTATCACTCTCGGAGAGAGCGAAAGTCGAAAAGTGGGCAAGTCAAGGTCAGGAACAACCAAACACGAGAAGAAGTTCAAGTTTCACTTGAGAGCAATCAAAACCAGAAATGTATTTAAAAATTAGGGTTTTAATAGTAGTAATGAGCCAGGAGCAAGTCCTGGTTTTTAGCTGTGTTTTAGAAAAGTAAGCAAATATTCTTAAAATAAATAATTTTCTATTTATATAGGAAGAAAAGAAAGAATGAATTGCTAATTGAGGTAATGAACTTAGGGTAAATTCATAAATATCTAAATAACTTAATGAACGAATTGATAAAAAGTTAGTAACCGTCTTTTTAAAAATGAAAATTATATGAAAAATCCAAAAAGCTTTATAAAGAGTTTATCATTTTGTAAAAATTAAAGATTTGATAATTTTTGTCTGAAAAGGAAGACATTAAGTGAAAAAGAAAAGATTTCCTAATAAATAAATATGATAAATTTTATTATGTCAAATCGCTTTGCAATATATATGATATAATCAACTTTGAAAAATGATACTCATTTTTATCATTCCAGGAAACCATAATGAAAAAGTTTGCAAAAACTAGTAATATACTGTCATTAATCGTATCGGTATTGACGGTATTGTTCATGGTGTCAGCTGGTGTGGTACATGCAGCTACATCTAAGAATGTGGATGTGATCACGGAAATCAAAATCCAAAATGCCCGCAGGTGGCGAGTTAACAGAGCCACTCGACCGCTATGATACTTTCCGTCTTAACGCAAAATTTGAGTTAGAAGGAAAAGGTGTCAAAGCAGGTGATACGACAGAAGTTAAAATCGATGCACCTATCGACATCAAGTCTCAGAATTTTGAAATCAACGACACAATCACTGGTAAAAAGATTGCCGATGCAGTAGTTGACGCAAAAACTGGTAAGATTGTCTTGACATTCACAAAATTCGTTGAAACGAAAAATGACGTTTCAGGTTCATTCTTCTTCTACGCAGCAGTTAACAAAGATAAATTCCCTAACGATGGTGACGCACCAGTTAAGGTTTCTGTTAACGGTGATGTAAAATTCACTGGTAAGGTAGCAAGTAAAGTTGTCGGCGACGGTAAAACTTACCCAGCCCTTAAATCAGGTTGGACTGGTAACAACAATAAAGAATTAGGTTACCGTATGCTATTAACAGAACAAATTCAGAAATCAAAAATGCGGTTCTTACAGATAGCACTTCGATCAAAAGGAATCACTTACCGTAAAGGTAGCTTCAGAATCTACAAAGGTACTTGGGAATACGCTGGCGGTAAATGGACTCTTAAAAACCAACAAGATGTTACTTCTAACTACACTGTAAATGCAACAGATACTTCATTCACTATTAACTTTGGTAACATTGGTAAAACTGATCACTTCTCAGTAGAATACGTTGCTGATATAAACTATACTGCTGTTGATGGGGAAAGAATTAAAAATGGAGCGCAACTTTCAGGTGACGGGTTCCAAGGTCCTCCTTCAAACAATGGAGTCACATCCAAATCATGGTGGTGCTGGTATCGGTATACGAGATTTAGCATTAAAAGTGAAAAAGTAGACGAAAACGGTGCTCTACATTAGAGGTGCGAAATTCCGTTATCCGTGAAACTAACCAAGATATCATTGGTGAGTTTGAGTCAGATGCTAATGGTGAGTTCACTGTTAAGAACATCTTGCGTGACAAATACATCATTAAAGAAATTCAAGCTCCAGAAGGTTATGACTTGGCAGCTGATACTGTAGTTGAAGCTGGTGAATTTACAAAACCAGAAACTCCAGTTTCTAAAAACCTATTACAGACCAAAAACAACTACAACAACTACAACAACAACTACTAACTACACAACAACAACCAACTACAACAACAACAACAGAAGAGCCAACAACGACTACTTCTACAACAACAACAGAAGAGCCAACAACGACTACTTCTACAACTACAACAACAACAGAAGAGCCAACAACGACTACTTCTACAACTACAACAACAACAGAAGAGCCAACAACGACTATCTACAACAACTACAACAACAGAAGAGCCAACGACTGACTTCTACAGCAACTACAACAACAGAAGAGCCAACGACTACTTCTGCAACAACAACTACAACAACAGAAGAGTAACGACTACTTCACAACACATACTACAGCAACAGAAGCCAACAACGACTATGCTACAACAACAGCTACAACAACAGAAGAGCCAACAACGACTACTTCTACCAGCTACAGCAACAGAAGAGCCAACAACTACTTCTACAACAACAGACAGAAGAGCCAACAACTACTTTCACAACGACTACAACAATAGAAGAGCCAGCAACTACTTTCTACAACAAGCACAACAACAGGAAGTAGCCAACAACTACTTCTACAACAACAACAACAGAAGAGCCAATAACTACTGCCAGCAACTACAACAACGAAGAGCCAGCAACTACTGACAACGAAGAGCCAACAACTACTTCTACAACAACTACAACAACAGAAGGCTAACAACTAGCTTCTACAACAACTACAACAACAACAGAAGACCCTTTGCTGCGCGAGCTACAGACTGTAACAACTGAAACAACAGAGGCTACAAGTAACTTCAACATCAACAGAAGAAGTTCCTTGTAACAACTTCACAACAACAGAAGCTACTACGGTAACAACTGAAGAAAACAACAGAAGCTACTACAGTGACAACAGAAGCTACTCACAGTAACAACTGAAGAAACAACAGAAGCTACTACAGTGACAACAGAGGCTACTAGAAATAACAGTAGCTACTACAGAAAACAACAGAAGGATAACTGTCCAAGCTTTACAGTTCCAACTCCTTCTGAAACTACAATCTGACAGAAAGACAAACCAGGTCTTCAAATACTGGTGAAACAGTAGGAACAGGGTTTGGTATATGGGAGTAGCAATCTTGTCAGGTACTGTAGTCTTGAACGTGATGGTGCTAGATAATAATAGATGTGTTTTTCATTGAGAGGAAAGTAGGCTCTCTCCTTTTTAGAGATAATAAATAATATGGAGCATTTAGATGAAACTATCAATTTCTTTATTACACTTTTAAATGAAGAAATTAGTTCTATCTCAAACTCATAGCTATTTCGGAACAATTGGATAGCATACTGGTATCCGAAAAGACTATCTGATTACAAATTATATTGATGAGTCGTGACAAGACTTTAGAGCTAATTGACCATTTCCCGAAAAATCACCAGTAAAGATATATTGTTTCTAGGGGATTTTGGACGTGAAAGTGGAATTCTTTGGGTTTTAAATATGCAACCTGGGATGCTGTCATGGTGATGGATGACTGTACACGCCCTACTTAAACGATCACGCTTTTCGTACGCTAAAGAGGATGATATTGTTAGTGGTCAAAGACTGAAGGTGGGTCTTTTATTGGAGCTTTGCTCCGCTGTTTTTATGCATTCGAGATCATTTCTTTCGGATGTGCACTTACAGACGGTAAATCGAGTTGCCTCTTTTAAGTAAAGAGCAGTTGATGTATTTGTCTCTCTTCCGGAATATAATCGATTTAACAAGGGCTTATATGAATGGATTGGCTGAGAGGAGGTTATCTCTTATAAGAATGAGTTCGTCAAAAGCAGGAAAAAGCAATTTGGATTAAAAAGTTCATGGACTATGCTGTGCAGGGATCATCTCTTTAATGATCGCCCATTGTGAATCTGTATTTAATTTGCTTTTGTTAGTATGGCTCTATCTTTGCTCTACATTGATATGGGCTATTTAAAAGTTCTCTTTTCTGCGACTATACAGGTGTTACTTTTCACAACAATAGCTTTCAATTATTTTATTCCTTTGAGTAGCGTTCAACTTATTTTTATCAGTTGTCTTAGGAGAGTATATCGGTAAGATTTACTACAGTGAAAAACCAAATCCTCATTTTATTATAGCTAAAGAGTAACATCAGACAGGCTGAAAAGACAGGATTGGTTAATTTCAAATAGGAGACAACAATGAAAAATTGGTTAATGGGTGGCATGAACTAAAGGAGACACCCCAAAAGGAGAGTCCTTTTATACTAGTGGTGCCTTAGCTACAGTAACAATCATGCTGGTTGTTTGGTACTTTATGGGTACTATCCCTTTGAGAATATAAAAAGTTTAATGGCTGTTGACTTTCGGTCAACGGTATCAGATCTTTTTGGACTGTAAAAATGCTGTACTCTCTGGTGATTTAAGCAGTTTGACATATTCCTTTCACAAAATCTCTTGGTGGAGATATGATTGGGATATTAGAGATTTGGTGGCCATTCAATATTATTTATATTGTGCACGTTCAAATATATGGACTAGCAGTCGTTCTGGACAATCTGGCTTAGATATGGTGCGATTGGTATTTCTTTTGCCCTTACTAATACGTTTTAAAGGTGCAGAATCAAAACTTTTGGATAGTGCTCTCTCAACAGCATATGCTCTTTCAGGAATGTTGGTATCTTACCAAATGAACGTCATCTTTATGACGCTATAATTATCTTTCATGTGTTATATCTTGAACAATTACTGGATGGAGACACTGTATCCTTATGCTTTTGATGTTTAACTTTATTTCTTCAATTCTACATGGGCTATATAGTTTCGAGTGTTTAAGCGTCTTCTGTATTTCGTCACTCATCTCACGAGGGTGATTGGAAACAAAAATGACATATCTCTATGGAGGCTTTTCGTCTATTCATGTTTGGGACGCGACAGCATCTATCTTGCTATCCCTGTCTCTACACTTGCTTGAAAGTAAGGGGCAGGTAGGGGATGCAATGATTTTCGTATGTTTCTCCAGATTAATCCTTTGATATATTATCAAACCATCTATGGGTGGCTTTTGATACAGCATCGGTTGGTCAGCAGGACCAAATCTGCAAACATCTATATTGGGGCACTTGGTTTTATCGGTTTTATCCTATTCTTTACATCAAAGAAAATATTGAAGGAAAGAAAATGGGCCGCTGGGATTGTAACTCTCATTTTCTTATCTCATTTATAAATGAATTTGTAATGGGCAGATTTGGAGTGAGGGAAAAACCCTGCAGGATTCTTTCCGTCATGATTTTTCTCTTTCTTTCTTTAGTTTTAGCACCAAGTATTAAAGGAGAAAATTGAGATCTCGTCGAGGAAAACTAATCTCAGTTCTTCTTGCTAGTCTTGGCTGGAATCTATCTTTATACCAAAGACTTCACATACCTACCAAAGACTCAACCTGAAGCTTTGAATCAGTTCGTCTCAAGCAATTATGTTGTTCTCCTAGTTCTTTTTAGTCCTTGCGACCGCTGCTGGATTCTACCTATATTGGGATAGTCCTCGCTGCAGAAGGAGAAAACTTTGTATTGTTGATTACAACTAGGTGATTTGTGCCTAGTAGCCTTGTTGCAGACAGGATTCTTATTCTCAGAGTAATTCAACGGTGCTGGTTTATCTAAGCTGTTCTTGCCTCTATTGACGCCCGAAAAATGACAAAAACCAGCAGTTTGCCCTTTTATCAACATTAACTATTTTGAACTCGGCTATAAATGCCTATCTATCTCCAAGTAACTTTTTGGTTACATACTGATGTCGATAAGTTTACAGACGCAGCCGTATCCGTTAAGCGTGTAACAGATAGTGTTCAAGAGAATGCAGATCAACCGTTCTATCGTATCGCAACAACGTTTGCATACTCAAGAACCTTCCCTTCACTTGTTGGTTATCCAGGTTTAAGTACCTTTTAGCTCAAAAGCTTGTACTACTATGGATCAATTCGCCTATAGAGGGTGATATAGGGGATTAACTGCGACTGAATACGAAAACGGAACTCCATTAACAGATGCCTTATATGGTATTCGTTACTATATGGATTTTAAGGATGTTGATAAACAAGAAAAAGATGCTCATCCTGAAAGAATGTACTTTAACCGTTTTACAACGTGCTACGATATGAATCGCTACTTTACAGAGAAAGTATATGAAGATGAACGTTATGTCGTCTACAAAAATCCAAATTCTTTCCCTATAGCTTTTGGAACAACTGACTTGGTTAAAAATATTGCCTTTGGAAAAAATAATGCTGTGAAAAATCAGGATATTATTCTCAACTCCATGGAGGGAGTTCAAAAAAATCAAGAGAACTATGTCGACTACTTTAAACCTTTAGCCTATGGAGAAGTTGAAACAGAGAATCTAGTGGCAGAAGATGTCAATAAAGATAAAGGAACAGCGGTTTATAAGCGTGAAGATTCTAATAAGGAAGCTATTGTTCGCTATCGCATTACCCCTCGAACAGATTTGACATTACTTCTTTGTTCCGGCAGGTCTCAATTCGGAAAAAGACTATTCAGTTTTGTTAAACGGGAAATGGTTGACTCATTCTAAGAGAAATACGCAACGTCAATTATGGCAGATTGCTGACAAAGCAAATGGTAAAGAAACGGTTCTAGAATTTCGATTTAAAACGGATAAAGTAGATCTTTCCAATGTAGGAGTTTATCGAGCAGATGTTGATCAGATCCAAAAGGTATTAGAAAACCGTAAAGCTCAAGGTTTAAAAGTTGAGAAATTTTCAAATACGAATATTGTGGGTTCAGTCAATATTACCGATAATAGCAAGTTCATGATGACTTCTATCCCATTCAGTGAAGGATGGAAAGTAAAAGTGGATGGTAAATATGTTCCAACCTCAAAAGCTTGGAATAGTTTCTTATCTTTCCCAATTACTTCTGGGCAACACAAAGTAGAATTTATCTTCTCTCAAAAAGGTAGATTCGTTGGGACTGCCATTACAATTATCAGTATTATTATTCTTTATTTCGTTCGACTAAAATATAAAGATCAAGAAAAGACTGTTGATTAACAAACTTTTACCTAGCGGTTGCCAGTGATTTTTAATCACTGGGAACTGCTATTTATGGATTAAATTAGGGTGATGTTTAAAAGTAAAAATGTCTTAGTTCTTTTTCAAAATGACAAAAATCTTAAACTTTTTGACTAATATACTTGTCAAAAATAAAAAGATGTATTACAATGAAAATCAAGATAAGAACAAAGGAGAAAAAGACATGCTAAAAATCGTCTAAAAAGAGCTTTCGGGCTCGCGATGGCCTGAATCAAACAGAACTGGCCAAGCTAGCTGGGCGTGTCCAGGCAGACCATCAGTTTGCTAGAGGCGGGATGAATACACTCCATCCATTGTCATTGCCCTGAAGGTGCTCAGATATTCCATGAGCCGGTCGAGTCGGTCTTTTGCTTAGAGGAGGATGAGTGATGAACAAGCATAAAAGTGATTTATTACGTTAGTATTCTTGTATTTATTGCAAATATCTTTAGTTATGATTGAGCCCTATTTGGTTTGGTTTACGATCGTTTCAAAAATAATATCTTTTTCTGGATAAATATTATTTTACTACTAGTCTTTTAGATGGGTAGAGAGAAAGATAAAAGTCAAAAAGATTGTAAAAGGAGAAAAGTTATGAAAGAGTTTTTAGCAGGTTTTCAAGTCGATACTGAGAACAAAGCACTTGCAGGTGTTTGTGCAGGTTTAGAAGTGATTTCTAACATCCAAACCAATATCGTTCGTTTGGTGACAGTCTTCTTGTTCCTCTCTTCGACAGAGATTGGTATTTTAACAGTACAGCCTATGCTTATCTAGCAGGTTGGCTTTGGGAATGACCCTTAGGGATGGAGCAAAAAGCTAGAAATCAAGCTATTCTCTTACTTGCTGTTTGTTTGCTTTTTGGTATCACTTGGAACAGAGGGATTGACAGCTATTTTTGAATCAGGAAAAGCATTTGGTCAATGGTTGTCTGGCTTGTTTTAGAAAGAGGTTGAAATATGGAAAAGAAACAAATCATTTTTGCCCTGAAGATTATTATTGCAAGTGTTTTATTAGGAATATTTGCTGGATTCCTTGGTCTTAATCCTTTAGGTATCACTCAAGCCCAAGTAGTCGTTGCCTTGAAATCATTCTTTCTTGGTCTAGGGATACTTACGGTGATTCTAACCTTTTATTTCACTAGAAAAAGTCATCAGGCTTATCAGAGTTATCAAAAAGAAGAAGAGGACGAAGAAAACGAACAAGACTATCTTGTTATGTATCGTTTCTTAGATTATGGTACGGTAGCTTGGAATGTTTGCCAAATTAGTATGCTTTCCTGCCTACTGATAGATTTGGGAGGTTTAGGCCCATCAGCAACATCCTTACTATTGATAGTTGCAGGTATCTGGTCGGGTGCTTACTGTCTCAAAATCACTAGCAAGATTCGTAACTACAAACTTTCTGTTATGGCGACTCCCAAGGAAGTTTTAGACTACCTGGATACTTATGATGAGGGAGAAAAGCAGGCTGAGATGGAAGAAGCTTACTTGATCTTATTCAAGGTCAATCAGCTCCTCATTCCTGGTATCTATGTTGTCTTAGTCGTGCTATCTCTAGTATTAGGACAAGTACAGTTGGTTGCTCTGCTGGTGGCAGTTGTCATCCATTTGTACACGAATGTTGCACAGTTGCGTAAAAACAAAACGTTATTTTAAATAGGAGAATATTATGAAAACACTTAAAAATATTGGCTGGTATAGTCTTACTTTCTTATCATTTATCATGGTCTATAGTTTTATTCAGGGTATAGGTTTAGCTGCCTTGATGATGGGAGCACCTGACTACGTTGCTGTCCCTGTTTATGTCTTATTAGCAGGAATCTTCACCTTCGTTACCTACAAGTGGTATAAGACAGGAACCGTTACGATTGAAAAAACAGCCCTTAACAAATACATCTGGTTGCCTGCCTTGGTATGGGCCCTTGTCATTGTTGCCCAATTCTTTTTGCCAAATGATCCATCAGTCAATCAACAGACGGCAGAAGAATTGACTCATAATCAACCTCTCTTCGCTTTCTTCATGATAGTTGTCTTTGCACCCCTGACAGAAGAGTTAACTTTTAGAGGTATGCTAGCTCGTTATGTCTTCCCTCAACAGGATAACATCAAGCAGACAGCTCTCTTTCTTCTTGTAAGTAGTCTCATTTTTGCTCTCGTTCATTTCCCTGGCACTCCACAACAATTCCTAGTTTATAGTGCCCTTGGTCTTAGTATGGGCTTGGCTTATATCAGTAAGGGTGGTCTGGCTTATAGTATGGGATTGCATGCCTTGAACAATTTAATTTCATTTGTCATGATAATGATGCTATAATAGACTCAGGAGGAAATCATGAAACGAGTAATATTATTAGCAGTAGTTCAGGCAGTATTTCTCTTCTTTATCATTGGAGTGCTTGCCTATGCTTTAAAAGGGGATTTCTTTTATAACTATTTAGCAGTAATCTTCGCACCAATTGCAGGTATTATGCGATTTGCGACGGCTTATGCAACGGAGATTGTTCTCCCTAAAAAGGCAGCTGAGATTACGGAAAAGCGTAAAAAATAAAGAAAACCCAAATCCAGCGAATGACTTTGCTGGATTTTTTCATTTATACGAGGATTCTCTCAACTTTTCTGATGATTTTTCATGAAGAGCCTGCGCTTTTATGGTAAAATAGTAACAGAATACAAGAGGAGAGAAAACATGAAACGTAGTATGTATGCTGGTTGTGTTCGTGAGGAGCACATCGGACAAGAAATTACCTTGAAAGGATGGGTTGCCCGTCGTCGTGACTTGGGTGGTTTAATCTTTATCGACCTTCGTGACCGCGAAGGGATCATGCAGTTGGTTATCAACCCTGAAAAAGTATCTGCAGAGGTGATGGCAACAGCTGAAAGCCTTCGTAGCGAATATGTCATCGAGGTGACTGGACAGGTTGCTGCACGTGAGCAAGCCAATGATAAGTTGGCGACTGGAGCAGTTGAACTGAATGTAACAGCTCTTACTGTGCTTAATACAGCCAAAACAACACCATTCGAAATCAAGGATGGCATTGAAGCAAACGATGATACGCGTCTACGTTACCGTTACCTTGACCTTCGTCGTCCAGAAATGTTGGAAAAACCTCAAACTTCGTGCTAAGGTAACGCATTCTATCCGTAACTACTTGGATGAGTTGGAATTTATCGATGTGGAAACACCATTCCTTTCTAAGTCAACACCAGAAGGGGCGCGTGATTATTTGGTGCCATCTCGTGTTAATAAGGGCCATTTCTATGCCCTTCCTCAAAGTCCGCAGATTACAAAACAGTTGTTGATGAATGCTGGATTTGACCGTTACTACCAAATTGTTAAATGTTTCCGTGATGAAGACTTGCGTGGAGACCGTCAGCCTGAGTTCACAGGTCGACTTGGAAACTTCATTCTTGACTGAGCAAGAAATTCAAGACATTACAGAAGGATTGATTGCGCGCGTGATGAAGGAAACAAAAGGCATCGAAGTGACACTGCCATTCCCTCGTATGAAGTATGATGATGCCATGGCCCTTTATGGTTCTGACAAACCTGACACTCGTTTTGAGATGTTGCTTCAAGACTTGACAGAAGTTGTCAAGGGTGTTGATTTCAAAGTCTTCTCAGAAGCACCTGCCGTTAAAGCCATCGTCGTCAAAGGCGCAGCAGACAACTACTCACGTAAAGATATTGATAAGATGACAGAAGTAGCCAAACAGTATGGGGCTAAAGGTCTGGCGTGGGTCAAGGTTGTTGACGGTGAATTAAACGGTCCAGTTGCTAAATTCTTGACTGGCATTCAAGCAGACTTGACAGCAGCGCTGGTCTTGAAGATAGGACTTGGTTCTCTTTGTAGCAGATACGCTTGAAGTAGCCAATGCAACACTTGGTGCCCTTCGTGGACGTATTGCCAAGGAACTGGGCTTGATCGATAATGACAAATTTAACTTCCTCTGGGTTGTTGACTGGCCAATGTTTGAATGGTCTGAGGAAGAAGGTCGTTACATGAGTGCGCATCATCCATTTACTCTTCCTCAAGCAGAAACTGCTCATGAGCTTGAAGGTGATTTGGCCAAGGTTCGTGCTATTGCCTATGATATCGTCTTGAATGGTTATGAACTTGGTGGTGGTAGCCTTCGTATCAATCAAAAAGAGCTTCAAGAGCGTATGTTCAAGGCCCTTGGATTCTCAGCAGAAGAAGCCAATGACCAGTTTGGTTTCCTTTTGGAAGCTATGGACTATGGATTCCCGCCACACGGTGGCTTGGCTATTGGACTTGACCGCTTTGTAATGCTCTTAGCAGGTGAAGATAACATCCGTGAAGTCATTGCCTTTCCTAAGAATAACAAAGCCACTGATCCAATGACCCAAGCGCCATCAACAGTAGCTCTTAAACAACTAGAAGAACTCAATCTACAAGTAGAACAAGATGAAACAAACGAAACTAACTAAAAAGTGGTATCATTATCTGCGCCGCTTTGCTTATCGGGTGAAGATTTTGCGTGTCTTACAAAGTATCTCCCGAGAAAAATACGATGAAAAAATTTCAGCTTCTCTAGTATATGGTTTTCTATCAGCAGTAGCTGTCAATTTTTTCTTCCAACCAGGACATGTTTATTCAAGTGGAGCAACAGGTTTGGCTCAGATCATTTCTGCGCTTAGCAATCACTTGTTTGGCTTTTATTTCCCAATTTCAGTAGCATTTTACGCTATCAATATCCCGCTGATGATTTTTAGCCTGGTACCAAATTGGACATAAGTTTACGATTTTTACCTTTATCACGGTATCCATGAGTTCGCTCTTTATCCAGTTTGTGCCAGTGGTGGGTCTGACAGAGGATCCAATCATCAATGCCCTTTTTGGGGGAGTCGTCATGGGACTGGGAATCGGCTTTGCTTTACGCCATAACATCTCCAGTGGTGGAACGGATATTGTCAGTCTGACTATTCGTAAGAAGACAGGTCGTAACGTTGGAAGTATCTCTTTCCTAGTGAATGGGACAATCATGCTGATTGCTGGTTTGACCTTTGGCTGGAAATATGCCCTTTATTCTATGATTACCATCTTTGTATCAAGCCGTGTGACAGATGCAGTTTTCACCAAACAAAAACGCATGCAGGCGACGATTGTAACCAGCAATCCCGATGCCGTGATTGAAAAAATTCACAATAAATTGCACCGTGGAGCAACCATGATTCACGATGCTGAAGGAACCTATAACCACGAACGTAAGGCGGTTTTAATTACGGTTATCACTCGTGCAGAGTTTAATGATTTTAAACTAATTATGAAGCAAGTGGATCCAACAGCCTTTGTATCTGTATCAGAAAATGTCCATATTCTTGGACGATTTGTCGAGGTTGAAAACTAGTCAGCTAGATAAACAGAAGACACAAAAAACCAACTCTATCTTTAGAGTTGGTTTTTCTTATTTTTCGATGATTTCATGTGCAAATCACCTGACGATAACAGATTTGACGATTTTTCTTTAACATCATTGATGATTTGAAGAATGGTTTCAAAATGAAGTTCGACCAAGTGAAAGACTGTTGATGTCCACGTAGGCTGCCAGATTTAATCTTGGGTTTACAGAGTCAAAGCTGAGAACAGGAATATTAAGATTGTGTTCGCTAAGGTAGTTTGCAAAACCCCTTCAGCCAAAAGGCTGTCGGTCGTGATAACGGCATCAGTCTGAGGATCGTGTTTGAACAATTGTTTGCTAAAAATTATAGCCCTTTTTCTTCAAGAAATTCATCCGCGAAGAAGGTACGATGACTATCTAGGATAGTTTGTGTTCTTGAGAGCTTGCTCGTAACCTGTCAGACGGTCCTGAGTAACATAAAAGTTTCTTTGTCACCTCGATAAAGGCAATTCGACTGCATCCTTTTTGATAAAGTATTCTGTAGCATCATAGCCAGCTTAGCACATTATCATTATCCACGAGTGGGATAAATGGGGAAAGTGATTTTCCAAGGATGAGGAAAGGGAATTGCTCATCGACAACTAGTTGCACCAAGGGATCATTTTCTTGGGCATACAAGAAGATAAGCCCATCCACACGCTTTCCGCAGACCATTTGTGAAATGGCTTTAAACGCTCTTTTCATCCTTCCCAGTTGCGATTTGAATGGCATAGTGATTTTTCTGAGGCAACCTGTGCAATCCCTCTCAGAACAGAAGGGAAGAAGGGTTTTGATAGAAAGCATCTGAGTCGTCTGGAAGAACCAAACCAATGACCTGTGTAGCTGCTAACTAAGCTTCGCGCATTGAGGTTTTGGATAGTAGTTGAGTTCTTTCATTGCCTTGCGAACTCGTTTTTTTGTTTCATCGCTAATGGTTGATTTGTTTTGAATAACACGGGTTACGGTTGAGGGAGAAACTCCTGCAGCCTTGGCCACGTCTTTAATCGTAACAGGCATAATAATCTCCTACTTATGGTAGTCTGGATCACGAAAATGCGTTTTGTAAAAGATAGTGACCAGATATAGAACAAATAAAATATTTTGAACAGTAATCAAAGTCGCCATATTTTGGCCCAAGAGACCGAGAATCATGGCAAGTAAAGTTGGTAATCCCTAAACAGTTCAAGATGAAATGATAGCACTCTTTATAGGTTTTAAATGAGAAGAGACGTGATTTTTTCGTAAAGTAGAGCAAGAGGCTAGAACCTAGAGCGACAATAAAAAAATTAAGTCCAAAGAGGAAACTAGAACCTAGCACAAGAAAGAGGCTAATATAGACACGATTCTGTTGGTACCAGTCTTTAGAAATGGCTTGCGTTAAGCTTTCCTTGTTTTGGAAACTTTCAGTCGTGATTGCGTGATAGCGAATGCTGGTTAGTTCTTTTCCTTGCTTACTGATGACGAGTTGCTCGGGTTCAAAGTTAGGAGTAATTCCTCAGGGAAACTTGAACTAGCAGTAGCCCCTGATTTGTACAGAAGCTTGATGAGGAGTCGAACCAGTATAGCTTAGTTTACCATCTACAATCTGAGCATTCTTAGCTAGATCCTGAACGACTTCGTCCGTTAACGGAGCGTAGACATCATCGATGAAAGTTTCTAAAGGGTAAGTCTCTTGAGAACTGTTCTGGATGGCAATAGGCACCATCGACAAGCTAATCAAGAAGATACTGGTAAAAATCAGTTGAAACCAGTTTAGACCAAAACGATGAGAGAGGGGCTTACGGAATCCCCAAATACTATTAAAATAAGAAAAACGGATATGGTAACATAAATCTCTTTCTATAGGCATTTTCATAGAGTATTATATAGAAATGTTTTTATTTCAAGCGGGGATAGTAGAATCCTTGGTAAAAAGTGAATGTATGTTATGATTCGTCCACTAACTAACAAGGTAATCTCAGCAAGCTCTTGTTTCTCACCAGACAATCGATGTACAAGTTCAAAAATGAAAAAGGGTGGCGAGGGTATATTACCCCTTGTCGCCACCGCTTGTAAGTCCTGAAACGAAGTTCTTTTGCAAGAAGAAGAAAAGTGTACAGATTGGAAGAGCGATGAGGATAGCACCCATGCTGAGAAGTAGGCAATCTTCAAGTTCTTCGCATTGTTGACGAAGGTTTGTAGACCAACGGCAACTGTAAAAGTATTCTTTTCACGAAGCAAGAAACTAGAGAGGATATAGTCTCCGAAAGGTCCCATGAAGGCCCAGAGTGCTGTACGGCAACCATTGGGCGAACAAGAGGAGAACGATTTGCCAGAAGCGGCGGAAGTGTCCTGCGCCATCAAGTTTTTGCAGACTCATCAAGAGACATTGGCACGGTGTCAAAGTAACCTTTCATCAACCAAGCATTCATAGGGATACCACCACCGACGTAGAGGAAGATGAGGAACCAGCTATGGTTAAGGGCGTTTAACATAAGGGCCATAACGAAGAAGGCAGTCAAAGCGGCCATTGTTGGCACCCATTTGGATAATCAAGAAGAAGACCAAACTTTGCTTACGAGCCAAGAAGTTGTAACGGCTGTAGGCATAACCAGCAAGCACGATAATACTTGTCTGAACGACCATAGTGACCAAAGCGATGATCAAAGTATTAAGGTACCATGTACCGTACAAGGTTTCTGTAAAGAGTCCTCTGAGTTATCAATACTAAAGTTGACATTGCTGTCGAGTTTGAAGGCCACTACGTTACCAGCCTTGAAAGGCTGACATAATCGTGATTAAAAGTGGATAGATAATGACGATTGAAAGTCCAATCAAGTAGAGGTAAGTGAGGGTTTGAGTCAGTCTACGTTTGAGTTTGATTGAGTTATTCATCTTAGACGTCCTCCATATCAAAATGCGTGTAGTTTCTTGAATGCAATCATAGAAATAGAGATGACAATGATTGAAATAATCAAGGTAACGGCAGCTGCCATAGAGTATTGAGGAGCTGTACCAGTTGTCAAACGGTAGATCCATGAGATCAAGATGTCGGTTGAACCAGCTCCACCACCGACACTACCAGGACCCCCACCATTGAAGAGGTACATGATAGAGAAGTTGTTGAAGTTGAAGGTGTATTGGCTGATCAAGTAGGTGCCGCAACAGCCAAAATCATTGGGAAAGTAATGTTGCGGAATTTTTGCCAACGTTTGCACCATCGATATAAGCTGCTTCACTGAAGTCATTTGGAATAGACTGAAGGATACCGAGAGTCAAGACATAGATATAAGGGAATCAAGCCAACCTTGCATCATAATCAAGGCAACTTTAGTCCAAGTTGGGTTTTGTTTTTCCAAGGATAAGTGCTCCGTCTAGGAAAGGAAGAACCTTAGCAAAAGAGAGGGATAACTTGAGTATTGATAGCTCCGACACTATCGTTGAACATGTTTGAGAATGTCAAGATAGTGATGAAAGGCTGGAACTGCCCAAGGAAGAAGGAAGATAACACCAAAGATACGTTTCCCTTTGATGAATGGTTGGTTAGCAATAATAGCTGTAAAGATCCTGAGTACGATTTGCAAAGTAGATGCAGATAAAGCCCAGATAATAGTCCAAGAAAGGACAGAACCGAAGGCTGAACGGAAGGTACTCAAGCTCCAGATATTTGTGAAGTTAATCAATCCAACCCAGTCCAACAATTTATTTGGTGGTAAATGTTGGAAATCATAGTTGGTAAAGGCAATCATCAAGGTTACAATAACCGGGAAGATGATAGCAAATGTCATGGCAACATAAGATGGAATGATGAGTAAAGTAAAGGAATCCATTTTCATAGATACCTTTAATCATATCCTTCAACGTCAATGGGACAGGGATGCCATTATTGATACGTTTTGCAATCGTATGAGCGTCTTTAATATTTAGAATATAAAAGGCTAGATAAACAATTACAAAAATAGTGGAATGCACCACGAATCAACATAAAGAGAGAGTTGTCACGGCCAGGTTTTTCACCGAGCGTAATCAAGTTGCTCAATTCTGGTGCAGCAAGTACTATAAAATAGAGGACAAAAGCTACTGTTACAGCAAGGAAGATAAAGCCTTTAGCCTTTTGTTTGTTGTAGATTTGTCCCAACCCAGGAATCAATGAAAGCAAGGCTGCTTTTTTTGGTTGTTGTTCCATGAGTGCTCCTTTCATAAGATACGAGCTCAGGGCTCGATGATAATCAGCAAGGCTGTCGAAACTTTGTCAAAATATCTAAAAATCAAGGGGGATCTTTAAATAATCCCCCTTGAAGCAATCAATTAGTTACCAAATTTTTGTTGGATTGTTTCTTTGATCAATGTTACAGCATCATTAGCAGCTGTTTTAGCATCTTTCTTACCGCTTACAGCGTCAAAGAGCATTGTTTTAGCTGGGTCCCAAACTGTTGACATTTGAGAGATGTTTGGCATTGGTTGAGCGTTCTTGAACTGTTTGATAACAGCTGTAGTCAACTCATCGTTTTTACCTTCAGCGTAAGCACGAGCTTCAGTGTTAGCTGGGATTTCGTTCGTTGCATCGTAGAATGCTTTTTGTTGTTCAGTTGAAACAAGGAAGTCTACAAATTTTTGAGCGCCTTCAAGGTTTTTAGTGCTTGATGGGATGATCCAAGCTTTACCTCCACCAAAGGCTTCGTAGTTTTTACCGTTTGGAAGAGTTGGGATAGTTGCAACACCGTAGTTTACTTTAGCATCTTTGAATGCTTGAGCTTTCCAAGGACCATCGATGATAGCAGCTGTTTTACCTTCTTGGAATTGAGTTTGGATCAAGTTTCCAGCACCTTCAGTATCTTGCATACCTTTAGGCCATTTGTCGTACCAAGTTTTAGCGTATTCGATACCTGCGATAGCACCATCGTTAGCAAGACCGATATCTTTAGGATTTTTACCGTTGTCACCGAATACGTAAGCACCGTTACCAGCAAGAAGTCCGTATGTGTAGTAGAAGTTAGTCCAGTCAGCTAGGAAAGCAGTTGTTTTACCTTCTTCACCAGCGAAAGCGTATTTGCTATCTTTAGCAAGGTTTTCTAAGTCAGCAAATGTTTTTGGAGCTTCTTTAATCAAATCTTTGTTATAGTACATAACAAGTGATTCGATAACGGCTGGAGCACCGTAAACTTTTCCACCAACAGTTACAAGAGATTTAGTAGTATCGTCTGTTTTAGCACCGTCGCTCAAAGTTACTTCTGAAAGTTGTCCGTCAGTACCAAGGCTACCTACACGGTCGTATGGTGCCATCATAACATCAGGGGCTTTACCAGATTGGTTATCTAGTGAAAGGTTATCAAGCCCACCCATTTGGTCTCCTGTTTTGATGTTAACTTTTACACCAGCTTCTTTTTCGTAAGCTTTTGCAGCTGATTCAGCAAAGGCTTTGTATTGTTCTTCAACGTAGAAAGTGATTTCTTTCGCTTCAGATGAGCTAGTATCAGCAGCTTTATCAGCAGTTTTGCTTCCGCAAGCTACCAAAAGCAAGCTAGCAAGAGTAGCAGTACCAAGTACAGCAGCGCTCTTCATGAATTTAGATGACATAGTGTATTCCTCCTAAAGAATAACAAATTTTAATTTCGAGGAAACGCAAACGTTTTCCCTTATGACCATATTATAGCACAAACGGAAAACGGTTGCAAGCGTTTTTGAAAAAAATTTTTCAAAAAGCTTAAAATTAAGAGAAACTGAAAAGTGTCAATATAATAGGAAAGAAAAAGTAAATAGTTAAGAAAAATTGTTCGAAATGGACAAATGAAAACGATTGCGCAATTTTTTTGAAAAATTATCAAGTTAAGAAAATAGGATATAGTAAAATTTTATTTTTAATAATATAAATAAATCAAAAAAGTTTTTCTAAAAACGCTTGCATTTCTCTTTGAAATAGGTTATACTTTTAGTTAGCGCAAACGTTTGCGCAAAAAATTGAAAGTATTAACAATATAAACACTTGAGGTGCTAATATGAAAAAAACGTCAAAGCGGTGTGTTGATGCACATCTCATCACTTCCAGGAGCATACGGAATCGGATCATTTGGTCAAAGCGCCTATGATTTCGTTGACTTCTTGGTTCGCACGAAGCAACGCTACTGCAAATCCTTCCTTTAGGGACAACAAGCTACGGAGACTCTCCTACCAATCATTCTCAGCTTTTTGCTGAAATACACATTTTTATCGACCTTGATATTTTGGTAGAGCAGGTTTGTTGGGAGCAAGCGATCTCGAAGGTGTTGACTTCGGTAGCAATCCAACAGAAGTTGATTACGCTAAAATCTACTACGCACGTCGTCCGCTTTTAGAGAAAGCTGTCAAACGTTTCCTTGAAGTTGGAGATATCAAAGACTTCGAAAAATTTGCGCAAGAAAAATCAATCATGGCTTGAACTCTTTGCAGAGTATATGGCGATCAAAGAACATTTTGACAACCTTGCTTGGACAGAATGGCCAGATGCAGATGCTCGTGCTCAAAGCTTCAACTCTTGAAAGCTACCTGAGAAATTAGCTGACAAAGCTTTGTTTACCACCGCGTAACCCTAATACCTTTTTCTTCCAACAATGGTTGAAATTGAAAGCTACGCTAATGACAACCACATTGAAATCGTTGGGGATATGCCAATCTACGTAGCTGAGGACTCAAGCGATATGTGGGCAAATCCACATCTCTTTAAAACAGACGAAAACGGAAAAGCGACTCACATCGCAGGATGCCCACCAGATGAATTCTCTGCTACTGGTCAGCTCTGGGGTAACCCAATCTATGACTGGGAAGCAATGGACAAAGATGGCTACAAATGGTGGATTGAACGCTTGCGTGAAAGCTTCAAAATCTACGATATCGTTCGTATCGACCACTTTCGTGGATTTGAATCTTACTGGGAAATCCCTGCTGGTTCTGAAACAGCAGCACCTGGTAAGTGGGTGAAAGGACCTGACTACAAACTCTTTGCAGCGGTTAAAGAGGAACTTGGTGACTTGAACATCATCGCAGAAGACCTTGGTTTCATGACTGACGAAGTTATTGAACTACGTGAGCGCACTGGCTTCCCAGGAATGAAAGTCCTTCAATTTGCCTTCAATCCAGAACATGAAAGTATCGACAGCCCACACTTAGCACCAAATAACTCAGTTATGTACACAGGTACACACGACAACAACACTGTTCTTGGTTGGTACCGTAATGAAATCGATGATCCAACTCGTGAGTACATGGCACGTTATACAAACCGCAAGGAATACGAAACAGTAGTACATGCTATGCTTCGTACAGCCTTCTCATCAGTAAGCTTTATGGCTATTGCTACTATGCAAGATTTGCTAGAGTTGGATGGCTCAGCTCGTATGAACTTCCCATCTACTCTTGGTGGAAACTGGTCATGGCGTATGACAGAGGATCAATTGACTCCTGCTGTCGAAGAAACTTTGCTTGACTTGACTACAATTTATCGCAGAATCAATGAAAATTTGGTAGAATTAAAGAAATAAGACATTATCAGGAGACACAAAATGTTACCATTAAAAGAATTTGTACAAAATCGTTACAATAAATCGATCGCAGAATGTAGTAACGAAGAGCTTTACCTTGCTCTTCTCAACTACAGCAAGCTTGCTAGCAGCCAAAAACCAGTCAACACTGGTAAGAAAAAAGTTTACTATATCTCAGCTGAGTTCTTGATTGGTAAACTCTTGTCAAACAACTTGATTAACCTTGGTCTTTATGACGAAGTTAAAAAAGAACTTGCTGATGCAGGTAAAGAGTTGATCGAAATCGAAGAAGTAGAATTGGAACCATCACTTGGTAATGGTGGTTTGGGACGTTTGGCAGCCTGCTTTATCGACTCAATCGCTACACTTGGTTTGAACGGTGATGGTGTTGGTTTGAACTACCACTTTCGGTCTTTTTCCAACAAGTTCTTAAAAACAACCAACAAGAAACGATTCCCTAACGCTTGGTTGACTGACCAAAACTGGTTGGTTCGTTCAAGCCGTAGCTACCAAGTGCCATTGCACACTTTACATTGACATCTACTCTTTACGATATCGATGTACCTGGATACAAAACAGCTACTAAAAACCGTTTGCGTTTGTTTGACTTGGATTCAGTTGATTCTTCAATCATCAAAGATGGTATCAACTTTGACAAGACAGACATCGCTCGCAACTTGACTCTTTTCCTTTACCCAGACGATAGCGATAAACAAGGTGAATTGCTCCGTATCTTCCAACAATACTTCATGGTTTCAAACGGTGCACAATTGATCATTGATGAAGCAATCGAAAAAGGAAGCAACTTGCACGACCTTGCTGACTACGCAGTTGTACAAATCAACGATACTCACCCATCAATGGTAATCCCTGAATTGATTCGTCTTTTGACTGAACGTGGTATCGAACTTGATGAAGCAATCTCTATCGTTCGTAGCATGACTGCTTACACAAACCACACAATCCTTGCTGAAGCCCTTGAAAAATGGCCTCTTGAATTCTTGGAAGAAGTGGTTCCTCACTTGGTACCAATCATCAAAGAATTGGACCGCCGTGTTAAAGCAGAATACAAAGACCCAGCTGTTCAAATCATCGATGAGAATGATCGTGTACACATGGCGCACATGGATATTCACTACGGATACAGCGTAAACGGGGTTGCAGCTCTTCACACTGAAATCTTGAAGAACTCAGAGTTGAAAGCTTTCTACGACATCTACCCAGAAAAATTCAACAACAAAACAAACGGTATCACATTCCGTCGTTGGCTCATGCATGCTAACCCAAGCTTGTCTCACTACTTGGATGAGATTCTTGGACGCGAATGGCACCATGAAGCTTCTAAATTGGAAGACCTTCTTTCATACGAAGACAAGGCTGCTGTCAAAGAAAAATTGGAAAGCATCAAAGCTCACAACAAACGTAAATTGGCTCGTCACTTGAGAGAGCACCAAGGTGTGGGAAATCAATACAAACTCTATCTTTGATATCCAAATCAAACGTCTTCACGAATACAAACGTCAACAAATGAACGCTTTGTATGTGATCCACAAATACTTGGACATCAAGGCTGGTAACATCCCTGCTCGTCCAATCACAGTATTCTTTGGTGGTAAAGCAGCTCCTGCCTACACTATCGCTCAAGACATCATCCACTTGATCCTTTGCTTGTCAGAAGTGATTGCAAACGACCCAGCAGTAGCTCCACACTTGCAAGTGGTTATGGTTGAAAACTACAACGTTACTGCAGCAAGCTTCTTGATCCCAGCATGTGACATCTCAGAACAAATATCATTGGCTTCTAAAGAAGCTTCAGGTACTGGTAACATGAAATTCATGTTGAACGGGGCTTTGACTCTTGGTACTATGGACGGGGCTAACGTGGAAATCGCTGAGTTGGTTGGCGACGAAAACATCTACATCTTCGGTGAAGATTCAGAAACTGTTATCGACCTTTACGCGAAATCAGGTTACAAATCAAGTGAATTCTACGCACGTGAAGCTATCAAACCATTGGTTGACTTCATCGTGAGTGACGCTGTTCTTGCAGTTGGTAAGAAAGAACGCTTGGAACGTCTTTACAACGAATTGATTAACAAAGACTGGTTCATGACTCTTCTTGACTTGGAAGACTACATCAAGGTTAAAGAGCAAATGCTTGCTGACTACGAAGACCGTGACGCATGGTTGGATAAAGTCATCGTCAACATTGCTAAAGCAGGATTCTTCTCATCTGACCGTACAATCGCTCAGTATAATGAAGATATCTGGCACTTGAACTAAGATTAAACAAAAACGCATCTTAAATAGATGCGTTTTTTCATATTTAAACTAATTTACAGTGCTTTCCCAACCAGAATCTCTGCTTCGATGGTAATCTCAGTTAACTGGCTCCAGTCAATCTTGCTTTGATCGACGTGAAAGAGTAGGGGGTCATGCTGAGTAAGGCCTGTCTTTGCTCTGCGGTGATGGGTTTGGTCAGAGAAGCAATCTGACTAGACTGGATGCTAAAATGTTCTTGGAAGTGTTCTTTAATATCTTGATTAGAATAATCCTTCTTTGTTAGCTGGTCTTGTACCATTTGACGGATTTCTTTTAGGTGCTTTTCAGTTGGAATGACCTTGATTAGGATGCCGTCCTTTGATAAGACTCGTCGGAATTCTCCGTAGTTGGCAGGGGAAAAGATATCAAGTAGGATATCCATGCTGGCGTCTTTTTATTGGGAGGCGAGCCAGGTCACCGACAAACCAATTGACTGCCCAGTTGGTTTCACTTTTTAGCAGCGATTTGGACCGAGTCTTTGAAATGTCAAAGGCATAGAAGGTCTTATCAGGGTGACCTTCTTGGAGTTTGCGAGAGTAGAAGCCTTCGCCACAACCGATGTCCAAGACTGTTTTTGCGGATGGTTTAGTGGCTAGTAAGTCGGAGATGCCTTCTAAGATAGCCTGATAAAAGCCAGCTTCTAGGATTTGCTGGCGATTTTGAAAGTTTTCCTTGTCGTAGTTGGCGGATTGCTTGATTTGCGGGGCTAGATTGACATAGCCGAATTTTGCCAGGTCAAAAGAATGGCGGTTGCTACACTTGAGGCTAGACTCTACCAAGGTTAGATTTTCTTGGCAGATAGGACAGGCAAAGGCAGTCGCAGAAGCAAAACGCTGGAGTTTGGGTTTGAGGTTTGTATTCATAGTTTTAGTCTAGCAAAAAAAGGACTGGATAGCAAATGCATCCAGTCTGTTTTTAATATGTAAGGACGAAGTATTTTTTCTTACCACGGCGGATAACAGTCAGTTCATTCTCTAACTTATCTGCATCTCTCAAGACATAGTCCAGGTCTTGGATGCGGTCGCCGTTGACGTAGATAGCACCGTTTTGAACATCTTCACGGGCTTGGCGTTTTGAGTTAACCACGCCAGAAGATACGAGAAGTTCAACGATGTTGTGATTTTCGTCTGCTTGTACTTGGTAGTTTGGCACGCCACGAAGTCCTTGTTTGAGTTCTTTGACAGAAAGGTTTTTGATATTTCCTGCAAAGAGTTGCTCAGTGATGTTAAGGGCTTCTTTGTAGGCTTCTTCTCCGTGGACAAGAGTCACAACTTCACGAGCCAAGACTTTTTGAGCCAAGCGTTCGTGTGGTGCTGCTTCGAATTGTTTACGGATGTCTTCAATCTCGTCCAGTGACAAGAAAGTAAAGATTTTCAAGAAGCGAACAGCGTCAGCATCCATGACGTTCATCCAGAATTGGTACATTTCGTATGGAGAAGTCTTTTCAGGATTGAGCCAAACAGCATTCCCTTCTGATTTACCAAATTTCTTACCGGTTGCGTCTGTGATGAGTGGGACAGTAATTACGTGACCAGTCTTGTCAGCCTTACGACGAAGCAACTCAGTGCCAGCTGTCATGTTTCCCCATTGGTCAGAACCACCGATTTGAAGGGTTACATTGTGTTCTTGGTTGAGGACAAAGAAGTCATAACCTTGCATGATTTGGTAGGCAAACTCAGTGTAAGAAATCCCTGTTTCAATCCGTTTCTTCACAGACTCCTTGCTCATCATGTAGTTGACAGTGAAGTATTTTCCGATATCACGGAGGAAGTCAATGAAGCTGATACTGCCAAACCAGTCGTAGTTGTTGACCATGACAGCTTTATTTTCACCATTTTCAAAGTCAAGAAAACGAGAAAGTTGTCCTTGGATAGACTTGACCCAGCCATCCACTGTGTCTTTTGTTTGGAGACTACGCTCAGCATCTTTGAAGGACGGATCTCCGATGAGACCTGTAGCACCGCCAACGAGCGCATATGGTTTGTGACCTGCTAACTGCAAACGACGACTTGTCAAGATTGCGACAAGGTGACCTAGGTGAAGGCTGTCAGCAGTTGGATCGTAGCCAGTATAATAAGAAACTTGACCTTCTTCTAGGGCTTTACGCAAAGCTTCTTCATCAGTCGTTTGAAAAATCAAACCACGCTCTTTTAGCTCATCAAAAATGTGCATGTGTCTTTTCTCCTTTTTAAAATATTATTTCTACCTATTTTACCACAAACTTGGCAAATAACCTAGTAAAATCGGGAAGAAAGTTGCTACTCGGACTTTTTTGGAAACGAGTGAAATATGGTATAATAGCACTAGCTTATTTTCAGAGAAATAGATAAAAATCGTTAAGAAAGGGGCTGAAAGATGTCTCATATTATTGAATTGCCAGAAGTCTTGGCCAACCAGATTGCAGCAGGAGAAGTGATTGAACGTCCTGCCAGCGTAGTTAAAGAGTTGGTTGAAAATGCTATCGATGCTGGCTCGAGTCAGATTATCGTTGAGATTGAAGAAGCTGGTCTTAAGAAAATCCAAATCACAGATAATGGTCACGGGATTGCCCACGATGAAGTAGAGTTGGCTCTCCGCCGTCATGCGACCAGTAAGATTAAGAATCAAGCGGATCTTTTTCGGATTCGGACTCTCGGTTTTCGTGGTGAAGCTCTGCCTTCTATCGCATCTGTCAGTGTTTTGACTTTGTTGACTGCGGTGGATGGTGCAAGTCACGGGACCAAGTTAGTTGCTCGTGGGGAGAAGTTGAAGAAATCATCCCTGCGACCAGTCCTGTTGGGACCAAGGTTTGTGTGGAGGATCTCTTTTTCAACACACCAGCTCGTCTTAAGTATATGAAGAGCCAACAGGCAGAGTTATCTCATATCATCGATATCGTTAACCGTCTAGGCTTGGCCCATCCTGAGATTTCCTTTAGCCTGATTAGTGATGGCAAGGAAATGACACGAACAGCTGGTACGGGTCAACTGCGCCAAGCCATTGCTGGAATCTATGGTCTAGCCAGTGCTAAAAAGATGGTTGAGATTGAGAATTCTGACCTAGATTTTGAAATTTCAGGTTTTGTCTCATTGCCTGAATTGACACGGGCTAATCGTAACTATATCAGTCTCTTTTATCAATGGCCGTTATATCAAGAACTTTCTACTCAATCGTGCTATTTTAGATGGATACGGTAGTAAGCTCATGGTGGGGCGTTTTCCACTAGCCGTTATTCACATTCATATCGATCCTTATCTAGCAGATGTCAATGTACATCCAACCAAGCAAGAAGTGCGAATTTCAAGGAAAGAGAACTGATGGCGTTGGTTTCAGAAGCTATCGCAAAGAGTCTCAAGGAACAGACCTTGATTCCAGATGCCTTGGAAAATCTTGCCAAATCTACCGTTCGCAATCGTGAAAAAGTAGAGCAAACGACTTTGCCCCTGAGAGAAAATACGCTCTACTATGAAAAAACTGAACCAACAAGACCGACTCAAGCTGAGGTAGCAGACCATCAGGTGAACCTGACTGAAGAGAAACAGGATTTGAATCTGTTTGCTAAGGAAACCTTAGACCAGATAACCAAAGCCAGCCAAACTGCATTTTTGCAGAGAGAAAGCCTGTCAGTTACGACCAACTGGACCATCCAGAATTAGATATGGCTAGTTTGGATAAGGCTTACGATAAGCTGGAGCGCGAAGAGTCTTCGAGCTTCCCAGAGTTGGAATTTTTCGGGCAAATGCATGGAACTTACCTCTTTGCCCAAGGTCGAGATGGACTTTACATCATAGATCAGCACGCGGCTCAGGAGCGGGTTAAGTACGAGGAGTACCGCGAGAGCATTGGCAATGTTGACCAGAGCCAGCAGCAACTCCTAGTACCTTATATCTTCGAATTTCCAGCGGATGATGCCCTTCGTCTCAAGGAGAAAATGCCTCTTTTAGAGGAAGTTGGCGTCTTTCTAGCAGAGTACGGGGAGAATCAATTTATCTTGCGCGAACACCCGATTTGGATGGCAGAGGAGGAAATCGAGTCTGGTATCTATGAGATGTGTGACATGCTCCTTTTGACCAAGGAAGTTTCAATCAAGAAATACCGAGCAGAGCTAGCAATCATGATGTCCTGCAAGCGGTCAATCAAGGCCAACCACCGTATCGATGACCACTCTGCTAGACAGCTCCTCTATCAGCTCTCTCAGTGTGACAACCCATACAACTGTCCGCACGGACGTCCTGTTTTGGTCCACTTTACCAAGTCAGATATGGAAAAGATGTTCCGTCGCATTCAGGAAAATCACACCAGCCTACGAGAACTAGGCAAATACTAATACTCTTCGAAAATCTCTTTAAACTGCGTCAGCCTTACCTTGTCTAACTTAAGTTATGCCTACGGTTAGCTTCCTAGTTTACTCTTTGATTTTCATTGAGTATAAATTGAAGGGAAAATTATGTACGAATATCTAAAAGGTATCATTACCAAAATTACTGCCAAATACATCGTTCTAGAAGCTAACGGTATCGGCTACATCTTACATGTGGCTAACCCTTATGCCTACTCAGGACAAGTCAATCAAGAAGCGCAAATCTATGTGCATCAAGTTGTTCGTGAAGATGCTCATCTCCTTTACGGTTTCCGTTCAGAAGACGAGAAAAAACTCTTTCTCAGCTTGATTTCGGTGTCGGGCATTGGCCCTGTTTCTGCTCTTGCTATCATTGCGGCGGATGACAATGCTGGGCTCGTTCAAGCGATCGAGACTAAGAACATCACCTACTTGACTAAATTTCCTAAAATCGGGAAGAAAACAGCCCAACAGATGGTTCTGGACCTAGAAGGTAAGGTGGTTGTGGCAGGTGACGACCTCCCTGCTAAGACTGCAGCTCCATCTAGCAGTGACAATCAAGAATTGGAAGAAGCCATGGAAGCCATGTTGGCATTGGGCTACAAGGCGACTGAGCTTAAGAAAATCAAGAAATTCTTTGAAGGAACTTCAGATACTGCTGAAAACTACATCAAGTCTGCTCTTAAGATGTTGGTGAAATAGGAGGTTCCTATGCCAAAACGTTGTGGCTGGGTTAAAATGAACAACCCCTTTATGTAGCCTACCATGATGAGGAATGGGGACAGCCTCTCCATGATGACCAGGCCCTTTTTGAGTTGCTTTGTATGGAGACCTATCAGGCTGGACTTTCTTGGGAAACAGTGCTCAATAAACGCCAAGCCTTTCCGTCAAGCTTTTCATGGTTACCAAATTCAAGCTGTTGCAGACATGACGGATGAGGAACTGGAGGCTTTGATGGACAATCCAGCTATCATCCGCAATCGTGCTAAGATCTATGCGACACGGGCCAATGCTCAAGCCTTTTTACAAGTCCAGAAGGAATTTGGATCGTTTGATGCCTATCTTTGGTCTTTTTGTCAATGGGAAAAACCATGGTCAATGATATCCCTGGACTACAGCTCAAGCACCAGCCAAAACGCCTTTGTCTGAAAAAATATCTAAGGATCTCAAAAAGCGTGGTTTTAAGTTCACTGGACCAGTCGCTGTCTTGTCCTTTTCTACAGGCTGCAGGTCTGGTTGATGACCACGAGAATGATTGTGAATGGAAAAAGTGGAAATAAGTGATGTTAGATGATCTGGAACATCAGAGAATATAGAAAAAAAGCTGAGATCTTATCTCAGCTTTCTTTGTTATAATCAAAGTGGATGACTTGCTCCGTTGCATCTACATGGGCGTGGACTCCGAAGGGGATAATTGCTCTTGGAGTTGCGTGTCCGACATTCAGATTATAGACAATTGGGATATTGCTATCAATGATATCCAATAGTGCCTCTTTATAGTCGTCATAGAAAGTTTCATCCATAGGTTTCCCGACCAAGAGTCCGCTGATGACCTCGAATATCCCAGTTTCCTTTAAAGTCTGCAACATCTTTTTGAAATATTCTGGCTCAGGCTTTTCTTCGCTTGTCTCTAGCAAGAGGATCTTTCCTTCCCAGTCTGACAAGTCAGGGAAAAGTTTGTATTTTTGGCAGAGCTCCGTGCTGTCTGCGTATCGAGAGTTGTCAAAGATATCGTAGAGAGATTCGAGGCAACCACCGAGGATTTCTCCCTCGAACTGGGCATTTCCTTGTAACAAGTCAAAACCAGTATTTGTATGATTGATACGAGGTGTTCCTAGAGCTTTGGGACTGAAGTCAGTTCGTTCCTCATACCAAACGTCACTAGGGCGGATTTCTGAGATTCTTCCCGTCTCAATCAATTCTTTAAAGTAGTGAAGGCTATAGGCTAACATTTCTTTGTCTAATTCACAAATGTCTGCTAAAAAGGATTGACCATAAAAAGTTTTAACACCTAGTTTATGCAACATGAGATGGTTCATGGTTGTATCCGAGAAACCAAGAAAAATCTTTTGTTTGATAACTTTTTCTAGTTGGTCATTTTCAAAAAGGTAGGGCAACAAACGATAGGTATCATCTCCACCGATGGCGCATAGGATCATGTCGATACTATCATCAGAAAAGGCTTGCATCAAATCCTCCGCACGCGCTTCAGGATGGTCCTTGATAAAGTCTAAGCCTTTTAACGAATGGGGCAAAAAGATAGGATTAAGTCCCAGATCCTTGAGACGTTGGACACCCAAGTCCACTTCGTGTTTGACAAAGTCTTCTCCGATAATGCCACTAGACAAACTAACAATACCAATAGTAGAAACCATATCTCATCCTCCTAGAAATAGATTGATGCTATTGTATCACAAAAGATGAGGGGAAACAACAAGAATTAGAATCAGAAAAAGGCTTTTAGATCACGAAAGTAAGCAAAAAAGCAACCGCTCGATGTGGTTGCTTTTTATAGTAGTTGCATTCTTATAGAGCAGTAAGGAAGGTCAGTCCGTCAAGGATAACCCCAGCCGAGTTTGGAATGATTAGAATCCAGTCTTTCTTAGGCTCTTTTGTCCATCCATAAATGACCCAGATTAAGCAAGAAACAGCTGCTGATAAAGGTTGGAATGGTTGAGCTTTATTTCCTTGTAAATTGGCAAAAATTTGGGGGATGTAGGCTATAAATACAATAATTCCGATAAAGGCACCAATTGAACCAACAATTTGATTAATTCTCTGTTTAGTCATATATACTTCTCCTTATTACTTTATTAGTATAACAGAAAAACAACTTGGATTCAAGGACAAAAACCTCGGGATTTTAAGGGGAGCCGTTACATTAGAACGTTTTTAGAAAATGTAGCTACTTTTTCTTTGGAGAATCAAAAATGCTTTGGAGCCATAATAAAAAGTAGTCTGTCTGTAAAACACACTACTTTTTGTTTATCTTAATATCTAGCTGGTCCAGCACTTGCGCTCTTGATGTTGAAACGTTTTTTGAGGTAGAAACGTAGGGCAAGAAGTGCTCCTCCAATCACCAACAAAACAAGTGGTGGGAGACTAATATTGATGGCTTGTGGAAGGAAGTTACTCAAGAAGAGGATGAGAACCCAGGCAAACATAGTTGCTAACATAACCAAAAGTGATTTCCAGAATGGAGGGCGTTGGCTACGGTCAGTATCTGGTCCGTAGTAGCGGTATATGAAGTGGTAGAGAAGGTAAAAGGCAACTCCACCAAAGGCCCCTACACTGATAAGTGTTACCAATCCGTAAGCCACTGGTTGGTTTGAGAAGAAGCTCATCAAGGCACTAACTACTGCAAACAGTCCTGTGATGAAAAGGGCTGAATCCAACATCATCAATTTTGGATCGTCGTTTTCCTTTGGATGTTCTTTTTCGTATTGCTCTTTTTCGCTAAAGCTGTGAGCCCAGTGAGTTGGTGCTCCGTAGATTGAACGAGCAGTTACACCTTTTGGTTGTTCTTCAAGGATATGAGGAATGACTTCTTCAAGGATGGCCTTGATTTCAGCGTCGGTTTTTCCGTCCTTGAGAAATTGTTGGGTTGCAATGTGGATAAATTCTTGGTTTTTCTTGGTTAATTCTTTTAAATCAATCTGTGACATAATAACTCCTGTTTAGAACCATTTTTTATGGATGAGGTAAAGAGTGAGAGAAACACTCATAGCAAAGGCGATAAAGACGATGAGCCAAAAAGCATGCGGTTCTCCGTTTAAAGGAATTTCATTATCCTTAAAGTTCATACCGTAGGCTGAGAAAATCATGGTCGGGATGGACATAACGATGGTCACGAGGGCCAAGGTTTTCATGATATTGTTCTGGTTGTTTGAAATGATAGAAGCGAAGGTCTCTGTCATAGAGTGAAGGACGTTTCCATAGATGTCCGCCATCTCGATGGCCTGTTGCGTTTCAATCAAGGTATCTTCCAGTAAGTCTTCGTCTTCGAGATATTTCTTGATATTGCTAGTTGCGCTGGTCAATTTTTTAATCACGCGCTCATTTGTCTTAAGTGAAGCTTTGAAGTAGACGATAGTCTTTTCCAACTCCATGAGTTCAATCAATTCTTCGTTTCGAGTAGATTTGTGAAGTTGGCTCTCGATCTGCTCACTCTTACGTTCAATCGAACGGAGGGCTGTCAAGTAAATCTCCGCATTGCGGTAGAGGATTTGGAAGATGAAGCGCGAACGCATGAAGGTATAGAAATTTCGAAGCCTACGATTGATAAAGACATCAAGAAGTGGTAGAGGCTCCAAGCAGGTAGTGATGATAGCCTCTTCTGTGATGATAATCCCCAAGGGAATGGTCACGTAGTAGGTTTGATTATTTCTTTCTTCTGTGATTGGGACGTCCACGATAATCAAGGTGTACTCATCTTCGATGGTGATACGAGACATCTCTTCCGCATCGAGCGGTGCACGGAGGTCAGCTATATCAATATCAAAGGCAGAGGCGATTTCCATCGATTCGCTTTGAGTAGGATTGACGAGATTGATCCAAGTGCCCGGCTGGAGCGTATCGATCTCTTTAAATTCAGTTGTAGTTGAGAGAAAGACTTGCTTTCATATCTCCTATCCTTTCCTAATCTAATCCGTGTTTCAGTGATTTTTAGCACCGTACTATTATACTACAAAATCGGCTTTTTTGGTAATAGAATTTCACTTTTTTTGGTATAATGGAAAGCAACAATGGACTAGAAAGAAGTAACATGCAAGATAAGATTGTCATCCATGGGGCACGCGCCCATAATTTAAAAAATATTGACGTGGAAATTCCACGAGACAAGCTAGTTGTGGTGACGGGGCTATCGGGTTCTGGCAAGTCGAGTCTTGCTTTTGATACTCTGTATGCAGAAGGGCAACGCCGCTATGTAGAGAGTTTGTCAGCCTATGCTCGTCAGTTTTTGGGCAATATGGAAAAACCAGATGTGGATTCTATCGATGGTCTCAGCCCTGCCATTTCTATTGACCAGAAAACGACTAGTAAAAACCCTCGCTCAACGGTTGGGACAACAACGGAAATCAACGACTATCTACGTCTTCTCTATGCACGTGTAGGGACACCCTACTGTATCAATGGACATGGGGCTATCAAGGCTTCGTCTGTAGAGCAGATTGTGGATAAGGTTTTGGAATTGCCAGAGCGTCAGCGTCTGCAGATTTTGGCTCCTGTTATTCGTAAGAAAAAAGGGCAGCATAAGACGCTGATCGAAAAATTCCAAAAGGATGGCTATGTTCGTGTCCGTGTCGATGGGGTTGTCTATGATGTGACCGAAGTTCCTGAACTTGAAAAGAATAAACAACACAACATCGATGTGGTGGTAGACCGTATTATCATCAAGGAAGGTATCCGTAGTCGTCTCTTTGACTCCATCGAAGCAGCCCTTCGTATCGCAGAAGGTTATGTGGTTATCGATACTATGGATGATTCAGAGTTACTCTTTTCAGAACACTATGCTTGTCCAGTTTGCGGGTTTACAGTTCCGGAACTAGAACCTCGTCTCTTCTCTTTCAATGCACCGTTTGGATCTTGTAGTGAGTGTGATGGTTTGGGGATCAAGCTAGAGGTTGATACGGACTTAGTCGTACCAGATGCTAGCAAGACCCTTCGTGAGGGAGCCTTAGCACCTTGGAACCCTATCTCTTCTAACTATTATCCAAATATGCTGGAACAAGCTATGACAGCCTTTGGAGTGGATATGGATACGCCTTTTGAAGCTTTGTCAGAGGAGGATAAGAATCTCATTTTCATGGTTCAGATGGTAAAGATTCCATTTCCACTATGAAAATGAATTTGGTGGAGTTCGTGATATCGATATTCCTTTTGAAGGTGTTATTGGTAATATCAAGCGTCGCTATCATGAAACCAATAGCGATTACACTCGTACACAGATGCGTCTCTATATGAACGAGCTAACTTGTGGTACTTGTCATGGTTATCGTCTCAATGACCAAGCTTTATCTGTTCAGTAGGGGAGAAAAAGGACTCCATATCGGAGAAATTTCAGACCTCTCATTGCAGACCATTTGGAAGTTATTGATCAGCTAACCCTATCTGAAAATGAAGCTATTATCGCTCGTCCGATTCTTTAGGAAATAAAGGACCGCTTGACCTTCCTCAATAATGTGGGACTTAACTATCTGACGTTATCCCGTTCTGCAGGAACATTATCAGGTGGGGAGAGCCAACGTATTCGCTTGGCGACTCAGATTGGTTCCAACCTTTCAGGAGTTCTCTATATTCTTGATGAGCCGTCTATCGGTCTTCACCAAAGGGACAATGACCGTTTGATTGCCAGTCTGAAAAAGATGCGTGACTTGGGAACACTCTCATCGTGGTAGAACACGATGAAGATACCATGCGAGAAGCCGATTATCTGATTGACGTTGGTCCTGGAGCGGGAGTCTTTGGTGGAGAAATTGTTGCTGCAGGAACGCCTAAGCAGGTAGCTCGCAACAGTAAGTCTATCACTGGACAGTATCTGTCAGGGAAACGTGCGATTCCAGTGCCGTCAGAACGTCGTGTAGGAAATGGACGCTTTATCGAAGTGATAGGCGCGCGTGAGAACAACTTGCAAAATATCACTGCTCGCTTCCCACTCGGGAAATTCATTGCGGTGACAGGTGTCTCTGGCTCAGGGAAGTCGACTCTCATTAACAGTATTCTCAAAAAAGCCATTGCTCAAAAACTCAATCGCAATTCAGACAAGCCTGGTAAGTTTAAAACCATTACAGGGGTTGAATATATCGACCGTCTGATAGATATTGACCAAAGTCCAATCGGACGAACACCGAGGTCCAACCCTGCGACCTATACAGGTGTCTTTGATGATATTCGGGACCTCTTTGCTCAGACAAATGAAGCCAAGATTCGTGGCTATAAGAAGGGGCGTTTCAGTTTCAACGTCAAGGGCGGTCGCTGTGAAGCTTGCTCGGGTGACGGGATTATCAAGATTGAGATGCACTTCTTGCCAGATGTTTACGTAGCCTGCGAAGTCTGTCATGGGACTCGCTACAACAGTGAAACGCTAGAAGTTCACTACAAGGAAAAGAATATCTCGCAAGTCTTGGATATGACCGTCAACGATGCGGTGGAATTTTTCAAACACATTCCAAAAATTCAACGCAAACTCCAGACAATCAAAGATGTTGGTCTAGGTTATGTGACCTTGGGACAACCAGCTACGACACTTTCTGGAGGTGAGGCCCAGCGTATGAAGCTGGCTAGTGAACTCCATAAGCGCTCGACCGGTAAATCTTTCTATATTTTAGATGAACCGACAACTGGTCTTCATACCGAGGACATCGCTCGGCTACTCACCGTTTTGTCTCGCTTTGTTGATGATGGCAATACAGTTCTCGTCATTGAGCACAATTTAGATGTCATCAAAACAGCAGACCATATCATCGATTTAGGTCCAGAAGGCGGTGTTGGTGGTGGGACCATCATTGCAACAGGAACTCCAGAAGAAGTAGCTGCTAATCAAGCTAGCTATACAGGACAGTATTTGAAAGGAAAGTTACATCATGAATAAACGTGTGCAAGCATTTTTAGATAAAATGCAAGAAAAAGAACTAGATGGAATCATTATCAATAACCTTAAAAATGTCTACTATTTGACAGGATTTTGGGGTTCAAATGGGACAGTCTTCATCAGCCGTGACCGTCAGGTCTTAGTGACAGATGCTCGCTATATTATCGCTGCTAAGCAAGAAGTAACTGGTTTTGAGATTTTTGCAGAACGTGATGAGTTGGCAACTATCGCAAAGATTGCAAAAGACATGGGCCTTTCACGGATTGGTTTTGAAGATGAGATTTCAGTTTCTTATTACCATCGCATGCAAACTGCCTTTGAAGGTTTAGAATTACTTCCTCAGACTCAGTTTGTTGAAGCGCTTCGCATGATTAAGGATGAGACAGAGATTGCGACGATTCGTAAGGCTTGTTCAATATCAGACCAAGCTTTCCACGATGCCCTTGAATTTATCAAGCCAGGGAAGACTGAGATTGAAATTGCTAACTTCCTGGACTTCCGTATGCGTGAATTAGGCGCTGCTGGTTTGTCTTTTGACACGATTCTAGCTAGTGGGATTAACTCTTCTAAACCTCACGCCCACCCTAATGCACAAGCCAGTAGAACTAGGTGAAGCAATCACCATGGACTTCGGTTGCCTTTACGACCACTATGTCAGTGATATGACACGTACTATCTACCTAGGTCATGTCAGTGATGAACAAGCAGAAATCTACAACACTGTTTTGAAGGCTAATCAAGCATTGATTGACCAGGCTAAGGCTGGCTTAGGTTTCCGTGACTTCGATAAAATTCCTCGTGATATCATTGTTGAAGCAGGTTATGGAGAATACTTTACACATGGTATTGGACATGGTATTGGACTTGATATCCACGAAGAGCCTTACTTTAGCCAAACTTCCAAAGAAGTTATCAAAACTGGTATGGTCTTGACTGATGAACCTGGTATTTATATTGAAGGTAAATACGGGGTTCGTATCGAAGATGATATCCTGATTACAGATACAGGTTGTGAGTTATTAACCCTTGCTCCAAAAGAATTAATCGTAATCTAAGAAAAATGAGATAAATCGTTGACTTTTACTAGTTAAAGGTTTATACTGAAAGGCGAAAACGGTAGGTGAGGCTACCATAGGGATACGGATGACTACCGCAAAGCAGTGGAGACACTACTCGTTGGTCAACAGTCCTGGTCGCGAAGGTCAAGACTAAGTTCATTACATCGCCCTATGGAGTTAAAGCTTGAACGAAAACAGATAATAAGTTTTTTTAGTCCTGCCATTTTTATGGTAGGATTTTCTGCTGTTTTAGAACAAAGAAAGGAGACAAACGATGCAAATTGACGATCATCCAGAACCGCACATACACGCCAATCGCTGATTTGTGTCGTTCTGTCCCTATAAAGTGATTGGTCTCTGTGTATGATACTCTTCGAAAATCAAATTCAAACCACGTCAACGTCGCCTTGCCGTACTCAAGTACAGCCTGTGGCTAGTTTCCTAGTTTGCTCTTTGATTTTCATTGAGTATGAAATCACCATTCATACAGATAGGAGAAACCAATGAAAACTACAAAAGAAAGACTAGCAGTAGCTATTCAAACTCCATTAAAAGATAGTCTAGCTTTTTATCATACAAGTCTAAAAGGCTTAGACCAGAACAAGTTGAAGAAAACCGTGACCTATATGGTGAAAACACCATTACCAAGGGTCAAGAGGATTCCATCTTTAAAAAGATTTATGAGTCCATTATCAATCCTTTCACAATCATTTTGCTTGTGATTGCCTTTATCTCTCTCGTTACAAACGTCTGGCTTGCCAAACCTGGTCAAGAGGACCCGACAACCTCTATCATTATCGTTGTCTTGGTTTTTGATTTCAGGAGGCATCCGTTTTTGTTCAAGAGTTGCGGAGCGACAAGGCAACAACCAATCTTTCAAAAATGATTGTCAACACTGCAACTGTTATTCGTGATGGTCTTGAACAAGAGTTACCCATCGATGAGTTGGTTGTGGGAGATCTCGTGAAATTGAGCGCTGGAGATATGATTCCAGCAGATGTCATCTTATTTGAATCACGAGACTTTTTCGTTCAACAGTCAGGTTTGACTGGAGAAAGTGATGCAGTCGAAAAACTAGCTTTAAATAAAGCTACGAATCAAAATGTAGAGAGTCTTTTAGAAGCAGAATCTTTGGCCTTCATGGGGACAAACGTTATCTCAGGAAGTGCTACAGCTATGGTTTTAGCTGTTGGTGATGACACCATGATGGGAGCTATTGAACAGACTCTCAACACCTATGATGAACCAACTTCTTTTGAACGTGAAATGAACAGCGTTTCCTGGCTCTTGATCCGTTTGATGCTTGTCATGGTTCCAATCGTGTTTTTCGCAAATGGTTTGACCGATGGAGACTGGCTAGAGGCTGGAGTCTTTGCCTTGAGTGTTGGTGTCGGACTTACACCAGAAATGCTTCCAATGATTATTACAGCTAGCTTGGCCAAAGGTTCCATTATCATGGCCAAGGAAAAGGTGGTTATCAAAAAACTCAATGCTATCCAAGACTTAGGAGCAATCGATATCCTATGTACGGACAAAACTGGAACTCTAACGCAAGATGAGATTGTTTTAGAATATCCTTTGGATATCCATGGTGATTTGGATATGGCGGTCTTAAGAAGAGCTTATCTAAATTCACATTTTCAAACCGGTTTGAAAAACTTGATGGACCGTGCCATCATCAGTAGAACTGAAAAAGAAGCCAAAGAACACGCTATCCTACAAAATTTGGATACCAGTTTCCAAAAAATCGACGAACTTCCATTTGACTTTGAACGCAGACGCATGAGTGTCATCGTCAAAGACGATAGCAATGTCGTTAGTATGGTTACCAAAGGTGCTTTAGAAGAAATGTTGAACATTTCGACACACGTGGAGTACCGCGGAGAAATCATTCCCCTAACCGAAGACATTCGCCAAGAAGTACTAGCAGAAGTAGCGCAATTAAACCGTCAAGGTTTGCGTGTTTTAGGTGTAGGTTACAAATCAGGTCTACGTGAAGACTATGCCTATACCGTGACTGATGAAAGTGACATGATCCTTACTGGTTACCTTGCCTTTTTGGATCCACAAAACCATCCGCAGCTACCCTGCTATTCAAGCTCTACTTGAGCATGGTGTCAGAACAAAAATTTTAACTGGGGATAACGAAAAAGTAACCCAAGCTATCTGTGAAAAGGTTGGTTTGGATGTTGAACACATCCTTTTGGGAGCTGATATCGACCAAATGACAGACCAAGAATTGGCAGATGTTGTTGAAAAAGTAACAGTCTTTGCCAAATTATCTCCTGACCAAAAAGCGCGGATCATTCTACAGTTGAAGAGAAATGGTCATGGAGTTGGTTATATGGGGGACGGTATTAATGATGCCCCGTCTATGAAGGTAGCAGATGTCGGTATTTCTGTAGATACAGCAGTAGACATTGCCAAAGAAACAGCGGATGTTATTTTGTTAGACAAGGATCTCATGGTTCTTGAAACGGGTATCGTTGAAGGTCGTAAGGTCTACGCCAACATGACCAAGTACATCAAAATGACCGTCAGTTCAAACTTTGGGAATATCTTCTCACTCCTCGTTGCGAGTATCTTCTTACCATTTTTACCAATGGCTCCTGTTCATCTTATTGTCCTAAATCTAGTCTATGATTTATCTTGTGTGGCATTGCCATTTGATAATGTGGATCAAGATTTCCTCAAACAACCCCATACATGGGAAGCAAAATCCATTACACGATTTATGGTTTGGATGGGACCAATCTCATCTGTCTTTGATATTTTGACCTTTATCTTCCTCTACTTTATCATTGTTCCTTTGGTGACAGGTCATCATTATGTTCATGGATCAGAATCTGCCCTTCAGTTTATCATCTTGTTCCAAACAGGTTGGTTCATCGAATCCATGTGGTCTCAAACCATGGTTATCCATATGCTTCGTACGGCAAAAGTTCCTTTTCTACAAAGCAGACCAGCTTGGCTTGTGATTTTGATGACTTTGATTGCAGCTTTCTTTGTAACTAGTTTGCCTTATGGACCGCTAGTAAATATTCTTCGTTTAGCTCCATTAGGACTTCACATTTTCTGTTCCTAACCTGTATTATTTTCTGTACATGTTTAGCGTCACAGTTATTAAGAAATTTTACATTAGAAATATAAAGAATGGTTATAGTTCGGTTTTTGTCAAGAAAAAGATAGAAAACTGGGGAAAAAGTTAAATTTTTTTAAAAATAGGTCGCAAGTCGGATGTTTTTTATGGTATAATAGAATAAACTGATAGTAACATGTAGCGAAAGGGGTAGGTACATGATCAAAAATTTATCAGTCTCAAGTTGTACAAGCTGTAAAAAGCTAAAACCTGGCTCAATGCCCACCCAGTTAAGTTATAAAGAACAAAAACCTCAGTAAAGAGGGGATTTCTAGAAGAATTATTAGATATTCTAACAAAAACAGACAATGGAATTGCGAGCATTGTATCATCAAAGAATCGCTACGCTAAAGCTCTTGGAGTTGATATCGAAGATTTGAGTGTCAATGAAGTGCTTAATTTAATCATGGAAACACCACGCATCCTAAAAGTCCAATTCTTGTCGACGAGAAACGTTTTACAAGTTGGCTATAAAGAAGATGACATTCGTGCTTTCTTGCCACGCTCTGTCCGCAATGTAGAAAATGAGAAGACGTTTACGTGCAGCTACTATAAAACATCAAGGCTGGGAGTGACTCCTGGCCTTATTTGATATGATAAATAAGGAAAAATTGAAATATGAAAAAGATAGTTATCGGTACAGTTGCGCTGCTATTTTTGCTAGCTGGCTGTGGTCAGAAAAAAGAGTCTGCGGAACCTTCTAAAGATACAACGACAGAAGCTCTTCAATCAACTTTACCTGTTCTAGAAAATGCCAATAACAATACAGTTGTAACCAAGACACTTGTTCTACCTGCAGACGAAAATGAGGGTTCAACAAACCCTAGACATTACCTATAAAGGCAAAACAGTTCTTGACCTGTAACGATTCAGCAAAAACGAAAAAGTTTCAGAAGATCTCAAGAACTTTATTGCAGAACATGGAATAGAGGCAGCAAAAACAGGGCCTTGAAAGAAGGAGAAGACAGGATGAATCGGTCCAGAAGCACGTAAATTCCTGGTTTAGCCTTGAAACCAATCTTTAAGTGAAACCGAGATTGAAACAAAAACAAGTTATGATTTTCAAGTTCTAGACGTTAAAAAGGCAAGTGAAAGCGAATATTTTAAAAATGTGGGATTAGAAAATCTATTTAAAAAACGAACAGAAGAATATATCGCAAATCGAGTTGCGAGTGCGACAGTCCAGTAAGAAAGTCGCAGAAAATCAACAAAATCAGACTGTGTGATTTGTAGAACGACTGTGAATGCTATAATAGTACTATTCTAAGGAAAAGAGGGTGTTAGAATGGGATTTACTGAAGAAACCGTACGTTTTAAATTGGATGATTCTAATAAAAAAGAAATTAGTGAAACATTGACAGAAGTCTATGCTTCATTGAATGAGAAGGGTATAACCCTATTAATCAAAATTGTGGGCTATGTTCTCAGTGGAGACCCAGCTTACGTTCCTCGTTACAATAACGCAAGAAATCAAATCCGTAAATACGAACGCGATGAGATTGTTGAAGAATTGGTCCGCTACTACCTTAAGGGACAAGGAGTCGATCTATACCAATGAAAATTATGGGGTTGGACGTTGGTTCCAAAACAGTAGGAGTAGCGATTAGCGATCCGTTAGGGTTTACAGCGCAAGGACTTGAAATCATCCAAATCAATGAAGATCAAGGAGAGTTCGGTTTTGAACGACTCAAGGAAATTGGTTGACACCTATAAGGGTGGAGCGCTTTGTTGTTGGTTTGCCTAAAAATATGAACAATACCAACGGACCGCGTGTGGAAGCGAGTCAAGCCTATGGAGCCAAAACTGGAAGAACTCTTTGGTTTGCCAGTGGAGTACCAGGATGAGCGCTTGACTACGGTTGCTGTGGGACGCATGTTGATTGAGCAAGCAGACATTAGTCGTAATAAGCGTAAAAAGTTATTGATAAATTAGCAGCTCAATTGATTTTGCAAAAATTATTTAGATAGAAAATTTTTAAGACAGAGAGAAACTATGTCACACGATCACAACCACGATCACGAAGAACGTGAACTTATTACACTTGTAGATGAGCAAGGGAACGAAACTTTATTTGAAATCCTTTTTGACTATCGACGGAAAAAGAAGAATTTGGTAAAAACTATGTCCTTCTTGTACCAGTTAATGCAGAAGAAGATGAAAACGGAGAAGTTGAAATCCAAAGCTTACTCATTCATCGAAAAATGAAGATGGAACTGAAGGTGAATTGCAACCAATCCCTGAAGATTCAGATGATGAATGGAACATGATTGAAGAAGTCTTCAACAGCTTTATGGAGGAGTAAAACATCCGGGGATGTTTTTACCCCTGCGCCAGAAATTAGAAACGCAGGAACATCCGGGGGATGTTTTTACCCCTGCTTCTAGAAATTAGAAACGCAGGAACGTTCGGGGGACGTTTTTAGCCCTTATCGAAAATAAAATATAGCTAATTAAGTAAAAAGCGAAGAAATTCTTCGCTTTTTATTGAGATTAAGGAGATAAGCATGTTTGAAGTTGAAAAATGGCTCCATAGTCGGATTGGCTTGAATTTCAGATCAGGTTTAGGACGGATGCAAAGAGCGAGTAGATTTGCTGGGAATCCTGAGCAGACCTATCAGTATCCATGTGACAGGGGACAAATGGCAAGGGGTCAACTATTGCCTTTTATGGAGAGCTTTTTGTCTCTCACGGCAAGAAAGTTGGGACTTTACTTGCCCTCATATTGTCAGCATTCATGACCGTATCTGTATTAATGGTGAGCCTATATCGGACTGAAGATTTTCATCTCGTTTAGCCGATAAAGTTAAAGCAATGGAGCAAAGACTTTTAGAAACCCACGATCAGCTATCTTTTTTTGAGTTGCTGACCTTGATTGCTCTGCTTTATTTTAAAGAGCAAGAAGTAGATTTGGTCCTACTGGAAGTTGGGATAGGTGGACTTCTTGATACTACCAATGTCGTGACAGGAGAAATTGCAATCATCACATCAATCGGCCTCGATCACCAGGAGACCTTGGGCGATAGTCTGGTAGCAATTGCAGAGCAGAAAGCAGGAATTTTTAAGCCGGGAAATCAGCTGTGATTGCAAATCTAGCACCGGAAGCCCAACTCGTTTGTCAAAGAACTGCTCATGATTTGGATGTGACTCTCTACCAAGCTAATAAAGATTTTTCTTTCCGAAATGGGAACTTTTCTTCTTCTCTAGCTGACTTTAACCACCTAATATTGGGACTGGAGGGAGCATATCAGGAGGAAAATGCAGCTCTTGCCTTGCAGGCTTTCCTACTATTTATGGCACAAAGAAACGAGAAAGTAGATCAAGAAGCAGTACGAGCTGCCTTGCAAGCTACTAAATGGGCTGGAAGGCTAGAAGCTGTCACTGAGCACATTTATCTAGATGGGGCTCACAATTTACCAGCTCTAGAGCGTTTGGTTGAGTTTATCCAAGAAAAAATTCAACAAGGGTACCAGCCTCAAATCCTATTTGGTGCCCTAAAGCGGAAAGACTATAGTGGAATGCTTACTTATTTAACAGAGCATTTACCTGACATAGCTCTCTATGTTACGAGTTTTTGACTATCAGGTTCCTTGGAAGAGCAAGATTTTGGAGATTATGCAAGCATTGCTTCTTATCGAGATTTTATGGATATTTTGAGAGTTCTGCAGGGGAGAAAGACTTGCTATTTGTGACAGGTTCTCTATTTTATATCTGAGGTTCGAGCTTGTTTCATGGGCTCAGAGTCATTTGATTGACCCTCCTATCTTTATTTGTTATTGTAGAGGTGTGGTGGCCCAGCAGGGTAAGCCACTAAAAGAAAGGAGCCATTATGTCACTAAAAAAATTCACACTTTCTCTTGCCACTTTTGGCAAGTCTTAGTCTTTTAGGTTTGCTTGTTCGCCAAAAAAGAGCAGGCAACTCCTTCAACTCAAGTAAGTACTAGTACGGAAGTAACGACTGCTCAGTCAGCAGAAACGACTGTTTCTAGTTCTACGGCTAGCTCAGTAACTAACATTGATGGGACCTATAAAGGGCAAGATGAGGGAGATAGCATTACTCTCGTTGTTACTGGTAATACTGGAACATGGACAGAAGTCGAAGCTGATGGTGATCAGGAAATTAAAAAGGTCACTTTCGAACCAGAAAGTCAGAGAGTCTTTATTGGAGATGATATCAAGGTTTATGTAGCTGATGGCAATCAAATGATCATTGATGATATGGATCGCGAAATTTCTGATCGTGATCGTTCTAAAAAAATAGATATCTTTTGTAAGGATTTGAATCTCGTTAACACGGATTCGGGTCCTTTTTCTTTAATCGATTTTTGTCATAAAAATCCATACGATTAAGGTAGCTATTTTCTACCAAAAAAGTATGGAGGGATAGGTTTATTAAAGGAACTGCTCTTGTAAAAAGTGAGCGACTCCGTCTTCTTCGTTGGTTAGTGGTAATTGCTCGTCTGCGAAAGAAAGTAGAGCGGGGTTAGCATTTTTCATGGCATATCCTCTACCTGCAAAGGAGAGCATTTCTTGGTCATTGTGTTCGTCACCAAAGGCAATCAGGTTCTGTCTGTCTATATTCATGACATTGGAGAGGTATTCAAGAGCAAAAGGCCTTGTGAACACCTTTTGGAGTACATTCAAGAATGTTCAAGGGACCTCCCCAAGTATTGATGATAGCTGATGCTTGTAAAAAGCTAGTCATCTCTCAGCCAGTGCATATTTATCGTCTGCCCTGGTTTGTAATAAAAATACAGTTAGGCCCCTTTAGTCACTAAGTCAGACTTGAATTGATTTTTCAGGGCGAAAAGTTTTTCAACACCAAAACAATTTAGGATCGGCAATTTCTTTGTCCGGGGCTGTAATGTAAAACTTTTTACGATATTCTCCAGCGATAAAAAGTCTGCCTCAATCTCCTCTTTTCGTTTTACGATATCCAAGAGATATTTTTGTCACAGTCGACACTTTTCATGTTTCCAAGTCTTGCCAGGTAGGTGAGTGGTGAACCGTTGAAGTTGATCATAGGAGTATCAAGTTCAAGTTGGTCATAAAAATCTTTGGCCATACAGATATGGGCGACCAGTTGCTGATAACTGGATGGTGGCCTTTTTAGAAATTTTCTTGGTGGTTTCAATTTGTAAAGTCAGAGAGTTTGCTTTCCATTAAGTAAGGCACCGT
>BNJU01000804.1_pt1 | contig 79298 bp, 98 predicted proteins | sample 8539281 | NCBI WGS metagenome assembly BNJU01 (sample SAMD00202456, study PRJDB9452) | human saliva metagenome | isolation source: human saliva | place: Japan
ATAGAAAAAGGAATTAAAGTATTATACTTTAATTCCTTCAGATTGTTGACAAAAAAATACCAAAAATATCAAGCCAGTATTGATGTTATGGTATTTTTTTCAAAAAAATAAAGCCTAAAGGCAAAAAAATTCAATAGTATTTAGTAGTATTAAGAGGGTTTATACCTCTCTTAATGCTATTGTTTTCATATTTTTGAACGCAACAAGACAGCCAAGCGTACGACTGTACTTTGGCTTTTTCCTCTATATCGTGCATACCTGTATCCGTGATTTTGTTTAGAATCCGCAAAGCTACGTTCTATTGTTTTTTTCTTCTCTTATACAATAGTTTTCCTTCTTTTGATATACGTCTTAACCTAGCTTTCATCATAATAATCCGCATTTATATGGCGTCTTATTATTTTCTTTTCGTTTTTATCATCACTCTTATATTGTTTATATCCATTTCTATCAATATTTCTGTATCTAAATATTTCTCCTGTTCGTTTATCCACATATATATCTTTTTCATGTAAGTATTTAAAATATTTGTTATCTTTTGATCTTGAGAATCTTCTATATCCTATTACTGAAAAATATATTTTTTTATCTAACTGTTTTAGTATGTCTAGAGAATAATATCCGCTATCTAACGCAACTTTACCTGGTATTAATCCAAAGATTTTTCTATCTGATCTAATCTATCTATATACGGACCGCTATCATGTATATTACCTGGGGTTATATGGCAGTCTATAATTATATTGTTTTTCCCATCAACAGTTCTATGGTCTAAATACATAAAAACCTTCTTCTTTATGGTCTCTGTGATAATATCCACTATCCGGATCGGTAGTGTTAATTTTTCTGCTTTTTTTACAACTTGTTCCTCTTTATACTCAAAAAGGCTTTTTTTCCTTTTTTTGTTTCTCTCTTCATTTATTTCTTTTTCTAAATCTAATTTTTCTTTTTATTTTTTTGTAGTTACTTCAACTTTGAATTTCTTTTTTTATTTGCGTTGGCTTTTAATATGTGTTGAATCAGTAAAAACTCATTACCGCCTACTAGTTTCTTTTTCTATTGCTTGATTTACTATATTAATAAATATTTGTTCGAATACATCTGTTCCTTGAAAGCGTCGAATATAATTTTTGTGAGAATGTAGAGTAATGTGGAACTGGTTTTTGTGAATGGTATTCCTAAAAACCATCTAAAAGCAGCGTCAGTTTCTATTCTTTTTATTGTTTCTCTCATAGATTTTTATTCCATAAAAAGTCTTTTTAAAAAAATACTAGTTTAAATAATACAACAGGATCTAGACTATTTCTCCCTGTCGTATGGCTATAGTATTTTTTTCTGTTAAATCGTAAATAAATTTAAAATCAATAGCTTTATCTACTTTTTCTTAAAAAAAATGATCTTTAGGTACTATTTCTGATAATGTCATTAGTATTATTTCATCTTTGATATTTTTCTACTTTATTAAACATACTAAAACCTCCTTTGTATACTTATATTATACCATTTTATGGGTTTTATTTCAGTTAAAAAAAGGCTGTTGACCTATTTGTCAATCAGCCTGAAGGAATTAAAGTATTATACTTTAATTCCTTCAGATTGTTGACAAAAAAATACCAAAATATCAAGCCAGTATTGATGTTATGGTATTTTTTTCAAAAAATAAGCCTAAAGGCAAAAAAATTCAATAGTATTTAGTAGTATTAAGAGGGTTTATACCTCTCTTAATGCTATTGTTTTCATATTTTGAACGCAACAAGACAGCCAAGCGTACGACTGTACTTTGGCTTTTCCTCTATATCGTGCATACCTGTATCCGTGATTTTGTTTAGAATCCGCAAAGCTACGTTCTATTGTTTCTTTTTCTTCTCTTATACAATAGTTTTTCCTTCTTTTGATATACGTCTTAACCTAGCTTTCATCATAATAATCCGCATTTATATGGCGTCTTATTATTTTTCTTTTTCGTTTTTATCATCACTCTTATATTGTTTATATCCATTTCTATCAATATTTCTGTATCTAAATATTTCTCCTGTTCGTTTATCCACATATATCTTTTTTTCATGTAAGTATTTAAAATATTTGTTATCTTTTGATCTTGAGAATCTTCTATATCCTATTACTGAAAAATATATTTTTTTATCTAACTGTTTTTAGTATGTCTAGAGAATAATATCCGCTATCTAACGCAACTTTACCTGGTATTAATCCAAAGATTTTTTTCTATCTGATCTAATCTATCTATATACGGACCGCTATCATGTATATTACCTGGGGTTATATGGCAGTCTATAATTATATTGTTTTTTTCCCATCAACAGTTCTATGGTCTAAATACATAAAAACCTTCTTCTTTATGGTCTCTGTGATAATATCCACTATCCGGATCGGTAGTGTTAATTTTCTGCTTTTTACAACTTGTTCCTCTTTATACTCAAAAAGGCTTTTTTTCCTTTTTTTGTTTCTCTTCATTTATTTCTTTTTCTAAATCTAATTTTCTTTTTTATTTTTTTGTAGTTACTTCAACTTTGAATTTCTTTTTATTTGCGTTGGCTTTTAATATGTGTTGAATCAGTAAAAAAACTCATTACCGCCTACTAGTTTCTTTTTCTATTGCTTGATTTACTATATTAATAAATATTTGTTCGAATACATCTGTTCCTTGAAAGCGTCGAATATAATTTTTGTGAGAATGTAGAGTAATGTGGAACTGGTTTTTGTGAATGGTATTCCTAAAAACCATCTAAAAGCAGCGTCAGTTTCTATTCTTTTTATTGTTTCTCTCATAGATTTTTATTCCATAAAAGTCTTTTTAAAAAAATACCAGTTTAAATAATACAACAGGATCTAGACTATTTCTCCCTGTCGTATGGCTATAGTATTTTTTTCTGTTAAATCGTAAATAAATTTAAAATCAATAGCTTTATCTACTTTTTCTTAAAAAAATGATCTTTAGGTACTATTTCTGATAATGTCATTAGTATTATTTCATCTTTGATATTTTTCTACTTTATTAAACATACTAAAACCTCCTTTGTATACTTATATTATACCATTTTTATGGGTTTTATTTCAGTTAAAAAAAGGCTGTTGACCTATTTGTCAACAGCCTGAAGGAATTAAAGTATTATACTTTAATTCCTTAATTTATTATGCAACTATTTCTTCTTCGTTACCTTTGGTAAAAAAATCTCTTAGGAATTCAGGACTAGCTAGCGAGATGATTTTTATTGTTGATTTAATGTTGTATAAGAATGCTTCATCTTTGTGTATTCTGTTTGCAGAGATAGCTCCTTGAATACTAGTAAACAACCATTCGCTAATTGGATTGCATAGATCTTCAGGTAAATTTCTATCATATAGACCATCAGCAAGTAGTAAACGCCAATTTTCCAGTATATCACTACATTTTTTTCTGCTATTAATGGAGATAGTTCTGATGTCTCCATAGCAAGTAGAGTTAATGAAAAACCACTTCTTTTACACGCTTTTTCCTTTTTGAAATAAATAAATCAAAAACAGCTAGTAAATATTCCTCTAAAGTCCCTAACTTAGGAGAAATTGATTTAAACTCTTTTTTAACGTTACAATTGATTTTTTCTAGAGCTTCTAGATAAATTTCATCTTTTTCCTTTTGGGAAATAGTAATAAACGCTACCTTTAGGGGCTTTTAGCTTTTTTTAATTATATCCTGAACACTTGTCAGAGAATACCCCTTAGTTCAAACGTTTTGGACAGTTGTTAATATAATGTTTTCTTTTAACTTTATTATTAAGTGTCATGTCGCATTCACTCCCTTACATTGAATTCTATATTTTATTATACAATATTTATATACAAAAAAATCAATATTATATAACAATTTTTTTATTCATTTATTTATTTTGAAAACTATATAATTGATAGCGATGAAAAGCGTACTGATAATTTGATTGTTTTTAATTTAATATTTGAGAAATAGAATATTGTTTTTCAAATGTGTATTATAAGAAAAATGGAAAAAAACTATTTTGTATATTTTTGGATTTTTGACATGAGTGAAAATGAAATATCAAAAATAATAAAAAAATTCGTTTGAAATATATAACCCATATTTGAATAAATAGTGATTTTATAGTAAAAATATAACATGATATTTATTAAGGAGACTGCTATGTTTAAAAAAAGAAATTATTTCAATTATGTGTTGAATTAACAAATGGGAGATTTAAGTTCAAAAAAACATTAAAAAAATTAACTAAATCAAATTTGAGTAGATTACTTATTCAACCATTTGCAAAAAAACATACAATATTAATACTGATGAAATTTTTAGATGAATTAGATGATTTTCAAAAACTTTAAATGACTTTTTTTCATAAGAAAAACTGCGTCCAGATGCACGTCCTATAGATCAAAAATGAGGACAGTTTTGTAAGTCCCGACAGATGGTGTAATTTCAGAAGTAGGTGTTATTAGCGACGACAGAACATTCGTTGTGAAAAATCAAACTTATAATGTTCAGACACTTGTTGGAGATAGTGAGTTAGCTGATAAATATAAAGATGGAACATATATGATTATATATTTGAGTCCTAGAAACTATCACAGAATTCATTTCCCAATGAATTCTCAAATAAGAGATGCTTATAGTTTAGGAAAATACTCTTATCCTGTAAATAAAATGGGGTTAGAGTTAGGAGATAATATATTAAGTTATAACTATAGACAAGTATACAGACTGAATGGGAAAAATTAACTATACTCTTATTCCAGTAGGTGCTCAAAATGTGAATTCTATAATTCCTACATATGACGATATTTATGTGAAAAAAAGGTGAGGAATTAGGATATTTTTGAATTTGGTTCTACAGTAGTCCTATTATTTGAGAAAAATAATATTATTTTTAGAGGATAATTTAAAAGATAGAGAAATTAAAATGGGGGAAAAAAATAGCTACAATCTTGTAGTTGTTTTGTGATTAAGTATGTTATTAAAAAAAAATTTTTTTACCAGATGATTTTATAGAAAAATATGAATTTATCGACGTAGAATACATGAATATGCATAATAAAAAAAGTTATTATTTCAGACTTGGATAATACACTAATTTCATGGGATAGTAAGAAAGATACGAAAGAGCTAAACAGATGGCTTAAAAAAATGAGAAGAGCTGGATTTGATATTATAGTTGTATCTAATAATACAGAAGAGCGTGTCCAAGAATTTTGTAGACAATTAAATTTACAATATGTAGCGGGTGCTAAAAAACCATTAACTTTAGGTTTTAAAAAAGCTTTAAGAAAGATGAATAGAAAACCAGAAGAGGCTATAGTATTAGGAGATCAAGTATTAACAGATGTTTTTGGTGCGAAAAAGTTTAGGGGTTATGAGTGTACTAGTAAAAACCTATTTCTAAAACTGATGCATTTAAAACACGAGTTAACAGATTCTTTGAGGCACTAATTATTAAAAATTTAACTAGAAGAAAAGCATTTCCTAAGATGAAAAAACTTGGATATAAACTGACTCATAAGAAAGAAAGTAGTGGAGGTTATATTGGATAATAAAATTTATTGTATTGGCTGTGGAGTAGAAATACAAAGTGAAGATCCTAAAAAAACAAGGATACCTTCCAAAAAAATGTTGTAGAAAAAAAGTGAAGATAGTCAGCTAGTTTGTAAAAAGATGTTTTAGATTAAAAAAATTATAACGAGGTTTCTGATGTAGAACTAGGTGCTGATGATTTTTATCAACTGATTAAAAAGTTTATCAAAAAAAGATGCACTAATAGCGAAAAGTCGTAGATATTTTTGACTTTTTCTGGTAGTTGGATAGAAGATGTAGTCGATATTGTTGGAAATAATAAAGACATTGTTTTTAATTGCTAACAAATTAGATTTACTGCCAAAATCTGTAAAACAAAAACAAAGTTAAAACAATGGTTATTTAAAGTTTTAAAAAGAAAAAAAGGTATTAAAGTAAAAGATATACTTTTTAGTTAGTGCTATAAAAAAAATCAAGGTGTTGAAGAGGCGGCAGTCCGCTTAGATCAACTTAGAAATGGGAAAGATGTTTATATTATAGGTGCAACAAATGTTGGAAAATCGACATTTATTAATAAACTAATTGAATTAACATCAGGAGATAAGAATGTTATTACAACTTCACATTTCCCTGGAACGACATTAGGTATGATTGAAATACCTTTAGATCGTGCTACAAGTATATATGATACACCAGGTATCATACTTGATTATGATATTGCTCATTACCTAGATGCAAAAAGCTTAAAACTAGTAATGCCAAAAAAAGAAATTAAATCACGTGTTTTCCAATTAAATGCTGAACAGAGCTTGTTCTTCGGTGGAATGGCAAGAATGGATTTTGTTAAAGGAGAAAGACAGAGTTTTACACTGTATGCTTCGAACTTAGTAGAAATTCACAGAACAAAATTAAGCAATGCTGATGCATTATTTGAGAAACATTTAGGACAAATGTTAAAACCACCATTTGAAGATAATATCTCTATTTTTGGGAAACAAGTTAGAAAGAGTTTTAAAATTGATAATAGAAAAACGGATATAGTCATTTCAGGTTTAGGATGGATTACTGTAAATAGTGATAGTGGATGTGAAATTGATATTTTAGTACCTGAAGAAATAGAAGTTTTTTTGTAAGAGAGTCAATAATTTAATAGTGTAGATAAGAAATCTATAAATATAAGAAATGAGGATATAATGTTAAAAGGAAAACAAAAAAGACAATTAAGATCATTAGCTCATCACTTATCACCAATATTTCAAGTTGGTAAGTCTGGGGTGACTAGTGAGATGATTCAAGGGATAAGAGATGCCTTAGAAAAAAAGAGAATTAATAAAAGTTAGTATTTTACAAAACTGTGAAGAGGATAAAGATGTAGTGGCGGAACTTCTATCTGAAAGAACATCTTCAGAGTTAGTCCAAGTAATTGGTCATACAATTGTATTATACAAACAGAGCTCTAAAGAAAAATATAGAAAAATAGAGTTGGTGAAGTAGTATGGCAATAGCTCTTTATGGAGGAAGTTTTGATCCAATACATATTGGGCATCTAATCACTGCCACAAATGCAGTAGAAAATTATAATTTAGATAAAGTGATTTTTTATTCCTTCTCATATTACTCCATTAAAAGATCGTAACTTAGAAGCTAGTGATGTAGATAGATATGAGATGATTCAACGAAGTATCAAAAAAATAATCCTAAGTTTATTGTTAGTGATTATGAGATAAACAATGATGGGGTAAGTTATAGTTATAATACTGTTAAATACTTTAAAGATACCTATCAAGATGAAAAAAATATTTTATTATTGGAACAGATAGAGCAAAAAGATTTGAAAAAAATGGTATAATATAGAGGAGCTTTCAAAAACTTGTAACTTTTTATATTCGTTGCTCGCGACGGTGAAAAAGTTAGAAGATATAGTTGAAAAAAAGATGATTTTTTATAAAGGGATAGATTATGAAATAATGATTTCACCTATAATAGAAATTAGCTCTAGTTTAATCAGAAATAGGATTAAACAAAAATAAAAAAATTGATTATATGGTTACAGATAATTGTAAATCATATATTGAGGAGTTGAGTTTATATGGAATTTCAAGAAATTAAAGATAGAGTAAAAAGAAATATTACCAGAAAAAAAGATATGAACATACATTAAGAGTAGTAGAAGTAGCTAAACATTTAGCAAAAGTTCATGGAGCAAATGAAGAAAAAGCAGCTTTAGCAGCTTTAGTTCACGACGTATGTAAACCTATGGATGAAGAATTAATGAAGAAATATGTTATTCTTCACAACCTTGATGTAAAATTACTAGATTATCCAGTTGAAGTATTACATGGACCAGTAGGTAGTGCGTTTATAGAAGAAAAGTTTGGAATTGCTGATGAAGAAGTAAAATTAGCTGTAGCTAACCACACTTTTGGAAGAAAGCATATGACTCTTTTAGAAAAAATAATCTTTATTGCGGATTATATTGATCCAGCTAGAAAACACCCACATTTAAATGAAGTAACAGAAGTTGCGGAATATGATTTAGATGAAGCGGTAAGATTAGCTGCTAAATATACTTTAGTTTACTTTAATTGATAATGATGAAAGAATATACCCATCATTATTAGAATGCTATAACTATTATAATATTAAAAATTATAGAGTTGGATTCAAAGAAAAAAATAAAGAGAAAAATCTTATCAGATGAAAAAAAACTATAACTATTAGAAATAAAAGTGAAGCACACTTCAAAAAAGGTGATTTACTAGAAGCAACAACTTATGAAGATCCAGATACAGTATTTGCAACTTTAGAAGTTGATCTAGTTAAACCTGTAACGCGCGATACTTTAACAGAGCGTTATGCAAAATATTATGGAGTTACTTTAGATGAATTAATAGATAAACTAGCAAAAAGATATCCAGAAGATGATGTTCTTTATGTAGTAATGTTCCATATTATAAAAAAATAAAATAAAGAAAGAGGATGAAAATGGAAGTAGAAAATTTATTAAAAATCGTCGTAGATGCATGTGATGATAAACATGGTTATGACATTGTTGCGTATGACTTAACTAATGCAGGCGTTTTATACGACTATTCAGTAATTTGTCATGCATCAACAAGTAGACAAGTAGAAGCAATTGCTCAAGAAGTAAGAGAAAAAGTTTTAGAAAGTGGAGCTACTATTTATAGTACAGAAGGTTTAAGAGAAGCTAAATGGATTCTTATGGACCTTGGAGATATTGTTGTAAATATTATGACAAGAGATGATAGAGAGTACTATGATCTAGATGCACTATTTGAAAAAAATATCCTTTAAAAAGGTGTTTAGTATGTATGAAAAACTTTAAGTATTGTTTATGATAAATTGATGGATGTTGATTACGATGCTTATAAAAAAATATTATTAGTCAAGAATTAGGAGATAGAAAAGATCTTCTAGTTCTTGATTTAGGTTGTGGTAGTGGTACAATGTTGCCTACTTTAACAAAAATATGGTCAAGTATTCGCAGTTGATAATAGTGAACAAATGCTAGCTTTTAGCTAGTAGAAAAGTACCAGAGTGTAATTATTTTTGCTATGGATTTATTAGAAATATCTAATTTAGGTTATGAGTTTGATTTTGTTCTTAGTGCCTTTGATGTTTTCAACTATCTTGAAGATTTTGAAGATTTTTAATGAAGGGATTAAAAAGGAGTTTATGACTCATTAAAAGTAGGAGGAAAAATTTGTCTTTGACCTCCATACTCCCAAAAAAAAATTAGAGATATGATTAATAATCAAGTGTTTGGTTATGAAGATGAAGAGATTAGTTATCTATGGTTTACCTATGAGACTGATACAAGAGTTAGAGGTAGAAAGTGAATTATCATTTTTTTGTAAAAAGAAGATAGCGGACTATATAGAAAATTAGAACAATTTCACAGTCAAACGAACATATGAGATAGATGCTATTTTTAGATTCTATTAAGAATATAGGGATTTAAGATAAATGATTATTTCTGTGATTTTTAACAAAAAAATAATAAAAGATTTTTGATAGTTCAGATAGAATAATTTTTTTATTTTTGGAGAAATAAATATGGCTTTTTGATTTTTAAAAAAAGAATTTAAACACTTATATAACCCTAAAACTAAACCTAGTATAATAAATATAGAACAAGCTAATTATATAGCTGTTAGGGGGAGTGGTAACCCTAATGATGATAATAGTGAATATAAACAATCAATAAGCTTATTATACCCCATTGCATATGCTATTAAGATGAGCAAAAAGAGTGATTATAAAATACCTGGTTATTTTGATTTTGTTGTACCTCCACTAGAAGGATTTTGGTGGCAAGAAGGAATAGAAGGAGTAGATTATTCAAATAAGGAAGGTTTTAGATTTATTTCCTTAATTCGTATGCCAGATTTTGTGACAAAAGAAGTCTTTGATTGGGCTATAGAAGCTACTACTATTAAGAAAAAAGAGGACTTTTCAAAAGTAGAATTTTTCACATATGATGAAGGATTATGTGTACAGTGTATGCATATTGGTCCATATGATAATGAACCTGAAACTGTTGAACTTATGCATGAACTTATGAAAAAAGAAGGCTATGAGTTGGATATATCAGATAATAGATTTCATCATGAAATATATATTTCAGATGTTAGAAAAACTGAACCGGAAAAAGTTAAAAAACAATAATTAGACATCCAATTAGAAAAAAATAATAAAACAGCTCAATTCAGATTATAATTTGAATTGAGCTTTTTATGAATTGACATAGATAATTTAACATAGTATGATAGTTACAGATGTAGATAAAAAAATTAAAATTAAGGAAGATGTTACTATGGAGATAAATATTTCAGAAGCAGAATGGGAAGTAATGAGAGTTGTTTGGAGTAATAACCAAGTTACTAGCAAACTAGTTATAGAAATACTAAAAGAAAAAAATCTTGGTCAGTATCGACAATAAAAAAACCCTTTACTTTCTAGATTAGTAGAAAAAGATATGCTGCAAAACAGAAAAAAATAGGAAATAAATTTTTATATAGTGCAAAAATGTTTAGAAAGATGACTGTTTAGAAGTATTAACAAAGAAAACTTTATAAGAAAATTCTGCTCTAAAAAAACAAAAAAATATAATTAAATATGCAATTGAAGAAAATAATTTAAGTAAAAGTGATATAGATGAAGTAATACAAATATTACAAAAAAACGTAAATCAGCAAAAAGATATTACCCCTTGTAATTGTATCAAGGGACAATGTACTTGTGGAAATCATAGAGAATAAGAGGTTTATTATGGATTTAAATGGAAAAAGAATTTTAATAACAGGAGCATCAAGTGGTTTAGGACGCGAATTAGCTTACCAATTTTCTCGAAAGGGAAATGTAGATCTTATTCTAGTGGCAAGAAGAAAAGAAGCACTTGATAAGGTTGCGAAAAAATGTGAAGGTCTTGGAAAAGTTACGACTGAGACTTATTCGGTTGATATGAGCTCACAAGAAGAAGTAGAAGAATTACTTGAAAATGTCAGTGATATAGATATTCTAATAAATGCTGCAGGTTACGGATTAATGAAAGACTACAGTGATTTTAGCGATCATGAAGTGGTTAAGATGTTTGATACAAATGTTATTGGAACAATTCAATTAACTAGTGAAATTGCGAAAGAAATGCAAGAAAGAAAAGCAGGTAGTATTGTGACAATAGCCTCTTTAGCAGGTAAGATAGCTACTCCAAAAACATCAGTATATTCTGCGACTAAGTTCGCATTAATTGGGTATTTTAATGCATTAAGATTAGAACTGAAAAAGGATAACGTGCATGTAATGACAGTTAATCCTGGGCCAGTAGCTACAAACTTCTTTAATATAGCTGATAAAGATAAAAACATATATGAAAAGCACTAGGAAATAAATCATTAACACCTAAACTTGTGGCTTCTAAAAATTATTAGAGGAATAGAAAGAGAAAAACGAGAAGTGAATTTACCATTCATATATACTTTAGGGGCAAAAAAATAAGCCAGTTATTCCCTAGACTTAGTGATAGAATATTAATGAATATGTTTAAATAAAAAAATTTGAAACTTGCTTTTTTTATTTTCAAATTTGCTATAATAATAAAAATGCTAGGTGGGGAGTTAGCGGTGCCCTGTACTTGCAATCCGCTTTTAGCAAGGCCGAATACCGAGATGCGGGTAGAATAGGGAATGTCGAGTCTAACACGTAATGTTGAGACTGAGGCTCCTTACGACGCAGTACTTATGAACCATGTCAGGTCCGGAAGGAAGCAGCATTAAGTAAGTCTTCTGTGGGTGTAAGTTTTTAGTCAAGGTTGAGTTGGCGATTAGACTAACGGTTTTTTTAATCTATTCAAGTCTCGGTTGCATCTTATTATAAATCGATAACATCTAAAAAGTATTAGCTTTTTGGATTTTTTTATGTAGAAGTTAAGTGAAGGAAAAAAATATGAAGGAAGAAGTTATGTATCAAGGTAAAAATATAAAAAGAACGTGGAAAGATTTTTCATTAAATTACTTTTTACCAGTATTAATTTATCAGGTAATATCCTATTCATCAGGAATGATAGGAACATTTATGGCTGGGCACTATAGCCCAACAGACCTTGCAGGTGTTAGTATGGGAGTTAATATTTGGAACCCTGTAATGTATACATTGAATGCAATAGTTCTTGCAATAGTTCCAATAGTTTCACATTTAATCGGGAAGAAAAAGAGAAGAAGAAATACCAGTAATGGTTAGACAATTTTTATATATAGCAGTACTTATCAGTATTATTCTAGTAATAGCACTTAATACATTAGCTGCTCCTATTGTAGATAGTTTGGGGATGGATGCCAAAAATAGCGACAATAACTAAAAAAATTATTTGTATTATGAAAGTTTTTGGAGTGTTATCTATATTTTTTTATATGTAGTATTGCGTTCATTTATGGACAGTTTAGGATTAACAAGATTGTCGATGATTATGATGATAATTTCTGTACCGGTAAATGTTACTTTAGCATATGGATTTATTTTTGGTAAATTTGGTATGCCTGAATTAGGTGGTGCAGGTAACGCGATAGCTGTGTCATTAACATACACTGTGCTATTTTTTTATAGCTCTTTTTAACTTTAAAAGCATCCGAAAATTAATAAATATCAAAATATTTAAAAAAAGAAGGAATTAGGTTTTAAATATTGGGGTGAAATTTTTAAATTAGGTATTCCAATTGCGATAGCTACAGCATTAGAAACAGTAGTATTTTCAACATTATCACTTATGGTATCACGTTTTGATACAACGATTATAGCATCGCATCAAGCAGCACTAAACTTTTCAGGCTTCTTGTATAGTTTACCTATAAGTGTAGCGAATACGGCAACAATTATTGTAGCATATCATGTAGGTGCTAAAAATTATAAACTTGCAAAGAGTTATACGGCTTTGAGTGTGGCTCTTGGAGTTATTTCTTCAGGCGTTGCTGGATTAATAGTACTTCTTTTTGATACTCAAATACCTTACTTATATAGTACTGATAGTGGAGTGATAGATTTAACTGCACACTTATTAATATTTGCTATAGGATTTGCGCTGTGTGATTCATTTGCATCTGCCTTAGCAGGAGTACTACGTGGTTATAAAAAAGTAGTTCCTATATGTCTAGCAATGTTTGTCGGATATTATATTGTAGGGATTCCAGTAGCGTATTATCTAGTATTTACTAAAGGTGTAGGTATTGATGGATTATGGATAGGATGGATAATAGGTCTTGCTGTATATGCATTAGGAGTTTTAGGATACTATTTAAATCTTAGTAGAGGTATAAGTAAAAAAACTTAATACAGCTAAGTAAATAAAAGATTTTGTAATAATATTATTATTGCAAAATCTTTTTTATTATTATATCCTTGACTATATTTTTTTAAAAAAACTATATAATATGATTATCGAAACTAGATTGTAAGGAGAAGAGAATTTGAAAAAAAGTTTATCCGAAATGGTCTGAGTTACCTACTATTGATTTATATCTAGACCAAGTATTACTATATGTAAATCAGTTAGATAGTTCATCAATCGTTGATGATGATAAAGGCTTAACAGTCTGCGATGATAAATAATTATGTGAAAAATGGTCATCTAGATAAACCAATAAAGAAAAAAATATAGTCGTAGACAATTAGCAAGATTAATAGTTATTACATGCTTGAAAAAAATGTATTTGCTATTCAAGAAATTAGTAAAACTATAAGTAGTTTAACAAAAAGATGGCGATTCTGAAGCTATGTATGATAACTTCGTTATGTGTATGAATGAAGAGAAAAGAGAAGGTTTACCAGAAGTAATAGTTTCAGCTTGTGATACTGTTAGATTATATAAAAAAACTCATGATTTAGTAGAAAAAAATTAAAATAAGATAATACCTGGAGGTAAATTATGTCGTGGAAGATAGTTGTAGACACTGCCTGTGATTTTAGAGAAATACCAAATAAAGCAGAAAAATGTTGTCTATGAAAGGGTACCATTTACGCTTCAAATAGAAGATAAAATATATATTGATACATTGGATATGGATATAGATGAAATGATGAAAGCAATGTATGCTAGTTCGGAACCAGCTAAATCTGCTTGTCCTAGTCCAGATTCATTTTTATCAGCATATAGAGGAGCAGAAAATATAATAGTTTTAACTTTAACTGGAGGATTGTCAGGTAGTTACACTAGTGCTATCGTTGCCCAAAAAATGTTAAAGGAAGAAGATGAAAATGTCAACATTCATGTAATTAACACTCTTTCAGCGGGAGGACAAAATGATTTATTCCTTCTCAAGATAAATGAATTAATAAAAGAAGGATTATCATTTGATCAAGTAGTAGCAAGAATGAATGAATACCAAAAAAATACGAAGCTTATTTTTTTGCATTAGAAAAAAAGTAGATAATTTAGTGAAAAATGGTCGTTTATCTAAACTTGCTGCAGACTGTTGTAGGATTATTAAATATGCGTATGGTAGGAGAAGCTAGTAAAGAAGGAACATTGCATCTATTACATAAAGTTCGTGGGGAGAAGAAAGCTGTTGCTGCTGTTGTCGATGAGATGATTAAAGCAGGATACAAAGGGAGGAAGAGCAGTTATCACGCACAGAAATAATGAGAATATTTGCAAAAATAGAAGAGAAATTATCTGAGAAATTTTCTAATATAGAGTTTATCTCAGTACCAACTTCTGGAATCTGTAGTTTCTACGGAGAAGAAGGCGGAATACTTTTTAGGATATGAATATAATAAAAAGATGTGATTTAATTATTAAATCACATCTTTTTAAATAAACTTACTTTTTACTAACCTTTTTAGTACTTTTTATTTTTTTACGAAGTTGTCTTACTAGAAAACCAATACCTTGTCCACACAAACTAAAGAAAATATATAATAAACCATAAATTAGAATATCAAAATTTAATATAATTAGACAAGATAATAGATAAAAGGCTCCTACGAGAATAGAAAACAAGTAGCTAAAAATCCTCTTTATTATATGCATATAGAAAAGATATAATGAAATTGACAATTGGATATAAGAAAAGAAGTAACCATATTATCATTCCTGATCTATTTGATATAAAATAAGAACACAGAGGAAGTATTATAAATAAAAAGAAAGAAAAAAATTAAATAGGGTACTTTTTTTCTAAAAAAACTTCTTCATTGTCTGCCTCCTAATATAGTGTTATTCTATCATATATCTTTTTAAAAAAACAAATTGTGTGCCGCTTTTAAAAAAATGCTATTGAGTTAATAAAAAAATAGATAAAAGGTTGTTTAGAAAAATAGTGAAGTTATATGAGCTAGTTAATTGACTAAAATGAACTTGTAGTATAAAGTGTTATTATTAAAAAAATGGAGGTACGACTATGTCATTTGAAGAGAAAATTAACCAAGCTAAAGATTCAATAAAAGAAGGTTTAGAAAAAAATTACTGGAGATGAAAAATATCGAATTAGAAAAATGTAGTATCAAAAAGTAAAAAGAAGTAGCTGAAGGTTCAAAAGGTAACGTTGAAGGTGCTATTGATACCGTAAAAAAACTTATTTAAAAAAAGATTAATTTTTAAAATTATAAAAAAAGCTCTATAATTTTTTTGTAGTTGTTAAATAGCTATAAAGATTATAGAGCTTTTTTTATTGTTGAATGTATAAGAAATAAATAGTTATATATGATAAGTGAAATCAATTAACGTTGAAAGTTTTAGAAAAAAATTTAAGTTTATTATTAAATTTAATATATTCTATAAATTAGATGTGTTTTTTATTATTTGAATATACAAATATATATTTATTTTTATAAAGGTTTATTAATTAGCAAGAAGAAGCCATAAGTAAATTAAAAAAATAATAATATTTAATTAAAATTATTTCTATAACTATTTTAGAAAAATTTCAAGGATTATAAGATAATATAAGGATATAGAATATTATCACATCAATATTGTGAGCGTTTTTCGTTGATTAATACCGTTTATTCATATATAGTAATAATTAGATATATATTTGTATGATATTTAAAAAAATGGGGACAAACAAAGTAAATATCTAAATAATTATAGGGAGGTGTTATTATGACATTAGAAGGTGGAGTTAGTGTACCGGCAGAAGAAAAGAAAAAAATGTATCTAAAGCTGTAGAAGAAGTTGAAGATAGAAAAAAACAAATGAAGAGATCGATAAAATCGCCGATGAGACTAAGGAAGTATTAAAAGAGATTGGTGAAAATAAAGAAAAATAATTTATTGCAATAACAAAGAATAATTTAATTATATTAGGAGGTAAAATTATGTCATTAGAAGAAAAATTAGAACAAGTAAAAGGTTCAGTTAAAGAAGGTCTTGGAAAAATTAACTGGAGATGAAAAAACAGAAAAAGAAGGAGCTGCAGAAAAAGTAGTTTCTAAAGTAAAAGAAGTGGCAAAAGATGCAAAAGATGCTGTAGAAGGTGCAGTTGATGGTGTAAAAAAAGCTATAAAAAAAGATGAAGAGTAAAATTACTAAAATAAATAATTGATTTTACTTTCATTAAATTAAGCTCTATCAATCTTTTAACAAGTAAAGTTGTTATAAAGATTATAGGGCTTTTTATTGTTTTGTATTAGCTATCAATGAAAAGAAGTCGGAAAGAAGTTAGCAAAAATACGTTAATTTCTAATGTGTGGGTCAAATATGGGGACAAAGCGTAAAAACAAAAAAAGCCTTAAACGTAGATACTTTAAGGCTTTTTCTAACTTTATTATTTAGTTTCTCTGTTTAATACCAAGATTTCTATAGGTTTCTGATATCTCTTAAACCTTGATTTAATAGTATTTTTGTTTTTTTGAATACGCCTAATAATTACCTTTGTAAAAATTAATTTGGCATTCAAATGGCATTCATTTTATTCATCTAGCACATATCAAAGAAATTAATCTTAAATAAAAATTAAAAAGAAGAACTAACTTTTAATTAAAAGCTAGTTCTTTTTGTCTATATTATTTTTTTGATAAGTTTACCGCCGCCATCGAAAGTGTAAGAAACTCCGTTTATACGTAAGGTTTTATTGGTTGCTAATGCACCACCATCGTTAGAGTCTGCATAATATTTATCACCAGCTACATTTATCCAACCTGTTTTCATATCACAATTAATGGGGTCGAAATAGTATTTTTTCCCTTTCACATAAGTAAAACCTTCAGAGGCATATGTTGCATTGAAATAATACCATTTTCCATTTAAAAACTTCCAAGTGTTTTCAGATGCAGCACCGTTTACTGGGTCAAAATAATACCAGTGTTCTTTGTTAGAATTATTCTTAAGTTTTATCCAACCTGTTTTCATATCGCCATTTACTGGGTCAAGATAATAGTGTTTATTATTACTACTTAGTACATAGCCTGTTAGCATTACACCAGCAGAAAGATACCATTTTCCGTTTACATATAACCAACCAAATTTTTGATCGCCATTTATAGGGTCGTAATATTCCCAATGATTTCCTTCCTTGCTAAAATACCAGCCTGTAACCATATATCCTCTTTTATCAAAAACGATAAAATTTTTCCATTTAAGTTATATCTTCCATTTTTTATAATAATCTCCATACTTAAGTGAATACCACCAACCATTATTATCTCTTTCCCAGCCTGCTTTTAGCTTGATTAGATAATGGGGATATAAATGATGTCAACAATGTACCACTTAACAAGGCTGTTGTAATTATTTTTTTATTACTTTTTTTCATTTGTACTTCCTCCTTTAACCTTATTTATATACGCTTTCATTTTAACATGTTTTATATGTTTAATCAAACTGCATATAAAACGTTTTTATATAAAAATGTTACTTTAATCTCAAGACTCTATAGATGTATTAGTTAATTTTTTTATGATTGAACAGGTACTTCAAATGTAGCTTTATATATCTGACCTTTGTCTTTTTTTATCTATCCAAATATTAGCGCTTACTCATATTTTGGATAAGCTGGGTTAGGGTTAACTTTTAAATATTGTTTTGTTTTTTCGTGAATATACAACCCACTTTCTGAATTGTATTCAAAATTAATGTAATCCCATTGTAAAATTGATTTTTTCGGTATAACATACGCAAGTTTGTCACCATTAGCAACCATGATATAAGCTCCGTTGCTAAGATAAACTTTAAGAGTTTTAAATTTCCCTCTATTCTTTTGATTAAACACAAAATCATGAAATTGTCTTTGTGTTAAAAACTCGAAGTCGCTGATTGTCATATTCATTTTATGTATCTCGTCAGATTCTACCTCTATTTTTCCTGGGTCTAATATATTAGAAACACGTTCAATCCCTTTTTGTTCAGGTGTTTTCTCCTGTGGTGTTTCTGTTTTTGTTGAGCCACAACCAGTTAATACAACTACACCAACTAAAAAAAGATAGTTAATAATATTTTACTTTTTTTCATTTTATAAACTCCTTAAATATATTTGCATACGGTTTCATTCTATCATGTTTTTATATGTTTAATCAAACTGTGTATGAAATACTTTATAATAATTAAAAAAAGTTATTCAATTAATTTATCTAGTACATATCAAAAGCAATTAAAATAAATATAAATAAAAAGAACTAACTTTGAATTAAAAGCTAGTTTCTTTTTATATTAGATGTATAAGCTAATTTTTTTATGATTGAACAGGTACTTCAAATGTAGCTTTTTGAATTACTCCGTTACTGTCAGGGTGTTCAAATAACACTTTAATTGTATCACTTTTTTTAGTTAATCCAAAAGCAAGAGTGCCACTTTGAATAGCTCCTACAGGTGCAAATCCAGAAAACTCTTGACTATTTAAAGGATAAATAGTAACAACTTTTTTTGCTCCATCTATTACTCTCAACGGCATCATTCCCTAATTCTTCTGTTCCTGTTTTACCTTTATATCCTGTATTTTCAAAACTGTAAGAAATTAATACAACTTGCTCTACTGGTGTGCTATCGTTAGCAGCTCTCTCATCAGTAGCTTTAACGCTAGTAATTTTAACTTTCCATTGGTCTTTTACTTCCCACTCTTCATTTAATTTATAAACTTTATCTTTACTTTCTGTTTTAGTTTGATTATCTTGATTAGACTGTGTATTTTGTGTTGTATTGTTATCTTTGTTGTTTTCCTCTTTCTTCTCGTTAGAACAACCAGTTAATACAACTGCTCCAGCTAATAATGTAGTTAATAATATTTTTACTTTTTTTCATTTTTATAAACTCCTTGAATATATTTGCATACGGTTTCATTTTATCATGTTTTTATATTTTTTTAATCAAACACGTAAAAAAAATACTTTTAAATAAAAAGCCTTACTTTAATTGTAAGGCTCAATTAATATTTTAGTGTATCTAATAAATACTTTATAATAATTAATAAATTATTCAATCAATTCATCTAGTACATTCCAAAGAAATTAAAATAAATATAAAAAAAGAACTAACTTTGAATTAAAAGCTAGTTCTTCTTTTTATGTTATAGTATATTTATTGATTAAGATTAAAAAAAATATAATTTACCTGTAAATATTTTTTTATGAATTTCAACGAGATGAATTCCGCCGATATAGCCCTATTCTTCATCTTTATTGATAAGTATATTAGGTGTTCTTGAGTAATAAGGTTTAAACTCCTCTGAGCTTTCACCTACTAAATCTTCATCTTTTATATCTTTTTTTAATAGCTCTAAAATATATTTAAGTGTTTTCAATTATACCATTTTTTTCTTAATCCTGATAAAATTAGAATCCTCAGGATAGTTAAAGTGAATATTTTGGAAATTATTTTTCGATAACATCTACCTCAATATCTACTTCAAGTAAATTTTTCTACCGAGTTAACAACTTCTAATTTTTATTTTAACACCGTTATCAGTTGATATATCTAGTATTTTTAAGCGTATAGATTTTATCATATTCTAAATCTGTATACATGTGATGTTTATTTTTCTTGTAATCTTAAGCATTCTTCGTAGGTTTTATCCATTTTTTTATGTCGTTCCCTTTCTTTTTGTTTGTTAATTTAACATTAGTTATTTTTTTAAATTAAACTAATGTTTATGATACCTACAGTATAACAGAAACTATTTTTTACAATTTATTTAACTATTCTTTGAATAAAATTAAATTTCTGCTTCTTTTTCATGAAGTATATAAAAAAATATATAGATATAATACTAAAAACAAGCCTTACTCTAAGTGTATGGCTTGTTTAATAGGTGAGCTATCCAGTCTACTTACTGAATAGGTTTAAATAGTTCTGATAGTCTTCTTTAATGCTTGTTAATACACCGTTAGCATACATCTCTAATTGTGGTAGATAACCGTTATATGTTGGTTTATTAAATATCATTAGGTAATTTTCTAATCTTTGAACTAGTAAATTAAGTGCTTCTCTCTTGTCTTGAGGTTCATTTAAAAACGATTAAGTTATTAACATCTCTAGTACCTAATTCAATAATATAGTTAACTGCCAGTGGATAGTCTTTATATTTATCTATGTAATGTTGGTAAAGCTCTCTAGTAGGCTTTTAGTTCAGATAATAGTTTTTAATTCGCTATACACATCGATTGTAATACTTTGTTCACTAACTGATATTTTCTTTAGCTCTGTTTCTAATACTTCCCTTGAGGTATTTAATAAACTATTGTTAGTATTGTTTAATGTTTCCATAGATTTTTTTGTTTTAGTTCGTTTAGTCTCTCATCAGCGTATTTTTTTGAGTTAAGTAATTATCACGAACCTTATTTTTGTAGCTCTTCTTTTTGTTTTTATGTTTTCCTTTTTGAATTTCATATGCTTTCTCAACTGCATTATATACTGCTGTATTAAATTGTTCTAGTTTCATGTATCTTATCTCCTTTATAGTTCAATTATATTATTTTCTTTTTCTATATGGTTGAGTTTATCTTTCCCTTGTTCCTCTAACTTATCAAGTCTTTCTTGTATATCCTCTATTTCTACACCTTTGTATGCAAACTCTAGTATAGTTCTAGCGCTCTGTACACGTGCTAATGCTGATAAGTTTTCATTCTCCATGATATTTACTAGTGTATCAACTGCACGGGTTGTGTTGGCTTGCAGTTTAGCTGTAGTGTTCTTTATAAAATCAAGTCTTAACTGTTTAAAGTACATTTGAAAATCTGTATCTTTTAACCATACATAAGCTGTTTTTTCTGATATATTCGCTTTTTGGTATGCTTGTATTGTAGTAGGTTCACTCAATAAAGCGAACATAAAATTTAATTGTTTATTCGTTGGTTCTTTGTTTTTAAGTTTCATTCTCTAACTCCATTCTTGATAGTCTCCGTCTGATAGTTCCTCGTTTATATCTTCCCAATCATCTTGTATTATGGTAATAACGTTGTATTTAGCGACTATTAGATCTATTAGTTCCTCAGCTGCTTTTTCAGTTCTACAGACAAACTTATTTGCGTTTGCGCTAACATAATATACATCTTCTCCTTTAAAGTCTCCATGTGAATAAAAGATGATATAGTTCTCTGTATACTTTTTGATTATTTTCTAGTTTTTTTAATCTCGTTTTAATATCTTTCATCTTATAAATGTAAGTAAAATCATGTAGTTTACTTAACTTCTCCTTTCTTTTTAGGTTATTTCGCTTTTAACTTTTGTTGTTATTTATCTAAAGAGTAGCCTTAAATCATTGATTTAACAGCATTTATGAGTATTCATACGCTTTACGATTTAATTTTTCTTAAAACTATCTTATTTATATATTTACTATGCACTTATCTATATTGCTACATATATAATACTTTTTAATAATTTATAAAGAATAAAGCGTATGAAGTCTTATAAAGTTAGTTATATCAATACCTTGAATCGTACGCTTTATTTTTTTAGTAAAGAGTGTAAAGAGTAAACATTGATATATACACGTTTTTTTAAAGCGCTATTCAAGTTTTTTTCTTATAAAACCTTTTTAAACCACGAGTACTATGTGAACGTTTTTATACTTTCGGATTTTTTTCCAGTTAGGTAGATTAATCATAGTTTTATTAATTTCTTTAGCTAATATATTCCCACGTAAATCTGTTTTTGAAACTTGTTCCTTCACTCAATAAGTAATGCAGTTCCCCAGTTGTAATATCTTGTATTTTAGTTTCTTGAGGGAATTCTTTACTCTCTTTTTCGTAAAGAGTATATTCATTAACATGAATATAGTACCCTAAATCGTGTATGATTGTTACTTATACAATCTTTCCAGTTATGAGGCACACTCATTTCTAGAATGTTAATTATTCTTTCTTCTAGTGGGTTGTACTCTAATGCTCCGGTAGATATTTTTAGACATATGTAGCGCTGTTTCTTCTGATATTAATAAATCCTCTTTATTTAAATACCATTGATAAACTTCACTCCATAACTGGAGGATGTAACAATTGTCTATGTTCCATATTGTATTTTTTATTTTTTCTTTATCACAGTACATTATCCAATATCTTCGGTTTCCTGTTCTATCTTTAAGTATTTCCTTATTATTAGTAGTGCCTAATACTGTAAATGTACGAGGGTAGTTGTTTGGGTCGGTACCATACTTTTTACGTATAGTATCTTGGCTTGCACTTAACCACGCTTTATAGGTATCATTATCTGTTTTAAACATGGCGCTAAGTTCTGAAAATTCAACAAGCCAAGTTCTTAATACCTTGTATGTTACTTCATCACTTATCTTTTCAGTTATATCAGTGTAATATCCTAATGATAAACGTTGTAAGGTTGTACTTTTTCCTATACCTTGACCACCTTGTAAGATAATCATTTCATCAAATTTAGTACCGGGTTTAAATATTCGCGTAAGACTTGCTAACAGCCATTTTCTAGTACATTCTCGGTTATATATATTATCTTCTACGCCTAATACATCTATAAAGAAGCTTTCTGCTCGGGGCTTTCCATCCCAATCAACTGCTAGTATTTGCTTTTTAATAGGGTGGTATCTGTGTTTGTCACTAGCACTAACTATTGCTATATCTAAGTCTACAACTTTAACCTTTAAATTGAACTTTTTTTCTATATCCATTCTAAGTAGCTCTTTATCTCGTTTTTCTAGCTGCTTAAATCTACCTTGATTATCTTTAATTTCAATAACGTCTGTTAATTCATTGTACACAATAGATGTGATAGATAAGATAATCTTTTCTATGTTCTCTAAGCTTTGAATTACTTTTTCCGTTCTCATCTCTAGCTAGTTCTAAAGTACTATCTTGTTGAGTTCGTTGAAACTTTTTCTAAGAAAGTGTATTTGTTTTTTTAAAAATACTCTACATTGCCATTAGCTCGAGTTATCTCGTTACTTAATTCTTTTTTTGGTTATTAACTTTCCAATCATAATTATTTAAAGCTAATAACTCCATGCACTCAATAGCTGTAGCGTATTCTATTTCTTCACTAACAACACTTTTAGCTATAACAGTTAAGCAAGATAGGTAATATTCATTTCTTTCTTGTAGTTTATCTTGTTCTTTCTCAAGATAGTTTTTCATGATTGAAATAGCTTTGTTATGTGATAGTGGTTGTATAGGTTTATTTAGATAACTGTTAATTATTTTTTGATGTGCTTTTTGCACTGGATATTTTAAACCGTCTAGATGTTTTATACAGATGAACTCATTGTCACGTACTTCAATAGGTAAGCCTTGTAATTGAGACCATGTGGCACTGCTACTATCATAGTTAAGCTGTAGTAACGCCATAATGTGCTGTATAGTTGGTTTGTATTCCTCTTTTAGTATTTCTCTATTAGGCTCAATCACAAGCCTTAAACGTGGGTTATCCGACTTATGTGAGATAGTAGAGTATAAAAAGTATCTATAGCTTGCTAACTTATCTTTTATAATAGTTTGTACTTCTTGAGATGTTAAGCCTGTATCCTCAATATCAACTATTATTAAATCTCTTGACTTTAAGTTATTATTATTCCTTGTATAACTTCCATCTTCATTTGGTGTAATATCTCCACTTATGAAACAGGGCATGTTATTTGCTTTATAACCTATAATATCTTCATCACTGTTTATAGTTTGTACAAAACCGTTAGCAATAGTCTCAAGTGCTGTTTCATTAGTGTTGATAGGTATTACTACATTGGTTTTGTAACCTATTTGTTTGTATATCAAATTACATCACATCCTTTATCATGCTTTTTAAGTTCGTCCAATTGTGAATAACATATATTTGATAACTCTTCTGATGTATTAATCGCTACAGCAGTTGTAAGCATGTGTAGTTTTTTTCTCCATCCTGTACTTTATATAAATAATCTATTTTTTTCTGATACAGGTATATTTAAACTATTTAATTCATCTGTTGAAAATAAATTAATTGTATCTGTATAAGTCGCTAATAACTCTACTGAAATTTGTAGGGTTTCTAATCTTTTGCTTATCTCTTGAATGCTATTAAGAATAACCTGTTTTTTTCCATTTTTATTATCTCCTTTTTGTTGAATTGTGAAGTAATGATTTAATCACTCTCATTAATTTCTTTTTATATGTGCTAGATATTTTTATTTTTTTAAATTGTGTTTTCTCTTAAAAAAATCTGTTTACTTCGCTTTCAAGATAAATGTATTGTCTACCAATTTTAGTAGGTCGTAACCCTCGTTTATTCATATCTGATAGAGTTTCTAATCCAATACCTAAGTTTTTCGCATAGTTCCTTTTTGGTTATAACGTCTATCTTGTTTTTACTTCATCTTGTAAGATATCTTTAACTATCTTACGAACTGCATTTACAATTTCTTTTTCAAATTCTGTACTAAACATAAATTGCTCTCCTTTTATTAAAAAAATGTAATCCATTAATGAAGCAGTAATATATATTAATGCTGTTATTAGTGGAAAGAATATCACTGCAAAACATAAACTATTGATGTATAATTCTTTATTATCCATTTTAGAAATTTCCTTTCTTGTGGTATAATGAAAGAAAGTACTTTTTTATTTAAGTACTCCTCTCAAACCTTTTTAAGTAGTCTGATTTGGTCGTCCGATACTTGAAGGTTTTTTTCGTTACTTTCGTAACCAAAGTTTTAAAAAAATATACTTTCAATTGATTCATCAGGAAAAATTTTTTTGAAATAATTAACAAGTATAATTTTTTTCATCATCTGAAAATTTACGTTGACGTTCTTTTTACAATAAGTGCTTTGAGAGATATTTAAAAATAAAAAGCCATTTCATATTGACTGATACTTAATGCTTCTCTAAATGCTTTTTACTTTATTAATTTTAACTTTGTTCATAAGATTACCTCCTTTCCGGGCAAATATTGAGTCACTTTCGTAACTTCACTTAAATTTTTAGCACCTATATTTGCATTTGTCAATATAAAATATAAAAAAATCAGTTACTTTCGTAACTTTTCATTCACTTTTTCTTATGATTTATTGTATAATAGTATAAAGAAATTAATAAAAAAAGGAAATATGCTATGAAATTTAATGTTAATAAAAAAACAAAGTAGGGGAACGTATTTTTTTAATATAAGAAATAATTTAAATTTAACTTTAGAGCAGTTTGGGAAACTTGATAATTTAAATGCCTCAAAAAAAGTATTGTTTTACGATGGGAGAATGGTACCTCTTTACCAAATCGCTCAAGATTAGAGAGTATAGCAAAAAGGAAATGTGACTGTAAATAGGTTGTTGTATGGCTCTATTGATGAATTTTTTTAGAGAATAATACAAATTTATTAATTGAAAATAGCGATTATCCTTATCCATCATCTTTTAGGAGTTTTGACATAAAAAAATGATGTAATAGATTATATTGAGATGCTCGAATTCACTGATAATAGAATTATTGAAATAGATGATATAGATGAAGTTATTGAGGCCTTTTATATTTATTTTAACGATAATTTAGTATATGAGGTTTTGGATACAATAGATGAAATTATAAAAATATCAGAAACCAATAAATCAGAGGTTATAGCAGTACTACGTAATTTTTTTCTTTAATAAAGGCAATATTTTTTTATTGCATTACATGATGAAAAAGAAAAGTTTAAAAAAAGAGTTCTATACACATGCTTCTGATTACAATAAATTTATAGAATTTTTTTAAAAAGCGATGATTTTTAAAAAAATAAAATTAAATTTTATCCACTACTCACTGAACTAATGGAGTTAATATATAAAGAAATTGACGGTTATTTTTTTAACAATTAAATCAACTCTAAATACTTTTTTTCTTTAAAAAGAGATATTAAATTCCAATAATGAAAGTAACGAAAATGATTTTTTTCCCTATATTAAATTACAGTACCGGAAAAAGATTATACACTTATTGAATTAAAAGAGAATAAATATAAAATAACTGGATTCAGAAGTGTAACAGGTATCTATAATGAGATGGAGGACACTTTATATTATTTAGCTCATTATAAATCTATAGACCGTGTTCCCTTAAATACAGATGCTGACTATTTTTATCTTAAATCACGATAATACATATCAAATAACTAAGATATCTGAAATACCTGATTGTAAATATATAGCGCCTATTATAGGTAAGTTAGAGTGAAAAATCTAACTATCAACTAATAATTGAGCATTAACAATCAGTAAAGAAGAGGTTTATATGAGTTAGTATATTCTCTATATTAATCACTATCAGAAAATACCAATACTAAAGATAAATAAAAACTCCACACTAACAAGCGACTAAACAAGATAGTATGGAGATATGCAAAGAATTTCAGAAAAAAATAAAACTCTCTTTTATTATAACATATATTTACATATAAAGGAGAAAAATTTTATGGATAATATTTTAGAAATTTTGGAAATACCAGAAAAAAACAAAAATACTGGTTAGTAAGAGCAGGAAAAGGAGAGGAATATGAGGATTTTTAAAAAAACAGGAATAATAGGATTAAGGTATGATAAATTGACGCTCGATGAAATAAACTCTATAAAAAAATACACCAATAAAAAGTTCAAAAAAATATAACTTATACAAATAAAAAAATGGGAAAAATTATACAAAGAAAGAGAAGCGAAAAAGGCAATAATGAGGGATAAAGAAAAACTTCTACAAAAACTATGTATAAATCTAGTATTTCAAAACACTATAAACTATCAAAAATCAGCTGTAGCACAAATTGCCTCTAGAATTGAAAAATTTTGTTCAGAAAATGAGTATAGGTGATATTATTATGGTTCCTTATATTAGCTCTAGAAAATTTTTTTAGTAGGTGTTATTACTAGTGATACTTATGAAATCACTAGAGAAGAGCGAAAAAAAAACTAGAAGAAAAAGCACAAAGAGAATATGAGTTAAAAATTAAAAAAATAATCCGTCATTGGTCAGAAAAACATAGCGTTTCTATATCGAGAAAAAGAAGAAATGTAAAATGGTTAAATGAAGTAGATAAATCTAAATTAAGCCCTAACCTATTTTTACACTATCACAATGCATCAATCTGTTATTGATATTAGTGAGTTTGGAGAATATATTGATAGGCTTCTAACACCTATATATATTAAAAAAATAATAAATTACACTTACTATTAAAAAAATTAATTCCGAAAAACCTGTAGATTCTGAATTATGGGGTAAGCTGTTTGACATAATTAACAGTAACAAAAAAATAAAGATGAGGTAGTAAATATAAAAAAACTCATGTTGAAAGTCCAGGATGGTTTTGAACTTGAACAATTATTCGATAATAATAAAATAACAGCTGTAAGTTTATTAATTGCTTCAATTTTTGGCAATTTAGATATAAAAGGAATCAAAATAAAAGGGGCATTGCCTTTTTATTTTAGAAAAGAAAAATAAAAAGAAGAAATTAGAGGTATGAAAAATAGATAACGACTATAAAGAAAAAAATAACGAGATTCTTTTTAAAAAAATAAATGAAGAAGAACTAAACAAAAAAAGATTAGAAAATGCTGAAAAAGCAAATGAATTAAAAAAAATTGGAATTGAATTAGAGAAGCCTAATTATGAGAAAAAAACGAAAAATCAAGAGAAAAAAAGCAAAAGGATTCTGATGACTTGTTGGATGAGGAGTAATTTTCAATAATATTATTGAGATACAAAATAATATAAATATTAATTTTTTTGAGGTAAAAAAATAAAATAACGTTCAAAATGGAATTTAATAGAATGTATCCATATACAACTTGAATAATTCCAATAATTTTTTTCATTTTTGTTCGCCTCTCTTCTGTGATATGTATTACTAATATAACATTTTAAAAATCAATAAGTAAAAGGAAAACTACTTTTTAAATAATTTTTTTATATCTTCTAAGAATATAAAAAAATTTATAGAATGAAAAAAATAAAAGAGAAAAAAAGCATCAGTTGGAAACAACTAGTGCTGAAAAATGATTAACAAGTTAATTTTTATAGCATCTTTATTATGCCATACAGACGTTGTAATATCAAGGTTTTAACAACTTGCTTTTAAATTAACAGCTATTTAAATCGTTTCTAAGCCTTATATTTGTCTTTTGATATAATTCACCAAAAAAAATATTTAGATGTCTTAAAACTCATTATACGAGCTGATAAATCATTAATTTCTTTTTATATGTGCTAGATAGAAAGGAAATATTGAAAATGATTAAAGAATATATAAGTAAACGTGATAATAGGAAGTATTATTTGGTGCAGATTTATCTAGGTAAAGATGAATTGACTGGTAAAAATTAAGAAAAACTACAAGACGTGGTTTTAAAACAAAAAAAGAAGCTTTTATTATGTGAAGCTAAAATTAAAACTGAAATAGATAATAATGGCTTATTAAATACAGATGTTACAACGTTTAAAGAAATATTTGATTTATGGTTAACTGGTTACAAGCATACGATTAAAGAAAGTACATTAGTTGTGAATACATACGTATTCAAGTTGTTACTGGATAGATTAGCAAACATTCAACTGAAAAAAATAACATTACCTTATTGTCAAAAAAATAATTAGTGATTATAGTAAGGAGTTTTTCTATTTCAACTTTAAAGAAAAATAAAGATTTATGGCAAGCATGGTTTTTTTGCTTATGCTGTTAAAATGAACGTTATTTACAGTAACCCTATGAAAGATGTTTTGCTACCAAAAAGCAAGAAGACATTACTAGCAGTGATGAAGATTTATATTATACTAAAGATGAATTAAAACAATTCCTTGAATTAGTAGATGATTTGAACGACATAAAGCTTTTATGCTATGTTTAGGGTGCTAGCTTACACTGGTATGAGAAAAAGGGGAGTTACAAGCTCTTGAGTGGTCTGACATTGATTTTATAGACAATACAATAAACATCAATAAGACTTTATCTATTAATAGTGAACATAAGATAACTGTTCAGACCCCTAAAAAGTAAAAAGTAGTATAAGAAAAAAATTAGTATTGATGAAGAAACAAAACTTATTTTTAAAACGTTGGAAAATCAAACAGAAAGAATTGTTTTTTCTCTATTGGTACTAGAGTAAAGAAAAATCAATTATGTTTTTACAAACGATATTACAAATGATTATTTATATCTTAACTTCACAAATGATAAGTTAAAGAAAATATGTAAGAAACACAAGTTTAAAGAAATAAAGATACATGGTTTTAGACATACACATTGTAGCTTACTGTTTGAAAGTGGCTTTACCATTCAAGAAGTTCAAGATAGATTAGGTCATTCTGACCTAAAAACAACAATGAGTATTTACGCTCACGTAACAGAAAAACAAAGAGATAATATGGCTGATAAGTTTGCTAATTTTATGGCTCAATAAAAATTTGGCATTCAAATGGCATTCAAGTAGCAAAACAAAAAGCCTTAAACGTTTATACTTTAAGGCTTTTCTAACTTTATTATTTAGTTTCTCTGTGTAAAGTCACTTTTTTTAATCTTGGACAGTATTTTTTAAGTTCAATACGGTCTGGATTATTTCTTTTGTTCTTTTTAGTAATGTAGTTTCTATCACCACATTCAGTACAAGCTAATGTTACATTTACGCGCATTAATATAACCTCCTATAAAATTTAATCTTAACAACTTTTTTTCATACAACAAAATATATTATACCACTAGTCAATAGATATTTCCAGTGAAAAGTTAAAGTTTTTTTAACTTTTTTTAATAGGAATTTATATTGATTTATTTTTGGAACCATTAACAATATTATTATATTAAAATCTTGTACAAAAATAAAGAGGAATAACTTTTTTTGAGTTATTCCTCTTAATATATAAATAAAAGATTATTCTCCGAAAAACTTTATAGTAGTCTTGTTTAAATTTTTTTCTATACCAATATCAGTAAGTGGGTGTTTAATCATTTGTTTAATAACGCTATAAGGAACTGTAGCTATATCACATCCCATTTTAGCACATTCAGCAACGTGGATAGGATTTCTAACACTTGCTGCGATGATTTCTGTATCAAAATCATTGTTAGCAAAAATTTCCACGATTTCTTCAATAAGTATTAATCCATTATGAGAAATATCATCTAGTCTACCTAAGAATGGAGATACATAAGTAGCTCCAGCACGAGCTGCAAGTAATGCTTGGTTAGCACTAAAAATTAGTGTAACATTTGTTTTTATCCCTTCTTGTTTAAGAATTTTAACTGCACGTAATCCATCTTCTGTCATAGGGATTTTTACAACCATATTAGGGTGGATTTTAGCAATCTCACGTGCTTCAGAAACCATATCTTCCCAGTTAGTAGTAGTTGCTTTAACTTCTCCACTAATAGGACCATCAACTATTTCTGTAATTTCCTTAATTACCTCTTTAAAGTCTCTCCCTTCTTTTGCGATTAGTGAAGGATTTGTAGTAACCCCACAAATAACTCCTAAATCATTAGCAAGGCGAATGTCATCAACATTTGCAGTATCTATAAAAAATTTCATTTTTTAACTCCTTTCATTTCTCTCTATAATAGATAATAGCATATAATGAAAAACAATTTCAATTATGTATATATCCTAATAAATATGAGTAAGTAACAATTATATTTTTGAATAAAAATTTTTTTATCAAATATTGTACTAAAAAGGTAAAATTAGAATAAAATTTTTTTAATCTATTAGAACTTGTAAAAAAATAAGGATTTATTACAATAAAAAAATAAATATTATAGGATGGAAAAATTTTTCTTAAATATGATAAAATAAAGTATTAAGAAATCAACGAATAAAAATTTCTCATGAAAGAGATTGAAGGAGATTGTATGATAAATAAACTAGGATGGAAAAATAGGTGGAGAACAAGGTGAAGGACTTGAAAGTACAGCTGAGATTTTTCTCTACAGTTATTAATAAATTAGGATACCATATGTATTCTACTCGTGATTTTGCAAGTAGAATTAAGGGTGGGCATAGTAATAGTAAAATATGTATATCTGAAGAAAAAAATTAGTGTTATTGATTATAAAACAGATATACTTATCGCATTTGATCAATCAACACTAGACAATTATATTAACGAACTAGACGAAAAATAGTATAATTATTGCGGATGAAAAAAATTAAACCGGTAATATCTGAGGAGATAAAAAGGACTTGTTGCAGTTTTTTTCCAATAACTGAGTTAGCTAAAGAAATCTCAACACCTATTATTAAGAATATTATTACATTAGGTATATGTTCTGCTTTACTAGATATAGATGGAAAGATTTTCTATGAAATGATTGAATCTAAGTTCTCTAGTAAGGGTGAAGAAATAGTAAATATGAATATTCAAGCATTCGATAAAGGTCATGAGATAATGACTGATTTTATGAATGAACATAATATTGGTAACAAATATTACTTAAAAAAATTAGAAGCAAAAGAAAAATCGAATATGTGGTTAGTAGGTAACCATGCTGCGGGTCTAGGTGCACTAGTTGCTGGATGTAGATTATATGCAGGGTACCCAATAACACCAGCTACTGAAATTATGGAATATTTATTTGATAAGTTACCAACAGTAAAAGGTGCGTATATACAAACTGAAGATGAGATTGCTGCATTAGGTGTAGCTATAGGAGCGAACTTTGCTGGAGTTAGAGCGATGACTGCTACTTCAGGGCCTGGTATTTCACTTATGACTGAATTTTTAGGTATGGGTGTTATGGCGGAGCAACCAGTTGTTATAGTTGATGTTCAACGTGGTGGACCATCATCAGGTCTTCCTACAAAAACAGAACAATCTGATATTTTCCATGCAGTTTATGGAGGAACAGGGGATGCTACGCGTGTAGTGCTAGCACCTATATCTGTAGAAGATTGTTTCTACACTATGATTGATGCATTTAATATGGCAGAAAAATATCAGACACCTGTAATTGTATTAATGGATTTACAATTAGGTATGAATAAGGAAACAGTTCCTAACTTTGATTTCAGTAAAGTGCAAATAGATCGTGGTCGTTTATTAAAACAAGAAGAAATAACAGAAAGTGATATTATTTATTTCAAACGTTATACGACTGATGTATTAGTTTCTGAAAGAACGATACCTGGACAAAAAGGTGGAATTCATAATGCGAACAGTTATGAGCACTCTGTAGTTGGATTACCATCAGAGGTTAGACGAAATACAGCGCGTCAAAAAGAAAAACGTGCTAATAAGATTGAGAGTGCTTTAGTTGATAGACCGTTTGTATTACATGAATATAATGACGAGAAAGATATATTACTTGTTGGTGTTAATTCAACATATGGAGTACTAAATAAAGCAGCTAAACAATTAAAAGAGCAAGGTATGAAAATTGATACAATGCAAATACGTCAAATTTATCCAGTAGCTCAAGAAATTCGTGATACATTTGATAAATATAGAAAAGTCTATATTGTAGAGCATAATCACAATAAACAACTTCGTACAGTAATAGCAAGTAAGTACCATAATTCAGATAAATTAGGAAGCTTACTAAAATATGATGGGGATATTTATTATACTCATCAACTTGTAGCTCAATTATTAGAGGAGGAGAAGTAATTTGAAAGTCACATTAAAAGATTATAGAAATGATGTAAAACCTGATTGGTGTGCTGGTTGCGGAGACTTCTCTGTATTGGCAGGAATAAATAGAGCAGTAGTAAATTTAGGACTTAAACCAGAAAATGTAGTTATCTCTGCAGGAATTGGGTGTTCTGGTAAAATTAGTGGTTATACTAAAGCGTATGGTGTACAAGGATTACACGGTCGTTCATTACCTGTAGCACAAGGAATCAAACTTGCAAATCAAGATTTAACAGTTTTTGCGATGGGTGGAGACGGTGATGGATATGCTATAGGTATAGGACATGCAGTTCACGCTATGAAGCGTAATGTAAATATGACCTATGTAGTAATGGATAACCAACTTTATGCCTTAACAAAAGGTCAAATGTCTCCTAAATCAGATGAGGGTTTAGTAACTACTACAACACTAGATGGAGTAATGGAACAACCTTTATCAGCTATGAAAATTGCCCTATCTTGTGAAGTAACATTTTTAGCTCAAGTATTCACAGGTGATATGAAAGAAATGATGCAAGTTTTTGAAGAGGCTGTTCAACATGATGGCTTTGCACTTGTTAATGTATTTAGTCCATGTAAAACATATAACTACAAAAACACACCAGCATGGTACAAAGAAAACCTTACAAAATTATCAGATATTGAAGGTTATGATAACACAAATAAACTTGAAGCATACCGTATTTTAGAAGAGTACAATGACTTAGTTACAGGAGTAATTTATAAAAATACTAATAAAAAGCATTATGAAGACACATTAAAAAATTATAAACGTGATGAACCTATTGCTCACCAAGACCTAACTTTTGATGAGGAAATGTTTAATTCATTATGTGATGAATTCAGATAAGAGGTGAACATATGAAAATCAAAAAAATAGTAGCGCCTTTGGTACAGCAGGAATTGGATATTATCTTTTTAAAAAAATCAGAAGAACAAGAATTAGATAATGATCACATAGATAGATGTCGTAATAAAATTATTGCTGAAGGATATAACGTTAAGGATAGTTACACACTAAACCTAATAGAAAACCCATACTTAATGTTCTATTTTGAAGATGATGGTGTTGAGTATGAAGTTAAATATAAAAAGAAACTGAAATAATACAATATATAAAAAGAGGTATAAGAATATGAGCAAATCAGTAGAAAGATTTAAAGAATTAACTATGTTAGATGGTACATCAGGATTTGAAGGAGAAATTTCTAGCTATTTAGAAAAAAATCTATCTCCATATGCTGATGAGATTAAGTATGATAATCTTGGTGGGATTTATGCGATAAAAAAATCTAAAAATCCAAATGCTAAAACAGTAATGATAGCAGCGCATATGGATGAAGTAGGTTTTGTAGTGACTAAAATCTTACCAAATGGATTTTTAAAATTCGAAACATTAGGTGGATTCAGAGAAGATGTTCTATTGGCTCAAACTTACACTATTACATCTTATGAAGGTAAGAAATTTACTGGGGTAATTGGTTCAATACCAAAACACTTTACTGCAGGAGTAGCTCAAAATGTAAAAATTAGTGATATGACTATAGATTTAGGTGCGTCTTCTAGAGAAGAAGTTCTAGCTATGGGAATTCGTGAAGGTGCATTTGTAACACCAAAAACATCATTTGAACAACTTACTGAACACAGATTTATGACTAAAGCTGTAGATAACAGATATGGTTGTGTTATTATTACAGAAATCTTTGAACAATTTGCAAATGTAGATTTAGATATTAACTTAGTAGTTTGTGCTACAGTTCAAGAAGAGGTTGGATTAAGAGGAGCAAGTGCAGCAGCAAATATGATTAAACCAGATGTATGTTTTGTTGTAGACTGCAGTCCTGCAAATGATATGGATGGTTCAAAAACAAGTAATGGTCGTTTAGGAGAAGGATTCTTAGTAAGACTAGTTGATAGAACTATGGTACTACGTCCAAATATGAGAGAAAAACTTGTTAACCTTGCCGAAGAAAATGAAATAAAATATCAATATTATACTTCACCAGGAGGAACTGATGCAGGTAATATTCACCAAGCGGTAAATGGTGTACCAACAGCTGTAATTGGTATTAGTGGTCGTTATATCCACACTCATAATGCTATTTTTGATATTCGCGATTATTATGCAGCTAAAGCTATTTTAGGAAAATTAATTGAAACTATTGATGAAAAATTCATAGAAGACGTTAGAAAATAATAAAAATAAGCGAGGACAGATAGTCTGATCCTCGCTCTTAATTAATTATTGAATTTTTTTTATCGATAATTGTTTTTACGTTTACTGCGGCGATATCTGTTTGGATTATCGTCGTAGTTATCATTATAATCATTATAATCATAATTTTTCACTATAATCGTTAAATTGATTATCATAATTATTATAGTCGTTATTATCATATTCATAATACTCATCTTCAAGGTATTCTTCATGGATAGTAGCATTTATTTTTTTATAATAATACCTAGTAATATACTATTAGCCATTAGTGAACTTCCACCATAGCTTATGAATGGCATACTAATACCTATTACTGGGATTATGCTAAGAGTAGAAAAAAATATTGATGAAGAAAGAGAAACAAAAACTACAAATAGCAAGTAGTATAAAGTAATAACTATAATTACCTTGTTCACATTTTTTTAACAATATTAAATAGTCTTAGTATAAAAAAATAAAGAATAGTATCAAGAAGAAAAAAATGTCCGATAAATCCAAAGTTTTTTTAGCAACTATTGAGAAGATGAAGTCATTAAACTGCTCATCGATATAAGTTTTATTTTTTTAACAAATGTTCCGGTTAAACCACCAATTTTTATTTCGCTTAAAACTTGAGTAATTTGATAAGAATAATCTAACGAATAAGCTTCGGGATTTAACCAAGATAAGATACGTTTTAATTGATATCCCTTTAATCCGACTAGTGAAAGTAGACTAGGGAAGTATAATGCTCCTAAAATGATAGTAGCTAGTACAACTAGTACTACCGAATAAATATTAAGTAAAGTTTTTTTATGAGTACTAACAAGAAATACTAAACCTAAGAATAAATATATAAAGAATAATCCATTTCCTAAGTCATTTTCTTTTAATACTAAAATGAACGGAATTGAAACTATAAGTAATATTTTTAAAAAGTTTTACAGGATCACTATTATCTCTAAAGCTTTGTTCTTTAATTAATAAACTAATCATAGCAATTGTTGCTACTTTAGCAAACTCTGATGGTTGGATTGTGAATAATCCAAAGTTATACCAACTGCGTGCTCCATTAACAATAGGAGCCATGCTATTAGGTACTAAAAAAATATTCCAACTAGTAAAACTAGAGAAAATAAATATATACCTATGGTGAATCTTTCTATAAGATCAACCGGTATTTTTTTGTAGTATATATATTATTCCAAAACTAATTAGGTAAAATACAAATTGCTTTAAGAATAAAGTTGGCGTAATACCATTGTTATATTCTGCTAATGCAATAAGAACAAAGGCTTGAAAAAGCAAACATAAAATAAAAAAATTAGTATTGATAAATTAACTTTGTTTTTTTATAAAATTTAACATAATTCAACTCCTTTGCTGTAATTATACAATAACAAATAAAGTTTAGCAAATCTAAATATTGCTAAAGATAATTTTTATATTATATTTAAATTACTAATAAAAATATTAATACTTAAAGATAAAATTTAATTAAAATAAGAAAGGTTAAAAAGATATGAAATATACTCCAATGATAGAACAGTATTTGAAAATTAAAAAAGAATATCAAGATATGTTTTTATTTTATCGCTTAGGCGATTTTTATGAAATGTTTTTCGAAGATGCTGTTCGTGCATCGAAAATTTTAGAAATTACATTAACTGCTCGTGATGGTGGGGCAGAAAAAGATTCCAATGTGTGAGTACCATTTCATTCATCAGCAGGTTATATAGATACATTAGTTAATAATGGATATAAAGTTGCAATATGTGAACAAGTATCTGAACCGGGACAAGGAAAAATTGTTGAACGAAAAGTAGTTCAAGTTATAACACCGGGTACATACATGAACTATAAAAACTATGATGAAAATAACTTTTTAGGTAGTGCATATATAAAGGATAATAATATCTATTTTGCCTTTTGTGATATTATGACAGGAGACAGCCGTTGTACAATTTTAAAAAAACAATGGAAGATCTTCAAGATGAAGTATTAAAAAAATAATATAAAAAGAAGTTATTAGTATAGAAGGTCAAAAAGTTAGATATAAGTGCATATATAACTGAAGTAGAAGAAAAGTGAAAAGTCTTTCAAAAGATAAAACTAATAATTTAAAAGATAAAAAAATTTAAAATTATGTGCAGATATACTACTAGATTATATTGAGAAAACACAAAATAAAGATATTTCTAGTTTAAAAAGATTTTGAGGTTTACTTTAAAAGATAAATTTGTGTATATGACTAACTATTCTATTCGTAATCTTGAAGTGACGCAAAAATATGGCTAATGGTAGTAAGAAGGGTTCTTTACTAAGTATTGTAGATAAAAACTTCTACAGCGACGGGATCTAGAAAATTAAAAAAATTGGTTAGAAAATCCATTGCTTGATATTAATGAAATAAAAAAACGTCAAGAAATAGTAGGAGATTTTTGTTAAACATTATTTTGAAAAAAATCAGACGTTAAAACTAGTTTAAAAAGAAGTGTATGACCTTGAAAGAATTTCAACTAAGGTATCATATAATATTGTAAGTCCTAAAGAACTTCTTAATTTAAAAGAAAACATTAAAACAAATACCACAAATTAAGAATATTCTAAAAGGCTTTTGATTCGGAAAAAGCTAGTAGATATCGCTAATAATATTGATGAATTAGAAGATCTTCATGATTTCCTTGAAAAACTATTCATGAAGAAGCTGGTCAAACAGTAAAAAGATGGAAATGTTATAAAATTAGGATTCAACGAGGAATTAGATAGTTATAAGAATGCTAGTAAAAATGGTAATAAGGTATTATTAGAAATAGAAGAACGTGAAAAAAATAGAACAGGTATCAAAAATTTAAAAAGTAGGGTACAATAAGATTTTTTTGGTTACTTTATCGAAATTTCTAAAGTTGGACTTAAGAGTGTAGACCCAACTGAACTAGGGTATCATCGTAAACAAACACTTTCTAATTGTGAGAGATTTATATCTGAAGAATTAAAGCAGGTTGAAGAACATATAGTTAACTCAAAAACAAAGATAGAAGAATTAGAATTACAACTTTTCCAAGAGGTTAAAATAAAAATTCATGAATATATACCACGTCTTCAACGAGTTGCAAATACTCTAAGTGATATTGATGTTTTTGTTTCATTTTCTGATGTGGCAGAAGAATATGGTTATGTTAAACCTGAATTTAATGATGACAATGTAATAGATATTGTGGATGGTAGACACCCAATAGTAGAACGTAATGTAAGTGCTGATAGCTATATTAGTAATGACTGTAAGGTGGAAAAAGATGAGAATATTCTTTTAATAACAGGACCAAATATGTCAGGGAAATCTACATATATGAGACAACTTGCGCTAATTGTTATTCTAGCTCAAATAGGTTCATTTGTTCCTGCATCATCAGCTAACCTGCCAATCTTTGATAAGATTTTCACACGTATTGGTGCTAGTGATGATTTAGCTGGTGGGAAATCAACATTTATGGTTGAGATGATTGAAGCGAAAAATGCTTTAGTAGAATCAACAGCTAACTCATTATTAATATTCGATGAAATAGGTCGAGGGACATCTACATATGATGGTATCGCCTTAGCACAATCAATATTAGAGTATATAAACAATACTATTAAATGTAAAACACTATTCTCTACTCACTATCATGAACTTACAAAAACTTGAAAATATTACCGAGGGAATTAAAAAAATATCCATGTATCGGCTAAAGAAGATCATGGTAAATTGATATTCTATATAAGATAAATGAAGGTCCAATAGAGAAAAAGTTATGGTATCCATGTAGCACAGCTAGCACACTTACCAAATGATGTAATAAATGGAGCTAATAAAATTCTTAAAGAATTAGAAAATGGTAATAAAAGGTAGTGAAGATTTAGTAAATAGTGAACGATATAATAATGTTCTTACTGATACAAAAAGAACTAGAAGAAAATACGAAGAGAAGTACAAGTAGAATTAGAAGAAAAGCTTAAAAAAACAAAAAGAAAAAAAGAAGTTAAAGAAGAAAAAAAGCAAAACATTATGCAAAACAACAATTGGACTTTGATGGTAACAATGAGAAGTTTGATTATATCAAAAGAACAAATAGGTAGTATTAACTTCCTTGAAACGACACCTATGCAGGCATTTAATCTTCTTTATGAGATTCAACAAAAACTTAATGAGGATGTGAAATAAATTAAATGGGAAAAAAATAAATATATTATCTGCAGAACTATCTAATAAAATTGCGACTGGAGAAGTAGTAGAGACCTTCATCTGTTGTAAAAAGAGTTAGTTGAGAATTCAATCGATGCAGGTAGTACAAATATCAAGATAATAATTCAAGAATTTGGAATTAAACAAATAAGAATAATAGATAATGGTAGTGGTATTTCAAATGATGATTTAGAAAGAGCATTTCTTAGACATGCTACTAGTAAAATAAGTGCTGATTATGATTTATTCCATATAGAAACACTAGGGTTTAGAGGAGAGGCCTTAGCAAGTATTTCATCAGTGAGTAAAGTTACGATTAAAAGTTGTTCTGGTGAGGCTCAGGGGAAAATGTTAATATTGGAAGGTGGCAAGGTAGTACAATCAGAATTTTATGCTCCTATTAAAGGAACAGATCTTAGTGTTGAAAACTTATTCTATAATACTCCTGCAAGATTAAAATATTTACGAAATCCACATACAGAACAAGCAAATATAACGAATGTGATTCATAAGTTTGCTTTGTCTTATCCAAATATCTCATTCGAACTTCATGTTGATGGTAAAATAACCTTTAAAACATATGGAGATGGGGACGTTCATAAAATACTATCAAAAATCTATAATATGGGTGTAGCTAAGAATATGATAGATTTTTAGTGGTAGTAATGATGACTATAAAGTTTATGGTTTTATTTCAGTTCCTGAAGAAACTAGAGCAAGTAAAAAAATTACATTCATATATTTATTAATGGGCGTTATATTAAGAACTACGTGATACAAAAACTCTATTATTGATGCTTATGGGACACTGCTTATGAAAAAAATAGATATCCACTATGTGTGATAAACATAGAAATGGATCCAATCTTACTGGATGTGAATGTTCATCCGACAAAACAAGAAGTAAGACTATCAAAAAGAAGCAGAACTAATAAGGCTTATTAAAGAAATAATAGCTGAAAGACTTAGTAACTATACATATATTCCTCAAGGTATGAATAATGTTCTTACTAAAAAAAGAAAAAAATCACGTATAGAAAAAAACTAGACTTCTTATCTGAATTAGATACTAAATTTGGTATAGAAGAGGATGCGGAAATTCCTAAAAAAACAATTAGAAGATAAAAATAATAAATGAAGATGATTTTTATTTTTTTGGTGAAGACAATGTATCTTCAGAAAAAGAATATTTCAGTTGATGAAAAAAATGAAAATAGTGATAATAGCTATTCTCGCAAGACAAATCGAGTTAAAAGTGACTTACCCGATTTAAGTTATAGTCCACATCCAAAGGATAATCGAAATAGATTTGGAGAGAGACCGACTAAAAAAAGAAATAGAGAATTTTATGAATTTCTCTAAACGAGATGAAATTGAATATACTGAGGAAAAAAAGTTAGTGTGAGTACTGATTTTGAGCCAGATAATAGTCATTTCGATGAAATAAGAAATGCTAAAATTGTTCAAGATGACGATACAAAAAGTTAGAACACTACCTGACTTAAAAAGTTCTTGCTCAAATATTTAAAACATATATTCTTTCAGAAGCAGATAATAAACTATATCTTATAGATCAACATCTCTGCGACTGAACGATATAACTATGAAAAAGTTACAACGTGAATTTAGCGAAAGAAAAAAATTATAAAAAAACAAATGTTAATTCCACTTATGTTTGATTTTTTTCTGTAGAAGAAGCGGCAGAAGTTAGAAATAATTTAGAAAAAAATTCGAAGAACTAGGTATTGTTTTTTTGAAGAGTTTGGAGATAATTCTTACGTTGTTCGTGAATTTCCTGGTTGGATAGAAGAAGACGAAGAAGAAATGATAAAAAAATTATTGTTGAAAAAGTTCTAAAAAAATAACAATATTACATTTAATGAATTAAGAAATGATGCAATAGCTATGGCTAGCTGTAAAATGTCTATAAAGGCTAATCAAATACTTAATGAAGTCGAAATGAATAAAGTAATAAGTGATCTTTATGAATGTAAAAATCCATTTACGTGTCCACATGGAAGACCAATTATTACAAAAAAATGGAGAAAAAAAGACTTAGAAAAAAATGTTTAAACGAATAGTTTAGGAGACAATATGGAAAAAAATACCTTTAATTGCAATAGTAGGCCCAACAGCTGTTGGGAAGACAGCCTTAAGTATTGAACTTGCTAAAAAAATTCAATTGTGAGATTATTTCTATAGATAGTGTTCAAATATATAAAAGATTTGATATAGGTTCTGCAAAAAGTTACTCGAGAAGAAATGGATGGTGTTGTTCATCATCTCATAGATGAACTTGAACCCTAATGACACATGTTCAGTTTATGATTTTTCAAAAAGCTAGCTCGTGAGAAAATTGACGATATTCATAGTAGAGGGAAAATGCCACTATTAATTGGTGGTACAGGTTTTTACATGAATGCAGTACTAAATAATTATGAGTTCACAAATCTAGAAGAAAAAAATTATGATATAGACGTTGAAAAAAAGCGAAGCTATACTTGAAAGAAAAATTATATTGATACTTATAATAATATTGACTTAGATAATCATCGTCGTGTAATTAATGCTTATAATTATGTAATGAATGAGCAGAAATCCGTAACGACAAATAATAATGGAGATACTATTTTAGAAAAATACAATCCTTATTTAATTGTTCTAAATACTGAAAGAGAGGTGCTTTATAATCGAATTAATAAGCGAGTAGAACTTATGTTTGAGCAAGGTCTTGAAGATGAAGTAAAGGGCATTATTAATGATTATGGAACTGAATTACAAGCTTTGGGTGCGATAGGTTATAAAGAGATGTTACCTTATTTAAAGGGTGACATATCAGAAGAACAAACTATTTCAGTAATTTCTCAGAACTCACGCCGTTATGCTAAACGTCAGTTAACGTGGTTTAGAAATAAAATGAATGGAGTTTGGTATGATACTAGAAGTGAGTCATTATTAGATAATGTAATAGGAGATATTAAAAATAAATTTAAGTAAAGTTTAGTTATAATTTTAATTTTATGTAAAGTAAAAGGTATATAATAATAACTATAAAACTTAATAATATTTTTTTCATAATATACGGCTCATCACTTGATGAGTCTTTCTCCTTTTAAAAGAGAATAAAAAAAATATTACTAAATAAAGATAAAAAAAGTAAAAAAATTTAAGTAAATATTAAGTAAAATTTTAATTTCATATAAAGTAAGAAGTGTATAATTATTAATATAATATTTAATAATATTTTTTTCATAATATACGGCTCGTCATTTGATGAGCTTTTTCTCCATTTTTGGGCAAAAAAATAGTGATAAATCATAAAAAAATAAGTAAAGTTTAATTATAGTTTTAATTTTTATATAAAGTAGAGTATATAATAATAACTATAAAACTTAATAATATTTTTTTCATAATATACGGCTCATCATTTGATGAGCTTTTTCTCCATTTTAGCGAAGTGTAAAAGTTTAATAATATAACAGAATTTTTAAGAGTACATAAATATGTGCTCTTTTTTTCTTATCATTAAATTTATTTATATGTAATTTTTATAATAACTAGAGTTTTTTTATTATATATGCTAAAAATATTAATACTGTTATATAAGAGAAATTTAGGAGGAAGAGATGAGCTCGTTTAAATATATTAAACCAAAGTTTTTTAGTGTAATGAAAAATTATACGAGTGCACAATTTATGAAAGACATTGTTGCTGGATTAATTGTAGCTATAATAGCATTACCACTATCAATAGCTTTAGCGATAGCATCAGGGGTTAATCCAGAGCAAGGACTTTATACTGCGATTATTGCAGGTTTTTTTATTTCATTTTTAGGTGGGAGTAGGGTTCAAATCGGTGGGCCTACAGCTGCTTTTGTTGTCATTATCTATGGAATTATTGCCGAACATGGATTAGCAGGATTAATTATTGCTACATTAATGGCTGGTGTAATGCTAATTGTAATGGGGTTATTACACTTTGGAGATTTAATTAAATTTATTCCAAAAACTATTACTATAGGATTTACATTAGGTATTGCTATCGGAATAATAGTAGGACAGATAAAAGATTTTCTAGGTCTTAATATGGGGCCTGTACCTGCGGAGTTTTTAGAGAAAATGGCTGCTTATGGTCATAATATAGGTAGTATAAGTTATATAACTTTAGGGATAGGTACATTAGCGATACTTATTCAAATTTTTTGGCAAAAAATTTCTAAAAAAATACCTGGTTCATTAGTGGCAATTTTAGTTACTACACTTTTAGTAGCTTACTTTAAATTACCTGTAAAAACTATTGGTGATTTATACACTATTAAAGCGGGACTTCCAAGCTTTTCAATGCCTACACTATCATTTTCATTGATTAGAGAAATGATGTTACCTGCTTTTACAATAGCTATACTTGCAGCTATTGAATCTTTACTTTCTGCAGTAGTTTCAGATGGTATGATAGGTAGTAAGCATAAATCGAATGCTGAATTAATTGGGCAAGGTGTTGGAAATATTATGTCTGCTCTTTTTGGAGGAATACCTGCAACAGGTGCGATAGCAAGAACTGCTGCTAATGTAAAAAATGGAGGTAGAACACCAGTAGCAGGAATGGTACATGCACTAACTCTACTGCTAATTTTATTATTTTTAATGCCATATGCTTCTTATATTCCAATGAGTTGTCTAGCGGGTATTTTAATAATAGTAGGATATAATATGAGTGGTTGGAGAACCTTTGTTCGTATGCTTAAAACAGCTCCAAAAAGCGATATATTAGTGCTAATTATTACATTCTTACTAACATTGTTCTTTGATTTAGTTATAGCTATAGAGTTTGGTATGGTATTAGCAGCATTTCTATTCTTAAAACGAATGTCTGATATTGCAGAAGTTCGTCAATGGACATATAGAGATCCAATGGAAGAAGAAAAAAATTATCAGAAGAAGTTGATTTAAAATATGTTCCTAAAAAAATACTATAGTGTATGAAATTTTTTGGAGCTCTTTTTCTTTGGAGCGACAAAATGTCTTTACTAAAAATAGAGCATGGGGAAGGAAAAAAATGTTTTTAATAATAAGAATGCGTAATGTTCCAGTAATGGATATTTCAGGTTTAGAAGCATTAGAGGAAATATTAGAAACTTGTAAAAAAACGTGACTTAACATTAATTTTTATCTCATGTTAATGAGCAACCATATCATGTTATGGAAAAAGCAGGATTTATTGAAAAAAATCGGTGCTGAAAAATATTTGTGAAAATATAGATGCTTCACTGTCAAGAGCAGAGAAGTTGGCTCCCATAAGATAAATAAAAAAATAATATTAAAGATTCTTAAACTGTTAGTTTGAGAATCTTTTTAAATGAGTTTATTTTTTTCTACCATAATTTGATAAAATTATAGGGATGATTTTGTTTAATAGAAATGTTTGAAAAAGAGGAGAAAACATGCAAGTTACCAATATTATAAAATTAAAAAGTAAAGTATAAAAATTGAATTAGATAATGGTAAACATTTTTTTATGTGTCAGAAGACACTATTATTAAATATGAGCTAATTAAAAAAATAGAACTAACAAAAGATCAACTTAAAAGAAATTATAGCTCATGAGAGTGTAGAAAGTGCCTATAGTAAAAGCAGTTCACTATCTGCAATATGGCTTAAGAACTAAACAAGAGATAAAGGATTATTTAACTAAAAAGGAAATAGCACCAAAAGTAATTGATGAAGTAATAGAGAAGTTAGTAGAAATTGGCTATTTAAATGATGAACATTATATAGAAGCCGCAGTTACAGATTATTTCAACTTAAATCTAAAAGGCCCCTATTGGATTAAGAGAAAATTACAAGAAAAAAAGACCTTGATAAAGATGCTATAGATAAGTATATATCAAAAAAATTTGTACTGAAGAAGCAATGATAGAAATGTTGTATAAAATTATTGAGCGAGAGTTTAAAAGTAAGACGAGAAGCAAAAAAATAAAAAAATTCAAAAAAATTACGCAAAAAAACTTTATACAAATGGCTTCACTTCTGATATAATAAGAAAGGTGTTTGACATATTTTTTTGAGGATTATGAAGAAGAAAATGAAGAGGATATACTAGAAGAACATTTTAGACGAGCGTATAGTTCATATAGTCGTCGTTATGAAGGGTATAACTTAAAACAAAAACTTATTGAAAAGCTGGTAAGAGATGGATTTTCTTATTACACAGCAAAAGATTATATAGAAAAACAAGATTTGTAAAGGAAGAACAAGATGGATAAAAGAAATGAAAGGCAAAAGAAAATAAGAAACTTTTCTATTATTGCGCATATTGACCACGGGAAATCGACTCTTGCGGATAGAATTTTAGAGAAAACTCGTGCGTTAGAACAACGTGAGATGAAAGCACAACTTCTTGACTCTATGGATATTGAAAGAGAAAGAGGTATTACAATTAAACTTAATGCTGTGCAACTGCAATACACAGCTAAAAATGGTGAAGAGTATATTTTCCACCTAATAGACACACCGGGACACGTAGACTTTACTTATGAAGTATCTCGTTCATTAGCAGCGTGTGAAGGAGCAATCCTAGTAGTAGATGCTGCTCAAGGTATAGAAGCTCAAACATTAGCTAACGTATATTTAGCATTAGATAATAATTTAGAAATTATTCCAATAATAAATAAAATAGATTTACCTGCTGCAGATCCTGAGAAGGTAAAAACAGAGATAGAAGATGTAATTGGTCTTCCTACTGATGATATCGTTCTTGCTTCTGCAAAAGCTGGTATCGGTATTGATGAAATACTAGAACAAATAGTTGAATATATCCCAGCTCCATCAGGTGATGCAGGTAAACCACTACAAGCATTGATTTTTGACTCATTATATGATGCTTATCGTGGAGTTATCGTTTCTGTACGTATTAAAAACGGTACAGTTAAAGCTGGCGATAAAATTAAGATGATGGCAACTGGAGGAGTGTTTGAAGTTACTGAAGTAGGTATTCATACTCCAAAAGAAAAAATTGTTGATGAACTTACTGCAGGTGATGTAGGATTTATTTGTGCATCTATTAAAAACGTAAGTGAAACACGTGTAGGGGATACAATCACACTTGCTAATAATCCTGCAAAAGAAGCATTACCTGGATATAGAAAATTAAATCCAATGGTATTCTGTGGATTATATCCAATTGATTCATCAAAATATAATGATTTACGTGAAGCGTTAGAAAAACTAGAGCTTAACGACTCAGCACTTCAATATGAAGCTGAAACTTCTCAAGCTCTTGGATTTGGATTTAGATGTGGATTCTTAGGAATGTTACATATGGAAATAATTCAAGAACGTATTGAGCGTGAATTTAATATCGATATTATTGCTACTGCACCATCGGTTATTTATAAAGTTGAAAAAACTGATGGAACTATGGTAGATGTATCTAACCCATCAGAAATGCCTGATCCACAAAAAATTAATAGAATTACAGAACCATTCGTTAAAGCTAGTATTATGGTACCAAATGATTATGTAGGTGCTGTAATGGATCTTTGTCAAAAGAAACGTGGTATTTTTCTTAAATATGGAATATATCGATGATACAAGGGTAAATATCACTTATGATATACCATTATCAGAAATCGTATTTGACTTCTTTGATCAATTGAAATCAAATACAAAAGGTTATGCATCATTTGACTATGAACTTACTGGTTATAAAGATAGTAACCTTGTTAAGATGGATATTCTTCTTAATGGAGAACAGGTCGATGCACTTAGCTTTATCGTTCACCGAGAATTTGCATATCAACGTGGTAAAGTTATTGTTGAAAAACTTAAAAAACTTATTCCTAAACAACAATTCGAAATTCCTATCCAAGCAGCAATTGGAAACAAAATTATCTCTCGTGAAACTATTAAGGCAATGCGTAAAAACGTACTTGCAAAATGTTACGGAGGGGATATTAGTAGGAAACGTAAACTATTAGAGAAACAGAAAAAAGGTAAAGAGAGAATGAAAGCTGTTGGTAGTGTAGAAGTTCCTCAAGATGCCTTTATGGCTGTTCTAAAAATGGATGAAGAATAATGAAGAATACACCTCGCGGAGTATATATTCATATTCCATTTTGTAAGTATATTTGTTCATATTGTGACTTTAATAAATTTTATATTCAAAGACAACCGGTTGATAAATATATAGATTGTTTAATTAAAGAAATAGAGACAATAGAACAAGTATCGAATATAGAAACTATTTATATTGGTGGTGGAACACCTAGTGCCCTTAGTGATGAACAATTACATCGTCTTTTAACTGCACTTAGAAAAAAAATTCCAGGACAACTTCGCGAATTTACATTTGAAGCCAACCCTGAGGATCTTGTTGATTCTAGGGTTGCTTTAGTGAAAGAGTATGGAGTTGATAGAATTAGTATGGGAGTTCAAACTTTCAACAATGAATTATTAAAAATTCTGGGCCGAGGACATGTTGCTAATGATGTTGACATGGCAATTAATAATTGCAAAAAACATGGAATTGAAAATATTAATGTAGACCTTATGTTCTCACTTCCGAAACAAACTATGGAAGATTTATACGATAGTATGAAAAGAGTAGTATCTTATGATATTAGTCATGTATCATGTTATTCACTAATACTAGAACAAAAAACTAAGTTATATAACCAAGTTCGCGATAAAAAGGTAGTCTTACCATCAAATGAAACTGAAGAACAAATGTATAATGAAGTTATTAATTTCTTGACTGAAAATGGTTATGAACAATATGAAATAAGTAATTTTGCCCGTCCAGGACACGAAAGTATCCATAATAGCAGCTATTGGAAAAATATAGAATATTATGGACTTGGAGCTGGTGCTCATGGCTATGTAGATGGTATACGCTATGCGAACCAAGGGGCATTAAAATTTTATATAGATAGCATGGAAGAAAAAGGACATGCTAGACGTGAAGAAAATAAAGTAACGTTGAACGAACAAATAGAAGAAGAAATGTTTTTTTAGGACTACGCTTATTAGAAGGAGTAGACTTAATAGCTTTCGAAGAAAAAAATATGGTAAGAAAAGTTCAAGAAATATTTAAAGATGTCGTTGAAAGAAATGTTAACGATGGTTATCTAGAAATTGTAGATAATAAATTACGTTTAACTCGTAAAGGATTATTCTACGGTAATGATGTCTTTTCGGAATTTCTACTGAATTAAAAAATTAGGGCGCTCGGAGTAACTAATGCTCCGGGCTTTCTAGCAAAATATATAAGAAAGGAGAATAGATTATGGAGAAAAAAATATTGAAGATTTACTTAATAAATTAAATAAAGATTATAATTTTAACCTAAAATATAGTAATAATTTTTAAAATGGCATTTTCTCATTCATCATATACTAACGAAAAAGCGAATTGCTAAACATTTAAATTATGAACGTTTAGAGTTTTTTAGGTGATGCTGTTGTTGAATTAACAACTAGTGAATTTTTTTATTTAAAAAAATTTCCAAACTTAGCAGAAGGTGAATTAACGAAATTAAGAGCATCGATTGTATGTGAAAAAAACGTTAGTAAATTATGCACTACAATTAAATCTTGATAAGTGTATTTTCTTAGGTAAAGGTGAGGAAAAAAATGGGTGGAAGAAGCAGAGTCGCTCTTCTTGCAGATATTTTTGAATCATTCACTGAGGGCAATGTATTTAGAAGCGGGACTAGAGACTGTAAAAACATTTTTTTGAGTAATACATTATTTACAGAAGTTGATAGTTTTGAATACTTAAGTTTTGTAGATTATAAAACTATATTACAAGAGTATGTTTCAAAAAAATTAAATTAGGTACAATAGAATATACAGTTCTTGATTCTAGTGGACCGTCACACCTAAAACTTTTTACTAGTGCTGTAATTATTGATGGAAAACAATATGGTAGTGGAACTGCTAAAACAAAAAAAGAATCAGAGCAACTTTCAGCAAAAAGTCGCTTTAGAAAAAAATTAGAATATAAAGAAATATAGAAAAAGGAATTTGTTATAGAATTTAGAAAGGAGAGCATGATGAAATTATCGAAAGTAGAAATAACAGGCTTTAAGTCTTTTCAGAAAAAAACAACTTTTGAATTTAAAAATAATTTAATCGGTGTTGTAGGGCCAAATGGTTCAGGAAAAAGTAATATAATTGATGCTATTCGCTGGGTTCTAGGGTGAACAATCAGCCAAAAACCTTCGTGGTAGTAGCATGAAAGATGTTATCTTTTCGGGTACTGAAGATGTAAAGAGAAAGAACTTTGCAGAAGTAGCCGTTACTTTTAGTAATGCCGAAAAGTCGTGTGAAATAAAAAGACGCCTTTATAGAAATGGAGATAGTGAATATTTTTTAGATGATAAACGTGCAAAATTAAAAGATATAACTAATGTTTATCTTGATTTAGGAATTAACAAGGAAAGTTATAGTATTATTACTCAAGGTAAAGTCGAAGACATTATATCCTCTAAGCCTGTTGATCGTCGTGCTATTATTGAAGAAGCATCTGGTGTTTTTAAAATATAAAAACAAAAAAAGAAAGAAACAAATGCTAAGCTAGAGAAAACTAATGACAATTTAATGCGACTTAATGATATTTTTTTCTGAAATTAGCTCGCGTTATGAAATATTAGAAGAACAAAAAAATAAAACTCAAAAATATTTAGATTATTCTCGAGAATTAGAAGAAAAAGATATTCTAATAAATATCTATAATATATCAGAATATCAAAAGAAACTTGCTGTATTATTAGATGAGAAGAAAAGTAATACAAGCTGAGAAGGAAGCTTTAGAAGCTAAACAAGAAGAATTAATCAAAGATCTTGAAAATGTTAAAAAAATAGCTTAGTGTCACTAGATAAAACATATATTAAATATCATGATGAAGAGTTAGAGCTTGTTCAGAAAAAAAGAGTCTACAATCTGAACTTAACGTTATAGAAGAGAAAAAAATAATAGAAATCTTCGTAGTGAAAAAAACTTGATGAGGACATATCATATCAACTAGAAAGATTAGGCAATCTTCAAGATAGATTAAAACAACGAGAACAAATAAAAGATGAAAATAAAAAGAAAATTAAAAGAGCTAAATAAAGAAATAATAGATTTAGAAAATGGTGGAGTATAATCTTGAAACTATAGAAAATATTATTGAAGAGCTAAAAAGATACATATTATAACTTGATTAATGAAGAAACAAGACTGGAAAATAGTATAGAATATGCTCGTAAAAAAATCTAGAAAGTGCTGATGAAAACTACAAGGAATTATATCAAAATATAGAAAGACAAAAAGAAGAATATAGTAGTAAGGTAAGTGAGTTAGAAACAGAAACTAATAAACAGAGTTCTTTAAAAGAAGAATTATCAAAAAGTTGAATCAGACTTAGCAAAACTAACAGAAAAATATATTAATTTCTTCAACACAAAAAAATATAGACGATCAGTTAAATAAAGGATATAATTTTAAAAAAATAATCTTGAAAAATCGTAAGAAGTTTTTTTAGAAGATCAAATTAATAATTTAAGCTTTTATAATATCGGTGTAAAGAAATATTATCAAATAAAAGATAGTATAGGTGGAGTACATAATAGTGTCGCTAATATTATTAGTTTTGATAATGAGTATGCTACAGCACTAGATATTGCACTAGGCCAAGCACAACAAAATATAGTAGTAGAAAATGAAACAACAGCTAAAAAGTGTATAGAGCATTTGAAAAAAATCAAATAAAGGTCGAGTTACATTTTTACCTCTTAATAATATTAAAGCTAAAGTTATTTCGTCAGATGTCTATAGCACATTAATGAAAGAAGAAGGCTTTATTAATATAGCAGAAAACTTGGTTAGTGTTGAACCTAATTATAAGAACATAGTATCACACCCTATTGGGACTAGTGATAATTGTTGATAATATGGATAATGCTAACCGCATAGCTAGAAAGATTAACTTTAGAAATAGAATAATAATACTAGATGGTCAAGTAATTAATAGCGGTGGTTCTATTACAGGTGGGGCTATCAATAAAAAAACAATAACTCATCAATCAAACATAAAGCGGAATTAGATGAATTGATTAGCAATTTGAAAAAAATTAATGATAAAATAGCTAAAATTAAATGATGAAAAAAATCAAGTTACTTCTCAGCAAAAAGAGTTAATTGAGATTATTGCAAAAAAATAAAGAAATAAAAGAAGAACTAATTTTTTTAAAGTTAAAGAATTAGAGTTAGAAATAAATCATAAGAATTCGGAAATAAGAACTCTAACTACTAATATAAAAACTAAATGAAAATAAATTATTAGACTACAAGAAAGATGATAATAGCTTCGAAAGTATAGAAAAAAATTAACTAAAGATTTAGAGAAAATTAGAGCAGAATTAGTAGTTTTAGATAAGAGAATTAAAGAAGAAAAATAATAAAAACAAAATGCACAAAGTGCAGAAGAACTATATTTAGAAAAAAATAGCAGAGCTAAAAAAATAGAGAAGTCTAAGCTAGAAGAAAATAATAAACATATTCAGGAAACTATAGAGAATTTAACTGTAGATATAAAAAGACACACAAGAGCAGTTAAATAGATTAGAAGCGTCTAAAAATGCCGACTCACTAAGCGAAGAAGATGAAAAAAAGCAATACTAGAAAACAATTCTAAGTTAATAAGTGAATATAGCGAAAGATTAACAACTTTAAAAACATTGTTATCTGACTTAGACATGGAAAAAACAGGATTGTTTAAACGTGAAAAAGAGATAACATCTTCTCAACAACGTAATAATGAATCTTTACGTGAGAAAATCGCAGAATTTGAAAAACTGACAGTTGCTCAAACAAAAATAGAAGTGAAAACAGACGAATATTTAGAAAATCTAATCGAAAACTATAGTGTAACATATGAAAATGTAGCGCATAGGTTAACTGAAGAAAATATATCTGAAATCCCTTCTTACAAATCAAGAGTAATGAGTTTACGTCGTGAAATTGCTGATCTAGGAAATGTAAACTTGAATGCTATTGAAGAGTTTGAAGAGACTAAGGAACGCTATGATTTCTACAATGAACAAATTACTGACTTGGTAGAGGCTAAAGAAAAATTAGAAGAAACAATAGCTGAAATTGATAAAGAAGTTAAAGAACGTTTCTTAGAAACATTTGTTCAAGTAGCTGAGAACTTTAATACTATCTTTAAAGAATTATTCAAAGGTGGTTATGCTGATATGACATTAGAAACACCGAATGATATTTTAAATACAGGTATTGTTATTGAAGCTTCTCCACCAGGGAAGAGACTCCAAAACTTATCACTTCTTTCAGGAGGAGAAAAATCATTAACTGCGATAAGCTTACTATTCGCAATATTAAAAGTAAAAAATCCTCCTTTCGTAGTGCTTGATGAGGTAGAAGCGGCACTTGATGAGGAGAATGTAAATAGATTTGCTAAATTCCTTAAAGTATATTCTGTAGACAATCAGTTCTTAGTAATAACTCACCGTCGAGGAACTATGGAAGCTATGGATACATTATACGGTGTAACAATGCAAGAAAAAGGTATTAGTTATATCTTAGAACTAGAGTTGAAAGATGTAATAGAAAACTTTGAGGAGAATATAAACTAATTTGAAGTAAATAATCTAATATAAAAAGAACTAGATATTCAGTAAAACTGAGTATCTAGTCTTTTTATCTTTATACTTAATTTGTTTCGAATGAATTTTTTTAATAAATCCATACCAAACATATACTACGATAATTACAGCTAATAATTCACTAAGATGAATAAGTATAGTTAGCAGTGACAAACTTCCTAATTGATAGTATAATCCAGTTTTTTTGAAAAAGCAATTGCGCATATAACTAATGGGAAAAGTAAATGCAGAAAAAGCTAGGATAAAATTTTTCTATTTAATAAAAATGGTAATTGAAGTAGTACAAAGATGAAAAAAATAATACTGTAAGTGGAATAAGAACACTTAGTATAAATGTACTTTTTATTTGTTATACCAATCATATAACTAGCTAATAGTAGTCCGCCAGGTGCTGAAAAAAAACTGTAATAGTAGGAAAATCACCTTCATTATAATGTTTATAAATATATACTCTATATAATACAAATGGTATTAGTATAAGGTAATTTATAAAAAGAGAAATAAAAAGAAAAATTTTTTTCCTAAGAATTCAACGTTATAATTAATTGCAGTGACTGTTACTACCGCAGGTCCAACAAAAGTTATAAACCAAGTTGGATAAATATTTTTTTAATATGTTTTTTTCTTTGATGATAAAGTTGTAAATAGCATAACAAACAACACAAACATCAAGACAAATTCCAAAAATCCACGTAGGTAAACTATATAATCCAATATTTTTTTAAAAAAATGAACTTAAAAAGCATTATACTCATCGGATAAGTTGCTAAAACTGTAGCTATAACAGGCTTTTTCATTTCTTCAGTTAAACTCTTAAAATTATCAATAAATTTAATCGTTAAAAAGTACAATTATAATTAAAGATAAAATACTAAAAAAATAAGTTGAAGAGTAGGACTGTAAGCTTGTAATAGATTGCCAAGAGCAACTGAACCAAGAGCAAGTCCTGCTATTGGTATAGGTAAATTTCTAATTATATTCATAAATAACTCCTAAAGATTAATTTCATCTTTATTGTATACGATTTCAGATAATAATTCAATAATTAACCTATTGACATTTAGAAAAAAATTACTTTACAATAAGAAACAAGTGTTACCTATTGATGGAGGTTTTAATATGGCACCAAAATTTAAATTTACAAAAGAAGAAGTTTTAGCTGTAACTATAGACTTTATAAGGGAAAATGGAATAGAAGCATTGACTGCAAGAGAATTAGCTAAAAAGTTGGAGTCATCTACTAAAGTAATATTTAGTTTGTTTTTCTAATATGAAAAAAATTTAGAAGATGAAGCAAAGAGTGTTGCAGAAAATATTTTTTTCAGAAAAAAAGTTAATTTAGCATTAAAAGATGATAGTCCATTTAAACGTTTAGGTGTAGAGTATATATTATTCTCAAAAAAATGAACCCAAATTATTTCAATGGTTATTTATGAAAAAAAGGACTAGAAGTAGAAAGTTTTTAAAGATTTTTCTTCCAATGAGAGACTATGAGTATACCTCAGTAATAGAATCTATAGACGAAGAATATAATATTTCAATAGAAAATGCAAAAAAACTTTATGAACACTTATTTATATACAGCCATGGTATTGCAACATTAACAGTTACAGGAATACATAATTTTTTTCACCAAATGAGATTATGGAGTACATGGCTGAAGTAACTAAAAAGTTTAATAATACAGTATTTGAAGGAGATTAATTAAATGATTTTAGCAAAAGAATATTAAGAAACAATATAATGGTCAAGAAGTCTTAAGAGGAATAGATTTAAAAAAATTGATAAAAATGAATTTGTTGTTATACTTGGAGCTTCAGGTTCAGGAAAAATCTACACTATTAAATATCTTATCTGGTTTAGAAAAAGTCAGACTCTGGAGAAGTTGTATATGATAATGACTCTATAAGTGGTTACTCAGAAAAAAACAATTAACAGAATTCCGTAAAAGATAAAAATAGGTTTTGTTTTTCCAACAATATTATTTATTAAATAATTTAACGGTAGAACAAAATGTTAAAGTAGGAGCTAGTTTAGCAAATAATAAAGAGTATGTTGAGATTATAAAGGAATTAGGATTAGAAGATAAATTAAGTAAATATCCAAATGAGTTATCTGGAGGAGAGCAACAACGTGTTTCAATTGCTAGAGCACTAGCTAAGAAGCCGACGGTACTATTTTTAGATGAACCAACAGGAGCTTTAGATGAGGAAACAGGAAGAAAAATATTAGAGTACTTATTAAAACTAAATGCTAAATCGAACTTTACAATGATAATGGTAACTCATAATGAAAATATTGCTCAACTTGCAAATAAGATAATTCATGTAGGTAGTGGTAAAGTAACTTCGATTGAAGAAAACCATACACCTAAATCTGTAAGAGAGATAGGGTGGTAATTATATGATAGTTCAGTTAAAAGATTTAAGAAAAGCAATTGCAGTAGTGATAGTAAGTTACTGTGCGGTATTTATAACTACACTTTTTCTAACTTATATTTAGATTTGAAAGGCCTAGATATTACGGGATTTAATATAATACAGAAGAAGTTTTATGATGCCCAGCTTATTGTTTCGAAGTTTGTAGTAATTATAACAGGAACAGTTTTATCAATAAGTGCGACGGTAATGTTAATGTTTTATATAAAACAATTTATTGATGATTCTAAACATAAAATTGGAATATTAAAAGCTCAAGGTTATAGTAATAACTTTATAGCATCTAAGTTTTTTTGTTTTTGGATTTTTTTAGTATTTTTTTAGGTTCGTTATTAGGTTATGGATGTTCTCATTTATTCATGCCCAAATTTTTATGAAAGTAGAAATACAGATAATATATTATCTGAACTTACAATAAATTTTTCATCCTCAACTTTTTATTAATAATGGTTATATTACCATCACTATTGTTTTTAGTAATATCAATTGTTTATGTACTGTTTAATTTAAATGTACCAACGATCAACTTACTCAAACAAATAAATTCAACAAATAAAAAAATTAGAAAAAGAAGATTTAGACAATATAAAAAAACTTTTTTAAAGAATTAAGAGCAACAGTATTATTTAGTAATAAAAACCCTATTATTCTTTGTTATTTTTCTTTTGCATTATCGTTTTCTTCAATGATTCAAATGGCATTTTGGTATGAGGGATTTTGTTGATGGAACAATAAGAATTATGATGATGGTAATAGGCGTTATATTATCTTTATCAATATTATTAATTTCATTAGAAGTTATAGCTAATAGTAATATAAAAAAATATCCATTTTAAATATTATGGGATATTCAAAGAATGAATGTTCAAGTATAATATTATCAGGTTATAGAGTAGTAGCATACATAGGTTTTGCTATAGGAACAGTTTATCAGTACTTCTTAATAAAAAAACATTATTAACAGTTTTATCTAAAAAAATTAGATAGTGAAACAACATATAGCTTTGATTTAATCTCAGTAATTGGAAGTTTTATAGCATTTGTATTAATATATGAAATTTTTTTATTCTATACTATAGTAATAGGATAAAAGATATAAATGTAAAGAAAGTAATGATGGATTAATAAAAGACTCCTTGTATAAAAGTTATACAAGGAGTTTTTTAAAGTTATTATTTAGCTAATCCTTCAGCAATTTTATCCAAATTCCATTTCATCATATTGTAATAGCTATCGCCATTTTGTCCTGGTTCTGAAATAGAGTCAGTAAAGATTTTTAGCGAAAAATAGGGATACCTGTATCTTTTGATACAGTTTGCATTGGACGTTCATCAACACTACTTTCTACAAATAGAGAAGGTGTTTTTGTTTTACGAAGTTTTTCAACTAATGTTTTGATTTGATCAGGTGTTCCTTCTTCTTCAGTATTGATTTCCCAAATATAAGCTGATGGTACATTGTAAGCTTTTAGAGAAGTACTTGAAGCAACCTTCACTTGTTACAATCATTTTTTTATCTGTAGGTATATTGTTAAATTTTTTTCTTTAGCTTCTTTATCTAGTTGAGATAATTTTTTTCTAAATATGATTTAAGATTTGCCTCATAAAAATTCTTTTATTTTTTTGGATCTTTTTTTCACTAAGTTGTTTAGCTATATTTTTTAGCATAAATCATACCATTTTTCAAGATTTAACCACGCATGAGGATCTTCTTTACCTTTTTTTCATTCTCTCCTTCAAGATAAATCACATCAACACCTTTTGCTAACTGCATAGTAGTCTTTATTTTTCTTCTTTTTAGCATTTTTGAACTAACTTAGTAAACCATGCATTACCTCCAGTTTCAAGGTTAATACCATTGTAGAAGATAAGATCAGCTTGTGAAGTTTTTCTTAACATCATCTGGTAGTGGTTCATATTCATGAGGATCTTGTCCAACAGGAACAATACTATGTAATTCTATTTTATCTCCAGCAATATTTTTGTAATATCGGCAATAATAGAGTTAGTAGTAACAACTTTAAGTTTGTTATTTTTCGCTTGAATTTGAGTTTTGTTTAGCATTAGAACAAGCGAATAATCCTATTGCTAACATAAATATTAAAGAAATAAAAACCTAATTTTTTTCATATTGAAGGTCTCCTTTATTTATTTTTTTATTAATTTTTTTCATATAAAATACTAAATAAATATAGTTAGATAATAGTAATTATTATCAATTAATATTTTAATATAAAATCTTTAAGAAAAAAATTTTCGGGAGTAAATATGAGCAACTTCTTAAAGAGATTATATAATATTTATATTTATTTAGTATTTTTATGTTTATGAAACATAAGTTATTTTTTTGTTTATGCTTAATAAAGCGTTGTTTAGGTGCAATGAAAAAAAGCTAATCACAAAAACAGCAGACTAAAGTTAAGACAATACTAGATCCTGCGACTATATTAAATGAATAACCGATAAATAATCCTAATACAGAACATACAGCTCCGATTGTAGAAGATAAGAATATCATAGTTTTTTTAGACTATTTGCATAAAAGATATGCAGTAGCGAGAGGAGTAATAAGCATGGCAACTATAAGAATAGTTCCAACGCTTTGCATAGCTGTAACTGAGACTAGAGTTAATAATATCATTAGTAAATAGTGATAAAAGTTAACTTTCATACCCATAGCTTTTTGCTAAAAGTTCATCAAATGATGTTAGAAGCAACTCTTTGAAGAATAATCTTATAACTAAAAGAACAAATATTCCAACACCTATAGTAATGTACATATCTATATCTTGAACTGCAAGAATATTACCAAAAAAAGAATATGGAATAGGTCAGTAGAACTTTTTGCAACACCTATAAGAATAACTCCAAGAGCTAAGAATGAGCTAAATGTAATACCAATAGCGGTATCACTTTTTTTATAATGGAATTACCTTTAATAAATGTAATAATAACCGATGCAAGAATACCAAATGCAATAGCTCCAATAAAGAAATCAATACCTAGAATATATGAAATTGCAACTCCTGGAAGGACTGCATGAGAAATAGCATCTCCCATTAGGCTCATTCCTCTAAGAACTATAAAACAACCTACAGCACCTGCAACAATACCAATAACTATTGCTGTGATAAGTGCATTTTTGTAAAAAGTGAAAAACTATAAAGTCCATCAATAAATTCCTTAATCACTAGAACCACCTCCCATAAAGAATAAATCTGTACCATAGGTATGGGTTAGATTTTCTCTAGTAAATGTTTCTTTTGTATTTCCATAAGAAATAAGCTTTTTATTAAGTAATAAGACTTCATCAAAGTATGCATGGACTTTTTCTTAAGTCATGGTGAACTATCAATATTGTATGACCATTGTCTCTTAATTTTCTAAGTGTATTCATAATAATTTCTTCACTGACAGAATCGATTCCGACAAATGGTTCATCTAAGAAAATGTATTTTTGCTTCTTGTACAAGGCATCTAGCAATCAAAACTCTTTGGAACTGACCACCTGAAAGCTCACTTATTTGACGATTAGAAAATGCTTCTAATCCAACTAATTTTAGGGCATCATCAACTTTCTGCCAATCAGATTTATTTAAATTTTTTAAATAAACCAATTTTAGGATAAATCCCTCAAAGAAACACATTCTCTAACTTTAATAGGGAAGTTATAGTCTATATTTATTTTTTTGCTCTACATAAGCAACGCTACCTAATTGATCTTTAGAAAGTTTATCATCGATTTTTTTATAATTCCTTTAGAAGGTATTATATTTAAAAACTGCTTTTAATTAGAGTGGATTTTTCCTGCTCCGTTTGGTCCTACTATCCCAATAATTTTAGATTTTGATAATGTAACATTAATATTATCAAGAGCAGGCGTGTCTTTATATGTAACTGTTAAATTTTTTTATCTCTATCATATCGTACGCCCTTTCATTCTCTCACTACACAAAAGTTTACCTTAGGAAACAAGAAATGTCAAGTGAAATGTTGGAAAAAGGTGAAGAAAATGAGTAAAAAGCAAAATTATGTAAATATAAATTAATATCTTATAAGAAAGTTATAAAGTGGTGAAAAAAATTAATTATTCAGTAAATTTTATAGATTTAGATATAAAAACCCTACCTTACAAAAAAATATTGTAAGGTAGAAATAAGGGAGTAAATATGAAAAAGTCTTTATTATAAGCTAGGGAGACTTATAATAAAAGAACATATGAAGTAATATATAATTACTTCACTTATGATTATATCAGAAGTATATACAAAAAAACAAGAGGAAAAATAAAAAAACTAAAAAAATTAATTTTTGAAAAATATTAATATGAGGATAAATTACATAAAAAAAGGCGAATATTTTTGTGAATAACTTACCTTGAGTTTATAATTTAAATGTAAAAATAAGGCTTTATTTCAGTAACTTGTAAAGAAGTGATTATTACAATAAATATATAAAGAAATTTCTTATTATCAAATTTTTTTATGAAAAAAAGCAAGAAGTAATTAAGAAAATATTAAGAAAATATTAAGGTTAATAATATAAAAATAATGTATAGAATATATAAAGATTTTTGGTTGAAATAATATAGTAATAAATATAGTAAAAAAACACTTTTTAGAGTGTTATATTATTAGTGTTGTAGGAGATAAAATATAGAAAAAAATAAAAAAACTAAAGTTATATAAAATCACAATATTTTTTTATAATGTTGATTATTATAGTCTTTAGTCTTTTTATATTTTTTTAATATTTTTTTAATATAGTAAAGTATAATTATTTTTACTTCATATTTTTTTCACGAACAATTTTTTTGCGACTTGTTCACAGTATTTATCTGTTAATTCATCGCTACTTGCTTCTACCATAACTCGGATTAAGTTTTTCTGTTCCTGATGCACGAAGTAAGATACGTCCGTTTCCTTCAAGTTCTTGCTCAACTTTTTTTCGCACTCTGAAAGAATTTCTTTATCTTCCATAGCGATTTTTTTATCAGTAACTTTGATGTTTACTAATTTTTGAGGATAAATACTAACTTCATCTGCTAATTCTTTAAGAGATTTTCCAGTTGTTTTTATGATACTTGCTAATTTAACGGCTGTTAGGATTCCATCACCAGTAGTTGCATAGTTCATAAGTATTATATGACCTGATTGTTCTCCACCAAGTGAGTAGTTGTTCTTTCTCATTTCTTCAACTACATATCTATCACCAACAGAAGTTTTAACTGATTGCATACCATGTTCTTCAACTGCTTTATAGAAACCTATATTACTCATTACAGTTGAAACGACCATGTTATCTTTTAATTCACCTTGCTCTTTAAGGTGTTTAGCAAGAATAAACATGATTTTATCTCCGTCAACAACATTACCTTCTGAATCCACTGCAAGAACTCTATCACCATCACCGTCAAATGCAAATCCTAAATTTACATTATGAACTTTAACAAATTCTGCGATAGTATTAATTTTTGTTGATCCTACATTATCATTAATATTAGTTCCACTTGGAGCACATCCAATAGTTTCTATATCTGCTTCTAAGTCTCCAAATAAGAATGGAGCAACTCCAGTTGTAGCACCATGAGCACAGTCAAGTGCAATTTTAATACCTGATAAATCATCAGAAATAGATTGTTTTATATGTTGAATATATTTTTGAGAAAGCTCGCTACCACTATATAAATTTCCAATATGTTCGTAACTAGCTGCTTTAATTTGTTCAACATTATCTATTAAATGTTCAATTTCTAATTCTTGTTCATCTGTTAATTTGAATCCATCTGGACCGAATATTTTAATTCCGTTATCTTGATACGGATTATGTGAAAGCAGAAATCATGATTCCACTATCAGTTTCTATTGTTTTTTTGTTAGATAGGCAATTGCTGGAGTAGGAATAACGCCTACAGTCATAACATCGACACCAACGCTAGTTAAACCAGCAGTAAGTGAATATTCAATCATATCACATGAAATTCTAGTGTCTCTTCCTATTATTACTTTAGGACGCTCTTTTTTTATCAGTAAGTAATTTACCCTAATGCTTTACCTACTTTAAAAACTTAAATCAGCGGTAAGTGTTTCGCCAGCGACACCACGTATACCATCTGTTCCAAAAATATTTTCTCATGAAAAATAACTCCTTAAATTAATTTAAATTATTTTTATAATCTAATATGAATATTACTATATAAAGTGAAATAAGTCAAGGTTTAGAGAGGTTTTGTATCGAATTTGTTAAGAAGTTGAGTAAGAATGGTCAATAATTATTAAAACCAACAAAAATAATGTGTTATAAGCTATATTGAAAAATATAATTTATAACACATTAATATATATTAATTTAATTTCTCGATGTCATCTAATACCTTTTTAGCTTCATCTTTATTATTTTTTTGAATAAACTTTTTTTATTATATATAATTGCACTTATTGAAATCATATGTGCTGATACTGGTGCAACTAAAAAAATAAGAATGCTATAGCTAAAAGAAGCTTGAATTCAAAGACGTGTAAGTATCTATAAAAAAATAGATAAAACCAGTTATTAGAATTAATTCTACTGCAAAAAGAACCTGTAACCCCTGCAAAGCATGAATCTTAGTTAATTCATCAGGCAGTCTTACAAATCCAATTACAGTTGTCGCCATAGCAACGATAGAGATAAGAATAAGAAGTATTATTATTACATCTAAAATATTATTTAGAATCATCGCTGAATACCTCCTTCTTAGCTAAGAATCTTGCTGTAACAACTGTACCAACTAGACATATAATAGCGATTATTAGAATAAGTGAAATATATGAAAAAGTTTTATAGTACATACTTACTAAAACTATTAAGCATATAAGTGGCATAGCAAGTAAATCACTCGCTATTAACTTGTCAAAAATACTAGGTTTTTTAACGATATAAACTAGTAAGTAGAGTATCATTAATATACTAGCAAAAATTCCTAAAACTATTGTGAAGTTCATAATTTTTATCCATCTAAATCAACCTCCAATATCGCTTTTTCAAAACTATTTTTAATTCCTTCAATTTCTCCTTCGATATCATCAGTATCAAGGCAATGAATAAATAGAGTTGTATTGTCATGACCGACATTAACTGTAAGTGTTCCTGGAGTTAGTGTGATCATATTGGCTAATAAAGTGATTTGCCAGTTTTTCTTTACTTGTAAAGGATATTCGAAAATAACAGGATTAACATCAAGATCTTTTCTAAACATCATTTTTAAGAACATTAATATCTGCTTTTTAAAAGTTCGATTAGGAACATAACTACAAGTTTTATCCATTTATAGATATAAACGTAGTAAAGTTGATCGCCTAAAAAAACTTTTTAGCGAAAGTTTTTCTTAAGATAAATAGGATAATCATACCCCAGAAAAACCCTACGGCAAAGTATTCAGAATTAAAAAGTTCCAGAATAGAACATCCATATAACTCCGACAAAAAAATATTAATTAAAAAAATTGTAATGCCATATGTTATGCCCCCTTTCCAAGAACTATTTCGATATATTTTTTTCGGATCTAATATCATTTGGACACCGTTATTAAATAATCCGTCCAATTGATTAGAAAATATACCAATTAAAAAAACGCAACTGCAACAATAGAAACAAAGGGTACTAAGATTCCTTTTTGGAAGAGGTCTTAGTTGTAAAGTTTTATTAATATTATCATAGAAAATATTAAGGAATATTCTTACTAAAGAGTAGAATACAATTAATCCAGAAGCTGCAACAAGTGTAGCTATATATATGTGATTATCTAATACAAGACCTCTAATAATAAGTGCTTTACCATAAAAACCACTGAAAGGAGGGACACCAGCAAGTGATAATACAATTATGAAGTAAATCCAAGCTAGTAATGGATATTTATTAATTAATCCACATTTTTGAAGGAACTTAACTCCGCTTGTGTAAATAACTAATCCAACTACAATAAATAATGCGACTTTTTAGAAGGATATCATTTACAGCATAGAATAATGCACCTTTGACACCATATGTATTAAGAGTAGCAGTTCCACATACCATTACACCAAGTGAAATTACGATATTAAAGATTACAATTTGTTTTAAATTACTTTGATATATTGCTCCAATACATCCAGCAATAATAGAAATTGCACCTAGAACTAGTAGGTATGATTTAATAAAACTAGATTCATAGTAGAATAACCCATATGTTCTAATAATTGAGTATAAACCTACTTTTTGTTAATAAAGCACCAAAGATAATTGATACTGATATTGGAGGTGCAAGCATATGATCTATTCATCCAAGTGAATAGTGGGAATAGAGCCCCTTTCATACAGAAGACGAATATCATAACTGCCCCAACTAAGTAAACTCCACGTCTATCTGACATATTAGAAATAGTTTGTGAGATATATGCCATATTTAAACTACCAACAATAGTATATAAATATCCAACACTTATAACAAATAAACTACCTGCAAAAACATTCATTAATACATAACTGATAGATGATTTTAATTGTTCTTTGTTAATACCTACTAAAAAGAAGTAAGTAAGATGCCATTAATAATATTTCATAGAATACAAACAGGTTAAAAAAATATCGCCTGTTGTGAACGCTCCATTTATTCCAACCATGATTAATAAGAAACCAGGGTAGAAAAAGCTCAATTCACGAATTTTTATCAATAGTTTTTATATGAATAGAATAGGGTAGCTAAGAATACTATTCCTGAAGTTGTTACAAGTATACTATTCAAGCCATCTAATGTAAGGGTAATACCAAATGGTGAAGCCCAATTCCCCATTTCTAAAATTAAAACTTTATGTTTCGCTACTTTAAATAAATTGTAGATTGAAAATCCTAATGTAAGAGTAGTAGCAAGGAATGTTAATAATCTTTGCATACCAATTCTTCGTCTAAACAATATAGTTATAGCAGCAAATAAAAGAGGTATAAAGATCGGTATAACCGGTAAATTACTATGCATTTATCTTATCCTCCTTCATATGTTCTACATCCTCAAGTTCAATTACATTGTCGCTACGTTTAAGTTTGTAGTTAGCAATATAAATTGAAATTAATAGACAAGTTACTGCGAAACCAATAACGATTGCAGTAAGTATTAATGCGGCAGGTATAGGATCGATATAATTTTTTCCAAGTTCTGAGATTATAGGAATATCTCCATCATATAATCCACCTGCAATAAGGATAATTAAGTTAGCGGCGTGACCAAATAGTCCAACACCAATAATTATACGCATCATACTTTTAGAAAGCATAAGGTAAACTCCGAATCCAACGAGTATACCTGATAATATAATCATATAAAATTCCATTATTTACCATCCTTTCCAAAAGCTAAAATTACAGTCATTAAAACACCTACAACAATTAGGTAAACACCTAAGTCGAAGATAGCTGCTGTATGTAGTTCCATTTCTCCCATTATAGGGACATGGACATGAGTAAAATGGTGTTTAAAGAAGTTCTTACCAGCAACAACACCACTGAAGGCTGTACCGATAGAAAATAATAGTCCAATAGCAGTTACGTAAACATAGTTTATAGGAATTAATTTCATAACTCTATCAATTCCATATGTAAACATAGCTAAAGCTAAAGCCATTGTACATAATAGTCCACCAACGAAGCCACCACCAGGAAGGAAGTGACCTCCGAAATATAAACTAAGAGAAAGTAAGAATATGCAACCTGAAATAATTGCAGACAGTGATTTTAAAATAACATCATTAGTCTTCATCTTTAGATCCTCCTCTTTTTAAAATTCTAAACATAGCATAAATAATTAATGCTACCATTGTCATAACAGTTATTTCGAATAGGGTATCAAATCCCCTGAAATCAACGATAATAACATTTACTATGTTACCACCACCAGAAGCAACTACATTATCAAAGTAGAATTGACTGATTTCTGATGGATTTTTATATGCATATGTTACTAAACCAATTAATGTAAAACTAATACCAGTAATAGTAGCAATAATTGCATTTGTAAGTTTAAATGGTTGTTTTTCAATATGTTTTGTTCTATTTGTTAAAAGAATGAATGCAACTAAGAAAATAATAGTTGATATTGATTCAATAACAAATTGTGTCATAGCAAGGTCTGGTGCTCTAAATGTAACATATAGAGCAGTCATCATAAATCCTATTCCAGAAGATAGAATAATAAGTACAAGTCTATTGTAAGTATATGCTAGAGCAACACAGCAAATTACTATACAAATTCCAAGTAGTACGTTCATATAATGTACTGTAGAGAACTTATTAATAACAACTGGTCTACCAATAGCAAAGTATCCACCAATAATTGTTAGTGATAAAGTACAGAAAATGTAGCTCATATTTCTTCTAAGTTCATTTGTAATAAATGTATTGTGCAATATTCCACTACCTTTATGTAATTGTTCTCCTAAACTATTGTATAATCCGTGAACTGAAATAATGCTTGGATTATATTTGTAAATAACATTTCTACTTGCATAAAGTTTATAGATAACAGCTGAAATGATTATTACGATAATTGATGTAATTAATTCGCTTGAAATAAAGTTGTGTTCTACATGAGTAATAGCTTCATTTTTTTAGTTATATTACTTGCTAAAAGTCGCTTGTTGGGCAGGTACTACGATGTAATCTTTAATAAAAGTATTTATTATAACAAAAAAAATACTAAAATAGCAGGTGAAATAAAAATTCCAATACCAGGTAGACGTAATTTTTCTATTTCCAAGGACATTCTTATCAAATTTTTCCTAAGAAAGGTTTAAATGAAAGAATTAATGAGTAAACTGCAGTACCAATTGCGCCTATTACAACTAATAGAGCTATTAAAACATAGAATAAGCTTGAGCTTGTTAAACTATATACAGATGTTAGGAAATACTCTTTTGAATAGAATCCACTAAGTGGTGGAATTCCTGCCATTGAGAATCCTGCAATAATACTAAGAATATAACTTATAGGCATAATATTTTTAATACCACGAAGTTTATCTATATCTCGAGTATGGAATGTGTGATCGATAATACCAGTAATCATAAATAAACTTGCTTTTAAACGCGACATGGTTAATTATGTGGAAACAAACTGCATAAAAATGCAAATGTATAAATGTAATGATTGTTATTATTTAATCCCTAAATTAGCAATACCTATCATAAGAGTCATCATACCAAGTTGGCTTATAGTAGAATATGCTAATATTCCTTTTAAGTCTTTTAAGAATACTGCTGAAATAGAACCGATAAGCATAGTTATTGTTCCAAAAATAATAAGCGTATTACCGAAAATTGGTGTGAATGAAAATACAATACCAATTCTAAGCAGTAAATATATACCTGCTTTAACCATAGTTGCTGAGTGAAGATAACTACTTATAGGTGTAGGAGCAGCCATTGCATCGGGTAACCAAATATGGAATGGAAACTGTGCAGATTTAGTAAATGCTCCGAAAAGTATAAGAACCATAGCAATGAAATATTTTGAATTATATCCGCTGTTACGGCTAAAGTTAATTATTTCACTAATGTTAAAACTTCCAGTAATATTATTTAGAACGAAAATACCTCCAAGCATAAGGACACCACCAAACACAGTAATAATTAGTGATTTAAGTGCACCTCTTCTTGAAGCATCATTTTCATGCCAATAACTAATAAGTAAGAATGAAGAAACAGAAGTTAACTCCCAAAACATGTACATACTTAGTAAATTATCGGAAAGAACAATTCCTAACATGGCAGACATAAAAAAATAAGTAAAAAAATATGTAAAACTTATGTAGTTTTTCATCATTAATACTCATATAATAACATGAATATAAAATAACTAATGTTCCAATTCCAGTAATTAGAAGAGCAAACAGAAGTGATAAGCCATCTAGTTTTTAGGTTTATATCAAGTCCGACATTAGATGCAAATGCTAGAGTTTTATAAATTATTCCACCAGAATAAATATATTTTTAAATTAGATAAAAAAATATAGAAATAAAATTAATGGAACAATTATAACAAATTTACCAGTGTGTATTTTTTTGAAACTTTTTCTCAAGAAAAGGTACAAAAAAACATGGCAATTACTGGTAAAAAAATACAGCTAATTGTAACATAAAAAAACCTCTTTCATAAATTTTTATTATAACTTCCATTATATAATAAAATGGCTTGAAATACCATAATAATATTGATTTAGTGCAAAAAAAGTCTATGAAATAGAGAGTTTAAGAGTATTTATAAATTAAAAATAGTAATGTATTTTAATTATAAATATTGTAATAAAAAAATATTAACGAACTATATATATATGAATTAACTAACAGTAAATAAACAATATAAAAAAAGCGAATTCAATAATATCTATATATAATTAAAATATAGATAATTATTTTTTTAGATATCCCTTGTTTAAGGATAAGGTATAATAGTGTTATCAAAAAAATAATTACAGGGGACTAACTGATGTCGCAAAAAAACAAACACCACATATTAAACCGAATGGAGTAGAAATAGCTGAAACGATTTTACTTCCAGGAGATCCACTTAGAGCTAAATTTATAGCTGAAACATTTTTAGAGGATGCTGTTTGTTTTAATGAAGTGCGTGGAATGCTTGGGTATACAGGAACTTATAAAGGTAAAAAGATATCTGTAATGGGAACTGGTATGGGACCAGCTAGTATCGGTATTTATTCGTATGAATTAATTCACACTTTTGGAGTTAAAAATTTAATTAGAATTGGAACTTGTGGAGCACTACAACCTCAAGTTAAATTATATGATGTAATTTTAGGATTAGGTTCTTCAACTAACTCAAATTACATGCACCAATACAATATTCCAGGTAGCTTCAGTTTAACGGCTTCATTTGATTTACTTTTAAAAGCTTACAACAAAGCTCAAGATATGGGGCAACCAGTACACGTTGGGAACATTTTATGTAGTGAAGTTTTCTATAACGCTGATGAAAAAGCTATGGAAAATTGGATTAAAATGGGTGTATTAGCTGTTGAAATGGAAAGTACAGCACTTTATGCTAATGCAACTGCAGCTGGAGTAAATGCTTTAACAATCCTAACAGTTAGTGATTCACTAGTTACTGGTGAAGAAACTACTCCAGAAGAAAGACAAACAGCATTTACAAAAATGATGGAAATAGCATTAGACTTAGCATAAAATAAAAAATAAAATATAAAGAGGTGTAAGATATGAGCAATTATAAAGAATTGTATGATAAATGGCTTAATAGCCCTGCATTAACAGAAGAGGAAAAACTTCAATTAAAAAGTGTAGAAAATGATGAAGTAGAAAAAGAAGATAGATTTTATAAAGAATTAGAATTTGGAACTGCTGGTTTACGTGGGAAAGTAGGGATGGGTTCTAACAGAATGAACCGTTTCATTATTGCGCGTGCAACTAAAGCATTAGCTCAAACAATAATTGACAATGGATTACAAGAAAAAGGTATTGCTATTGCGCATGACCCACGTCTATTCTCTAAAGAATTTGCAAAATTAGCTGCCTTAGTAATGGCAAGTAATGGAGTAAAAGCATACTTATTTGAAGATTTAAGACCAACTCCAGAATTATCATTTGCAGTGCGTTACTTAGGAACTGCTAGTGGTATTAATATTACAGCTAGTCATAATCCAAAAGAGTACAACGGATACAAAGTATATTGGCAAGAAGGATCACAAATCAAATCGGATATAAGTGATAAAGTCCTTGAATATATTAATTCAATGGATATCTTCGATGACTATGTAACATTAACAGAAGAAGAAGCATTAGAAAAAGGTCTATTAGAATACATCGGTGAAGAAGTTGATGAAAAATTCTATGCAGAATCATTAAACTGTGCAATCAATGATGAAAATATCGATAAAGATATTTCAGTAGTTTATACACCTCTTAACGGAGCTGGATACAAAGCTGTAACAACAGTATTAGCACGTCGTGGATTTAACAATGTTCATGTTGTAGAGGAACAAAAAGATCCAGATGGAACATTCCCAACAATCGAATATCCAAACCCAGAAGATACAGCAGCTTTCGAATACGGTGAAAGATTAGCTAAAGAAGTTAATGCTGACGTAATTATTGCGACTGACCCTGACTGTGACCGCTTAGCAGTAGAAGTTATTCATAATGGAGAGGTTGTATCTCTAAATGGTAACCAAGCTGGTGCAGTATTAGTTCAATATGTTATTGAAAATCTTGCTAAACAAAATAAATTACCTGAAAATCCAGTTTTAGTTAAATCTATCGTTACTTCTAAAATGGTAGAGCCACTATGTAAAGAATATGGAGTAGAAGTAATTGATGTACTTACAGGATTCAAAAACATCTGTGCATTACCTAATGAGTGGGATAATACTGGTGAGAAAAACTATGTTATGGGATATGAAGAAAGTATCGGATATAATGTAGGAACATTCTTACGTGATAAAGACGGTGTAACTATCGCGATGTTATTAGTAGAAGCAGCAGCATTCTACAAAAAACAAGGTAAAACATTAGTAGACGTATTAGATGCATTTTATGAAAAAAATATGGATATTACTTAGATAAAAACTATTTCAATCGTACTAGAAGGAGCGAGAGGTGCTCAAAAGAATTAAACGTATGATGGAAAAAAATATCGTGAAATCTTTGCTCGTGAAATAGCAGGAAGTGAAGTAGTAGCGATTACTGATTATCTAGTACAAAAAAAGAAAAAAATGTAGCTACTGGTGAAGAAAAAAAGATATCGAAATCGAAAAAAACTGATGCGGTTAAATTCAGTTATTCTGATGAATCATGGTATACTTTACGTCCAAGTGGAACAGAACCAAAAAGTAAAACTTTATGTCTACGTTAAAGATGCAGATAAGAAAGTTGCAGAAGAAAAAAATTAGTTAAATTCGAAGAAAAAGTATTAGAATTACTTTATTCAATAGACTAATAAATATTAAAAGGAGTGAGTTATTAACTCACTCCTTTTTTTCTTTATAAGAAAACTATTTGTTATAGTATTTTAAATATTCTTTACAGAATGCTCTAGCTGATAACTTACCACTTTGTCTATCTGCATAGCTACTACTTACAAATTTTGAAATTTCATCAGTATATTCTACTTTTGGTAGAGGTTTTTCCAATACAGTTTCTCTATTAATGGCGAAAGTTGAGAAACAAATACCTACTAATCTAGTTTGTCTAGTTTCATGATTAAATGCGCTTAATTCAGCAAAAATCTCAACACTTCGTGTACCAACTCTTGAAATATAGCTATCAATTATTAATGCTTCGTGACGATGTACTACGTCTAAAAATTGATAAGTATCAATACTTGCAGTGAAGAATGGTAGGTGAGTGTATCTACGGATAACTAATCCTTGTACATCATCAAGCCAATATAATGTTTGGCCACCAAATAATGTATCGTGTCTGTTCATGTGGTTAGGGTAAATAGTATGGTAGTTTTCAACCCTAGTATCTTTATAATTCATAACTTCTTGCATGAAATATTTCTCCTTAATGTGTTTGTTTACTAATATCTAAAAAAATTTAGAGTACATAGCCCATTGTAACATAAATTTTTAAAAAAAAATAGTATATTTTAAATGAAATATTATTAAAGAATAACTTAATAAAAAAAGGATTTAACTTTGAAAAAACAAAATTAAATCTTATATAAGATTTACATTAATAACGTAATGATTATTTCTATATATTAGTCATTATTTGAATTTGCTGCTTTTTTTGAGCATTTTTAGCAGTTTCTTCAGTACTCTTTTGAGCGTTTTTTTAGCCATTTCTTCTCCTGTTTTGGCAGCTTCTTCACCAGCTTTTTTTGAACATTTTTTTAGTAGCTTCATTAACTTGTTTTTTTAGCCTCTTCTACTTGTTTATTAGCATCGTCTACAGCTTTTTTTCATTCTTAGATTTAGTGCTGCAAGTCGCTAAACTAATTGTTGTTAAAAAGTGCAACAAATGTTAGTAAAAAAATTTCTTCATATTAATAAGAACCTCTTAGAGAAAATTTGATTGTACACTTTGGTATATATTAATAGTATAACAAATAATTAATTGAAATATATAATATACCCAAATATATTAAATATTTAATATATTTGTAATACTACCATAAAGAATTAATTTATAATAAAAAAATTATTATACCCCTTACATTTGTTAAAAAAAGTGTATTATAATTAATATAAAGTATATAAATGAGGTGAATAATAATGAAATATGAAACTATGTTAGAACGCTTTTTTTAGGATATGTTAATTTTTAAATCTAGATCAGATGCTAGTAGTACAACTCTTCCATCAACACCAGAACAAAAAGATTTTCTTCGTATGTTAAAAGGTCAATTAGAAGAGTTAAATCTTAAAGATATTGTTCTTAATGAAGAAAACTGGTTCTTAACTGCAACGCTACCAGCAAATACAGATAAACCATATGATAAAATAGGTTTCATTTCACATGTTGATACAGCTGATTTCAATGTAGAAGGGATTAGCCCACGTGTAATTGAAAACTATGATGGTAAAGATATTGTTTTAAATAAAGAACAAAATATAGTGATGACTACTGAAGAGTTTCCAAATCTACATAACTATAAAGGTTTAACTCTTATTACAACTGATGGGACAACATTACTAGGAGCGGATGACAAAGCTGGTATTACAGAAATAGTTGAAGCTGTAAAATATTTAAGCGAACATCCTGAAATTGAACATGGAGAAATTAGAATAGCGTTTGGTCCAGATGAAGAAATTGGACGTGGAGCAGATCACTTTGATGCAAAAGGTTTTGCAACTGACTATGCGTACACTATGGATGGTGGTGTATTAGGAGAACTTCAATATGAAAGTTTTAATGCTGCTCAAATTACATATAAAATTACAGGTGTTAGTGTTCACCCAGGTACTGCAAAAGGTAAAATGAAAAATGCTAATATGATTGCAGCAGAATTAGCATCATTATTCCCAGAAAAAGAAGTACCTGAGCACACAGAAGGATATGAAGGATTCTATTTATTACACAATATGCAAGCTAGAATTGAAGAAGCTGAAATGGTATATATTATTCGTGATCATGACAAAGAAAAATTCCTTGCTCGTAAAAAATTCGCAGAGGAAGTTGCAGGAAAAATTAATGAAAAATATGGTAATGTTGTAGAGTATGATTTATTTGACCAATATTACAATATGGGAGATGTTATTAAAGAAGATAAACGCTGTGTTGACGTGGCAGAACAAGCTATTAAAAATGCAGGTGTAACTCCTATTATTATTCCTATTCGTGGTGGAACAGATGGTTCTAAAATTTCATATATGGGTATTCCAACTCCAAATATCTTTGTTGGAGGAGAAAACTTCCATGGGCAATATGAATTTAGTTGCTTAGAACATATGACAAAAGCTGCTGATACAATTGTGGAGATTGCAAAATTAGCAAAAAAGTAGAAAAAATCACACCTTGGTGTGAAAGATAAAGAAATACAATGACTAGACTAGATTATTTTCTGAAATTGAGTTTTGAGTTTTCAGATGTATATCTAGTCTAGTTTTAATTTGTACTTTAAATTTCTTAAAAAAATATTAAAAAAATATAGAGAAAAAAACGGTGCAACAAAAGCGAAATATATGGTAAAATAGTTACTGTATAAATAATGAATAAATATAGAGAGGGTATGTGAAATGACTAAGAAAACATTTTACGTAACAACACCGATTTATTATCCAAGTGGTAATTTACATATCGGTCATGCCTACACTACAGTAGCATGTGATGCACTAACTAGATATAAAAAATTAAGTGGTTATGATACATTTTTTCCTAACTGGAACAGATGAACATGGACAAAAAATTCAACAAAAAGCTCAAGAAAAAGGGATTAGTGAACAAGCTTATGTTGATGATATGATTAAAGACATTAAAAAATTATGGGAAGCTATGGACATAGACTATAGCAAATTTATTAGAACAACTGATGATTATCATGAAAAAGCTGTTGCTGAGATTTTTGAACGCCTTGTAGAAAAAGGTGATATCTATTTAGGTGAATATCAAGGTTGGTATTCTATAAGTGATGAAGAGTACTTTACAGAAACTCAATTACAAGAAGTTTTCCGTGATGAAGAAGGAAATATGATTGGTGGTATTGCGCCAAGTGGTAATGAAGTTAAACTTGTAAGTGAAGAATGTTACTTCTTCAAAATGAGTAAATATGCAGACCGTCTAGTTAAATACTATGATGAACACCCAGAATTTATTCTTCCTGAAAGCAGAAAGAATGAAATGTTAAATAACTTTATCAAACCAGGTCTAGAAGATCTTGCTGTAACACGTACAACATTTGATTGGGGTGTAAAAGTAAAATCTAATCCTAAACATGTTGTTTACGTATGGATTGATGCATTAGTAAACTACATCACAGCCCTAGGATATGCTACTGGAGAAAGTGAAGAACTATTCAATAAATACTGGCCTGCTGATGTTCAAGTAGTAGGTAAAGAAATCGTTCGTTTCACGTTATTTATTGGCCAATTTCTATTAATGGCATTAGACTTACCACTTCCTAAAAAAGTATTCGCTCATGGTTGGTTATTAATGAAAGATGGTAAAATGAGTAAATCTAAAGGAAATGTAGTAGATCCTTATATGTTAATAGAACGCTATGGACTAGACGTCGCTCGTTATTATCTACTACGTGAAGTTCCTTTTGGACAAGACGGAATCTTCACTCCAGAAAGCTTTTATCGACAGAATTAATTCAGATCTTTCAAATGATTTAGGAAACTTACTAAACAGAACAATCTCTATGATTAATAAATATTGTGGTGGAGTAATACCTAAAATTTGTAGAACCAACAACTGAATTTGATAAAGAATTAATAGATTTATCTAAAGAAGTTATAGCAGAATATGAAGAATATATGGAAAAATATGCAGTTCTCTAAAGCTTTAGAATCTGTTTGGAAATTTATTTCTAGAACTAATAAATATATAGACCAAACAACTCCATGGATTCTAGCAAAAAGATGAAGCTAATCAACCAGAGTTAGATAAAGTAATGAACTATTTAGCAGAAAGTTTACGTATAGCTACAATTTTAATTTCACCAGCATTAACAAATGCCCCTAAAGAAATAGCTAAACAGTTAGGAATTAGTGAAGAGTTATTAACATTTGAAACAGCAAAAACATTCGGTGTATTCGATGGAACTGTAAAAGTTGTAGAAAAACCAACTCCAATCTTCCCAAGATTTCGATAAAGATGTTGAAGTAGAGTATATTAAAGAGCAAATGTCTCCAAAAAGCATTAGCAAATCTTGAAACTGAATCAAAAGAAGAAAAAGATGATTCATATGTAGAATTAGCAGAAGAAATTTCAATTGATAAATTCTTTGAAACATCACTAAGAGTTGCTGAAGTTTTAGAATGTGAAAAAGTTAAGAAAAGTTCAAAACTTCTAAAATTCAAACTAGATTTAGGTAATCACCAAAGACAAATAGTTTCTGGTATTGCTAAATATTATGATCCAGCTGAGTTAATAGGGAAAAAAAGTAGCAGTAGTGGCTAACTTAAAACCTGTTAAACTTTGTGGAGAACTAAGTGAAGGTATGATTTTATCAGCAGAAAAAGATGGTATTTTACGTGTTATAGAAATTAATGCAGACATACCAAATGGAGCAGAGATTAGATAATTATTAATAAAAAAATCCCTAGAGGTTATCTTTAGGGATTTTTTTATTAATGGCTTAAGCCAGTTGAGGAGGCGAAGTCTCCGAAACAAAAAACCACCCGCTATGCGGGTGCGAGATAAAAGTTAAACAATTGAAAAATCATCCTTTCTTGATAAAATAAGAGTAGTTCAAGCTCTAAAATAAAGAAAGGATGATTTTATAATGGTCAATAAACATAATAGTTTATCGCATACAAAGTGGTTGTGTAAATACCATATTGTATTTACCCCTAAGTATAGACGAAAAATTGAATTTAATCAATGATAAATTGCAAGAATAAGTGCAACATTTACTTGAACTCATCCTCTAGGGCTTCACAAGCAGTTCTGTAAGCTAAACATTTTCGTGGTCGGTGATTGATATCATATAAAGCCTTGTTCAAAGCCTCATCAGAAATAGCGACTAAATCTGTTTTCTTTGGGAAATATTCTCTTAGTAAGCCATTTGAGTTTTCATTGCTTCCTCTCTGCCAGTAAGAATAGACGTCCGCAAAGAAAAAGGGTATTCCTAAGTTCTCTACCAGAGGATAGCAGGCAAACTCTTTTCCCCTGTCTGAAGTGAAGGTTTTAAGGGCCTCTTTTGGAAATAGCCTACAAAGTTGTTCGATAGCTGAAAACATGGCTTTGGCTGTTCTATCTGGTATCTTGAAAGCTATGTAAAAACGAGTTTTTCGCTCTAGAAAGGTCGCTAAACAGCCCTTACTTTTGCCTCTGGAAGACACAACAGTATCGAGCTCCCAATGACCAAAGGTCTCACGATTCCGGACCTCTTTAGGACGTTTGGCAATCGACGTGCCAATCCTAAATGTTCCACGTGTTTCTTTGGGCTGTCGACTTTTTCCCTTTCGGCGCAGGACGCTTAAATCCAGATCAATTAAACCAGCATAGAGCCTGTTATAGATGGTTTTAAAAGCTACCATTGGCTTTTTTCGAGCTGATAGCGACCACAAATCTGTTCAGGTGACCAAGAGGCTTTTAACCCCTTCTCAATTTCCTTTTTCAACTTTGGTGTCAAACAAGACTTCCGACCCTTTTGCTTAGCCCTGTGGTCGGACTGTTCCTGTACTAACGCTGCGGAGTAACCATTTTTGCATCGACTTAACTCTCTTGAAATGGTAGACTTATGGACGCCAAGTTTACTTGCAATTTGGCAAGGTTTCAAGCCTAAATCCAAGTAAGTTTCTATCTTTATTCGGTCGGTTATGGTAAGATGGGAGTAGCTCATAGTTTTTCCTCGGGTTCTGTTTGTGTGGTTACTTACAGTTTACACCAAGGAAACGCTATGAGTTTTTTTGTTGCACTATATTTTACAATTTATCCTTATAGACTGCATACAAAATCCAATTGCGATTCTGTTTTTCCTCAATTTTTGAAAAGCCAATACTTGTTAATAACTGAATAAATTCATGACTTGTACGATAATCTGTCATATGATAATTTATTTTTTCTTTTTCAGAAGCAATTATCAAAGTAGAATTGCTGGACATGACTCTATAAACTTCTTGAAAACTCTTTTTAATATCCTTCCAAAAAATATGGGTCTGAATAGCAAATACTCTATCAAAATAGTTATTTTGATAAGGTATATTCTCCACATTTCCAATCTTAAGTTGGACACTACCTTTTCTTATGGAATCTGAATGAACTCGTTGGGCAGTTCTATATGATTCCTTAGAAATATCAATACCATGAACCTCAAGATGTTTATTTAAAGCAAGAAGGTTCTTGATCGTACTCCCGCCACCGTAACCAATTTCTAAAATTCTATAATTACCCGAAATAGTAGTCTGTTTAATCGCCCATAGACTAAGTTTTTTAAAATAAAATGACCATATTTTTGTGATGACTCTACCAACAAGACCACTAGGTTTTTGAGACTGCTTAATAAGAAATCTAGTCAACATTTAATATATCACCTCAACTATTAAAAAAATATGAAATATTATTAATCATATTTCAAACTTAATTGTATTGAGAATAACAGATAATGTCAAGAATTAATGAAATAATTTTAGATAAATTTCAAAGTTATGCTATAATTGATATCAAATGGAGCGCTCAAATGAATCAATATCAAAAAAACAACTGAAAAAAAGAAGCAAGCTATTATTGATGTGTACCCAAAATTCTGGACACATATATATTTAGTTTAAACTTATGGATGTTATCCTGTAATTTACAGGAGGCATCCATTTTGTTTTTGATTGAATCCTTTTATTATTGTAATAATCTATATATTCCTCTACTGCTTCATTGAAACTTTCAAATGATAAATAATCTTTTTCACAACCATAATACAGTTCGGTTTTCATCCTTCCAAAGAAAGTCTCCATTATACTATTATCATAACAGTTTCCTTTTCTAGACATTGACTGAATGATTCCATTTTCTTTTTCAACTCATTTCTATAATAGAAATGTTGATATTGCCACCCTTGATCTGAATGTAAGATTAGTCCCTTCTGTTTTTAGGAAATTTATTAAATGCTTTCTCTAACATCCTTTTTTTATCTGATCTAAATTAGGGATGTAAAGATAAATCATATGATATTATTTCATTTGTATTCATATCTAATATTGGAGAAAAATAACACTTTTCCCCATGAAAATTTAAATTGAGATACGTCTGTAGTCCACTTTTTGTAATGGTGCTGTTGTACTGAAATCTCGATTTATTATATTATCAGCGACTTTCCCAACAGTTCCTTTATAAGAATGATATTTTTTTCTTTAGGACATTTTTCCTTTTTAATCCAGCCTTGTTCATAAGTCGTTGAACACGTTTATGATTTATTTTAAAACCTCTATTAATTAATTCATTATAAACTCTACGAACTCCGTATATTCCCTTGTTCTCAGCGAAAATCGTTTTTAATTTCTTTTTAGTATTGGTTTTATTGCGAATAGCTATTACATCTACTTTATTCAACTCATAATAATATGTTGATCTAGCCATTCCTACTGCTTTTAAAAAGATACTTTAGTTTATATTTTTTTATCTACAAGTTCTTTGATGATCGTCGCTTTTTCGCCTCGAGTTGCTGCACCCATTTTTTTCTTCTCAAGGCAATAGATTTTTTTATTACTTCTATTTCTGTTTTAATATGTTCGTTTTCAGCTCGTAATCTTATAAGCTCTTCATATTCAGTTTCATTAAGTTTTGGTGCACGTATTTTATTATTTTTTTTCATATTTTTATCCTTAGGAGGTCGACCTTTCTTAGATTCTTCGAGTCCATTATAACCTAAAGTTTTATATTTGTTAACCCATTGATACAACATTCCAGGTTGAATTCCGTTGCTTAACGCAACAAAAGTACATGATTCACCAGCTAAGACTTTAACAATTAATTCTAATTTCTCTTCTGGTTTCCATTTTCTATTTTGTGGTTTATGGTGTAAAGAGTCAATTCCTGATGAATCAACCATTCTTTTCCATTGTCTTATATTATCTCTGAATCTCTTTGTAGATACACCATCAGGTGTATCTGGAAATTCTCCTCTCTCATACATTTCTATACATTCTAATTTAAATTCAAAGCTATAACGCATAATAATACCCCTTTCACCGGTTTGTCCAGTAAAAGGGGTACATATCATATTCAGGCTGCTCTTTCTTTATTTAAGATAAATCGCAAGAATAAGTGCAACATTTACTTGAACTCATCCTCTAGGGATTCACAAGCAGTTCTGTAAGCTAAACATTTTCGTGGTCGGTGATTGATATCATATAAAGCCTTGTTCAAAGCCTCATCAGAAATAGCGGCTAAATCTGTTTTCTTTGGGAAATATTCTCTTAGTAAGCCATTTGAGTTTTCATTGCTTCCTCTCTGCCAGTAAGAATAGGCGTCCGCAAAGAAAAAGGGTATTCCTAAGGGCTTGAACGAATGTGAAAGCCAGCGCCTTGAGGTGCGTGTTAGTAACAAAGGGTTATACCCACAGAGAAGACCACCCCTTT
>BNJU01002720.1_pt1 | contig 79291 bp, 114 predicted proteins | sample 8539281 | NCBI WGS metagenome assembly BNJU01 (sample SAMD00202456, study PRJDB9452) | human saliva metagenome | isolation source: human saliva | place: Japan
GCATTGATTTTAGATAGTAAAGTTGGATCACGTGGAGGAGCGATTGATTATTCGCTACTTTTAGATGGATTGATGGCTGAAAGAGAACAAGGAATCACGATTGATGTAGCTTATCGTTATTTTACTACAAATAAACGTAGCTTTATTGTGGCTGATACGCCAGGTCATGAAGAATATACAAGAAATATGGCAGTTGGAGCTTCGTTTGCCGAAGTTGCAATTTTGCTTTTAGATGTTACAAAAGGTGTACTTGTTCAAACTAGAAGACACGCAAGAATTTGCTCAATGGTCGGAATACGTCATTTCGTTTTTGCAGTAAATAAAATGGATTTAGCAAATTATAGCGAAGAGAAATTTAATAAAATTGTCGATGAAGTGAAGGAATTGGCAAAAGAATTGGAATTAGAAAATATAAAAATAATTCCTGTAAGTGCGACTGAAGGAGATAATGTTACTAAAAAATCAGAAAATATGCCTTGGTATAAGGAAGAAAGCATTATCGAATATTTGGAAACAGTTGATGTAACAGAAGATACTAAAAATTCTGATTTTTATGTACCAATTCAAAGAGTTTGTCGTCCAAATCATGAATTTAGAGGATTCCAAGGGCAAATTGAAAGTGGTTTTGTAAAAGTTGGAGAAGAAATTGTTGTGTTACCAAGTAATGAGACTGCAACTGTGAAAACAATTTTAAATGGAGATAGAAATGTGGAAGAGGCATTTTCAGGACAAGCTATTACGATTCAGTTAGATAAAGAAGTAGACGTGAGCCGTGGTTCTGTTATTACAAAAAACAAAAATCTTCCAGTTTCAAAATCAGTTGAAGCTGCATTATTATGGATGGATGATGATAAGTTAATTGTTGGAAAAGAATATTTGGCAAAACTTGGAACAAAGAAACTACCTGCAATATTGAAGGAAATTGTTTATAAAATTGACGTTAATACTGGAGAAAAAAATTAAAACACAAAAGTATTACAAAAATGAGAATTGCTCTTTGTAAAATTGAATTTTCAGATAAAGTTATTGTTGATTTGTTTTAAGAAAAATAAGACTTTGGGAGAATTGATATTAATTGATAGACTTTCTCATCAAACAGCTGCTGCGGGAGTAGTGGAAAATATTGATACGACTGGGGAAAAACCATATTTTGAAAAAGATGATATAAAAATTGGTGGATATATTTTTGAAGAATTGTATTTTGATTTTGAAAATGCGAGAATGTCTAAAGAAGAAACAGGAGAAAAAACGTATCATGTAGGCGATATTGTGCCTCAAACAGGAGATAGCTTCGAGTATCCGCAATATTTTGACATTATTTCACTTGAAAGGAAGCGGCAGTTTTGAGTTAGAGATCGTAAGATTTTTGATATTGTGAAATTGGAAGATTACCACTTTACAGGGCTTCCAGTGTTAGATGAAGCAGGATTTGGATTGCAGATAAAAACTAGAAGATATGAAAAATTATCTTGCAGACCATAATCAAAATAAAAATAAAGTAGAAATTCACAAAAAATGGGCAAAATTTGAGACTTATAGAAGAATAGTAAGTGGAGATAGTTTTTACGTGATTTAAAAATTATTAAATAAAAAGGAAAGGAGAAGGAAATATGCTAAAAAAACTGAGAGTACCAGTGATATTTGTTGCAATTATAATTTTACTTTATTTTTGTGGGAGTTATACGACAAAACAGTAAAATTGGAAAAATAAAGCAAAAATGGAAATTGTGAATGTTTCCTATGATCCTACCCGTGAATTATACGAGAGATATAATGGGCTGTTTTAAGGCATATTACAAGGAAAAATATGGAAAAGATGTGAATATTATCCAGTCACATGGAGGTTCAGGATCGCAAGCACGTTCAGTAATTGAAGGTCTTGATGCAGATGTTGTGACATTAGCTTTGGAAAATGATGTAGCACTTCTTGAGAAAGTAGATTTGCTAGAAAAAGGCTGGGTAAATAAATTTCCAGGCAGTTCTTCTCCATATACCTCGACAATTGTTTTCCTTGTAAGAAAAGGAAATCCGCGAAATATCAAGGATTGGAACGATTTAGCAAAAAAAGGAGTAAAAGTAATAACACCTGATCCTAAAAGCAGTGGTGGAGCTTGCTGGAATTTTTTGGCAGCATGGTTGTATGGACTTGAAAAATATGGAAAAGATGAAAATAAAATAAAAAGTTTTGTAAAGAGCATTTATGATAATGTGGCTGTAATGGATTCAGGAGCAAGAGCAGCAACTACAACTTTTGTGGAAAATAATCAAGGAGATGTGTTAATTGCATGGGAGAATGAGGCGATTGCAACGGTTAAGGAATATCCTGACAAATATCAAATTGTTTATCCAAGTGTGAGTATTTTAGCTCAGCCGACAGTTGCAGTAGTCGATAAAATCGCAAAATGATGGGACGTATCAAATAAGCACAAGAATACTTGAAGATATCTATATTCTGAAAAAGGCACAGAAATAATCGCTGAAAGCGGTTATAGACCTTATGACCAAAAAGTTTTAAAAATATGGAAATAAATTTGATTTAAAGATGAAATTGACGAAAATAGATAATTTTGGTGGATGGAAAAAAGCATGAGAAATTTTTCAATGAAGGTGCTTTTATTTGATAAAAATTTATGAAAATTAAAAAAATAAAAAGGTTTTAAATGGAAGGAGTGAAAAATGAAAATATTAGCTTTTAAAAAGAAAAGAAAAAAACTGTAATTCCAGGTTTTTGGACTGACATTTGGAATATCACTGGCAATGTTGTCAATTTTAATATTGATACCGTTAGCCTCAATATTAGTCTATTCCTTTCGATTGTCACCTTCTGAATTTTGGCAGCTTATAACAGAAAAGGCAGTTTTAAGTGCACTTTTTACAAGTATCGGTTGTTCATTCATTGCCGCCATTATAAATTGTATTTTCGGAGTAATTTTGGCGTGGGTACTTGTAAAATACGAGTTTTTCGGAAAAAGATTATTAGATGGAATGTTGGAATTGCCTTTTGCCTTGCCTACCGCAGTTGCAGGAATTACGCTTTCAAAAATGTATTCTGACACTGGAATTGTTGGAAAATATTTTGCAAAATTTGGAATAAAAATTTCATACACTCACATTGGAATAATAATTGCATTAATTTTCGTTGGAATTCCTTTTGTGGTAAGAGCAGTTCAGCCAATACTAGAAAAACTAGATAATCAGTACGAAGAAGCAGCGTATATATTAGGTGCAGATAGAAAAATAACTTTTTGGAAAGTAATTTTTCCAGAGATAAAACCTGCACTTTTGACAGGATTTGGACTTGCATTTTCGAGAGGAATTGGAGAATATGGAAGCGTAATTTATATTTCAGGAAACAGCCTAAAAGAGCATACACAAGTTATTTCCTACGTAATTATGCAAAAATTAAATTATGTCGACTATCCTTCAGCAACTGTTATAGCTTTAGTAATGCTAATATTTTCATTCATACTTTTATTTTTAATAAACTTAGTTCAAATGAACCAATTTAAGCGAACAAACAATATTTAGGGAAGGGGAAAGCAATGGATATAACACGATAAAATATGTATTAATAACAATAAGTGTACTATTTGTTGGAATTATGCTAGTATTGCCACTAATAGCAATTATCATAAATTCACTTCAAAAAGGCTGGGCATTTTACATAAAAAGCCTAACTGACAAATACGTTCTATCAGCCTTGAAAGTGACGATAATTGCAACAATTTCAGCACTAATTATAAATACTTTTTTCGGAATAACAGCAGCATGGCTTCTCACAAAATTTTCTTTTCGTGGGAAACATATTTTAGCCACGCTAATAGACATTCCTTTCTCAATTTCACCAGTAATTGCAGGTCTTGCTTTCATTATGACCTTTGGAAGAATGGGTTGGGCAGCACCTTATATTACGGCATTGAATAAATTTTTTTGTATTGATATAAAAAAATAGTTTTTCGCAATTCAGGAGTAATTTTAGCAACTGTATTTTGTAACATTTCCATTTTATTTCAAGAAATAGTTCCAATTTTGAATGCTCAAAGGAAAAAGATGAGGAGGAAGCAGCGGCACTAATGGGGAGCAGATGGATTCACAATTTTTAGAAAAATAACGCTACCACATATAAAATGGGGATTGCTTTATGGAATAATTCTTTGTACAGCAAGAGCATTAGGAGAGTTTGGTGCAGTAAATGCACTTTCAAAAAGCAAGAGGCGGAACTTTCACATTGCCACTAGAAATAGATGCCCTTTATTTATCAGGGTCATCAGAGTCAATAACAGCAGCTTTTGCAGTATCTTCACTTTTTGGTGACTGATTTCAATAATTTATTTTAATTATAAAAAAACATCGTTGAACATAAATCTACAAAAAAGGAATTTAAAAATGATTTTCTTGGATAATTTATTTAAATTTATAACGATTTATAATATTAAAAATCCTATTTAAAATGACGAATTTGTTATGAGACTTTTTCAACAAAAATTAAACTCTAGTATTGTCAAATAGTTAAAAATATAATTTTTTAGTTTAATAAATTGACAGAGCTTTTATTTGTTCAACTACAACTATCTGACAACTGAAAGGAATAGTTTTCGGAGCTGAGCAAATAAAGTCGAGGTCTACCTATAGGTATCGCGTAGGCAATCTTGCCACAATTTTTAATTATCAGGATAAGCCTTTTACTGCAAGATAAGGAGTTGCGGCAATGAGTAATCCTGCAAAAAGAGAAAAACATAATAAAAATAGTAAAACTGTTATTAAATAAAATGACTTAAAAATAATAACTTGATAAAAAAATAATAGAAAGAAAAGTTAAAAAGTAATTGCAAATTTGGACTGAAAATATATAATTATATATGTAATTGAAATTTTATAATTAAGAAAAATAGTTATGAAAATTTCTTAATTTTTTGGAGGAAAAAAATGACAAAAATATGAAAACAATGGATGGTAACAAGCTGCAGCTCACATAGCGTATGCATTTCACGGAAGTTGCTGGAATTTATCCGATTACTCCGTCATCAACTATGTCAGAGCTTGTAGATCAATGGGCATCATACGGGAAGGAAAACTTTATTTGGAACACAAGTGAAAGTTGTAGAAATGCAGTCTGAAGCTGGAGCAGCAGGAATTGTACATGGATCGTTGCAAAACTGGAGCTTTGACTACAACATTTACTGCATCTCAGGGATTATTATTGAAAATACCTAATATGTACAAAATAGCAGGTGAATTGCTGCCAGGAGTAATGCATGTGGCTGCAAGAGCTATTTCAGCACAGGCACTGTCAATATTTGGAGATCACCAAGATATTTATTCAGCTAGAATGACAGGATGGACAATGCTTGCAACAAGCTCGGTTCAGGAAGTGATGGATTTAGCAGGAATTGCGCATTTGGCTGCAATTAAGTCGAGAGTGCCTGTTATGCACTTTTTTGACGGTTTTAGAACATCACATGAAATAAATAAAGTGGAAGTGATGGATTACGATTTTCTTGAAAGTCTGCTTGATAAAAAAGCAGTTAGAGAATTTAGAGAAAGGGCTTTAAATCCAGAAAATCCAGTAACTAGAGGAACAGCACAAAATGATGATATTTATTTCCAAGCAAGAGAAGCTCAAAATAAATTTTATGAAGCTGTACCTGATATCATAAACGACTACATGAAAAAAATTAGCGAAAAAACAGGAAGATATTACGCACCATTTGTTTATTACGGAGCCGAAAATGCCGAAAGAGTTATTGTTGCAATGGGTTCTGTAAACGAGACAATTAAAGAAGTCGTAGATTATTTAAATAAAAAAGGAGAAAATGTAGGAGTGCTAAACGTTCACTTATACAGACCTTTTTCAAGCAAATATTTCTTCGATGCAATGCCAAAAAGCGTGAAAAAAATTGCCGTACTTGACAGAACAAAAGAGCCAGGAGCATTAGGAGAGCCATTATACATGGACGTAAAAGCACTTTATTACGGAAAAGAAAATGCACCTGAAATTGTAGGTGGAAGATATGGATTGTCATCAAAAGATACAACACCTGAACAAATTGTAGCAGTATTCAAAAATATTGCACAAAAAGAGCCTAAAAATAATTTTACAATAGGAATTGTTGATGACGTTACATTTACATCACTTGCACTTGAAGAAGAAGTTTTCACAGGAAATGAAGATGTGAAAGAGTGCTTATTTTACGGACTTGGTTCAGATGGAACTGTTGGAGCTAATAAAAATTCGATAAAAATTATTGGAGATAAAACAGACTTGTATGCACAAGGTTATTTTGCGTACGATTCTAAAAAAGCAGGAGGAGTGACAAGATCACATTTGAGATTCAGTAAAGATCCCATACACTCAACTTACTTAGTTACAAGACCAGGTTTTGTAGCTTGTTCAGCACCTGCATATCTTGGAAAATACGATATGATTTCTGGATTAAAAGAAGGAGGAACATTCCTATTAAACACAATTTGGGATAAAGAAAGATTAATTCCAAGCATTCCAAATGAAATTAAACGAGAATTAGCTAGATTAAGTTTTTCATTATAAATGCTACAAAATTAGCTAAAGAAATTGGATTAGGAAACAGAACAAATACAATTATGCAATCAGCCTTTTTCTATCTTTCAGAAGTAATTCCACACGAAGAAGCAAAAGAGTATATGAAAGAATATGCAGAAAAAAGTTATGGAAGAAAAGGGAAAAGATGTAGTTCAAAAAAACTGGAATGCTATTGACAGAGGAATTGATGGTTTAGAGCAAGTGGAAGTATTGCCAGAATGGGCAGACCTTGAAGTAAACGAACAAATTATCGAAGCAGCAAAACCTGAATTTATCAAAAAAATTGTAGACCCAATTAACCATATGAAAGGTAACGAATTACCAGTTTCATCAATCATAGAAACAGGAATGGTAGACGGAACTTTTCAACCAGGAACTGCAAATTACGAAAAAAGAGAGTAGCGTCAGAAGTACCAGAATGGCAACCAGACATGTGTATACAATGTAATCAATGTGCCTATGTTTGTCCACACGCTGTAATACGACCATTTTTATTAGATGAAGAAGAGATGGCAAAAGCACCAGAAGGAATGCCAACAATAAAGGCTTTGGGACGTGGAATGAATGAGTTGAATTATAAAATTCAAGTATCGCCTTTGGACTGTACAGGATGCAGTGCCTGTGTGGATGTGTGTCCTGCACCACGTGGAAAAGCGATTGTCATGAAATCTACTCAATCTCAAATTGAGAAAAATGAAATTGAATATACAGATTATTTATTTAACAATGTTTCTTATAAAGATAAAATTTTAGGAAAAAATACAGTAAAAGGTTCACAGTTTGCAAAACCGCTATTTGAATTTTCTGGAGCTTGTGCTGGTTGTGGAGAAACACCGTATATTAAGTTGGTGACACAGTTATTTGGAGAAAGAATGATGGTTGCAAATGCAACTGGATGTTCTTCAATTTATGGTGCTTCTACTCCTTCAACACCATATACAACTGCTCAAAATGGTTGCGGACCTGCATGGGCATCTTCACTATTTGAAGACAATGCTGAATATGGATACGGAATGTTTCAGGCTATAAATACAATTCGACACAGAATTTTGAAGAGAATGGGAGAAATAAAAGAAGATGTTTCACCTAAACTTGCAGAATTATTTATTTCGTTTGAAGAAAACTTCGATGATGGAGATAAGACTACAGAAATTCGTGATGAATTAGTAGCAGCGTTAGAAAAAGAAAAATTCTGAAAAATACAAATGAAAAAGTAAAAAAATAATATTTCTGAAATATTAGAATTAAAAACAATACTAATCAAAAAATCTATCTGGATGTTTGGTGGAGATGGATGGGCCTATGACATAGGATTTGGTGGACTTGATCATGTTCTAGCCTCTGGAGATGACGTAAACATACTTGTACTTGATACAGAAGTTTACTCAAATACAGGAGGGCAATCATCAAAATCTTCAAGAACTGGAGCAGTTGCAAAATTTGCAGCCTCAGGAAAACCAGCCAAGAAAAAAGATTTAGCCGCAATATTGATGACTTACGGAAATATCTACGTTGCTCAAAGTATCAATGGGAGCAAACCAAAATCAGACATTAAAAGCAATAAGAGAAGCTGAAGCTTATCCAGGACCATCAATAGTAATAGCTTATTCACCTTGTATTGAACATGGTATAAAAGCAGGTATGGGTAAATTCCAGACAGAAGAAAAACTGGCAACAGAAGTAGGATATTGGCCAATTTTTCAGATTTGATCCAAGATTAGTTGAAAAAGGTAAAAATCCATTGCAATTGGATACAAGAAATCCAGCTTGGGAAAAATATGAAGAATTTTTACTAGGAGAAAGAAGATATGCAACTTTGGCTGCAGAATTTCCTGAAAAGGCAAAAGAATTGCTGGAAACAAATTTGAAAAATGCTAAGGATAACTGGAATTATTATAAACGTATGGCGGCAATGGATTATTCAATAGAAGAATAAGTATATAATTTTTAATTAAAATAAAATTTAAAATTTTTAATATAAAAATCCCCTTTATTTTAGGGGATTTTATTATTTAGGGAAAAATATTTAAGATGAGCAGCATTTATTTTGATAAAAAAATGTGGTAAAATTATTAAGTATTCAGGTAAATAATTTATTAATTTGTGATCTTTTTCGGAAATGTAAGTTATTAATTTGAATATTTAAAGAGAGAGTTGTAATTATAAAAAAATAAAGTTTAAAAATAAGAGGGAAAAAAATTATGAGAAGAACTAAATGGGCTGAAAAAATTATTCCTAATCCACGACAGGAAAGAGAATATATTGAAAGGGACAATAAACAAAGTTTTGATGATAAAACAAAAAGGATAAAAAAAAGCGGAAATAAAAAACAAATTATGGAAAATTCAAATTTGGGTTCCCTGATTGATAATGATATTTTGAAAATACTTTATTCACGGGGCATAACAACTGAGAAGGAAGTGATTGAGTTTTTAAATCCTAAAATGGAGAATATTCAAGATCCTTATGGGCTGCAGGATATGGAAAAGACGGTTTTGGAAATTGAAAGGGCGATAGAGGAGCAGAAAAATATCTGGATATTTGGGGATTATGATGTAGATGGGATTACTTCAACTTCGATTTTGTATATGGCACTAAAGGAGCTTGGGGCTGAAAATGTGAATTATTATATTCCGATTCGGGATGAAGGATATGGTCTGAATAACGAGGCTTTGAAGAAAATAAAAGATTCGGGGGCAGATTTAGTAATTACTGTAGATTGCGGGATTACGGCATTTCCGGAAGTGGAATTTGCAAATTCTATAGATTTGCCGATAATTATTACAGATCATCATAATTTGCATGGTGGAAAAGTTCCGGCTGCTGTTGCAGTTGTTAATCCAAAACGTTTTGAAAATGAATTTTCATTTGAGTTTCTGGCGGGAGTTGGGACTATTTTCATGGTAATTCTTTGTCTTTATGAAAGAATTGGGAAAAAGGCAAAAGCATATAAATATCTTGATTTGGTGGCAATTGGAACAGTTGCAGACATTGTGCCGCTGGTGGAGGAAAACAGGATTTTGACAAAATTTGGTCTGGAGCAGCTTAGCCGTTCTAAAAATAAGGGGCTTAGATTTTTGCTCTACAAGCTGTTTAGTACCCAAAATTCGGATTTTAATGAGAAAACTGAATACAATTCGTATGATGTGGGCTTTATCATAGCGCCTGTCTTTAATGCGGCTGGAAGGCTTAAAGATGCAAAAATGGTTGTAAAATTGCTAATTTCTGATAATGACAGGAAATTGAGATAATCGTAAAGGAACTTATTAATAAGAATTTTGAGCGGAAAGAACTGCAGAATGAAATTGTGGAGAAAGTGGAAAAGCATATTGAAGAAAGCGATTTGAAGGAAGATTATGTAATTGTAGACTATTCACCTGAATATCACCACGGAGTAATTGGTATAGCGGCTTCCAAAATTGTGGATAAATATTACAAAGCCTGCGATTATCATTGAAGTAAAGGAAGATGAAGGGATAGCGGTTGGATCTTGCCGAAGTATCAGGGAATTTTAATATTTTGGAGGCGTTGCAGTCGATGCCTGAACTTTTTTTGAAATTTGGAGGACATTCTGGAGCAGCTGGATTTACGATTGGAATAAAAAAATTTGGAATTATTTAAGGAAAAAAATTAATAAATTTGCAAAGACAAAACTGAAGGAGGAGGATTTTTGTAAAAATAATAGAAATTGACAAGCAAATTCCAATTCAAAAAGTTTCTTATGAATTTTTTTCAAGTGATAGAACTTTTAAAAGCCGTTTGGCTTTCGGAAATCAATGCCAACTTTCAGGACAAATAATGTACTTTTTGAAAATATAAAGTTCATTGGAGAAAATAAGAATCATATAATGTTTGATATAAAAGCAGAAAAGGATTTTTTTAGCAGAAATGCTGTCTGGTTCAATTCTGGAGAATATTTTAAGAAACTGAATGAAAATCTGTTTTATGATATTGTTTACAAGTTAAAGACAGAAATGTTTCAAGATAGATATTATACAAAGGTGTATATTGAAGATGTAAAAAGTATCGCAGTTAAAAGATGATACTTTTTTCCTATTATCATTCTCTTTTTTAATACATCTTTTTCCAATGAAGTCAATTTTTTTATACAAATATTGAGCTGGATTTAGAAAAGAAAATTACGATGAAAATGGAATTTGATCAAGTTTCACTTTTTTCAGGGAGAAAAATTTATTGGACGGCTTGATTACAGTGTTTCAAATCTGTTAATACTATTGAACCAGTATTATAATTGGAATTTTACTGTAAAAATTGAGGATGTGAAAGCAGACTGCCAGTCATAGCATTGTAAATATTTTTGATAAAAAGGGATTACAGCTTTAAATGCTACGATCATACACAGGTTGGAATTTTTTTAGGAAAATAAAGGAATTTCTGATTGGAAAAAAATGGAATATAATACTCAAACTAAAAATTTACTTTCACAATTTTTTTAGACAAAATAAAAAAACTTAATTGTAAAAAAATATATTTAATGAAGATGAAAAATATAAATATAAAATGTCGAACTTTGAGAACTTTTTGCTTACAATTGGGATTTATTATAAAAAAACAACTGATAAAAAAAGTCAAATTGTAATAAGTTCAGAAAAAGAAGACAGTTTTTAATAATTTTTATAAAATCGTATTTTGACATAAATGAAGAATATTCGGAAAAATGATTATCCATTTACATTGTTTTACAATTATAAAAGATACACAAGAGCTGGAAAAATATTATAAAGTCGGATTTTTAGCCTGCAAAATGAAATTAATTATGAGATTGATGAAAATGTTCAAAGTTCTGAGGTTAATGAAAATAGCGAAAGTTTTTGAAAGTAAGGAAGAGTTGAAACAGCTGGAATATAAGAAAAATCGAAGGAATTGAATTAAAAAAAATAGTCAGGCAGAAAAATCAAAGTGAAGATCAGGAAAAATTTAGGTGAAAATGAAATTGAAGCTGAAAAAAAGAAAAATCAAGAATTTGGAAAAAAAGATTTTTGTGTAATAGTAAATTCTGAAGACTTTTATGATAAAAACTGAAAATTTGGATGAAAGTAATATTAAAGAGCTGAATATTCAAATTGAAGTGCCTGAAAATGTAGTATTTTTTTACAGGATTCTACAAAAAAAGGAAAGAAAAAAATGCAAAAAAATATTTTTTTCTGGAATATTTGCCGATTGAGAAAAAAATTAAGTTGAAAAAAATTACTGGAAGATGGAGAAAAAAATTTTTTTCTGATTATTCAGTTAATGAGATTTTTATGAAAATAAGGAGAAAATGTATGAAAAAAATTAAAAAAAGGCTATTTTGGTTTACAATCCAAAATCTGGAAATGCCAATATAATTTTAAGCAATTTTGATTTAATCACGACAAAACTGCTGGAAAAAAAGGGATTACATTGACACTTTATAGTATAAATAAGGATTATGACCTATTTACAGAAATTTTTAAAAAAATGAAAAAAATACGATATTTCTGATTTTTATCAGGTGGAGATGGAACATTAAGCCGTTGTTTAAGTGAACTTTATTCTAGAAATATTGAATTTCCAGAAGTTGCAATATTTCCGACAGGAACATCAAACGATTTTGCAAAAAGCATTGAAAATTTGAAGAAAATATTGAAAACTGGATAGAAAATTACAGATAAAAAGTGCCAAAAAAATATTGATTTTGGGTTAATTAATGGAAAAAAACAGTATTCTTGTCATCGTATGCTGGCGGACTGTTTACTAAAATTTCCTACAATACGGACAAGACATTGAAAAACGTTTGGAAAAAAATTGCCTATTACATGAATGGGACTTGGAGAACTTACAAATATAAAGACTTTTGACTTGGATATTGTGCTGGATGGGAATAAAACAATTAAGGAAAAGGCTATTTTATATGCAATTCTGAATGGAAAAAGTGTTGGCGGATTTGAAAATGTAATTGATGAAGCCAGTATGAATGACGGATTTATGGATATTTTAATCGTAAAAAAAACATTGATAATCCGATGGATATTCCAAAAAAATTCTAATCGACTTAATGAACAGCAATCTGACAAATAATGATTATATCCGAACTTTACAAGCCAAAAAAATGCGAAATAAAAAAAGTTTCCGAAGAAATTAACGTAAGCATTGATGGAGAAGAAGGAGAAAATATGGATGTAAAAATTGAGTTTATTAGCGGAAAATTAAAAATTTTTTTGCTAAAAAAATGATATAATAATTTTTAAACAAAAAAAACTGTTCAGGTTATTGTAAAATTAAAAATGCGAGAAAAGGGCTTTATTCTTTACTTGAATAGGACTTTTTTTGTATAAATTTGTTGCAAGGGTAAAAAAATTAAAATATGAAATGTCAGATTATGATAAAAAAAGAAAATTTAAATTTTTTTAATAAATTTTTTTATAAAAATGTTTTGAATTTTTACAAAAATATGGTATAGTTATAGTATATAAAAAAATTTAGAAAGGTATGGAGGAAAAAAATTATGAATGGATATTTTTAGTCTTGTTTTACATGCACACTTGCCGTATGTAAGACATCCAGAGTATGAAGAATTTTTAGAAGAAGATTGGTTATATGAAGCGATTACGGAAACGTATATCCCTTTACTTGAAATGTTTGAAAATTTAACAAGAGATAACATTCCTTGGAATATAACTATCACAATGTCTGGAACGCTTGTAAATATGCTAAATGATGGTTTATTGCGTGAAAGATATCTTCGTCATATGAATAAATTAGTTGAATTCTGTGAAAATGAAGTGGAAAGACTAAGTCCATATCCTGACATGCTAAATGTTGCAAAACATAATTTATGGTTCAATACTAGAGCAAGACAAGTATTTGAAGAAAAGTACAACAAAGATTTAGTGGGGGCATTTAGAAAATTTCAAGATCAGGGTAACTTAGAAATCATTCCAGTTACAGCGACACATGGATTTTTACCAGTTATGAAAGACTATCCTGAAGCAGTAAACGCTCAAGTGCTTATGGCAAAAAAAGATTATATTAAAAATTTTGGAAGAGATCCGAAGGGAATTTGGCTAGCTGAATGTGCCTATTATCCAGGACAAGATAAGTTCTTGGAAAAACACGGAATAAGATACTTCCTAGTTGATGCGCATGGAATTATGCATAGTGATCCACGTCCAGTTTATGGTATTTATTCGCCAGTTTACACTAAGAATTATGTAGCTGCATTTGCCAGAGATTTGGAATCATCAGAACAAGTTTGGAGTTCTGAATCAGGATATCCAGGAGATGGACTTTACCGTGAATTCCATAAGGATGCAGGATATGAACTAGATTATGAACTTGTAAAACCTTACTTGCACAGTGATGGAGTAAGAAGAAACATAGGAATAAAATATCATGCAATAACAGATAAGAAAGGAACTTATAAAGCAGTTTATAATCCACAGGCAGCAGCAGATAGAGCAAAAGAACATGCTTATAACTTTGTATTCAATCGTTCAAAAACAGATTGAATATCTTGCTTCAAAAAAATGAAATATAGAAAACCTATCGTAGTGTCACCTTATGATGCTGAATTATACGGACACTGGTGGTATGAAGGGCCTATATTCCTAGAATGGGTATTCAGAGCAATAGCTGAATCTGATTTTTCTACAATAACACCATACAAATATTTACAAAAATACCCTACAAACCAAATAGTTGACGTAAGTATGTCAAGCTGGGGAGCAAACGGTTATTACGATGTTTGGATAGATGGTTCAAATGACTATGCGTACAGACATTTACATAAAGCTGCACAAAAGATGATAGAACTGGCAAATGGAAGAGAACCTTACAACGAATTGGAATACAGAGCATTAAACCAAGCTGCAAGGGAATTGTTAATGGCACAAACTTCTTGCTGGGAATTTATAATGTATACTGGAACAATGGTTGGTTATGCTCACAAGAAAATAAGTGATCACATTCATAGATTATTCAAAATTTATGAAGATTACAAAAATGGCAACTTGGATGAAAGCTGGTTGAGAGAAATTGAAAGCAGAGATAATATTTTCCCAGAAGTGGATTATAGAATTTATAGAACTGACTGGCTATAGTTTTAATATAAAAATAATAAATTTAAGGAGTGTTTTTATAAGACATTTCCTTTTTAATATTAATAAGTAGAAAGAGAGAAGAAGATGGAAAAATAATAGGAATAAATCCAGTAATAGAAGTGTTGAAATCTGATAAGAATATTGAGAAACTGGAGGTTTATAAGAAGATAAGGAAGGAAACAATTAGGAAATATTGAATTTGTGCAAGTAAAAAGAAATATAAAAATATTTTTATTAAATAGTGCAAGAACACTCGCAACTTTAGTCGTGAGATAAATTGACTGAAAATTTTAGTAAGCATACAGGAAACTTGTATGTAGACACGGAGCAAAACCGTGCAACAAAAGAAACTGAATTGCTGAGGGAACTCTTAAAAGCTAGTATATCCACAACATAATACCTTCGTTCAAATATGGTATAAGTGTGAAGGTAGCGAAAGCAGAAAAAATATACTAGATGGTGCAAGGTTAAATCCTAAACATTATGATAATAGACAATCAGCAGCTAAGCCTGAAAAGGAAAGTTCAACGACTATCCCTCGTGAGGGGAGTACAATACAAGCGATTGGTATTGGAAGTGGTTTCGCCTAAGTCCTTGAAATAGGATATGGATAAGATATAGTCTGTGCTTGTTAGAGATAACAAGAAGTTCAAGATACTAACCCATTAACAAGTTAATGGGAACAAGATTGGGAGAACTGCATAAGTAGTAGCGCACTTATGTGAACGACGCTTCCCACTGTTGTGGGGTTTTAAAAACTTTAAAAATATTTAAAAAATATTACTTTTTGACAGATAAAATGTAGAATACATGGTATAATATCTCTGATGAAAAGGAGGTGATTATATGTATTTAACTTTAAAACAACAAGTAAAACATCTTAGTAAAAAGAGTTTAGAAATTTAAAATATTTATCTCATATAGCCAAGAACTTAGCTAATGAAGCTATATATAATATTAGACAGTATTATTTTAATAAGAAAAAGTATTTAAGTTATAGCGAAAACTATAAAATGCTTAAAAAAATAGTGAGAACTATAAGAAGTTAAATTCTAATATGACTCAACAAATTCTAAAAGAAGCAGACGGAAGTTTCAAATCATTTTTGGACTTTTAAAACTTGCTAAGAATGGTCAATATAATGGTAAAATAAAATTACCTAAATATCTTGCTAAAGATGGATTTACAACAGGAAGAAAGTTATACATCAAAAGCAAGTTTCTTTGATGGAGATGAAATCTCAATATATGATAAAGAAAATCCGCAAGAATATATATTCAGTGGAAAAAGGATAAAAGAGGACTATATCAAACAAGTGCAGGGTAAACTCATAAATGCAGATTGTAATGGAGCATTAAATATATTAAGAAAAAGTAAAGTTGTGGATTTAAGTATCCTATACAATAGAGGTGAGCTGAACACACCTAAAAAGAATAAGGGTAGTGTAAAGCTATCAAACTTCTTAGAAAATTTTTAAATGTTTTTAAAGATTTTAGAACCCTACGACTTTAGTCGTGGGAGGTTCAGACTGATAGACGAACTGAAAATTCACAAGGAGTTGTGGCTCTTATTTCAGAATTTGATTATTATGTAGATTTTTTTCTGAGTTCTTGGAAAAACTTTTTAAGAAAAAGAAAAGTCGATAGTTGTTGTACTGGATCAAATTCAGGATCCGAGAAATTTTTGAGGGCGATTATAGAAGTGCGAGTGTTTTTGGAGTGGACGGAATTATTATTCAAGACAGAAATAGTGTGAAAGTTACGGAAACAGTTGTAAAATCGTCGACGGGAGCGATTGAGCATGTGGATATTGTAAAAGTTACAAATATTTCTGATACGATTGATAAATTAAAAATATGGTTATACAGTTTATGGTGCAGAAGCTGATGGGCAAAATTATTATTATGAGGAAAAATTATCCAGAAAAGACTTGTCTTGGCTTGGAAGTGAAGGAAATGGGATGAGAAAAAGTAAAAGAACATTGTGATAAAATTGTAAAAATACATTTGAATGGGCAAATAAATTCATTGAATGTGTCTGTGGCTGGAGGAATAATATTGGCAGAGATATCAAAATAAAAACACATAGAAAGATATAATTAATATTTATGGTAAAATCTATAAATTACAAAAGTAAAAAAACTTTACTATTATTATGGTATAATAAAACAAATTATATTATAGACAATTATAAAAAGTAAAAACACAAAAGAATACTGTATAATCAACTTTATAAACTTTTATAAATGACAAAGATTATATTAGGAGGAATTATGAAGGGAAATTTAGAAAGGTTAAAGAGCCTTAAAAGCATTTGCAAAGAGAATGAAAAGGATTTAAAATATACGAATTTAGCAGTAATTGTGTTTTTATTGGTAGGAATTATAGGAAGAGCAGAAAATTCTCCTACTGGTTCATTTATAACAAATACTGATGATAATTCAGTAGGTGTATACATAGATACTTCTGGAAAAAAATAACAATAGTACTCTAAATTTGCAGAATTCAGAATTAATAGGGTTAAGATATTCCTTGGACCAGAAGTAACTAAAATACTAATGAAAAATATTGTGTTAAGTGGTAATGATTTAAAAGAAAGTTAATGATTTTATTTTAAATAATCCTAATATTCCAAACATAGATATTTTATCATCAAGTCTTTCATGGCAAGTAGCGGCAGAAATGGATAATTCAAACTTGGTAAAAAGTAGTAATGATGAAAAATACCATATCATTCATTTGCATTTGAAGATGATTTAGTTACTCGTGAAATATTTGATTTGCTTGATCAAAATTATTCAACAGTTGATTCACATTCAAGAGGTAAAGAAGTATATAATTTTTTTGAATCAACTTGGTAATGGAGAAGGAAAGATACTTGCTCAAATTGTGAGATGATATAGCTCCAAGAAAAATTAATAATAAAGATGAGTTTAATGCTTTAAAAAAAGGAAATGCAATTTGGTGTTCCACAAAAATATTAATGGAAATATACATAAAATAACAATTGATCCAACAGATTATTCAATTACAGAAAATGATATGAAAATTTCAAAACTAGTTATAATCAACTTTCAGATTATATTAATTTTTGATATTGTTACCAAAGCATTTGACAATACAAAAGAAGATTATGCAGTAATTTCACTATGGGATGAGCCTTTATAAAGAAACTGTTTTAAAACCATTATTTACAGACTTGATGTACAATAGTGCATATTTATTGATGAAAAATAACACTCCTTCAGATACTTTTTTTAGGGAGACACAGAAAAACAAAAATTCTTTTCAACCAAATATTTTTGTAACTACTCAATCTACATTTTGGAATGTTTATTTGCGAGGTGCGCAGTTTTTTCTTAGAAAGAGTTTTGAATAATGAGTTATTAGAAAGATTAGATGATAAAACATCTGAAACTTTAAAAAGTACTGGAAGAACTTTATGGAATAACATCAAATTCTGAAGAAAAAAACGTTTGATTACTAAAATTATGAACTTGAGTGCAAAGTAATAATAAAGACACCAATTTTGTTCCTAGAACTTTAAGAGTGTTAAGTATGAAAAATATATACAACAAAATAAAAATGATGATGTTATTCGCAAAGTTTTAGAAATATTAGATGGAAAAACAATATGCCAATACGCAGCAACGTGTTAAAGAAACTAGTGATTTGCTCAATAATGAATTTGAAGCTCAAAGAAGAAATGTAGGTACAGAAAGAGAAAAATACATTTAATATTTTTTGGAGTTTAGAAATAAGACAAAATATTCTTCAGAAAAATACTTATAATTATAAAAATGGAGCTATAGGAATCACTTATCTAAATAAAAATGGTTTGTATGCTGGTGTTATTCAAAAATAATTTTTGATTTTGAAGATAAATCTAAATCTAAAGAAAAAAACAAACAATGTTGAAATTAGGTTTCTTTAAAAGATATTCCGTTTGAAATACAAATACATATTGGACTGTTGCAACAGAAGGATTTATTGGAAAAAAATGAAATGAAACGTAAATTCAATGTAGAAGGAGAAACGTTTATAAATAAAGCTGATTATGATACTTATGGTCTTGCATTAAAAATCGACTTTCAAAAAAATTTTTAATGTAACTTCAAATATGTCAGTTAATCCATATACTGGATTAGATATTGAATATGGTAGATTTAAAGATATTAAAGAAAAAGTGGTGTAATAAAGTTAGATGTTAGAGTAATAATTATACTTCAATTGTACTGAAAATTGGATTTGAAGTTAAATATAATAAAACCATTTGCTAAACAGAGTGCATTTAATGTGGCTTTGGATACATCTTATGAATATGAGTTGGGAAATTTTTCAAAAACACAAAATAAATTTAGATTTGCAGATAGTAAAATTTCAAATACAATGACTTAGAAAAGCAACATTTAAAAAGGGAAATTTAAAAACAGATTTGAAATTAGAGGGTTAATAGTGGAAATGAGAATTTCTCTTAATTCTGGTTATGACGTACGTAAAAATAATTTTAGAACAGGGTTTAAATGTCAACTTGGATTTTTAACAAAAGATAGCAAGAAGTCTCCAGCTTTCTATAAGCGGGAGATGAATTGCTTTTTGTAAAAATTGAAAAAGGATATATTTATGATATAATTTATTCAGTAAAATAATATAAAAGTAGGTAATAATAATGTCATATAATAGTAATTATCATTCAGTATTTGATATAAATTATCATATAATTTTTGTATAAAATGTCGAAGAGAAGTAATTAATGATGAAATTTCTAATAGATTGAAAAGAGATTTTTGAAAAAAATATGTCCGAAGTATAACATTGTTCTTAAAGAATGGGAACATGATGTTGATCATATTCATATGTTGATTAATGCTATGCCTAATACTGAACTTTCTAAGTTTGTAAATACTTATAAAAGTGCTTCCAGCAGGTTGATAAAAAGAATTTCCTAGAAATAAGGGGAAGATTGTGGAAAGAATATTTTTGGAGTAAAAGTTACTTAGTTAGTAAGTGTTGGAGGTTCACCGTTAGAGATAATTAAAAAAATATATTCAAAAATCAAAAGGAGGTGTAATTTATGAAATATAATTTAGCATTCAAATATAGAATTTATCCAAATAAGGAGCAAGAATTATTGATAAACAAGACTTTTGGATGTGTTCGTTTTGTTTACAATACGATTTTTGTATACTACTAATAAGATTTATGAAGAAACTGGAAAAATAAAAATAATTACACCTGCCAGTTTAAAAAGTGAAGACCAATTTTTGAAAAGAAGTAGACAGTCTAGCACTTTTCAAATGCTCAATTGAATGAAAACGATCGTTTACGAATCAGAAGAGAAACGAAGTTTCCCAAAGTTCAAATCTAAAAAGACTAGTGTTAAAAAGTTATACGACAAATTGTGTGAACAATCTCGATACGAATTGAAGAAAATAAATATTTGATTTTTGCCAAAACTGAAAAAGTAAAATTGAAATATCATGAGAAATACCAAAGGATTATAAAATAAAGTCGGTAACATTGACAAACAGTAATGGAAATTACTATGTTTCTGTTTTGACGGAATTTGAAAAAGAAATTCAAAAATGCCAAGTAATGATAAAGTGATTGGACTTGATTTTTCAATGTCTGAATTATTTGTCAGTTCTGAAAACCAAAGGGCTGATTATCCAAAATATTTTAGAATGCTGGAGAAAAAATTGAAAAAATTACAGAAATCATTATCAAGAAAAGTGAGATTTTCTACATAAATTATCGAAAAATTATCTGAGCGTATAATGCTGTGGTTGTTGAGGATTTGAATATGAAAGGGATGAGTCAGGCATTAAATTTTGGTAAAAGTGTAGGAGATAATGGATGGGGAATGTTTTTGAGGATGCTTGAGTACAAGTTGATGTTTTTAGGAAAGCAATTTTTGAAGATAGATAAGTGGTTTCCATCGTCGAAAACTTGCAGTAAATGTGGAAATGTTAAAGAGAAATTGAAATTATCAGAAAGAAGTTATAAATGTGAATGCTGTGGAATTGAAATTGATAGAGATTACAATGCTGCAGTGAATATAAGAGATGCTGGAAAAGAAATGTTGAAATATTAGGAAATAAAAACAGGGCAGGGACTGTCCGAAGAGCTGGTAAATATATTTGGCTAACAAAAAGCAGATACTTTCAAGAAGCTCCCTGCTTCTAAAAAGCGGGAGTAGTTCACAATGATAGTATTTATAAAAATCCAATTTCAAATACTTGAAAATTAAGAAAAAAATATGGTATTATTATATGAAATATTGAAAAATAATTATAGTTATAAATAGAAAGGAGCATAGGCAATTATGAAAAAGATTTACATCCATCATACGGATTTGTAGTATTTGAAGATACAAGTAACGGAGAAAAATTTTTAGGAAAATCAACTAAAACTTCTAAAGAAACAATAACTTTTGAAGGGCAAGAATATCCAGTAATAAAAGTTGCGACAAGTTCAACTTCTCACCCATTCTATACTGGAAAATCTAAATTTGTTGATGAAACTGGAAGAGTTGACAAATTTAAGAAAAATACAACTTATAATTTTTAAAATATTGGAAACAGGGATAAATTATTCTCTGTTTTCATTTTTTATAGATAAAAAAATGTTCATAATTTTTGGTAATTTTAGAGGAGAGGAGATAAAATGGTAAAAATTAATTTTTACTTTTTGGTAGTTATAGGCATAATAGGTTATTATACTTCAAAAAGTATTACCACAATTATGATAATGGACGATATTATAATTGTGGAGGCGGATATTGTAAAAATAGAAGTTATCATCGTTATTATTATTCAAATGATGATATGCCTTGTGGCAGACATTATTATATGGGGAAATTGAAAAATATTAATGCAGTTTGCTGATCAATATTTTTTTGTTTTTATATGGTAAATTTATTGAATAGGGGCTAAGTCTTCTTATTTTTATTTTATTAAATTTTAATAGTTGACAATACATTTAATATTTGTTATTATATAATAAATCATTTTTGAAATTGAATCAAAGAGTAATGGATAATTTTTAAATTTGACATTTATAATTTAATTTTAAAAAGATTTGGGAAAAATAATTTAGTAGGATAGTAGGGTAGAAGAAATTTAAATTTATAGAAGAATAGAAGATAATTTAGTAGTTTAGAAAAATGTAGTGTTGAAGCTTAGAAGGAAATTGTAAAAAGTGGAATTTACGGGTAATTAATTTTGAAAAATATTTAATGTTGTATATTTAAAATTATAAAATTGAATAATTTTTAGATTAATTCAATTATAATTGATGGATGCGGAGTTTAAAATAGGATAATTGTTTAGAGTATTTTATAAATTAATTTAGTTGGTGTAAATTTTTAGCTGTAATAAATAGACTATTAAAGTATTGTAAAATGTATAAATAAGTATTGATATATAGATATTTAGATTTTATCCTCTCCTAAAATTATTTTTAAGAGAGTATAAAAAGTTAAAGAAATGAGGTAGGTAGGATGGTTATTACAACTACGAATGAAGTCCAGGATAAAAATTGTGGAATATAAGGGAATTGTCTTTGGAGAAGTTATTTCTAGGGAGTTAATATGTTTAAGGATTTGGGAGCAAATTTGAGAAACATATTTGGAGGAAAGATCTAAAGGATATGAAAATGAACTTTTGGCTGCTAGAACAAATGCTTTGGAGGAAATGGAAAGCAGAGCGGTGGCTATGGGTGCAAATGCTGTTATTGGCGTAAAAATGGATTATGAAGTTTTGGGAGCAGATAACGGAATGCTTATGGTAACTTGCAGCGGTACAGCTGTAGTTGTAGATTAATTTATAAAAATATAAAAGAAGAATAGGAGAAAGAATGATGATTATTAAAAGTAGATGGTGGAATTGATGAAAAGTTTTTGGAAAAAAATGATAAATAGATTGGAAACTGAAAATAATGTTAGTGTAAAATTGATTGCTGGCAAAGATTACTCGATTTTAGGATTGGTTGGAGATATTAGCACAATTGATATTAAGCATATTCAATCGCTTGACTATGTGCTGGATGTTCAAAGAGTTCAAGAACCTTATAAAAGAGCGAGTAGAAAATTCAAGCCAGAAGATACAATTGTGAAAAGTTGGAAATGTGAAATTGGTGGAAATAATCTTGTGATGATGGCAGGGCCTTGTTCTGTTGAAAATGAAAAACAAATTATTGATACGGCAAAAGCTGTTAAAGCTGCGGGAGCAACTATTTTAAGAGGTGGAGTAGTTAAACCTAGAACATCTCCTTATGCATTCCAAGGACTTGGGATGGAAGGTGTTAAACTTATGGAAAAAGGCAAAAAGCGAAACAGGACTTCAATAATATGTGAAATTATGTCAATTTCTCAACTTCATGAATTTGGTCCGCATGTTGACATGATTCAGCTTTGGGGCAAGAAATATGCAAAAACTTTGACTTGTTAAAAGAAGTTGGAAAAACAAATATTCCAGTGCTTTTAAAAAAGAGGACTTAGTGCGACAATAGAAGAATGGCTTTATGTCAGCAGAATATATTCTGGCTGGTGGAAATGAAAAATGTAGTTCTTTGTGAAAAGAGGAATTAGAACTTACGAAACAGCTTACGAAATGTATTAGATTTAAAATGCAGTACCAATGATTAAAAATTAACACATTTACCAATAATTGTAGATTCAGCTCATGCGACTGGAAAAATACTGGATGGTAAAAACCACTTGCAATGGCAGGAATTGCAGCTGGAGCAGATGGACTTATGGTGGAAGTGCATCCTGAACCAGATAAGGCATTATCAGATGGACCTCAATCATTGAAATTTAATGTATTTGAAGATTTGATGCAAGATGTGGAAAAAGATTGCAAATGTATTGGGAAAAACTTTTAAATAATTTTTATAATTGAATAAGATAACATAGGAAAGGAAAAATTTATAAATTTTGAAAAATGGAAGATAGAGAATTGCTAAAAATAAAGATTGGGAATGAATTAAAAGCAAAAAGACAGAAGAAATGACAACAAGGCAAGAAATGTTAGATTTACTAAAAATATGATGAATATGTATTAGATTATCCAGAAGAATTAAGTGGTTATGGTAATCGTTCTGTAGTGTTGGAAGCATTGGGATTATATCAGTTGGCGCTTAATGATTTAAATGTTGTTACCAAATGTCTCCAAATTTACATAGAGGATGGCTAAATAAGGCTTTTAATAATGCTTAGATTAGGAAGATTAAAAGAGGGATGGCAATATTATGAGTGGCGTCGAGGAATGGTAATTGATAATAACGATTTTTGCATAATGAAATCGGATTACCTTTACTGGAGTGGTGAAAAGAATACTGAAAATAGTAAATTATTTGTTTACGCAGAACAAGGATTAGAGATAATATTCAATTTTTAGATTTTATTTTAGAATTAAAAATAGAGGAATACATGTTTCGGTTTTAAAATAAAGTTGAATTGGATACTTTGTTAAGATATAATTTAGAAAAACATAATATTGAAGTTTTTGAAAATGGATGCAAAATTAACACCAGATTTTTAAATACTATGTTTTTCTCAATGAGCTTACCGTATTGTCTCCAAATAGATAGTATTGATAAAATACCATATAAATCGAAATACATAGATATTCCAATCTCAATTTGAGGAAAAATGGAAGAAAAATTAAGATATACGAAAAAGAAAAAATTGGAATATTTTTGGACAAGCGATTCAGAACATAAAAAGTAGATTTAGAAATGTGCCTTTTGAAAATAAAAATTATTTTTCACTTGATGCCAAATTTCATTGTTTACAAAAAGATGTAACTGAAGAAGATAAAAAGCTGGAGAAAAATCAAAAATTTATATTTTTGGAATACTGAATTGGAAGATTTTTCAGATACAGCAGCATTAATAGATCAAATGGATTTAGTTATTACAGTTGATACTTCTGTAGCCCATCTTGCTGCAGCAATGGGAAAAACCTACCTGGATTATGTTAGCTTATCATCCTGATTTTTAGATGGTTGTTAGATAGAGAAGACAGTCCTTGGTATGAAAGTGCCAGATTATTCAGACAAGATGAAAATTATGAATGGGACAGTGTAATAGAAAAATCAAAAATGAATTACGTGAAAATTTTTATAATTTGTTCTTACAAATTTTTAGAATATAATGTATTCAAAACTTTGTAACTTCAATTGTAGGGAAGTTAAGAAAAAGAGGTACAAAGTTTTGGAAAATTTAAAAGAAATACAAAATTTGACAGTGACGATTGTTGGGCTTGGAGTGATTGGAGCTGCGTTTTGCGCAGAGTTTTAGGAGATTGGTATTAAGACGATTTATGGGATTGATATTGATGAGGAAACTTTGAAAAAGGCAGAGGAGAAAAATATGATAAATAAAGGGTTTCTTGAAACTAAGGACCCTTTGGAAAAATCAGATTTTGTTGTAATTACTCTTTATCCTAACTTGATGAAATCGTTTTTTGTGAATAATATTGATAATTTTAAGGAAAATGCCATAATTACTGATGTTGTGGGTATTAAGGAGAAAATTATTGGAGATATTGATCCGATTATTGAGGAAAGTAATAAAAAGAATGGGAAAAATATTGACTTTATTTTTGGGCATCCGATGGCAGGGCGTGAAAAAAGAGGAATTGATTTTGCGGATAATCGTGTTTTTCAAAATGCAAATTATATAATTATTAAGGATGAAAAAAATAAAAAGGAAAATTTGGAATTGCTTTCAGAAATTGTAAAGATTAATGGGATTTCAAGAAAGGTTAGTTTTCTTACGTCACAGGAACATGATGAGATTATTGCGTTTACGAGTCAGCTTACTCATGCGATTGCGGTTTCACTCATGAATAGTGATAGTGAGAAGTATGATACAAATCGTTTTATTGGGGATTCTTATCGAGATTTGACGAGAATTGCAAAAATAAATGAAGATTTGTGGGCAGAGCTGTTTATGGGAAATAAAAAAAATCTTTTGAAAATGATACAGCAGTTTGAAAAGGAATTGGATGTAATTAAAGATGCCTTAAATAATAATGATTTGGGGACATTAAAAGAGAAATTTATAATTTCTACGAAACGTAGGGAGAAAAATAGATTAATAGAAATTAATTTGGGAGGGAATGAAATGGAAAAATAATTCTGAAAAGAAAAAAAGTATTTGAAAAACACTGAGTTGGAGATAATATTTATTTTTTCACCAATTTCTCTTGATGATATTGAAAAAGTACACTGAGATGGTTAATGATATAAAAGTTTCAGTTGGTTTAGGCTCTGTTTCTTATACAAATATTACAGATTTTGAAAGTGAAAAAGGAATTTTTAACTTCAATAAAAAGAAAAAAAATGTTTGCTGTTAGACTACTTGAAAATGATGAACTTTTTGGGAAATATTGATTTAATTCATTAGATATGGTAAATAGAAATGGTGCATTGGGAGTTTCTAATAGGAAATCCTAAACATCAGCGAAAAGGTTATGGAACAGAGGCTCTGAAATTAATACTTGATTATGGTTTCTCATTTTTAAATTTGAGAAATATATCGCTAAAAGTATTCGAATATAATGAACCAGCCTATAATTTGTATAAAAATTGGATTTAAGGAAGTAGGACGGTTACGGAAAGCGGTTGAAATTATGGGAAAAACTTATGATATTATTATAATGGATATGTTAAAAGAAGAGTTTCAGTCGATTTATATAAAAAGAGAACTTGAAAAAGATATAACTTGAAATAAAAAAATTATATAGTAAAAATCATTTTTAAATTGTTGGATTTAGTGGTTTTGCTATATTTTTAATATACGATTGTTTTTTAGAAAAATATGCTAAAAGACTATTTTAAAATTAAACTATTAAAAAATTATGTAAATTTAATGAGTTGAGTAAAAATATTCATAGCTTTTTGAGTTTAGTTTTTAAAGCAGTTTTTACTATAATATTGATTTGAAATGTAAATTTAGTATTAAATGAAAAATTATGATTAAAAAGGATGGATAAATTATGGAAAAATTACATGTTGGATTGGGAAAAAAATTTTATGATATTATGATTGGGGAAAAATTTTTTTTGAGGAATTTCCAAAAATATTGGAGAAGTTTATAGTGGGAAAAAAATTGTTTGTAATTACAGATTCCAATGTTCATGAGATTTATGAAGAAAAAAATATAAAGAAATGTTTAAAGGATTTAATTACAGCATATTTGTGCTACAAGCTGGGGAAAAACATAAGCATATTGGGATAATGCCTTCGATTTATTCGGCTATGGTGAATGAAGGACTTACGAGAAAGGATATGGTTGTTGCGTTTGGTGGCGGAGTTGTTGGAGATATTGCTGGATTTGCAGCGGCTAGTTATATGCGTGGGAATTGGGTTTATTCAAATTCCTACGACAATTGTTTCACAAGTTGACAGTAGTGTTGGTGGAAAAGTTGGAGTTGATTTGCCAGAAGGGAAAAATCTTGTTGGGGCATTTCATCAGCCAAAACTTGTTTTTAATTGATAATTATTTTTTTGAAATACATTAACAGATAGATATTTTTACGATGGATTTGGAGAAATTGTGAAATATGGATGTATTTATGATAAGAAATTTTTTTGATAGACTTGTGGAAATTGTGGAAAAAGTTGGGGTTTCGCAAGATGATGAAAAATTATATAAAAAAATTGCGTGAACATTTGATGAAGTATGTGAATGAGCTTGTTTATCGTTCTTGTGAGATAAAGAAGGAAGTTGTGGAAAAAGATGAGAAGGAAAGCAACTTGAGAATGATATTGAATTTTGGGCATACGATTGGTCATGCGATTGAGCAGTTTACAAATTATGAAAAATATTCACACGGAGAGGCAATTTCTGCTGGAATGGTGGATATTACGAAAATTGGAGAGAAAAAAGGATTTACTAAAGAAGGGGAAGCTGTGAAAATTGCGAAATTGCTTAAAGCATTGAATTTACCAACTGAAATTGAGTATCCGAAAGATGAGATTGCTAAGATTATGAAAAGGGATAAGAAAAGTACGAGTGATGGAATTAATTTTGTGATTTTGAAAGAGATTGGGGAAGTTGAGATTATGAAGATTGGGGCGGAAGAGATTTTTGAGTAAGCATTTAAAATTGTGGAAATAGAAATGTGAGATTATGTGGGAAAATTGAAAAGGTTAGGCAGTGTCTGACTTGTTTAAAAATAGTGAGGGAGTGATAAAATATGGTACAGGAAAAATTTTAAAAAAAGTGGAAAAAGGCGAACTGGTTAAAAATAATTTTTAATTCAGCAAGATTTTTTTAATTTCTTTGTTGGTATTAAATATAGGAGTAGTTTATTATTTACTGTTGAGATCAGCAGAAATTTTTTATATTTCTACCGTAGTGATTTTTATAGTTTTATTAATTATATTAGGTATAGCAGATTTCTTTGTATTTTCGTATTATAAAAGAAGTATCCAAATATTTATTTTTTATGATGATGGTTTTAGTGTAGGAAAAAAATGAAAAATTATTATAAAAATTTACAATATTTTCTTTCAAAGGAAGTATATATGGTGGGAAATACATTTACAGCCATTTTTCAAATCCAATGAAGGAAAATGGGAAAAAAATTAATGCAGGTGGGTATAAGAAAGATTCTTTTGACTTATTTCAGGAAGATTTTGTGAAACAAAATTATTTGAATGCATTAGAAAAATTGAAAATGGAGGAAATGAGGAATTTTTCATTTAGAAAATCACATAAATTAAAGTTCAGTTTTTTCTCAGACAAGAAGCAAATTGAAAATTTTGATAATTTAAAGAAAATAAAGGTTTCAAAAGAAAAATATTGTGTTTGATGATGAAATTTATGAATGGAAAAATTATAAAGTTGGAGTGACAGAGGGTGTAATTTACGTAAAAAGATTTAAAAGATGCGATTATTTTGACTTTTGGAAATGAAATGGAGATTTTTTGTGAAAATTTGTTGGTCTTTTTAATTGAGAAATTGAATAAAAACTAGGTGAAAAAGAGATATGGACATGAAAAGGTTTTTAAAGGAATTTTTATTTGCTAGTTTGAGTTCTGTTATTGACGATATCGGTTTTACCTAGCATTTTCAATAGTTTTTTTCTAGGTTATAAAAATAAATTCTATAATTATATTTTTTATAATTTCTTTTGGATGGATGTTTGGAATAAAAAAATAAAAAAAGAGAAATTGGAAATGTATCTGAACCCATAAGGCAGAGTAAATTTGGAACAAAATGTTAAAAATAGAAAACTATTGAATTCTAAATATGAAACTTTACCAATGGAAAAATATTAGGAAAAGGAATTCCTGTGATTACGATTTTTCTATTATTTCAGTATATTTTATTAATGTAGTTTTGGTGGCTTATTATTTGGGAAAAAGAGAAAAATTACCATTTTTTAGAAGGTTTGTCTTATTCATGGATGGAATTTTTAAAATAAGTAGTGAAATATACAGATTGGACTTGGATAATTTTAATTGCGATTGTATCTGTTGTTGTTTTTATAAAAAGCTGAAAAAGGAACAGATGAGTAAGGAGAATTAACTAGAAACGAGATTTTGAGACACTTTCTCGAAATTTATATAGTGTCTGATGAATTTAAAAGTGATTTATAAAGGGGGAATAATGAAGAGAAATTGAAAATATGAAATTGTAAAATGTAATTGATTTGTTGGAAAAAAAAAAGTTGTAATGACTGTTAATCAGACAATGGTTTTGACGTATTTTGAGATAGGAAGAATGGAGTTGAGGAAGAGCAGAAAGGTGAAAATAGGGCAGAATATGGAAAAATTTTAAAATATTATCTAAAAAGTTGACTGAAAAATACAAAAAGGATTTTCATTAACATTTGAAGCAAATAAGGGTTTATTTAGTTTATTCTGAAAAGGTCAGACAGTGTCTGACCAATTCAAACTAACTGGTCGCATTACGTGAAATTGTGAATTTCAAATCCTGTGAAAATTTTATAAATTTAGGCTGTTAAAAAAATGGAGTTTAAGAGAACTAGAAAGACTAGTTTGATAGTGCGTTGCATGACGATTGAGTTTTCATAGTAGATAAAGATAAAAGTTCTGGAACTATCACAAAAGGACAGATTATAGAGTCAGCTACAGGATCTGTGTAAAGGGAATCCATTAGTGTACTGAATCATTGGACTGCCAGAACAGTCCCAGTGCTATCTGCAGAAAATGAACTGAAGAGAAAATTATAAGCCAAATTAGAAAAATTTCTTTTATTGGAACTTGGGAAATGGATTTTACATTTGTAGCGAGTACGAATATCTTTTGATGAACAGCATTTTACATTGATTTAGGCCTATAACAGATAAAAACGTGCTCTCTCGGTCCTGATCTGACTTGAAAATCGAAACCCAAAAGACACTGTGTAGCAGGTCAAACGCAGATGTATGTAAATTATTAGTGACAGAGAAACGAGATTAGATGATGAAAATGAAAACAATTGGAATAGTACTGTGTCAGGAAGCAAAATCAGTCTTTGGTGAATGCACACTCAGTTGCCAGAAGATAATGAGCAGACTTTTGCAAGTACATATAAAACAGTTTGCCAAGTAAAGAGGAATTGATTAAAATTCTTGAGGAAGAATAAAATGGAGGAATAAGATGGATAATAAAAATTATTAAAGATGAAATTTTTGGAGAAATAAAAATTTTGAAACTGAAGTTGAGTGGCTTGGGAGAAAAAAATAAGTGTGAGTTTTGATGATGGAATTGGGCATAATTGGAGTGAAGAGAAAAAAGTAGAAGAAGTTAAAGGAGCAATTGAACAATTTAAAATTATGTATCTCAATCAAAAAGAATGGGATGAGAGAATAAAGGGATAGAATTGTGGAAGATTTGATGGAAGTGGCAGAAGATTGGTTTTCATCTATAAATGAGGAAGATTTAGATGAAATGATAGAAATACTTGAAAAAAATTTAAATTCTAAATTTACGGAAAAAGAAAAGGAAGAGTTAAAAAAAGAACAGAAAGTTTCAAAAGAAGTTTTTAAAAATGGGATTTATCTTGAAAGTGTGAATATAACTTCTGATGGAGATTTTTGAGTGTACTATTATGATGATGAAGTATTTTTTGCAGGGCATTGGATTGATTTAATGGGGAATGTTAGCGGGGAATTTAGAGGTGAAGCGGATATTGTAGGATAAATTTTTAGTTTTGAGTGTTGAAAGAGAATTTTGATAAGGATAAGATTTTTGAATAAAGGTTTTTGGTTTAAAGGGTTCTTTTTAGACTTAAAAATGAAGAGGATCAATGTAAAAGGAGAAAAAAATTTATGAAAATAAAAAAATAAAACCAAGTACATTAAATGGAAAAATAGAAATACCACCGTCAAAAAGTTATTCTCATAGAGCAGTGATTGCAGCGGCATTAGCCGAAAGTGAGAAGAAGTCGATGATTGATAATTTAAAGTTTTCTGTGGATATTACTACAACAACGGATATTATGGAAAATTGGGGAGCGAAAATTAAAAGATTTGAAAGTGCTCTTGAGATTGTCGGGAATGATGGGAGAGTTGTTCCGAAGGATAAATATGTGCAATGTAATGAGTCGGGGTCGACTATTAGATTTTTGATTCCTGTTGGGATTACGAGTGAGAATGAATTGATTTTTGATGGGAAAGGGAAATTGGTGGATAGACCGCTGGATTCGTATTATAAAATTTTTGAGGAGCAAGGGTTAAAATATAAGACGACTGGTGGGAAATTGCCACTTACGGTTAATGGAAAATTGAAGGCTGGAAATTATGAGATTGATGGAAATATTAGTTCGCAGTTTATTACTGGGCTTTTGTATGCTTTGCCACTTCTTGATGGGGATTCTAAGCTGATTATTAATAAAAATTTGGAGTCGAAGGGGTACATTGATTTGACGCTGGAAATTTTGCAGTTAGCTGGAATTGAGATAAAAAATAATGATTATAAATCGTTTGAGATAAAAGGTAATCAGAGTTATAAGCCTTTTGATTATACTGTTGAAGGTGATTATTCGCAAGTGGCATTTTGGATTGTTGCGGGGATAATTTCGGCGAATCAGTGATAATGAAGTGAAATGTTTGCATGTGAATAAAAATTCGTTGCAAGGAGATAGGGAAATTATTGAGATTGTTACTAGAATGGGGAGCAAATCTTGAGATTTTTTTGATGATTATGTGATTGTGAAGCCTATCTAAAAACAAAAAGGAACTGTGATTGATATTTCTCAATGTCCTGATATTGCACCGATTTTGACTGTAGCTTGCTGCATTGAGTGAAGGGGAGACTCGGATTATTAATGGAGAAAGACTTAGAATTAAGGAGTCAGATAGAATTACTTCAATAAAAACTGAGCTTAATAAACTTGGTGCGAATGTGGCTGAGAAAGGGATAAGCTGATTATTCAAGGTGTAGAAGGATTTACTGGTGGAGTTACGGTGAGTGCTTGGAATGACCATAGAATTGCGATGTCTTTTGGCAGTTGCGTCATCTCGATGTGAAAAGAGATTGTTTTGGAAGAAGGCTGAAAGTGTAGAAAATCTTATCCACATTTTTGGGATGATTTTTGTGAAAATGGGTGGAGAGATTGAAATTGTTGAGAGTAAAAAAATTATGATGAATTGGTGAAGCAGAAAAATAGAATTTTAAATTTAAAAAGAAGGAGCTAGAAAAATGGGAGCAAATTTTGGAAAAATTATAGAATTTCATTGTTTGGAGAATCGCATGGAACGGCATTGGGAGTGAATATTGACGGAGTTCCAGCGGGAACTGAACTAGATTTAGAATTTATCTCGCAGGAAATGAAAAAGAAGAGCACCTGGAAGATCAAAAATTGACAACGCCTAGAGTGGAAAAAAAGATGAATTTGAGATTTTTGAGTGGATTTTTTTGATGGAAGAACGACTGGAACGCCACTTGCGATGATTGTTAGAAATAGGGATCAGAGATCAAAGGATTATAGTGAACTTAGAAGAAAACCAAGACCAGGACATGCTGATTGGAGTGGATTTAATCGATATGATGGGTTTAATGATATTCGTGGAAGTGGGCATTTTTCAGGGAGAATAACGACTTCGATTGTATTTGCTGGTGCGATTGCGAAACAGATTTTGAAAAGTCAAGGAATTTTGATTGGAGCTCATATAAAATCACTTTATGATATTGAAGAAAGAGATTTTGTGGAAAGTGATATTACTCAAGAGAATATTGATAAATTACATGGAATGATTTTGCCGACTTTGGAAGATGGAATAGCTCAAAAGATGGAAAATGCGATAATGAAAGCTAGAGAAGAAGAAAATTCTTTGGGTGGAATTGTGGAAGTGATGATTACAGGGGTGAAACCTGGGATTGGAGATCCGTTTTTTGAATCGATTGAGAGTGAAATTTCAAGAATGATTTTTTCTGTTCCAGCTGTGAAAGGTATTGAATTTGGAGCAGGATTTGGAATTGCTAAAATGACTGGATATGAAGCGAATGACGAGATGTATTTTGATGAAAATGGAAATATAAAATCGTATACGAATAATAATGGAGGAATTGTTGGAGGAATTTCGACTGGGATGCTGATTAGCTTTAAAGTTGCGATAAAACCAACGCCTTCAATTTCAAAGGCACAAAAAACAGTGAATTTAGAAACAAAAAAATCAGATATTTTGGAAGTGAAAGGTCGACATGATCCAGTGATTGTGCCAAGAGCGATTGTTGTATTGGAATGTGCGACTGCTATTGTGATTTTTGGATAGACTTTTGGAAGCTAAGAAATATAGATTGTAAAATTTTTGATAAAATTTTTTTGAAAAAAATATTGACTAAAAGGAAAATATAATGTTTATTTATAGATAAATGATTTTTTATTAATAATTTTTGAGAGGAAGTGGAAAAAGTGGGGAAAAGTTACGAAGAGATAGCTAAAAGAAGTAGTAGAAGCTGTCGGTGGAAAAGAAAATATTGCATCATTTGCACATTGTGCAACAAGACTTAGAATAATGGTAAATGATGAGAGTAAAATTGACAAAAGAGAGTTGATGAAATTGAAAAAGTAAAAAGGGACTATGTTTTAATTCAGGTCAATATCAAATTATCTTTGGAACAGGAACTGTAAATAAAGTTTATGAGGCAGTTCAAGGACTTGGAGGAGTTAGTGAGTCTTCAGTATCTGATATGAAAAAAGAGGCTGCAAAACAAGGAAATATTATTCAAAGAATTTCGAGAACATTTGGAGATATCTTTGTGCCAATTATACCAGTGTTGGTTGCGACAGGTCTATTTATGGGACTTCGTGGATTATTGACAAATGAAAATTTATTGAAATTATTAGGGACAACGCCAAAGAGCATAAATCCTAACTTCTTAATGTATACACAAGTATTAACAGATACTGCATTTATTATTTTGCCAGCATTAGTTGCTTGGTCAGCATTTAAAGTGTTTGGTGGATCACCTGTATTGGGAATCGTGTTAGGTTCAATGTTAATTAGTAGTTCATTGACAAATGCTTATCAAGTGGCATCAGGAGATGCACATCCAATAATGTTCTTCAATTTCATTCCAGTAGTTGGATATCAAGGAACAGTTTTACCAGCGTTATTTGTGGGAATGATTGGAGCAAAATTAGAACAAAGATTGAGAAAAGTTATACCAGATGCGTTAGATTTATTATTAACACCATTTTTAGTATTCTTAATCATGAGTACATTGGGATTATTTGTAATAGGACCAATTTTTCCACTCATTAGAAAAATTATATTTTGATTGGAACAGAATGGATTTTTAAAATTACCTTTTTGGAATAGCAGGAATTATAATTGGAGGAGTTCAGCAATTAATTGTAGTTACAGGAGTTCACCATATATTTAACTTCTTGGAAATTCAATTACTTGCAAAAAGATGGATTCAACCAATTTAATCCATTGTTATCAGCAGCTGTTGCAGGGCAATTTGGAGCAGTTTTAGCAGTTGGAGTTAAAACAAAAGATAAAAAATTAAAAGCGTTGGCATTACCATCAGCATTGTCAGCAGCATTAGGAATTACAGAACCAGCAATTTATGGGGTAAACTTGATCAAAGGTAAAGGTAAACCGTTCTTAATGGGATTAGCAGGAGGAGCTGCGGGAGGATTCTTGGCATCAGTTTTTGGATTGAAAGCATCAGGAATGGCAGTAACAGTAATACCTGGAATCTTATTATTCTTAAACGCTCAATTACCATTGTACTTAGTTTCTATAATCGTAGGTGCTGGAGTAAGTTTTGCGTTAACATATACATTTGTAAAACTAGAAAAAAATAATAGAAATAATAAATTTAAGTAGGGGTTTTGTACTCCTGCTTTTTAAAATTTTGTATAATTTGTATAAGATGTATAGATAATAAAGATTTAGAGAGTGTTCTGAATTTGTGTAAATTTATGATATACTAAACTAGTAATATAAGGTTTTCTAGTTTATTTACACCAAAAATTTACACTCTCATATCATCTTACAACGTATATTATATTTTTGGGTTCACATAAAATTTTGGACACTCTCTAAAAACTAATTTTTAAGAATATATTCCTTAACTTTTTCAATCAATTCTTCTTTAGAATTTTTCGATATTCCTTCTAAAAGTTCATTTAATAAATATTTTTTTCACTTTCTGAATTTTCTTTATTATAAATTCCAAGTTCCATTAAGTCGTAACCGTTGATATTTAAAGAATTTATCGTAGGAACTTTCATGTTTTCCACAATATGATAAAAAGTTTTTCCACAAATTATCATTTCTGTCATTTTTCGTGACCTTTTCCACCATCATCAGAAATTGCTAAATCAATTAATCTTTTAGTATTTAATTCACCATAGTTGCTAATCAATGTTTTTATTGTTTTTTTCACTTTGGCTATTATGTAATTTCATATGATTTTTACAATTGTGTAGACATCGTCTCTTATGTTGTTTGATTGACCAAGTCTAGACATAATTCGTTTTGCAATGGAAGCTCCAATAATTTCATGCTTGTAAAAATGAAAATATCCAGTTTTTTTCATCAACAGTTTTTGCTTCAGGTTTTCCAATGTCGTGAAGAAGTGCACTCCAACGTGTTGTTAATTCAGGACTCACACCATCAAGTACATTCATGCTATGTTCCCAAAAGTGTAAATTTGTGATACGGATTATTCTGATCAAAAATCATAAATCACTTTTAACTCAGGTAAAACATAATCAAGAACCTTTAATTCTTTTCATTTTTCAAAACTTTTTAACAGCATATTTTTCCAACAATTAATTTATTTAATTCATTTTGTAATTCGTTCTTGAGAAATTTTTCTAACACATGAATATTTTCTTTTATCGCAATTTCTGTATTTTTCTCAAAATCAAAATCCCCAACTGACTCATAAATCTAAAAGCTCTCATCAATCGAAGTCCATCTTCTTGCAACCGTTTTTCGGCTTTCCAACAAATCGAATAATCTTATTTTTAATATCTTCTTGTCCGTTAAAAATATCAATAAGTCCATCCTTTTCATTAAAATGCCATCGCATTAAAACGTAAAATCCTTCGCAATAAATCATCTTCAATATCGTTCACAAAACTCAACAGAATTGGGTCTTCTCCCATCGCTCCCAATATCTGTTCTAAATTTTGCAATCTCAAAAATTTTCATCTTCATAATGAATTATCAAAATTCCAAAAAGCTTTTCCAACTTCCTTTGTCGGATAATCAGAAAATATTATATCATTATATTCCATATTTGTTGCAATGTCGATATCTTTTGGAGTTTTACCTAAAAGAACATCTCGTAAACAGCCTCCAACCAAAATACCCTTTTATTCCCATTCGAAATTTAATTTTTTTCTAAAATTTTTGTTGCTTTCTCATCAAAAGTATAATTTTCTAATTTCATTTTTTTCACCTCAATTTTTAAAAACTTTTTTATATTATACTATTTTTTTGTGAAAAATCATAGAATTTTTTCTAGCTATTGAAATACGCACTAGAATAATGTAAAATGATATTAAGAAAAATAAAAAGGGAAATTAGAGAGAGACGAAATGGGAAAAATAAAAATTTTAGATGAGTGTTTCAAATATAATTGCAGCGGGAAGTTGTTGAAAATCCAGCTTCTATGATAAAAGGAAATGATTGAAAATTCGTTGGATGCGAATGCAACTCATGATAAAAATAGAAGTTTTTAAGGGTGGACTTGATGTAAAAAGTGAGTGATAATGGCGTTGGAATGGATAAAGACGACACATTGCTTTTCGATAGAAAGACACGCAACTTCAAAAATCGTAACAAAAGACGATGTTTTTAACTTGAAAACATACGGATTTAGAGGAGAAGCACTTGCCTCAATAGCAGCAGTTTCAAAATTAACAATAACAACGAAAACAGCAAGTAGTCCAATTGGTTACAAAATTCGTAGTTATGGTGGCGTGGTTAGAGGATTTGAAGAGATTTCAAAAAATGTTGGGACAGAAATTGAAATAAGAGATTTGTTTTATAATACGCCAGCTAGAAAAAAATTTTTGAGAAAACAGTCGACAGAGTATGCTAAAATTCGAGATATTGTTTTAAGGGAAGCGCTTGTGAATAGTGATGTTGCTATTTCACTTGAATTAGATGGAAAGCCAAGCATAAAAACAAGCGGAAAAGGAATAGAAAATGCAATTCTTGAATTATTTGGGAAATCAGTTTTACGAAATTTAACAAAATTTAAGTACGGATATTTGGGAAATGTGGAAATTTTGAAGTAGTAAAGACTATATTTTTACTTATGTGAATAAAAGATATGTGAAATCTGCAACTATTGAAAGAGCAATTTTAGATGGTTATTATACAAAAATTAATGAAGGAAAATATCCTTTTGCAATAATATTTTTGATATAAATCCAAATGAAATCGATGTTAACGTGCATCCATCCAAAAATTGTGAAATTTTCTAATGATAAAATTGTTTATCGACAAATAAAAGATGAAATTGATGAATTTTTTTATTATAATGACAGGGAAAAATTGGCAACCGAATATTGATTTGTCGGAGAAATCTAATAAAAAAATACGGAAAAATGTAGTAACAGATGATTTATTTGATGATAAGATGGGTAAAAAAATTTATTAGTTTTTGAGACATACGATGGTAAAGTTGATAATAATGAGAATTTGGTAGAAGAAAATTCTAGAGAAGAAAAAAATCGTATGATGAAAAATAGAAATGAAAAATAATTCTCAGAGAATGGATCAAAAGTAATTTTTTTCTACAAGTAATTCAGAAAATTCGATAAAAATGAAGAAGAAGGAAATCGTAAAGTAACTGAAAATGCTAATAATAGCGATATTCTTGAAAACATTATGAATCAATTGAATAACAAAAAATAAAGTGGAAAATTCTGAGAATAATAGAAAATTTTTACAAAAAATCGGTTATTGAAAATGATTCAGAAAAATGTTTAATTCAGAAAAATAAAATTTTTTGAAAAATTTGGATAATAGAAATATTGAGAAAAAAACAGATATTGTATTGTTTAATGAAGATAAAAAAAGTGTTTCTGATAAAACAGGGTATAAAATTGGAACATTTGAAAAGCATGTAGGAGAGCAGATAGAATATGATGTACTAGGACAGATTTTTGATACATATATTTTTGGTAAAGAGGATAATGAGCTTGAAATTTATGATCAACACATTATTCATGAACGAATACTTTATGAAGAGTTGAAAAGATAAAGTTTTATAACAAAAAGATTGAATCACAACGGCTTTTATTGCCACAAAAATGGAAGTTACTGAAAGTGAAAAAGGAAATAATTTTTGAGAATATTGAAATTTTTAATGATTTTGGATTTGAAATCGATGAATTTTTCAGATCAAGAGATTATTTTTCGAGCTATTCCAGCCTTTTGATTTTTAGAGATTCAATTCAAAATGTATTTTTAAAACTTTTAGAAGATATAAAAATGAGGCGGAAATAAAGGATTTGCGTGAAAATATAATTATTTCGATGTCATGCAAAGGAGCGGTAAAAGCAGGACAAAAATTAGATTTATACGAGATGCAAAAATATGGTCAGAAGACTTCATGAAGTTGGAAAAATACACTTGTCCACACGGTCGACCAATTATTGTAAAACTAACGAGAAATGATTTAGATAAAATGTTTGGACGAAAAAATAAAAAAAGGATAAAAAGCCGAATTTGGGAGCGGTTAAAAACTCTCAAGAAAAATAATTGACAATAAGGAAAAATATGGTAAAGATTAATATAGTATGTATTGGAAAAGTGAAAGATAAATACATACGAGATGGAATTGAAGAATTTTCAAAAAGACTTTCACGGTATGCAAATTTTAATGTTGTCGAATTAAGCGAAGAAGACGATAATAAAAGGGATTGAGAGTGCAATCTCAAAAGAGACAGAAAGAATAATAAATGTCATTAATAAAGTCAATCATATAATATTTTGTTGGACTTAAAGGGAAAACAAAAAGTTCTGAAGAAATGGCAGAATTATTAGAAAAAAATAACAATTCAAAAAAAGTGAAATTAATTTTATAATAGGTGGTTCTAATGGAGTCGGAGATGAATTGCGAAGAATAGTTGATTTTTAGATTAAATTTTTCATTATTTACATTTCCACATCAGTTAATGAGATTAATTTTTAGCAGAACAAATTTATAGATGGATTTCGATTAATAATAATATAAAATATCATAAATAATGGAGGAGAAGCATGTATTCAGTAGGTGAAGAATTTGAAAAAGTAATTGATGATGAAATGGAATATTTTACATGTTTAGCAAATATTACAGTTAGGGGATAAGGAGTATTTGATTTTGCGAAAAATGAATCAGGAGTAAAAAGAGTTTTTATTATGATGTGAGTGAAGAAGAATTAGTAACATTGGATGAAGATGAAGAAGATCACATATTAGAAATATGGGACGAAGATTATTATGGTACTGATAAGGATTATATGTACTGGAACGAGGATTTTCGGAGAATATGATAAGGTAAAAAGATGAAACAAATCTTGAAGACTTGAGTGCAGAACCATTTAATGATTTGATGATGACGATATTGCTGATTTTTTTCTAGTGACGAAGATGAAGAAGATTTGGATGACTTTTTGAATGAGTTTTTTTAGAGTAAAAAGGAGAAAAATTTTTTTAATGAAAATAAAAAAATATCAAGTATTGATAAATTTGAGCAAAAATATGATAAAATATTTGACATAGCACAAAACAAATCATTTAGATGGGAAAAAAATGAGTATCATTACAACGATGAATTTGGAAAATGTAGAATTATAGAACATTCTGATTTTTCTAGAGATTTATCGAGTTGGAAAAATAAACTCAAAACAAGTTTTTTAAATTGGATAAAAACGTCATTTTTCATATATAACAAAAAGAATTTAAAGGGAAATATGAGATAATAACAAAAATATTTAAAGAAAAATGGAAAAATTATGTTAGAATATGATATAATGGATAGAAATGAATTAATTAATACAATAAAATTGGAAATAAATTTGTTTGTTTAAATGAAAATAATTATAAGAAAGGAAAAAGTGATGAGTAATCAAAATAATCAAACGCCAAATGATAATGGTATAATAAAAGAAAAATTGAAAAAGTAGAAGAATTGAAAGAAATGGGAATTGAGCCTTATGGAAGACATTATGATAAGGTAGATGATATTTCAGAAATTAATAAGTATGATGAAACTTATGAAAAAGTATTCAAAACAGCAGGAAGAATTGTTGCATTTCAGAAGAATGGGTAAAAATGGATTTGGGAAAAATTCAAGATCCAACTGGACAAATTCAATATTATGTAAAAAAGATGAAGTTGGAGAAGACCAATATGAAATTTATAAAAAAATTAGGAATGGGAGATTTCATTGGTATTGAAGGAACATTATTTAGAACAAAAACTGGAGAATTAACTTTAAGAGCAAAATCTTTTGAAGTTTTATCAAAAAAATGTAAGACCACTACCAGAAAAATTCCATGGATTAACAAATATCGAAAACTAGATATAGACAAAGATACGTTGACTTGGTAATGAATAGAGAAGTTATGGAAACTATGAAAAAGATTCCAAGTTATTAGATTTTTAGAAGCTATTTAGAAAGGATTTACGGAAGTTGAAACTCCAATGATGCACCCAATCGCAGGTGGAGCAACTGCAAGACCATTTGTTACGCACCACAATGCATTAGATATGGAATTATTCTTAAGAATCGCACCTGAATTATACTTAAAAAGATTATTAGTTGGTGGATTTGAAAAAGTATTTGAAATTAATAGAAGTTTTAGAAATGAAGGAATTTCTGTAAAACATAATCCTGAATTTACAATGATGGAATTGTACCAAGCGTACGCTGATTTTAATGATATGATGGACTTGACAGAAGACTTAATTTCTAGCTTGACTTTCGAGTTACATGGAAAATATGAAATTGAATATGAAGATAAAACTATTAATTTAGCTAAACCTTGGAGAAGAGTAACAATGAAAGAAGCTGTAAAAGAAGCAACTGGATTTGATTTTGATTCAATTTCAAGTGATGAAGAAGCTATTGAAAAAGCGAAAGAATTTGGAATTCCTTTAGAAAAAGATAAAACTTATACAAAATTTGGAATTTTAAATTTATTCTTTGAAGAAAAAGTGGAAGAAACATTGATTAATCCAACATTCATAACAGAATATCCAAAAGAAATTTCTCCACTTTCAAAAAAATCAAAAAAAGGTGAAACTGAATGGGTTGACAGATTTGAATTGTTTATTTCTGGAAGAGAATTTGCAAACGCATATTCAGAATTAAACGATCCAAGAGATCAAAAAGAAAGATTCGAAGAACAAGTTAAATTGAAAGAAGCAGGAGACGATGAAGCACAAGGAATGGATTTAGATTACATCAGAGCCTTAGAATACGGAATGCCACCTGCAGGAGGATTAGAATTGGAATTGATAGATTAGTTATGTTACAAACTAATTCAGCATCAATCAGAGACGTAATCTTGTTCCCAACATTAAGAAAAGAAGACATCGAATTATAATTTTTCAAATTAATTTATTAATCAAAAATAAAAGATAATCATGAAATTAGTCTTGAAAATCTAGAAAAAAATAGGCAATCTCAGAAGTAGAGAATGTCTATTTTTATAAAAATTTTTAAAAAAATGAGAAAAAAATTAAAAGTTCTCATTTTTTTCTTTAATCTTTATATGATACTATTATAATGTAACAAAGGAACAGCATTACAAATACAAAAATGCAAAGGAGGATTATGAGAAAATAAATTCTTAAAAGTAGCATTGTTAGGTTGTTTTAGTATTAGGTTCTTTGAGTTTTGCTGGAAGTAAAGATTATAAAAAAATCAAATTTCAGCTCATAAAAAGTTCTTATAGAAAGATCAAAAATAACCCTCAGCAAGAGCTAAACAAATAGCATTAGCAAAAAGTTCCAGGTGCAACATTGAGAAATATTAAAGATTTTTGATTTTGATGAAGATTCTTATGAAGGAGAAATTCATTATAGAGGTTACACTTATGAGTTTGAAATCGATGCGTATACTGGAAGAATCACAGATTGGGACGTAGATAGAGATTAGGAAATAAAGAGTTTTATGAAGAAAAGGTCGTGCATATGAGGGTAGGAGCTTATATGCAAAAAAAGGAGTTTGGTTATAAAAGGTAAGATTTTATGAAAATCTAAAAGTTTGTGAGGAAAAAAAGTTAAAGGTCAAAAAAAGGAGTAAAGGTCATGTATACGAGGGTAGGAGCTTGTGCAAAAAAAATGAAGTTACAAAGTTAAAAAGGATAGGGTTTTTGGTCGAATCCGAATCATGAAGAAAAAAAGTTCACTAAAAATTAAGTCGATATCGTTAAAAAAAGTTTTTTAAGTGTATAATTGCTGTAGAAGAAAAAAAAGGTTGTTTGTAATAGTTATATAAGTAAAAAAAGGTCAAGTCTAAAAGAGATTTAGATAGTTTATGAAGAAAAAAAGGTCATTATGTATAGAAAAAGGGGAAGTTAATACATAGAGGTTTTCACTTTAAAGGAGCAAAATAAGAAAAAAAGGTAAGAAGAAAGATAGTATTTAGAGAAGTTATTTTTGTAAGTTATGTCTTGCAAAAGACTTCTTTTTGTTTGAAAATCAGATGTTGAGAAAAATATGTAAAATAAAAAGGATGGTAAAATTACCACCCTAAATTCTTTAAAATTATTTTTCTCTATAATATTTTTCTAAACCGTTAACAATTCCAGAAACCATTTTTATCTTGGTATTCTTTTGTTGACATTTTTTTCTGTCTTCAGCTGGATTTGACATAAATCCTAATTCAATTAAAGTTGTTGGTATTTTTGACCAGTTTGTACCAGTTAAGTCGTCTCTATAAGAAATTCCTCTATTTTTGGGCACCAGTAGTTTTTAAATATTCTGCTAAAATGTCTTTTTGATAATTTTTCACTTGCTTTTTTGAACCGCAGGTGAAAGATATCTATTTTTAGCCGATGCAGTTAATACAGAAACACCACTTATAGAAGAGTTATTTATACCATCAGCATGGATTCTAACATAAGAATCACAACCTGAATCATTGGCTTTTTTTCAGCTCTTTTCCTTGTTACTGATATTTCACTTCATTTTTATCTCTAATCATTGTTATCTTGTAACCTTTTGCTTGTAAAGCATCTCTTAATTTTTAATCCAACTTCTAAAGTTAATTGATATTCATTTTTTTCTAGTTGCAACTCCTTGAGCTCCAGACGAAACTTTTTGGTTTTCTAGTAGAAGAACCAGGCGCAACAGGCTCTAATTGGCTATTTCCTCTCAATTGGTGTCCAGGATCAATACAAACGTGTTTTGATGCTGATACGGTATCTGCATGTGCTGGTGTTGTGACAACTGAAGTTGAAAATAGAGTAGTCAAAAAAACATGATTGACGCAGATAAATGTTTAATAATTAAATTTAACATAATTCATAATCTCCTTTCTTTTTACAATCTCGATTTTATCATAAATAACGTGAGATATCAAATAAAATTTATGTGATTTTTATTGAGTTTATTCAGTGAGAAAAATTTCATTAAAATATTTGTAGAAATAAAAAAATAATTTTAAGAAAATTTTGTTGAAAATATGATTGACAATAGGTGGAAAATAATATATAATCAAATATATGAACAATCATTCATATATTTGAAATTAAAAATTAAAAAATAAAAAATAATAAAAAGATATTGTTATAAATTTTATAAAATGAAAAAAATAATTTATTTTATTAGAATATATTTTAAGCTGTGAGATAATTTTATGAAATTAGATTTTTGGAAGGAGAGAGAATGAAAAAAATACCGATATGTGAAATAGAAGCGATTCATCAAGATACTGTTGAAATGGTAAAGGAAAAATTGCCACAAGAAGAGATTTTGTATGATTTGGGAGACTTTTTTAAAAATTTTGGGGGATACAACTCGGATAAAAATATTGAGTGCGTTGTATCAGTCGGAAATGTGTGTATGTGATATAGCGATTACCTTGGGGATGACTCAGTCGGCAATTTCGCATCAGTTGAGGGTTTTGAAACAGGGGAGGCTTGTGAAATATAGAAAAGAAGGGAAGGTTGTTTATTATTCGTTGGATGATGAGCATGTGATTCATATAATTGAGCAAGGGATTGACGCATATTGAGAGAAAAGATAGTAAAAAAATTTTTGTGATTTATTGAGAGAAAATAAAAAGTAAAATTAGAGTTGGAGTGATGGAAATTATGGCTAAAGAGACGATTTTATCAATAGTTGGATTAGATTGTCCGAATTGTGCTGCAAAAGTAGAACGAAAAAAATTGGCGAAATGCCAGAAATAATGGAAAGCAACTATAGATTTTTTTGGGAGAAAAAGTTATTTATTACGACAGAAGAAGAAAATAGAAATTCTTTGATAGAAAAAAATTCAAGAGGTTGTGGATAAAGTTGAAGAAGGTGTTATTGTTTCTGAAAAGAAAGATTCATGGAATGCAACATTCTCATAAACATGAAGAGCATTGTTGTTGTTCAGGAGCTTGTGGAATGAGTGAAAATGCAGGAGAACATGTACATTCTCGTAGTCATAGTCACAGCCACTCAGAAGAGGACAATATCAAGAAAAATGTTACAAAATTTGTGATTGGTGGAATTATTTTTGCAGGTGCAATATTGGCGCCATTGCCGAATTTTTATGAAAAATTGTTTTGTATTTGGTTAGTTACTTTAATTATTGGTGGCGAAGTTGTGTTGACTGCGATACGAAATATAAAAAGAGGGAAGTTTTTGATGAAAACTTTTTGATGACGGTTGCGACAGTTGGTGCTTTTGCGATAAAAGAATATCCTGAAGCCGTTGCAGTAATGTTGTTTTTATATGGTTGGAGAATTATTTCAAGATGTGGCTGTGGGAAATTCTAGAAAATCAATTACTGCTTTGATGGATATTAGACCTGATTATGCGAATGTGAAAAATTGGAGATGAAATAAAGAAAGTTTCGCCTGAAACTGTGGGTGTTGGTGATTTGATAGTGGTTAAAGCCAGGGGAAAAAGTACCGTTGGATGGGAGAAATTGTAGAAGGAAATTCAACTTTTGATACATCGGCATTGACTGGAGAATCGTTACCAAAAGAAGTAATGGTTGGAGAAAATGTGTTGAGTGGATTTATTAATAAAAACTGGATTAATAACTGTAAAAGTTACAAAAAATTTCTCTGAATCAACAGTTTCAAAGATTTTAGATTTAGTTCAAAATGCAAGTGGAAAAAAATCAAAAACAGAGAATTTTATAACAAAATTTGCAAGATATTACACACCAGCAGTTGTAATCGTAGCATTGATTTTAGCAATAATTCCGCCTGTTTTATTGCAACAACCATTTTCTAATTGGGTTTACAGAGCGTTGACCTTCTTAGTAGTTTCATGTCCATGTGCGTTGGTTATTTCTGTTCCGTTAGGATTTTTTTGGAGGAATTGGAGGAGCTTCAAAAACATGGAATTTTAGTAAAAGGTGCTAATTATTTGGAAGCATTGACAAAAATTGATACGGTTGTAATGGATAAAACAGGAACATTGACAAAAGGTATTTTTCAAAGGTTACTGAAATTAATATGAAAAATAATCAAAAATACAGAAACTGCAGGAGAAAAATGAACTTTTGAAATATACAGCTTATGCAGAAAGTTTTTCAAATCATCCGATTGCACAGTCGATTGTGAAAGAATACGAAGAAATGGGTAATTCGATTGACAAATCAAAAATTGAGAAATTTGAGGAATTGTCTGGTTATGGATTAAAAAGTGAGAGTTGATGGAAAAAGATATTTTGGCTGGGAATGCGAAATTGATGGATTTGGAAAAAAATTGCTATTGAAAATGAAGAAAAATTAGGAACAGTAGTTTATGTGGCAATAGATGGAAAATATGCAGGAAATATCGTGATTGCTGATGAAATAAAAGGAAGATTCTGAAAAGTGCTATTTTTTTGGAATGAAAAAGCAAGGAATTAAAAAATATCATAATGTTGACTGGAGATAATAAGAAAATTGGTGAAAATGTTGCTAAAAATTAGGAATAACAAAAGTTTTTTCTGAATTGTTACCGACACAAAAAGTGGAAAAATTGGAAGAAGTAATGATTGAAAATGGGAAAAAAATGCTGGAAAAAGTGTTGTTTGTAGGAGATGGAATAAATGATGCACCAGTTTTAGCTAGAGCAGATGTTGGAGTTGCAATGGGAGGAGTTGGCTCTGATGCGGCAATAGAAGCGGCTGACGTTGTAATAATGAATGACGAACCTTCAAAAATTGTAACAGCAATAGAAATTGCAAAAAAACGAAAAACAATAGTTTGGCAAAATATCATATTTGCATTAGCAGTAAAAGGAATTATTTTAATTATGGGAGCATTAGGATTTGCTACAATGTGGGAAGCTGCATTCAGTGATGTCAGGAGTAGCTTAATAATAGCGAGTATTGAAATTCTATGAGGACTAGGTATAAAAAGAAATAGCTGATGTACAGTTTACAATCTTGATAAAGAAAAATGATTATGTGAGACTATAAAATCAAAAATTTGGTTATACTCAGCTAATGATTTTACTGATCTTCACTTTCGTTTTCTTTTTATTTTATAGCTGTATCAAAAGATTTTGAAAGAATAAAAGAGTGATGGAACCATAAGTTTATGGTAAAGAATTCACCACTAGCATAGAGAAAGGTAACTTACAAGTCAAGCTAAAATGAGAGTTAGGAGTTGCAGAGAATGCTAAAAACAAACAGTAAAAACATCAAAAATCAGATCAGTAAATTGAAATCTAGCTTCACATACGATATAATGAAAAATATAGATTAATATTCATTTATTGAAAGGAGGAGAGATGTCTTGGCTGAAACGATTTTTAGAGGAAGTGAAAGAGATACGATTGTTAAAGACGAAACGGGAGAGAATTATTTTTGATTTTGTGTTCGCTTGTGACGGGGATTGTGACAGGGGGCTGTTGTTGCAACGTATCGGATATTGCTTGATAAGATTTCGATTTTTAGAAATAATTTTAATGAGAATATGACTTTTGGGAAATTTTTGATTGGGTTGTTGGTTTTTATTTTGATTGGGGTTATTGTGCAGTTTATGTTGAGTAAGAATCCTTTAATTGGGGGGAGTGGGATTCCACAGGTTAGTGCGTTTTTACAAAGAAAGTTGAAATTTAGGTGGTTTCCAGAGTTGTTTTGTAAGTTTTGGGGTGGAGTTTTAGCAATTGGAGCTGGGATGTCGATGGGAAGAGAAGGGCCTTCGATTCATTTGGGAGCTTTGATTGGTGAAGGGATTGACAGGCTTTTGAAAAGAAAGGAAGTTGAGAATAAATATTTGGTGACGGCTGGGGCTAGTGCTGGATTGGCAGCGGCTTTTAATGCACCATTGGCTGGAGCGATATTTGCTTTGGAGGAATTGCATAAATTTTTTTCACCGTTGATGTTAATTTGTGTACTTGTAGCTAGTGGTGGTTCGGGAATGATGTTACGGAAAATAATTGGATCTGGAGTTACATTTAAGTATAATTTTCATTTGCCGACAGAAACTTCTCAAATGAAGGTTTTTGTAATAACAGCTATATTTTGCTTAATTTTAGCACTTGGTGGAAAAATGTTTTTAATACGTATTTGATATATTTTTCAGGATAAGTATAAAGGGATAAAAACTTAATAAATATGTGAAAATTGCGTTGTTTATGGTGTTGGCGTTTTTGATTTCGATTTTTTTCAAGGATATAACAGGTGGTGGACACGAGTTAATTGAAAAAATGTTTGATGCGAAATTGCCGATAAAAATATTGGCGATTGTATTAGTTGCGAAATTTTTGTATACGATGATTTGTTATGGTACGGGATTTCCTGGAGGAATTTTTTTGCCGATGCTTGTAATTGGTGCGTTAGTTGGGAAAATATATGGTACGATTTTAGTAACATATTTTGGGATTCCACAGGAGTTTGTGGTGCATTTTATGCTATTGGGAATGGCTGGATATTTGACGGCATCTGTAAAAGCTCCGATTACGGGAGTGGTTTTAATAATGGAAATGACTGGGAATTTTTCGTATTTGTTTATGTTGATAATTGTTTCAACAGGGACATATATTTTGACAGAATTGCTTTCAATGGAGCCAATTTATGAGATTTTTACTTGAAAGATTGATTTCAGGGAAAAAAAGGATGCGAATGAAAAAGTGCCGTTGGAATCGAGAATTGTTACAATTTTGATTCATGTTGGAATTGATTCAGAATTTGATAATAAAAAAGTGAAGGATTTAAAATTGCCGAAAAAAGTTTTAATAGTTGGAATTCGTTCGGGTGGAAAAAGAGTTTATACCAAATGGAGAAACAGTTGTTAAAAAGTGGGGATCAATTAGTGATTATGACTGATCATGAGACGGCGAAAAAAATATTCGCATGAGTTGAAAGAGCGTGGAATGAAAATGAAATAAAATTGAAAAATTAGAAGTTGCAAATGGTTGATTTTTGCAACTTTTTCTTTTGAAAAATGGTTGGAATATGTTACACTATATGAGTAGAATAAGAACAGGGAGTTTTTTTGGAAAAATGGTAAATTATAATTTGTTGTATAGTGATCTGAAAGATATGAAAAATACAGGGATTGGGAAAAAGTACAACTTGGAAAAATTTTAATAAATTAGGAGTTCATACTTTGTATGATTTGTTGTATTTTTTTCCAAGAGCATATGAAAAATAGAGGAAATAGTAAGAAAAATAGATAAAATTTTTGGCAGATGAGTTTGTTATTTTAACTGGGACGATTGTAAATATTTCTAGTCAGTTTGCTACTGAGAAGACCGATGTTTAAAGCAATTTTAGCAGATGAGACTGGAATGCTTGAGCTTGTTTGGTTTAATAATAAATTTGTGAAAAATTATGTTCATGTGGGGGATGAAGTTTCGGTTTATGGGAAAGTTAGAAAGACAATGAAATTTCAGATGATAAATCCTGAATTTAAAAGGGATGAGCAAATAGTCGAGGCAATGTTGCCGATTTATCCATCGACAGCTTCATTGAAACAACCGACTATTAGGAAAAATTGTGGAAAAAGGCATTGTTTGAGTATGCATATTTGTTGGAGGAAAAATATTCCAAAAGAATTGATGGAGCAGGAAAAATTTGCCGAGTAGGACTAGGGCGATTATGGATATTCATTTTCCGAAGAATGAAGAGGTTATGGAAAAGGGCGAAAAAGAGATTTATGCTGGAGGAAATTTTTGCTTTTTGGAAGCTGGGAATTTTGCAGAATAGATTTAAGATTGATCAGGCGAATAGTAATGTTTATAAGTTGGAAGATAAAAAGGGCTGGTTCGAGAATTTATTGATAGTTTGGATTATGAATTGACAAGGGCTCAAAAAGCGAGTGATTACTGAAATTTATAAAGAATTGAAAAATGGGAAAGATTGTGAATAGGTTGATTCAAGGAGATGTTGGATCAGGGAAAACAATAGTTTCGTTCATTATTCTTTTGTATATTGTTGAAAATGGATATCAAGGTGTGATAATGGCACCGACAGAAATTTTGGCAACGCAGCATTATTTGGGAATTGTGGATCAGTTTAATAATTTGGATGTCAGAGTTGAGTTGTTAACTGGGAGTTTGAAAGGGAAGAAAAAGGAAAAATTGTTGCTTGAAATAGAGAATGGCGTGGTTGATATTGTGATTGGGACTCATTCGCTGATAGAGGATAATGTGATTTTTAAAAATTTGGGATTGATTGTGATTGATGAGCAACATCGTTTTGGAGTGACTCAGAGAAAATTATTGAGAGAAAAGGGAAATTTGGAAAATTTGATTGTAATGAGTGCCACACCAATTCCACGTTCTTTAGCGTTGACGATTTATGGAGATTTGGATGTTTCGATTATTGATGAACTGCCGAAGGAGAAGTCCGATTGTTACTAAATGGATAAAATCAGAGGAAGAAAAAGCGTAAAATGTACGAATTTATTGAGAAAAAAATTGAGGAAAGGGCGACAGGCGTATGTTGTTTCGCCTTTGATTGAGGAAAAGTGAAACGTTGGGGAAATATAAAAATCGGCGCAGGAAACTTTTGAGGAATATAGTGCGATTTTTTCAAATTGGAAAATTGGGTTGATTCATGGAAGGCAGAAATATCAGGAAAAAGAAGAGGTAATGAGACTTTTCAAAAAGGGAGAAATTGATATTTTAGTTTCGACAACAGTAATTGAAGTTGGGAGTGAATGTTCCAAATGCTTCAATTATGGTGATTCGTGATGCACAAAGATTTGGTCTTTCGTCGCTTCATCAGTTGCGTGAGGAAGAGTTGGTCGTGGAAGTCATCAATCATATTGTTTTTTTGGAATCGGAAACTACGAATAAGATTTCGATAAAGCGTTTGGAGGCAATGGAAAAGTACAACGGATGGATTTAAAATAGCTGAAGAGGATTTGAAAATTAAGAAATTCAGGAGAGATTTTAGGAACTAGGCAGAGTGGGATTTCGGATATGTTGTTTACAGATATTGTGAAAAAAATGTACGTGAAATAAAGATTGTGAGAGATTTTTGTGATGGAATATTTGAAGAATAATAATGGAGATATTGGGAATGAGTTTTTGAAATTGGATATATATCATAAATTCTTTAATTGATAATTTTAAAATGTTTTTGAGAGTTCGAACACCACTCTTAAATTCTGCTTTTTGCTACAAAAATTTGAGGATAGAAAGGAAAAAAATCTTTATGAAAAGATATTTAGCAGACTTTGGTTTACTTTTTAGTTGGAATATTGTGGGGATTGGGGATTTGTATTTGTGAAAATTGGATTAAATGAAGGATAGATCCGTTTTATTTGTCTTCGATAAGATTTTTGCTGGGATTTGTGGCTTTGTATTTGATTTTTAGAAAAGAAAGTTAGTAAGATTGTGAAAAAGGGATATAAAAGGCTGGGATTGTGATAGGATTTTTTTCAATTTATGGGATATTTGACGCAAACTTATGGATTGACAATGACAACAGCTAGTAAAAATGCTTTTTTTACAGCAATAAATGTCGTAATTGTTCCGTATATTTTTTTGGATATTGCATAAAAAGAAACCTGATATATTTTCGTTTGTTGCTTCAATTGTTTGTCTGGCAGGAGTTGGAGTTATTAGCTTTGATGCAAAACATGAATTTGACGGATATAAATAGAGGGATATTTTGACAATAATAAGTGCATTCTTTTTGCAGGACAAATTGCTACGACTGGGTATTTTTTTCTAGGAAAATAGAGCCGATGAAATTAATATTTATTCAAATGTTAGTTGCTGGAATATTGTTTTTAATAACTCAATTTGTAACGACTGGTGTAAGAGCGTTTACTCCGTTAAGTGGAGTGACATTAGTATCGGTAATATATCTAGTATTATTTTTCGACAGCAATTCCGACATTACTGCAAACTTTTTTGTCAAAAGGCGACAACATCGACAAGAGCTTCGATTTTAATGTCAACAGAATCATTGTTTGCACCGTTATTTGCATTTTTTTGTTGTTGCATGAAGTGTTGACTTTAAAAGTGATTTTTGGTGCAGGATTAATATTGTTTGCGGTATTGATTTCAGAGACAAAATTGGGATTAGCGAAAATGGAAGATTAAAAATTAATTGTGGAAAAGGTAGAAAAATGAAAAAATTACAAAAAAATTATAGCTTTGGGAATAATTTTTGATTTTGGTTATTTCTTGTGGAAAATCAAAAAGATAATGGGAAAAAGGTGGCAAAAAGGTGCTGATAAAGTAATTGAGGAAGCTGCAAAAAAAGCTGCTGAAAATCAAAAAGATGACGAAAAAAAGATAAAAATGAATGAGAAAAATTGTAGGAAGTTATGTAAGCGGAAATAGTTTAGTTAAAAATATACAAGGAAAAAAATGATTATTATATTCAGTGGGGAGAACTGGATATGGAATCGTGGCAAAAAGAAAATCGATGCAATGAAGGAAAAAGGTGAGACATACAATACTTTTTCGATTCAACAGATGTAACTTTGGGGAAATTCAGATATTGTAATGTTTAAGCCAATAAAATTAGAAAAAGGTACAAAACTGTATAATCCAAAAAAATGAAGCAAACTTATTCTGTCGTTGAAGCTGATAATGTTTTAATAAAAATTGATGGACACGATGAAATGCAACCAATTTTTAAGAAGATTGAGCGAAGATGAAACGAAAAAGAATGAAAAAAATGTAAAATTTTTTTATATGATGGAAATCGACCTTTAGAAGGAACTGATTTTTACAATAAAATTCCTATCGGAATCTAGAAGACTAATTTAACAAATAATTTCAAATATTAGAAAAAGAAATGTTCCACTCATTATGAATGGAACATTTTTATTATCTGCAAAATACAATAAGTAATACCACTAGCAATAACAGGCCCTGCAGCAACTCCTTTAAAGAAAAACAACTCCCATTATAGTTCCAATAACCAAAAGCAACTGTAATTTCTGGTTGTCCGTGAAGTAAGTTGACACCTCTTGCCGAAAAGCAAAGAAACAGTGATTCCACTAACGATTGCGACCCATCCAATTGGTGAATGGAAGGCATTTATCAAGTGCTTGAAGCCAATTTCACTTGTAGCGATAGGAATTAAAATAGCGATTGTAATAACTAAAACTCCCCAATTTATCCCTTTCGTACGAAATTGTGCCATTAATTTGTCGGTATGAGGTAAAAATTTTAAAATCATAACGAATATTGTAGCAATTACAATTGATTGATTTTTTTGTGATAAATCCAACGAATAAAATTAAGGCTAAAAATAACCAGCTTTCCATGTAAAAATTCTCCTTTCAAATTTTTGATAATAAACATTTTACCATAAAAATAATTTTTTGTGTTATACTTGTAATAGAGAAATTTTTAAAATAAAAACGAAAAAAATTAAAATTTATAGAGGGTTTAAAAAAATAATATTTAAAATTATAAAAGATTGTTACAAAATAAGAAAGAAAAAAATTTAAAAGGAGGAAATAAGATGTCAAGAAATGTATTTATAACTGGAGCGTCAAGTGGAATTGGAAAGGCGATTGCATATGCATTTGGAAAAAAATGGTGATGATTTGATTTTATGTGCAAGAAGAATTGAGAAATTACAGGAAATTAAAGCTGATATTGAGAGAAAATATGGAGTAAATGTACATATTTTTTTGAGTTGGATGTAACGAAATATGAAAAAGTTGCAAAAACTGTGAAAAAAATATTGGAAAAAGTTTCGAGAATTGATATTTTGGTAAATAATGCGGGATTAGCTTTGGGACTTGATAAATTTCAAGATTATAGTATTACGGATATGGAAATAATGATAGATACTAATGTGAAAGGTCTTTTTGTATGTAAGTCGTGAAATTATACCAAATATGGTGGAAAATAATACAGGGCACATAATTAATATGGGTTCAACTGCTGGAATTTACGCTTATGCAGGTGCAGCGGTTTATTGTGCGACAAAAAGCAGCAGTAAGATTTTTTAAGCGATGGAATTAGAATTGACACAATTGATAAAAAAATATTAAGGTTAGCACATTACAGCCAGGAATTGTTGAGACAGATTTTTAGTGAAGTCAGATTTCATGGGGATAGAAAAGAGAGCGAAAAGGAATTTATTTGGGAATTGAAGCATTAAAAGCCAGAAGATATCGCAGACATTGCGTTATACGTTGCAAATCAGCCAAAAGCACGTTCAAATTACAGATGTAACAATAATGGCTACACAACAAGCGACAGGATTTATGGTTCATAAAAAAAATAATGTAGAGAACTTGTTTTTTTGAAATATCATGGTAATATAAGAGTAAGGAGGTTGGAAGTAAGAAGAAAATTATTTTAAGAATAATTATATGAAAGAATTGTTAAAAATATAAGCGTTATCGTTGTTTTTTTGTTTCTTTTTTGCAATTAAGATACGATTGAGAAAAAGAAACATATGGAGGTAAAAAAATATGAAAAGTGTAAAAAGAACTTATGGTTTAAAAATTGGGGATAATTAATCCGACGAGAGTTTATCGTAATTTATCACCTGCGATTTTGGTTGAAAAAGCAATTGAAAGAGGAGAAGGGACATTGTCATCAACAGGGGCATTGGTAGTGACAACAGGAAAATATACAGGGGCGTTCACCTGAGGATAAATTTATTGTTGATACAGAAGCTATTCACGATTCGATTGCGTGGGGAAAAAGTGAATAAGCCAATTAGCAAAAGAAAAATTTGATTTTATTTATTCAAAAGTTATTGCTTATTTACAAAATAGAGAAATTTTTTTGTTTTTGATGGTTTTGCTGGGGCTGATCCAACTTGCAGATTAAAAATTTAGAATTGTAAATGAATTAGCAAGTCAAAATTTATTCATTCAACAATTGTTAATAAGACCGACAAAAGAAGAATTGGTAAATTATGTGAAAGAAGATTATACAATAATTGCAGCACCTGGATTCAAGTGCAATCCTGAAACTGATGGAGTAAATTCTGAAGCAGCAATTATTATTGACTACGAAGCGAAAAAAGTAGTAATTTGTGGAACTCAATATTCAGGAGAAATCAAAAAGAGTGTGTTCTGCATAATGAATTATTTGATGCCAGAAAGAGATGTATTACCAATGCACTGTTCTGCAAATATGGATGCCGAAACTGGAGAAACAGCAGTATTTTTTGGATTGTCAGGAACTGGGAAAACAACATTGTCAGCTGATCCGAGAAGACTTTTGATTGGAGACGATGAACACGGTTGGTCAGATCATGGGAGTTTTCAATTTTGAAGGTGGATGTTATGCAAAATGTATAAATTTAGATAAAAATAATGAACCTGAAATTTATAATGCGATAAGATTTGGAAGTTTGGTTGAAAATGTTGTGATGGATTCTGGAACTAGAAAATTAGACTTTTTTGACGGAACTTTGACTGAAAATACGAGAGTTGGATATCCGATAGATTATATTGAAAATGCTCAAGTAACAGGAGTTGGACACATTCCAAATGTAATAATTTTTCTTAACAGCAGATGCGTTTGGAGTATTGCCGCCAATTTCAAGATTATCTAAAGAAGCAGCGATGTATCATTTTTATAACAGGATTTACTTCAAAAATTAGCTGGAACTGAAAGAGGAGTCACTGAACCACAACCAACATTCTCAACTTGTTTCGGTGAGCCATTTATGCCAAAACGACCTTCAGTTTACGCAAAAAAATGCTAGGAGAAAAAAATTGAAAAATATCACACAAGAGTTTATTTGGTAAATACTGGATGGACAGCTGGACCATACGGAATTGGAGAAAGAATAAAATTGAAAATATACTCGTGCTATGATAAATGCAGCTTTAAATGGAGAAATCGAAAATCAAGAATTTGTTCACAATAAATTTTTTTCAATGTAGATGTTCCGCAAGGCTGTCCAGATGTTCCAGCAGAAATGTTAAATCCTTCAAATACTTGGAATAACAAGGAATCATATGACACATACGCTGAAAAAAATTAGTAAAAATGTTCAATGACAATTTTGCGAGTAAATATCCAAATATCTCAGAAGATATAGTAAATGCAGGGCCTAGAATAATCGAATAATAACAATCGATTTTATTACTATTGTTTCGCTTAAAAATGTGGTATAATTCAATAGAAAGTATTATACTAGGAGTTTGTGTAATATTAAATAGTAATATTAGGAGGAAAAGTTTATGAAAAAAATTGGTAGTGTTATTAGGAATTTTTAGGATTTTCAATTTTGGGATTTTTCTAAAGTAGTTTATGTAAAAAGAGAACCAGCAAGAAAAAGTTTATGTGAAGAGAGAAAGATTCTAGAAGAATTACAAGAAGAGTAAATCAAATAAAAAAAGAAAAAAATTCTAAAAACAAAAGTGGTTTATGTAAAAAAAGAGAACCAGCAAGAAAAATGGTTTATAAAAGAAAAGATAAATTAATTAAAAGTGAAAAAGCTGCACATTCTAAGAAACACAAGTGCAGTTTTTCATTTTATTAGTAATAAAAAAATCTTAGAGTGAAAATACAATCTTCAATTATTTTTATTCCTTCAATGTCGATAAAAAAATAAATAATGTGATATAATAGAATATAGTTGAAATAAAGCCTTAAAAATGAAATGAATAAAAAAATTAAAAAGGTTTGGAGTGTGGAACTAGAGGAGTACAGTAGTATGCAAAAAGATATTTAAATTAATAGGAATGATGGTTTTATTTGGGAATATAGGTTTTTTTCTGAATATAAAAGCAAGGGATGGAAAAAGTTTATTATAATAATAATCTTGTAGTAAAAAAATTTAGATGTAAATAATTTCAAAGTTTTAGGAAATAATTATGTAACAGACGATAATAAAATATTTTTTTATGAACTTGGAAATGAAAAAGAGTTGATTTGCCAACATTTGAAGTTTTAGCGAATCAATTATCGAAGGATAAAAATAATGTATATTATAAAGATGAAGTTTTTTTCCTGATTTGAGTGCGGCAGACCTTAAAATCTATAATGACGAGGATGATGGAGTTGTATATGTTCAAAAGCAACGAAAAAAATGTATGCTTTCACTGATTTGGAAATAAGAGAATTACAAGGAGTAAATCTAGCATCATTTGAAGTATTGAAAAATGGATATTCGAAAAGACAATAAAAAGTTTATTATGAAGGAATAGTATTGGAAAATTCTAATCCGACAACATTTAAAATTTTAAATAAAGGATACTCAAAAGATATAAATAATGTTTACTATTTGTCGGAACCTATACAAGGTGCAAATCCAAAAGGCATTTAATGCATTGAGTGATTCTTATGCTACAGATGGTAAAAAAATGTTTATTATGGTAATAAAGCTATAAAAAGGTGCGGATTTGTTAACATTTGAGGCAATTAATGATTATCCTTTTTACAGTAAAAGATAAAAACGGTGTTTACTATAATGGAGTGAAAAAAATTCCAAATGCAGATTCTAAAACATTTGAAGTACTTGATTATGAGTACTCAAAAGATAAAAAAATAATGTTTATCAAAAATAAAGTAGTAAGTAAAGCGAATCCGCAAACATTTGAGTTGATACCAGATACAATTTATGCAGAGATAACAATAATATCTTTTTATAATTTAAATGTAATAGATAGATATAATCCTCAAAATTTTGAGGTGAAAAATTCGTATATATTAAAAAAAGCAATAATAAAATTTATTATATTGGTTTAAAATTAAATAAAAGTGGACGCAGCAACATTTGAAACAGTAAAAAGGAAACGACGATCCAGATTTTTAGAAGTCCATATGTGAAGGATAAAAAGAGTTTATGTTGTAAATGTTTTTGAATCCAGATAGAACGATTGAAGAAGTAAAAGGTGCGGATCCTAAAAACTTCAGTATAATTGATCCCTGATTATTACATGTATACGAGGGACAAAGGAGATGTTTATTATTACGATGCATCGACAAAAATTTCTAAAATGAAAGGTGCAGATGCGAAATCATTTAAAATATTTGATAATTATTTTTTCAAAAGATAAAAAGATGTTTATTTTAAAAAAATAGTAAATTGAAAGGAATTAGTTCGAAAAAAATTTGATATTTTATTAGAAAATTATTCAATGTATTTCTTACGAGATAAAAAAATAGTGTATATTTATTTACAATAAATGATCCAATTGATACGACTTGGCAAAAATTGGAAGCAATTCCTACGATAGATCCTGATTCATTTGAAGTGCTAGATGATTGGTACTTTTAAAGATAAAAACAACGTATATTATTATGATTTGTCAAGAAAAGATAAATTTATGAAAAATTCCATTGGCAGATACAGGAACATTTACTGTTTTGACTGAAGGATATTCGAAAGATGCAAATAATGTATATTATTATGGTGAAAAAAATTGAATCTGTACATTCAGAAGGATTCAAAATTGTAAAAAGTACACCACAAGGGAATTTTTATAAAAGATGATGACGGTGTATATTTATTTTTCTTTACAATATGAAGGAAACAATGATACAAAATACAAGATAAAAAGTTTTTCAATAATGTGGATGCACCGTCATTTGCAATGTATAATGAATACTATGGAAAAGATAAAAAAACAATATTTATTATTATGATTTTTTTCAAATACAGAAGAATTGTTAAAAAGTTAACAAGGCTAAACAGAAATACTTTTGTAGCATTAAATGAGTATTATGCAAAAAGATAGAAACAATGTGTATTGTACAAATAAAGTCTTGAAACGAGCAGACAGTCAAACTTTTGATATAGTTACTGATCAAGATACAGGAGAGCCGTTGGCTAGAGATAAAAAAATAATATTTACAATAATTATTGTGAGATAAGTGACGAATCAGGTAATGAATAGGTTTTTTTCATAAAAAGGAGAAAAAAAGAAAGGAGTTAGATTTTGTAAATTAATTTTTATAAAATCTTGAAAAAAATATGAAAAGAAAAGGAAATAAAATTTTAACTTTAGGATTGGCGAGTATTGTAGTGTTTGCTTGTTCGAGTAATTCGTTGGAAGCAGGCATTTTTTTAAAAGAAAATCAAAAACAGTTTCGCAAGAGACAACAAACAATGGAACTACAAAAGAAAATAAAAAAATACTAAAAAAAGAGAAATCTCAAAAATACAGAAATACCAGTACAACCAACAATAAATCAAGAAAATAAAAGCAAATTTATCTATTTCAAAAGAGGAATTAAGTGTTGTTGCTGAGAAAATTTTTAAAAATGAAGCTGGTGGAGTGAAAAATAATTTTAGTTTCATGGAATTCTGGAGAAAATTTTTCCATCACTAGGAATTGGGCACTTTATTTGGTATAAAAAAAGGTGAAAAGGGAGCATTTGAAGAAAGTTTTTCCACCATTAGTACAATTTTATAAATCAAAAAAATATAAAATTGCCAAAAATTTTTGGAAAATAATCAGTATGCACCTTGGAAAAATAAAAAAAGAATTTGATGCTTTTAAAAGCACAGAAAAAAATGCAGATATTCAAGAATTGATCAATTTTCTTTATAATACAAAAGATGTTCAAATTGAGTTTATTTTTCGAGAGATTGGAAGATTCACTTAATAAAATGTTAGCCGTTGCGAAAGATAAAGAAAAATGTGAAAAAAACAATTTTATAGAGTTGCTAATTCACCAAATGGACTTTATCCATTAATTGATTATGTGAATTTTAAAGGAGAAGGAACAACAGCAACTGAAAAATTACAGAGGAGAAGGATGGGGATTATTGCAAGTCTTGGAAAATATGAAAGGTACTGAAACTGGAAAAAGCAGCTTTAGTAGAATTCAGTAATTCAGCAAAATTTGTGTTGAGAGAAGAGTTAAAAATTCAGATCCTGCTAGAAATGAGAAAAAAAGTGGTTGCAAGGTTGGTTGAATAGATGTAACACTTATAAACAATAAAATTGATTTTTCAGATTGTAATAAGAAAAGTTACTAAAAATAAAAGTTATTAAAAAAACAGAGATTAAATAAAAAGGAGCTATATTTTAGAAAATATTTCATAATTTAACAAAATTTCTAAATATAACTCCATTTTTTTATAAAATTTACAAAAATTCAAATTTTTATAAATATTTAAGTTTTTCCTCTAAAGTCTTCAATAGTTTTTATACCCTTTTTCATCCATAATGGCTTTTTAATTCTTCAGTAATTCTCTTAAATGCTTCAGGACCTTCCTTATGCAAAGTAGTTCCGATTTGAACCATACTAGCACCACATAAAATGTGTTCAAAGCATCTCTTCCAGTAAGAACTCCACCAGTTCCAATTATTTGAATAGAAGGATTTAATCTTTTTATAAAATGCGTGAACATTTGCAAGAGCAGTAGGTTTAACATATTCTCCTCCAATTCCTCCAAATCCCATCTTTTGAGGCTTAATAAGAACAGTTTCATCATCTAAAAATAAGTCCATTTCCAATACTATTAACGCAATTAATAAAAGTTAATGGAAATTTGTTAAATCAGCTGCTGCTTGATCAAAATGAACCATATCAAAGTAAGGTGGCAATTTTATACCTAAAGGTTTTTTGAAATAAGAAAAATTTCTGTCAATAATTTTTTCTGTAGTTTCCAAATCGTAGGCAATTTTGTGGTTTTCCAGGGACATTTGGACAAGATAAATTTAATTCAACAAGTCCGTTAAATTCGCTTTCTTGCACTCTTTTTCAATAAAAGTATGAGTATCTTCAGGCGACATTCCAACTAGTGAAAAAGAAGAATGTATGATCTGGATGAGTTTTTGCAATTCCAACAAATATTCCAAATAGTAATCAAATCCCTAAATTTGGTAATCCCATTGAATTAATGCTTCCTAAAAGGTACATCTTGGTAACGAGGTGTAGGATTTCCATCTCTAGGACTTAGTGTAGCAGTTTTCGTAACAAAAGTTCCAGCTTCAGAATTTAAAATTTTTCTAATTCCTCTCTATCAAAGCAGTAAACTCCAGCCGCATTCATAAAACAGTTTTCAAAATTAAATTTTTCCAATATGAGTTTTTAGTTGATGCTATTTTATTTCCTCCTAATTTTTATAAAATTAATAATATATCTTTTTATATTATATCATAAATATTCAAAAATTTTTATTAAATCTCTTTTTATAGTTTCTAGCAATGCTTTACAACCTTTGTAAACATCATTATATGTAGTCTCAAAAATCTCCAGTATAATAAGGGTCTGCAATTTCACGTTTTTCTCCAGCATATTCAAGAAGCATTTTCACTTCGCCATTAAATCGATTATTTAGAAATTTCTTAATATTAGAAATATTGCTCTCATCCATTCCAATAATGTAATCAAAAAGTTAAATCGTTATCGTTTAAAATACGTGAAAAACATTCCGTCTACACTAATTCCTTCTTTTGCCAAACGTTTTCTTGTTCCGTGATGAACAGGATTTCCATGCTCCCAAGAACTTGTTGCAGCTGAATCAATAAAAATTTTTATCTGATAAATTTTCATCTTCAACCATTTTTTTCTAAAAACAGCCTCAGCCATTGGTGATCGACAAATATTTCCCAGACAAACAAACAATACTTTTTCATAAATTCTCCTTCGTTAATATTAAATTCTATAAATATTATACTAAAAAGCAAAGTAAAATATCTAGCTGAAAAATAAAAATTCAAAAATTTGACAGATTTTTTTATGTGTGTATTATACGATTATTGAAAAATATGAAAATTTGTAAAAACGAGGAGAAGAAAATGGCAAAAACAATTGTACCAAAAATTATGATCCAAAATGGGACATTATGGAAACAGAAATTGCAATTAAATTGACAAAAAGATTTTTTTGAAAGAGAATTAGCAAATACATTAAGTTTAACAAGAATTTCAGCACCGTTATTCGTAAAAAAGCTACAGGGTTAAATGATAACTTAAATGGTGTGGAAAGACCAGTTGCCTTTGAAATGAAAGAAATTCCAGGAGAAACAATTGAAATCGTTCATTCATTAGCAAAATGGAAAAGATTGGCATTGAAAAAGATATGGAGTAGAAGCTGGAAAAAGGTATTTATGCTGATATGAATGCAATAAGAAGAGACGAAGATTTAGATAACACACATTCAATTTACGTTGACCAATGGGATTGGGAAAAGTTTTAACAAAAGAAACTAGAAATGTTGAAACATTAAAAAGAAACTGTAAGAAAAAAATTTTTAGCGTATTCAAAAAACTCAAAATATGTTAGCTGAAAAAAATATGAAAAAGCAGAAAAATTCTTACCAGAAGAAGTAACATTTGTAACATCTCAAGAATTAGAAGATTTATATCCTGAATTAACTCCAGAAGAAAGAGAAAATGTTTACGCAAAAGAAAAAGGAGCTATTTTCATTATGCAAATAGGAAAAGTTTTAGCTTCAGGACAAAGACATGACGGAAGAGCACCAGATTATGATGATTGGGAATTAAATGGAGATTTAATCATGTGGAATCCAGTGTTAGACAGATCATTGGAATTATCTTCAATGGGAATCAGAGTAGACAAAGATTCATTAAGAAAACAATTGAAAAGAATTGGGATTAGAAGAAAGAGAAAATTTAGACTTCCATAAATTATTGTTAAATGAAGAATTACCATTAACAATTGGTGGAGGAATCGGACAATCAAGAATTTGTATGTTCTTATTACAAAAAGCTCATATTGGAGAAGTTCAAGCTTCAATTTGGTCAGACGATATTGTAAAAACTTGTGAAGAAAACGGAATAAATTTATTATAGAATCGAAAATAATTTATGAAATTTTTTTGAAAAAGATCAAAAAAAGTTTTTCATTTTTATAAAATATTAAAAAGAGAGAGAATTTATAAAATTTAATTTTATAAGTTCTCTTTTTGTATAACAGAAAAATTGAAAATAATAAATAGATATAAAAATTATTAAAATTATGTTATACTACATTGAAAAGCAAATAGCCGAATTTTTACAAAAAAATTATGGCAAAAAGCATTAAAAATTAGAAAAGAGAAGAAAGATTTCAAAATAAAATTTGAAAAATATTAGGAGGAAAAATTATGTTTTTAGAAAAAAACCGAGAGATTAGCATTAGTTGATTTTTGAAAATAATCACATTAATTATATCGATTTAGTAAACAACATTAAATATTACTCAGATAATTTTATAAATTTAGAAGAAAATAAATTTGGATTAATTATAATGGAAAATAGACCAGAGTGGATTTACAGTTTCTTTACAATTTGGGATAAAAATTCAGCTGCTATTGCAATTGATGCACAAAGTTCTCCAAAAAGAAATTTTTGTATGTATTGGAAGATTCAAATCCAGATATAATTATGTGTTCAAACGAAACAGAAAAAAATATTTTTAGAAGCAATTTCAAATTATAATTTTTAAAAGATAATATAAAAGTTTTGAATGTAGACAACTTTTAAAAATTGATGATGAAAAAAATGAAAAAAATTGCAAATTCTGAATTTGAGTTAAGAAATCCAGAAGGAAATCAAACAGCAGCAATGCTTTTATACATCAGGAACAACAGGGTCACCAAAAGGAGTTATGTTAACTTACAATAATTTAATGACTGAAATGGAAGGAATTTATGAAAAAGGAATTTTTGATCATAGAGATCAGATTTTAGCATTATTGCCGTTTCATCACGTTTTGCCACTAACAGCAACGGTTCTTTTAATGTTAAGATACCAAACTTCAATAGTTTTTGTAAGAAAAATCGCAAGTAAAGAGATTTTTGAAGCATTAGAAAAAAATAGAGTAACTGCATTAATAGGAGTTCCAAGAGTATTCAAACTATTTTATGACGGAATAAAACAACAAATAGATGCAAAATTTATAACAAGAGCAATTTTTCAAAATAATGAGTAAAAGTAAATCTATTCCTCTAAAAAGAAAAAGTATTTTCAAAAGTTCATAAAAAAATTTGGAGGACATTTAGATTTCATCGTTGCAGGTGGAGCAAAATTAGATCCAGAAATTGCTAGATTTCTATGAAACTTTAGGAATTTATTCATTGGAAGGATACGGATTAACAGAAACTTCGCCAGTTATCGCTGTAAATTCAAAAAGAAAGAAAAAAATCGGAACAATTGGAAAAAAATTATACAATGTTGATGTAAAAATTGAGAATGAAGAACTTTGGGTAAAAAGGCCCTATCGTTATGAAAGGATATTACAACAAGCCAGAAAAAAACAGCAGAAGTAATGACTGAAGATGGTTGGTTCAAAACAGGAGATTTAGCAAAAATAGACGAAGAAGGCTATATCACTATAATTGGAAGAAGAAATAGCATGATTGTCCTTTCAAATGGAAAAAAATATTGATCCTGAAAACTCTTGAAAACAGATTAATAGCTAAAAGTGATAAATTAATAAAAGAAGCAGGAATTTTCAATCATCAAAAATAAATTAGCAGCCATAATAATTCCCTGATTTATTAGAATGTAGAAAAAGAAATATCAATAACGTAAAAACTTATATAAAAAAATATAGTTGAAGATTATAATTTATCTGCTCACAATTATGAAAAAGTGTTAGATTATAAAGTTTTTGAAGAAGAATTACCAAAAACAAGAGTCGGTAAATTACGAAGATTCATGCTTCCAAATTTATACGAACAAAAATGTTGTAAAAAAAGCAAAAAGTAGCAGAACCAGATAATGAAGTATACAAAATTTTAAAAGAATATGTGAAAAAAAGCGAAAGGAATTGAACCTCAACCAGAAGAAAATTTAGAATTAGAAATTGGTATGGATTCACTAGATATAGTTGAATTTTTGCCTATATCGAAAAATAATTTTGGATTGCAATTAGATGAAGAAAAAAATTCGCTGAAATGCCTAATTTAAAACTTTTATCAGAATATATCAATGAAAAAGCAGTGAAAAATTGAAAATAACGAAATAAATTGGAAACAAATAATCGAAGAAGCTAAACCCATAAAAAGATGACAAAAATCGTTGGATTACAAAAATTTTTAAAAGTATTTTTAGATGTAATAATAAAAGTATATTTTAGAATCCAAAAGAAACGGAAGAGAAAAATTAGATCCTAAAACCAAAAAAATTTATGTTTCAAAACCACCAAAGTTTCATTGATCCATTAATTTTAGGAAGTTTGCTACCAAAATCAATCCTTTATAACACAATATTTTTAGCAATAGACTGGTATTTCAAAAATTTCCTCTAAAAATTATTAGTAAGTAATGGAAATGTAATTTTGATTGATATAAATAAAAACATCAGAAAAAGTGTAGAGGAAATTGTAGGATATTTAAAAAGTGGAAAAAAATGTGTTAATTTTTCCCAGAAGGTGCAAGAACAAAAAGATGGAAAAGTTGCTGAATTTAAAAAAAGTATTCGCAATTATTTCTAAAGAATTAGGGATAGATGTACAATGTTTAGGAATAAAAAGGAGGATTTGAAGCATATTCAAGATATATGAAATTTCCTAAACCTAAAAATAAAAAGTAGCAGTCCTAGATATAATCAAACCAGAAGGTTCATATGAAGAAATAGCTGAAAAAGCAAAAGAAATAATAACAAAAATATGTTGAAAGCGAATAAAAAGACATAATTTGATCCCCTTTGATTCTAAAAACTAATGAATTAAAGGGGATTGAAAAAAATAAATAAAAAAATAAAAAGTGTTGACAAAAATAAAAGGCTATGATATACTAATCGAGTAGTTGTGAAAAACATAAGAGAAGTAACAATTATGCCTTGGTGGCGAAATCGGTAGACGCACAGGACTTAAAATCCTGTGGAAGCAATTCCGTGCCGGTTCAAGTCCGGCCCGAGGCACCACAAAAAAAAAGATATGCGGGAGTAGCTCAGTTGGTAGAGCGTCAGCCTTCCAAGCTGAATGTCGCGAGTTCGACCCTCGTCTCCCGCTCCAAATTGAGAGCCATTAGCTCAGTCGGTAGAGCACTTGACTTTTAATCAAGGTGTCACTGGTTCGATCCCAGTATGGCTCACCATTTTAATAAAGAAAAAAATAATGATGTGTACCTGTAGCTCAGTTGGATAGAGCAACGGCCTTCTAAGCCGTGGGCCAGGAGTTCGAATCTCTTCAGGTACGCCATTAAGGATCCATAGCTCAGCTGGTTAGAGCACTCGGCTCATAACCGAGCGGTCGCTGGTTCAAGTCCAGCTGGATCCACCAAGAAAAGAGTTTTGCGGCCTTCGTCTAGTGGTTAGGACTCCAGGTTTTCATCCTGGCAACAGGGGTTCGATCCCCCAGGCCGTACCATTAAAAATTTAGAATTTAAATTAATAATAATTATTTACTTTTAGTATGGGTGGATGTCCGAACGGCTAAGGGACCGGTCTTGAAAACCGGCGAAATCGCAAGATGTCTGGGTTCGAATCCCAGTTCACCCGCCATTTTGCCCAGATAGCTCAGTCGGTAGAGCAAGGGACTGAAAATCCCTGTGTCCGTGGTTCGATTCCGCGTCTGGGCACCATTAAAAAGTATTTGATATGCCTTGGTGGCGAAATCGGTAGACGCACAGGACTTAAAATCCTGTGGAAGCAATTCCGTGCCGGTTCAAGTCCGGCCCGAGGCACCACAAAAGAAAAAAAAGATATGCGGGAGTAGCTCAGTTGGTAGAGCGTCAGCCTTCCAAGCTGAATGTCGCGAGTTCGACCCTCGTCTCCCTGCTCCAAATTGAGAGCCATTAGCTCAGTCGGTAGAGCACTTGACTTTTAATCAAGGTGTCACTGGTTCGATCCCAGTATGGCTCACCATTTTAATAAAGAAAAAAAATAATGATGTGTACCTGTAGCTCAGTTGGATAGAGCAACGGCCTTCTAAGCCGTGGGCCAGGAGTTCGAATCTCTTCAGGTACGCCATTAAGGATCCATAGCTCAGCTGGTTAGAGCACTCGGCTCATAACCGAGCGGTCGCTGGTTCAAGTCCAGCTGGATCCACCAAGAAAGAGTTCTGCGGCCTTCGTCTAGTGGTTAGGACTCCAGGTTTTTCATCCTGGCAACAGGGGTTCGATCCCCTAGGCCGTACCATTTAAAAATTCAGAATTTGAAATTAATAATTTTCATTAAAAACTATGAAAGTAAATAAATAAAAAGTTAAGATAAAGACAATGGGAAGAAGATATAATATCTTCTTTTTGTTTACAGAGAAAAATTTATTTTTTTATTAAACTCACTTAATATATTTTTTTCACTTTTCTCATTTTTTTCATTCGTATATAAAAAATTTCTTTTAAATTATAGGAAATATTTCAAAAGTGTGATTATTACTGGGAAAAATTTATTTTTATTTTTCAAAATATAGAAAAATAAAAATATTTGACATTTCTAAAAAAATATAGTATAAATATTAAAAAAATAAATTAAAAAAAGAGGTGAAAGGGAATGGGTTATTTGAAAAAAAGGAATTAAAAGAAAGAACAAGGGATTTACTTTGATTGAAGTTATTTTAGTAGTTGCGATTATTACTATAATTTCGGCGATTGCGATACCGCAAGTTGGGAAATATTTGAATAAGGCTAATAGAAGTAAGGTTGTTGGCGCGATTGCAGATTTGAATAATAGTTCGACTTCTTGGAGTGTTGATAATGGTGGTGATTTACCCTAAAAATTTGCAAGATGTTTTTGAAAGAATATGATAATTTGAATAGATTAGAATTGGACTACAAAATAATGGTAATTTTTAAGATAGGAAATATTGAAGGAGTTGTTATTTATGATAAAGGGAGGTTTATGCGAAGATTAATAGTAGCAGTAAGGCTTTTCCTGGAGAAGAGATAAGAAAATAGATGTTAGGATTTTGTTTAGGATTGATAAAATATGTTGTTTTAGTAAGGATATGTTTTATAGATTTTAGAGAGAAAATTATTAAGGATAGAGATTTAGTAATCTTTATTAGTTATTGGGATTTTTAATTGGTGTTGAGAGAAATAATTTTGAAAAAGGTGTATTTGGGATGGTGTGCGTTTTTCGATGCCGTTATTGATTTTATATATAGTTGAGGACTATTTTTAAAAAGGAATTGATTGGATTTGGAGATGTAAAATTAATGATTGTCATAGGTGGATTGTTGAAGTATAGAGATTTTTAGACAAGTATTATTTTTTTATCAAAATTTATATTTTTTTGTCGGCAGCTATTGTGGTTTTGGTGTTGATCTATTGGAAGATGAGAGGAAAAGAGGAGAGTATGTGCCGTTTGCTCCGTATATTATTTTTGAATTATTTGTTATTTGAAAAGTTTTTTTATGTGATGGATAAGTAAAAATGGGGAATAGATGATAGTTTTAAGAGATAGTAGAAAAAAATCAAATAGTGAAAAAAATATTTTTGTAAATAAAAGATGTAGTTTTTAAAAAAATTATTTGAAAATTCTAGAAAAATTTTATTGAAAAGTTGTAAAAAGATAATAAAGAATATATTAATTATTTAAAAATATTTGAATAGGTTGATTATTATTGATTTGAATAGACTAGTTATTATTGAGGGGAGGAAGTTTGGGAAAGAATAGTGGAGAAAATGCTTATAGAGAGTTTGCTTTTCGATGTTTTTTTATTGTAAGTGTTTTTGTTTCCAATAGCGAATATTTTTTGAAGACATTTAGAGTGAATGTGAAATCAGATGATGAAAAAGAGTAACTTTGCAAAGTGAAAATATGTTGGAATTATTGAGAGGTGTTGATTATTTGAGAATATTTAATTTTCAAGGACAGTATGATATCAAAGGGATGCAGGAATTTTTATAGTAGATTTATGATTGATGATAAATATAGAATTTTAGGAAATGATTTATTTGAAAAGAATAAAAAAAGTGAAGGTATCTTCGACGGAATATTATTATGTTAATGAAAAATAATGAGAAAGGAATATATTTTTTGAGATTGAGGTTGATGGGATAAAGAGGTATTATTTTCCAAAAGATTTCGTAATGTAGATGAATGAGTGAGAGATTGTTTTATTTAGAGAGTGGTAAAATTGAGAAAAAAGAATGTTGAGTTTGAGTAGGATGAAAAAATTTATAAGAAGTATGAGAAATAGGTAAAGAGTAAAGAAGTTGTGAGATAGAGGATCGAAGAAGATGGGGATAAAAAGGGGAAAAAGTAGAGTGAGTTGTAGAGGAATGGGAAAAAGTAGAGATATAAAAAAATGTGATAAAACAAAAGGGATATTTGTTGGTGGAAGTTTTGATTAGTATGTTGATATTTTTCTGTTTTAGTGTCGGTTATTGCGGTATTTTTAAAAGAGTTGCTATAATTGAGAATGTGAAAAAGAATAGTCAGAAAAATGGATGAGAATATTTATTTTTGCATTGGAGAAAGTGAAGGTAGAGCTCGAAGATAGAGATTTGGAGGAATTCGATTATAGTGGTGAGAAGACGAAATTTATTTGTTAGAGGTAATCAAATAATTTATAAGAAGAATAGAATGTTTTTATAAGTTGGAGATTGTTAATAAAAAAATTGTATATTTCTGAGGTGAGTGGATTTCCTAATTTCGGTAATAGATCTTTGATTGGTGAGTACGAAGATATAAATTTTGAGAAGATTGGTGGTATTTTAGCTATAAAGAGTAAATATTTGGGGAAAAGTGAGATTATAATTTTGAGTGTTTGATTTTTTTGAAATTTTTATTAAAGTTTTATAGAATAGAAATTTTGATATTTAGAAAATTTAAAGATTTTTAGTTTTTGATAGAGAATTATAGTTGTTTGAGAAGGTAGGAAAATGAAAGAGTCTGAGAAAAATAGGGGAGTAAGTTTAATTTATGTGTTGATTGTGTTGTCAATAATAACAGTATTTTTCTTTTAATTTTATGTATTTTTGTGAGGGAAAAGGTTAAGATAAATTCGTTGGTGAAGAGAGAGAAAAGTTTCTAAAAGTTTTTTTGATTCAAAAGGAAGAGGAAAAATTTTGAGAGAATTATGAAAAAAAGGGATTTATTTTTAATAATGAAAATGTAAATTTGGAAACTAGAGAAAAGTATTTTGATTCAAATATAGGAATTGATAATTTAGGTAAAATAAAGATAAAGAAGTTGATTTATTTGAGTTCTGGTTTTGAAAGTGTTGGAGGGTATAGGATCAAAGAAGTGATGGATGAAGATGGGAATAAATATGGGATTCCATTGAAAGAAAAACGAGGTTTATAGAAATTTAAAAATTATTTATTCAAGAAAAAGTTTTGGGCGAGGAAATTGAGTATGAGGAGAAAATTTCTTTTTAGGCGAAAGAGTTTGAAAGAAATTGAGATAACAAGAATAGAGAGTAAATTTTTATAGAAAATATTTTATTTTTTTAGAAATTAGTTGAGTGAAGATAGTTAGGTTTTGGAGATTTTTTGTAGTAGTTTTGATGTAAAAAGTTATAAATGGGGAGAGAATGTGAGGAACAAATTAAAATATATATTAGAAGTGAGGAAAAGATATATTTATTTATAGAAGAGAAAAATTTATTTTTATGAAAAATCAAGATTTGAGTTCGGTTTTGGAGAGTTTAGATGAATATAGTTTGAGTGAAGAAGTGGAAATTTCTTTGATTTTGCATTTTTCTTATTTTTAAAATAGAAGGAATGGAAACGGATTATGGAGATAATAATATTAAAAATATAGAAAATTTTGATGATGAAATTGAAGAAAATGTTGAAGGAAATATTGAAAAAAATGGAACTCAGAAATTGGAGAAAATTAGTTTTAAGGAAAATTTTTAGATGGGAAAATTTTAAAGGAAAAAAATTCTTTGGAAAAATGAAAAGAAAATGAAATATTTGAAGAAAAATTTTTCTGAATCACATTGAGGACAAGTATGTAACTTTTGGTATTGAGAAGAAGAAAATCGAGGAATTTAAAAATGTATTTAAACAGGAAAAAGAAATTACTGGATATAAAGGTGGATATAACTTCGATTTATAATTATAATAAAAAAATGAAGATACTGAGATTTTTAACGATTGGAGAGAGAAAAAGTTTAAGGTTTGTGGTTGAAGACTCGAAAATTAGTGAGTTTGAAGAGATCGATTTAAAAATTGATGATTTAGAGAATTTAGAAGAGTATGATTTTAGTGACATGAAAACAGTTGGTTTGAGTGAGGATAATTTAAAAAGAGATATTTTTTAGGGACAGAATTGTATGAGGAGCCTAATTTTCTGAAAAAAGAGAAGTTTTTGATGATAAAAAAATTTAAAAGAAATTTGAAGTTAAAGATGTAGCTGTAATTTTACTGATAGGAGCAGGGGTATATTTTTGCAAAATTTGATACCGTTGGAAAGGGAAAAGACTAAGAATGAGCGATTGAAGAATGAGACGAAAAAGTTGGAGAAGGAGTATTTGAGTAAAAAATGAGAAATTGCCTGATTATTCAAAAAGAATTATCTCTATTGGAAGAGGTAGATTCTAATATTACAAGAAAAGAGTATTACAGTTTTATAAAAATTTTTTGATTGAAAATAGTAGGAATGGCGTGGATTATACGAAAATTAATTATAGCGATAACAAATGGATTGTTCAGGAACGGTTAATAAATTTGAAAAATTTTTGAGAAATTTGAGAATAATTTAGAGAGGAAATATTCGAGTACAGAATTGGGATATTTGAAGGATAATGATGAGGAAATTGTGTTTGAATATACGATGATGGATAAGAAAAGATGATAATTAGAAGATATGGAATTGAGTGAGGAATTGAGAGAAATTATGGGGAATTTAAAAATTTGGTGTTTTTAGTTTTGGTTTTTATTAGGGCGCTTTTGGGCTGAATGATAAATATTCGAAGTATAAGGAAATTTTAAAAAGATGGGAAAATTGATAGTTGAAAAATAAGAAAAAAATTTAGAAGATAAAATAGATGAGATTCTTGTTGAAAAAGGCAAGAAATAAAGAGAAAAATGGAAAATGATTATGAGAAAATAAAAATGTTAATAGATAGATTTGGAATTCTTTCGATAAAAATGAATCACAATTTAAGAAAATGGTGTATATTTTTTTCGAATGAAAGTGGTTTGAAACTGAAAAGAAATTTCGAAATCAGAGAAATTATGGGATAGGAAAGGATATAGTCTGAAATATATTCATTTTACGTTGAGTGGGAGTTTGAATGATTTTTGGGAAATTTTTGTATTTTTGTGAATAAGAGTAAAAATATATTGATACGACACGGAGTTATATTGAATTGACACAGGAAGCGTATAAGATTTCATTGGGATATATTGAAAATACAGCGAAATAGAGAATGGATAAAAATTATAAATTTTAGAGAATTGAGTTGAGAGAAGTAAAAAGGAGAGGGAATGAAAAAAAGGAAATATAAGAATTTGGGTTAATGATTTTGTGTGTTTTTGTTTGTAATGTTGCTTTTTCGAGTAGTGTTAATAATTATGTGGATAAAAAGATAAAGATAGGATGGGAAAAATTTTTATCTATCGAGAAGATATTGAAAAAGGAAAAGTTAAAAAAATTGCAGACAGAATTGCAAAATTTGAAAAATAAAGAGAATAAAAATAGTCAAAATAATCAGAATAATCAAAGCAATCAGAATAATAAAAATCAAAAAAATCATCTAGTACAAATCAAAAATGGAGAAATATCGAAAGCTGAAAATAATTCTGTGCAAAAACTGTTATTGAAAAAGGTAGTAACACCTGTAGTAACAAAAATAAAAGGAAATTTATTTGGATTATGGAGATGCGAAGGAAATTTCAGAAGCTTTTGGATGGGTTTGAAGATTTTAAAATGATTGGGATTGATAATAAAATTATTTTGAATGGAGACGAGAAGAAATTTTTGGAGCTGGAAAAGGATTATTAAGTCATTGGATAGAGCAAAAAGAACAGGTTATTATTAAAGGAACGATAATTGATACAAGCTCTAATTTATTTGAGAGACTTGGAATTGACTGGTCGATAAATCCTGAAAATGCTAATCCAAATAGAAAAAAATTTGATTGGGAAATTTTTAAATGGAGAGGTTTCGATTAGTTCGATTTTTCGATGGGAGGAAATTTTTAGGGATTGATTTTTAATTTGTTGAAAGAAAATGGAGATATAAAAATTGAGGCGATGCCAACGTTGATGATAATGGAGAAGGAAGAAGGAGAATTACGGGTAACAGAGGAAGTAATTATTGGAGAGAAAAATTACAAAAATAATGAAGATTATGTTGAGCCGATATTTTTCCGAAGCAGGAATAGTTTTTAAAAATTTTGCCTGAGATAAAAATGTGAATGGAGAAAAGAAAATTATTTTGAAAATGGATACAGAAATTAGTAATTTTAAATTAACTTCAAGTTATAATGAGTCTTCGGGGCGAAACAGAAAAATCAAACTCGGACGACTATTACTTTAAATAATGGGGATCTACGTTTATTGGAGGATTGAAGCAAAATGTGGGAAAAAGAGACAGTTAGAAAAATACCGATATTGTCGAGTATTCCAATAATAGGTCCATTATTTAAATATCAAAAGAAAAAAATAAGGAGATGAGAGATATTTATATTGAAATTGAAGCAATTATTCAAGAGATAAAATGATAATTGATGTGATACTATTTTTTTAGACTAAGTTTTTTTACTTTAAAAATTTTTAGTAAAGAAAATAAAAATTAATGAAATAATTGAAATTGTATAGTATAATAGTAAAGAAAAATGATTTTGAGAGAGGAAAAATATGATATCAATTCAAAGGCTTTGAAGAAATACTAAAAAGTTTAATAAAATTAAAATAGCGGTTATTGGAGATATGATGTTGGATGAATATTTGATTGGAAAAGTGAATCGGATATCACCAGAAGCTCCAGTGCCAGTTGTGAATATTGAGGAAGAGAGATTTGTATTAGGGGGAGCTTCAAACGTTGCTAATAACTTGAAGAGTTTGGAAGGGCAAGTGCGAGTTTATGGTGTTATAGGCGAAGATGATAACGGGAAGAAGTTTACTAGTGAATTAGAGGCGAAAGGAATAGAATCAGATGGAATTGTTGTGGACGATTCTAGACCAACAATTATAAAAAGTCGTGTTTTATCTCAAGGACAACAATTATTAAGATTGGATTGGGAAAAAGATACGAATATTTCTAAAGAAATGCAAGAAGCATTGATTAAAAAAAGTCGAAAGAGATATTAATGAAATTGATGCAATTTTATTGTCAGATTACAATAAAGGGGTTTTAACAAAATATGTTTCTGAAAGTATAATAAAAATAGCTAAAGAACATAATAAAAATAGTTGTAGATCCTAAGCCACATAATTTTTAAAAATTATGTTGGAGTTACGACGATGACGCCTAATAGAAAAGGAAATATTGGACTATTTTTGGACTGAATAAGTTTAATAGCGAAGAAGAAGGTTAATGCGATGGAAACAGTTAAAAAGATTTGCAATTGGATTGTGTAGTTTTAACAAGAAGCGAGGAAGGATTTTTCGTTGTATGATGGGAATTATGAAAGGGTTCCTACTGTGGCAAGAGAAGTTTTTGATGTGACAGGGGCTGGAGATACATTTATCTCGACGTTGTTGCTTTCACTTTCGGCAGGTGCAAGTTTATATGAAGCTGGAGTAATTGCAAATATGGCATCAGGAATAGTTGTAGCTAAGATTGGTACAGCAACAGCAACTAAAGAAGAAATTTTTGAATTTTACCATAATGAATTAAAATAAATTATAGATATTTTTAAGTTCAACAATTAAGGGGGATTGAGGAATTAAAATATAAAGAAGGAAGTGAAATTTATGGCAGTAATTGCGGCAATTGAAGCTGGAGGAACTAAATTTATTTGTGGATTAGGAAAAGAAAATGGAGAAGTTATTGAGAGAATAAGTATTCCAACAACAACTCCAGATGAAACAATGAGAAAAAGTTATTGAGTATTTTTAGTGATAAAAGAATTTGATGTAATGGGTGTTGGAAGCTTTTGGACCAATTGATCCAGTAAAAGGTTCAGAAACTTATGGTTATATTACAAAAACACCAAAACCTTATTGGAGTGATTTCAATATGATAGGTGAATTGAAAAACATTTTGATGTACCTATGGAATTTGACACAGATGTAAATGGTGCAGCATTGGCAGAAGCTTTCATGGGGAGCTGAGAAGGTTTAAAAAAATGTAATGTATGTACAGTTGAACTGGAATTGGTGCTGGAGCAGTAGTAAATGGAAGAATGGTTCAAGGATTAACTCATCCTGAAATGGGACATATTTTTTTATTAAAAGACATAAAAGATGATAAATTTGAAGGAAGATGTCCGTTTCACAAAAGACTGTTTAGAAGGAATGGCAGCTGGACCAGCGATTGAAGCTAGATGGAATAAAAAGGAATTGAATTAGCAGATAGAACAGAAGTTTGGGAAATGGAAGCATATTATTTGGCTCAAGCATTGGTTAACTATATTTTGATTTTATCACCACAAAAAAATAATTATGGGTGGTGGAGTAATGAAACAAAAACAAATGTTCCCATTCATAAGAAAAATATGTTCAAGAGTTTTTAAATGGTTATGTTCAAAAAGATGCGATATTAAAAGATATTGATAATTATATCGTTTATCCTGGACTTGGAGATGAAGCAGGATTTGTTGGATCTATTGCTTTAGGGAAAAATAGCGTTAGTACAAAAATAATAAAAAAATAAAAAAACAATTATATCTGGGGGATTATGAGAGTTTTTAAAATGAGGAAAAATAAAAGAAAAAGATTATTTTTCTTTACAAAGGGATGTATTATCTCTTAAAAAGGTAAAATAAGTTTGTTAATGCATTGGAAATAATTTCAGGAAATTATAAAGAAAATTTTTAAAAATAAGATTTTGAAAACAAAATTTCAAATTGAAAAGGAGTTTCTTTGCAAGTAGCATTTAGGAAAAATTACTGACAATAGAGAATTTTTAGAGATGATTAAAATTGGAGAAGAAACAGGAATTTGGAATAATATTCAAAAATTTGTCTGAAAAATATGAATTTAATCAAAAGATAAAAAGAAATAAGAAATTTGAGCGTGTATCCGTTGACAGTAATGGGGACAGCTTTTATTATTGTAATAATTTTTATTAAAATTAGTAGTTCCAAAATTTGTTTTAATTTATCTCGGATATAGGGCAGCAGTGCCTAGATTGACACAGTTAGTTGTGAATCTGAGGAAATTGTAAATAAACATGGGCTACTTTTTATTAATTGTAGCAGGAGTGATTGTATTTGGGGCAAATTTTATTTATAAAAGGAATAATTATAATATTGAAAAATTGCTCTGAAGATTAAAAAATTGTGGATAAATTGTATAAAGATATTTGTATTTTGAATTTTACGAGAAATATGTATATGTTGAGTAGTGCTAATGTTCCTTTTTGCAATCTTTTAAAATTGACTTCAAATTCAAAAAGTTTGATGTTGAATGCAGAGGTATAATAAAAAAGGTGGAAAAAGGGATTGATTCAACAGGCTTTTTAAAAATCTTTATTTTTGATAGAGAATATATTAATTTTTGAGTATTGGTGAAAAACTGGAAATGTGGAAACTGCTTTTTCAAATTTGAATACGATTTATTATGAGAAAGTGACTGAAAAAGTGAAATTATTTTTAAAATTATTTGAGCCATTGTCGATAATAGTTATTGGATTGATAATTGGTTTTTGTGATTTTTGCGGTTATGCTTCGATGTTTAAAATGGGAGAAATGATTTAAAAAAATTGTAATTAAAAATAAAAATTAGAGATTTTGTAAAAATGGTAGAAAAAAATAGAAAAGAGAAAAATGATAGAAAAATTTTTAGAATCATCGAAGTATGCACAGGAATTATTTGAGATTGATGATGAGATTGTTGAAAAAATAGAGCGTGAGAGCTTGAGGATAAGGTTCCGATTATAACAAGAGATGTCTTGAATTTCATGATTTATAATGCGAATAATATTAATGCAAAAATATTTTGGAAATAGGACTGCAACTGGTTATTCGGGATTATTTTTGACAGAATTGCGAATAAAAATGGCGGAAAAATTAACGACTATTGAGATAGATGAAAAAGAGACACAAAAATAGCGAAAGAGAATTTTTGAGAAGTTGGGATTATTTAGATAAAAATGAAATGATTTTAGGTGATACGTTGGAGGAGATTCTAAATTAGATCAGTCTATATGATTTTATTTTTCTTGATAGCTCAAAAAGGTCAATATTTGAAAAGTTTAGAATGAGTTATGGATTATTGAATGAAAATGGAGTAATTTTTATAGATAATTTGATGTTTAGAGGATTAGTTGCAAAAGTGATGAAAATGTTCCGAAAAAGATTTAAAACGATTGTTAGAAGATTGAGAGAATTTATTCAAAATTGAATAAAGAATATAATTTTATCTTATTACCGTTTGGAGATGGAGTAGGATTAGTTAGGAAGTAGTTAAAATGAAATTTCTTTTGTATAATATAAGATATGGAACGGGGAAGTATTTAATAAAGAGATTTAAACATATTAGAGGTTATTTGGTCGTTCTGAAAAACAAATAGATCGAATAGGAAAATTTATTAAAAGATAAAAAGCCAGATATAGTTGGTTTGGTGAAGTCGATTTAGATCATTTCGTATGAAATCAAAAATCAAGCCGAGATTTTGAGTGAAATGACAGACAAAAAATTTTTATTTATCAGTATAAATACGAAGAAAATTCGAGATATATGAAAATTTTCAATGAAATGCGAAAAACAAGGAAATGCATTATTATCAAATAAAAGAAATAGTAAATCATAAATTTCATTATTTAGATAATGGAATGAAAAATTAATAATTGAAATTGAAACTAATGGAATTGTAATTTTCTTAGTTCATTTGGCGTTGGGTGGAAAAACTCGAATGAAAACAATTTCAGCAATGTTTAGTTTAATTGAAAAATGTGAAAAACCAATGATTGTTGCTGGAGATTTTAATACTTTGTGGGGACTCGAAGAGATAGAATTGTTTATGAAAGCTGGAAACTGAAAAGTGCGAATTTAGAGAAAAAGCCGACTTTTTCCTAGTTGGTCGCCTAAAAAGGAATTGGATTTTGTGTCCATTCAGAGAATATAAAAATAAATGATGGAAGGTTATAAAAACAATGTTATCGGATCATTTACAATTTTGATTGATTTTGATATTATTTAATGATTTCTATAAATAAGAGTAACTAATTTCTTCTTGTTTTTGTAAAAAGGAAAAGATTTAAAAATTTGAAAATAAATTTGAAAAATTGCAAAATGTATTAAAATGAAGATAGAAAATGCTTTTTAGAAAGGAGATTTTAGTGAAAATCATTGTTATTGGCAGTATCTCTATTGGTTATATCAGCTGCTATCGACATTAAATGCTCAAAGTATAATTACAGGAGCTAGAAATATCGGTGGAGGTAATGCTACAAGCAACAGAAATTCAGATGTTGCTAATCAACAAGAGTTAAGAGGTGTTTGGGTAGCAAGTGTTAGTAACATTGACTGGCCTTCAAAAAGGGCTTAGTGTAGAACAACAAAAAGGATATTACTATTTTGGATAATGTAAAAATGGAATATGAATGCAGTTTTCGTTCAAGTAAAACCTGCGGGAGATAGCTTTTTATCCTTCAAAATATTCACCTTGGTCTGAGTATTTAACAGAGACTCAAGGAAAAGATCCTGGATATGATCCTTTGAGAATTTAGTGGAGGAAGCACATAAAAGAGGAATTCAATTTCATGCTTGGTTTAATCCGCATAGATTGACGGCAACAGGTGGAAGAGAAAACTTTCAAGTGACAATATTGGGAAAAAGAGACCAGATTGGACAGTTATTGTGGAGGGCATGTTTATTTGAATCTGGCATACCAGAAGTTAATAATCATGTTGTGGATAGTATTGTTGAAGTTGTTAAAAATTATGATATTGACGGAGTGCATATGGATGACTATTTTTATCCATACAGTTAAAAGGTCAAGAATATCCAGATAGTGCGCAATATCAAAAATATGGTTCTAAATTCGCTAGTATAGGTGACTGGAGAAGAAATAATGTAAATAATTTAATAGAAAAATTACATAAATCTATTAAAAAGTTAATCCTAATGTAGAATTTGGAATAAGTCCATTTGGTGTTTGGAGAAAATGCTTCAACAGATCCAGTAAAAAGGTTCTAGTACAACAGCAGGTGTTCAAAAAATTATGATGACTTGTATGCAGATATATTGTTATGGATGGATAAAGGTTGGCTAGATTATGTAGCACCACAAATTTATTGGAATCAAGGATTTAAAGCAGCAGAATACAATACATTAGTAAAATGGTGGAGTAAATATGCAGTAGATTCTGGTACAAAATTATATATTGGACAAGCAGTGTACAAAAGTAAATGAATGGCAAAATGCAAAAGAATTAGTAAATCAAGCACTTTCAACAGAAATTATACGCAAGTAAAAGAGTATCTTTTAGCTATAAATCATTATTAACAAATCCGAAAAATGTAACAAATAGTTTAAAAATGGTCTTATAGTAGTGTTCCTAATGATATTGTAGGAATGAATTAAAATAGAGCCTAACACTGAGTAAGAGAACAAAAATTGAAAATGAATTTATGATTGTGAAGATTATTTATGAGAAGTAAATTCACATTTTTAGTATATCAATTGGCTCTTTTGTCAGGTGTGTGGGAAATTGGAAAAAGTTCAGTAACAAAAGATTCTAAGCTGAAT